>Ga0105240_10007650_pt1 | contig 15647 bp, 3 predicted proteins | sample KBSC54metaG_FD_80426 | JGI IMG/M metagenome (GOLD analysis project Ga0105240, IMG submission 80426) | Corn rhizosphere microbial communities from Kellogg Biological Station, Michigan, USA - KBS C5-4 metaG | ecosystem: Host-associated > Plants > Roots > Rhizosphere > Soil | place: Michigan, USA... | reverse complement strand
ATAACATTTGGCCCAACAACAAGCGGCAATGCGGCGGATGCTGTGCCAGAAGCAACCGTCGTCCCATTCACCTTGATCGTTGCGGTCGCATCCTGCACTGTGGGCGTTACTGTTACCGAAGCTGTAGCATTGCTTACTGACGCTGTGTAGCTGGTTGTGCCTGCGGCAAATACCGGCGATAGAATACCGCTACTTATTGCGAGGCTGGCCAGGTTGACATTGGGTGGAGGTAAACGGGTGAATTTTATTGAATAAGTTCTTGTGGTTACGCCGTCCTGTGCAGTTACCACGGTATTAATTACATTATCGCCAACAATTAAAGGTATCGCGGCCGAGGCTGTTCCGCTGGCTGTGGTTACACCGTTTATCTTTATGGTTGCTGCTGTACTTTGTGCTGTGGCCGTAATTTGAACGCTGGATTCGGTATTAGGAACTGTAGTCGTATAATTTAGTCCGCCTGCACCCGTAAGGGTTGTTGCAGGGCTTACCTTTATGCTGCTTAACGCTGCATTATTTGAAACCCGGGTTACAGTTACTGTATAAGTTTTAGTGGTGGTGCCATCCTGCGCAATTACTACTGTGCTGATAACATTTTGCCCGACAACCAACGGCAAGGCTGCCGTTGCACTTCCGGAAGCTACCGTTGTGCCATTAACCTTTACCGTAGCGGTCGCATCCTGCACTGTGGGCGTTATTGTTACCGAAGCTGTACCATTGCTTACCGACGCAGTGTAGCTGGTTGTGCCCGCTGCAAATACGGGCGAAAGCGCGCCGCTACTTAACACTAAATTGGCCAGGCTGGCATTGGGTGAGGGCAAACGGGTGAATTTTATTGAATAGGTTTTTATTGTCAGACCATCTATTGCGGTTACTATGGTATTAATGACATTGTCGCCGACGTTTAACGGTATCGCGGCCGACGCCGTTCCACTGGTTACCGCAGTTCCGTTTACAGTTATTGAAGCCAGTGCACTTTGTGCCGTAGGCGTAATTTTAACACTGGATTCAGTATTAGGCACTGTAGTAGTATAGTTTAGCCCGCCTGCACCAGTAAGCGTGGTCACCGGGGTTACTTTTATACTGGTTAAAAGGGCGCTATTTATTACCTTAATATTTACTGTAGTAGAATTACTGCCCGACCCATTATAAGCGGTAACCGTATAATTGGCTGCCGGCGAGGTAGTGGTTGGCGTTCCGCTGATAGTACCGGTGGTATTATTAAAGCTTAAACCGGCAGGCAATGCAGGGTTAATATAATAGCCACCGATAGGTTTTATTTCCTTTACTGCATTGTTGCCATAATCAGTTACAAATACATTGTTGGCTGCATCCACCGTTATCCCGAACAGGAAACTGAAGCCGGAGCCAATGACTACCGGCGCACCGCCGGCTGCGGGAATCTCTTTCACCTGTTTATTGCCGTAGTCGGTTACAAATACATTACCGGTACCATCTACAGCAACTCCAAACGGAGTACTGAAACCGGAGCCGATGGTAACCGGCGCGCCACCTCCAACTGGTATCTTTTTTATGGCGCTATTGCCAAAATCTGCTACATAAACATTGCCATAGGCATCTACGGCTACCCCTGTAGGAGTAGTAAACCCGGAACCCAGGGTTACAACTGGAAGGTTGCCATAAGGTATCATTTTCACGGCGTTGTTACCGCGATCGGCAACGTATACGTTCCCTGCGGCATCTACAGCCACATTAAACGGTTGCAAAAAGCCGGATCCAAGTGTAATAATAGGGCCCCCGCCTACAGGTATCTCTTTTACCAGGTTATTGCCATCGTCAGCTACGAATACGTTTCCGTAAGCATCTACTGCAACACCGTCCGGTGTATTAAACCCTGTACCAATAACTATTGGCGTACCGGTAGCCCCCGGTATTTTTTTAACCACATTGTTATTTTGGTCGCCTATATAAATATTACCGGCTGCATCAACTGCAATACCAGCCGGGATATTGAAACCGGAGCCCAGTGTTGTCGTGCTGCTGCTGTATGCTGCTGCCGCTGCCCCGCTGCCGGTTGGCGTAAGCGGTGCAATTGCTACATTGGCCAAATAAGTTTGCGGACCGGCGTAACTCATTGTTACTGCGTTAACCTTAATATTCACGATAGCCGAAGTGCTGCCAAAACCATTATAAGCAGTAACTGTATAATCAGTTGCCGGTTTGGAGGCTGTTGGGGTACCACTGATGGCACCTGTTGTATTATTAAAGCTTAAACCTGCGGGCAATGCAGGGTTAATATAATAGCCGCCAATAGGTTTTATCTCTTTTACCGCATTATTGCCGTAATCGGTCACAAATACATTGTTGGCCGCATCCACCGTTATCCCGAACAGGAAACTGAAGCCGGAGCCTATAACTACCGGCGCGCCACCGTTAACAGGTATCTCTTTAACCTGCTTGTTACCATAATCGGTCACAAAAACATTGCCCGAGCCATCAACGGCTACTCCGAAAGGAGTGCTAAAACCGGAACCTATTGTAACCGGCGCACCACCTCCAGCCGGAATTTTTTTTATGGCGCTGTTGCCAAAATCGGCCACATAAACATTACCATATGCATCTACGGCTACCCCTGTAGGAGTAGTAAACCCGGAGCCAAGCGTAATTACAGCTCCGCCCCCAACAGGTATTTCTTTTATAGCATTATTCCCCCTGTCGGCCACATATACGTTGCCTGCTGCATCTACGGCTACGTTAAACGGTTGCAAAAAGCCGGAGCCCAGGGTAATAATAGGGCCGCCGCCAACAGGTATCTCTTTTACCAGGTTATTGCCATCATCGGCTACAAACACGTTTCCGTAAGCATCTACGGCAACACCATCGGGTGTGTTAAAACCTGTTCCTATTACTATCGGTGTGCCCGTACCACCCGGGATCTTTTTCACCACGTTGTTATTTTGGTCGCCTATGTAAATATTGCCGGCCGCGTCAACCGCAATACCTGCCGGGATATTGAAACCCGACCCCAGCGTTGTCGTGCTGCTACTATATGCAGGTGCCGCAACCGGGTTCCCTGTGCTGGTTGGTGTTAAGGCCGCAATAGCGGTTCCTGTAGTATAAATTTTAGGGCTTGCGTAACTAAAGGTGGCGGCATTAACCGTGATATTAACCATAGCCGAAGTACTGCCAAAACTGTTGTAAGCGGTAACCGTGTAATTGGTCGCGGGGCGGCTCATAGTTGGCGTTCCGCTGATTGCGCCTGTCGTGGTATTAAAAGTTAAGCCTGCAGGCAAAGCAGGGTTAATATAATAACCGCCGATAGGTTTTATCTGCTTGACGGCATTATTGCCATAGTCAGTTACATACACATTGTTAGCTGCATCAACCGCTAAACCAAAAATAAAGCTATAACCCGATCCAACCGTGGTAATCGCGCCGCCGCCAACGGGTATTTCCTTAACTTGTTTATTGCCATAGTCGGCTACAAAAACGTTGCCGCTGCCATCCACGGCTACTGTAAACGGATTAGAAAAGCCTGAGCCTAAAGTAATAGGGGCGCCGCCGCCCACAGGTATCATTTTAATGGCGCTGTTGCCATTGTCGGCAACATAAACATTGCCGTAAGCATCAGCCGCCACACCCGTCGGGGTAGTAAAACCTGAACCTATGGCAACAGCTGGCCCGCCGCCTACAGGTATTTTTACCACTGCATTATGACCGCGATCGGCTACATATACGTTACCCCAATTATCCACCGCCACATCAAATGGCTGCGAAAATACATATCCGGGAGCCAACGTAATAATAGGGCCGCCGCCAACAGGTATCTCTTTTACCAGGTTATTGCCGTCGTCGGCCACAAACACGTTTCCGTAAGCATCTACGGCAACACCATCAGGCGTATTAAAACCTGTTCCTATTACTATTGGTGTGCCCGTACCACCCGGAATCTTTTTCACCACGTTGTTATTTTGGTCGCCTATGTAGATATTACCGGCCGCATCAACCGCAATACCTGCCGGGATATTGAAACCCGACCCCAGCGTTGTCGTAGTGTTGCTATATGCAGGTGCCGCAACCGGGTTACCGGTACTTGTTGGCGTTAAGGCCGTAATAGCGGTTCCTGCAGTGTACACTTTGGGGCTTGCATAACTAAAGGTGGCTGCTTTTATCGTAATATTCACGGTTGTCGAGTTACTGCCGTAACTGTTATATGCAGTAATGGTGTAGTTAGTTGCCGAGCTGCCTGCTGTTGGCGTTCCGCTAATTGTACCTGTTGTATTATTAAAACTTAGGCCCGCAGGTAATGCCTGGCTAATATAGTACCCCCCTATTGGCTTTATTTCTTTCACAGCATTGTTGCCGTAATCGGTTACAAACACATTGTTGGCAGCATCAACGGTTACCCCGAACAGGAAGCTAAATCCTGAGCCTATAACAACCGGCGCCCCAAGTGGGTTGCCGGCCACTATCTCTTTTACTTGTTTGTTGCCGTAATCAGTCACAAACACATTACCGGTACCATCAACAGCCACGCCGAACGGTGTGCTGAACCCGGAGCCGATGGTAACCGGCGCACCGCCGCCAACCGGGATTTTTTTAATAGCGCTATTGCCAAAATCGGCTACATAAACGTTGCCATAGGTATCTACAGCTACCCCTGTAGGAGTAGTAAAACCTGAACCTAGGGTAACTACAGCGCCACCGCCAACGGGAATCTTTTTTACAGCATTGTTGCCCCTATCGGCCACATATACATTACCTAAATTGTCTACTGCCACATTAAAAGGTTGTAAAAAGCCCGAACCCAGGGTAATAATAGGTCCCCCGCCAACAGGTATTTCTTTTACCAGGTTATTGCCGTCATCGGCCACAAATACGTTGCCGTAAGCATCTACGGCAACACCATCCGGTGTGTTAAACCCTGTGCCAATGACTATTGGGGTACCTGTGCCACCCGGAATCTTTTTTACCACATTATTGTTTTGATCGCCTATATAAATATTGCCGGCGGCGTCAACTGCAATACCCGCAGGAATATTGAAACCCGACCCCAGCGTTGTTGTACTGCTGCTATACGCCGGCACCGCCGCGCCACTGCCCGTCGGCGTAAGCGGTGTAATTGCTGCGCCGGCCGTATATATTTTCGGGCTGGCATAACTCATGGTTACCGCGTTAACCGTTATGTTTACTACCGCCGAAGCGCTGCCGGAACTATTATAAGCTGTAACGGTATAGTTGGTTGCGGGTTTGGCAGCAGTAGGGGTGCCGCTGATGATGCCGGTAGCACTATCAAAACTTAAACCTGCAGGTAAAGCCGGGCTGATATAATAACCGCCAACGGGTTTTATCTTTTTTACTGCATTGTTGCCATAATCAGTTACAAACACGTTGTTGGCAGCATCAACCGCTACGCCAAAAATAAAGCTGTACCCAGAGCCAATAGTGATAATGGGGCCACCGTTGGCCGGTATTTCCTTTACCAGTTTATTGCCGTAATCGGTTACAAAAACATTGCCCGAGCCATCTACCGCTACAGTAAAGGGCGTAGAAAAGCCGGAACCTAAAGTTACCGGGGCGCCCCCTCCCACGGGAATTTTTTTAATCGCACTATTGCCAAAATCGGCTACATAAACATTGCCATAAGCATCAACGGCTACCCCTGTAGGGGTTGTGAAACCTGAGCCTATAGTAATTGTCGGCCCGCCGCCAACCGGGATCTTTTTTACAGCATTGTTACCCCTGTCAGCCACGTACACGTTGCCCCAATTATCAACTGCCACGTCAAATGGTTGTAGAAAGCCTGTCCCCAGGGTAATGATGGGGCCGCCGCCAACGGGAATTTCCTTTACCAGGTTATTACCATCATCGGCCACAAATACATTACCTGCAGCGTCTACCGCAACACCATCGGGCGTATTAAACCCGGATCCTATTACTATAGGCGTATTCGAACCCACCGGGATTTTTTTAACCACATTGTTGTTTTGGTCGCCTATATAGATATTACCGGCCGCATCTACTGCTATACCCGCCGGGATATTGAAACCCGAGCCCAGCGTGGTTGTACTGCTGCTGTAAGCAGGCGCTGCAACCAACCCGCCGGTTGGAGAAAGTGGCGTAATTGCCGCACCGGCAACGTAGGTTTTCGGGCCGGCGTAACCTACGTATGGTGCCTGGGCCATTAGTTTGCCAGGCGAGGCTATTATAAAAAATATGACGCCCGATACTACCACAACCTTGCTTAAAAGTTTGGCGGGCAAATTGAATTTTGACAGGGGTATTAGGTTTTTCATTTTACTGAATTTAAATAGTTAATAGTTATAGATAGATCATGTGATGTTTATAATGAATAAACTGGCTTAAATTCTGTTAAAAAGGGTGGCACCTTCACCGAGCTAATTAAACCAGGCTTAGTAATATATAGATAGTAATAACAAACAAGGACAGATCTCAATCTTAAAAATCATGATTGTGGTTTTGGCATTTGCAATAGCCAGGTTTAAACTAAAAAGTCGTTTATTAAAAATAAATAAATCATTCGACAATACAATATTTTTACAAAATAATAAGCGCACGAACATCAATAATTAACTGCTAAGAAAAATAAACAATACAATTATTAAACAAGTTAAACTATTGATAATCAAAACAACTCACTTTGTCACGACGTAAAATTAAAGGATGGATGCAAACTGGGCAATCCCCTAAAAAGGGGGTTTTTTAAATAAATTTTCATACTGTAAAATAAAAGATCAACTTTAAATAATTGATTTGCATATTATAGCATGAGATATTACAAAGCCCGGTTGGTGTTGAGTTGGTTATTAATGGTCGCACTGTTTATTGTTGGCATTAATACCATGTATGCACAACCTTCGCAAATATCGCCCACCAATAATATCAGGCAAATAGACCGGCTGCTTTTAAGAATAAAAACGGTAGAGGATACCGACACGAAAGCCGCTTTTGTATTGATCACCCAGGCAAAAAAACTATGCGCAATAGCTAGAATAGACACCTTAACAGCTAAGGTTTATAACGAAGAGGGTTTTTGTAATTTTTATGCGGGCAACTATAAAAGATCAGCGTTAACTTTTGACAGTTCGGCTTATTTGTGGAAAAAGTATAACCGTCTTAATTATTTTAAAGCAGTAAATGACAAGGCAACTGCATTAATGTTTAACTCGGAATACCACAAAGCTCTGTTAGCTTTTTTTGAATGCATGGGCATGAATAAATATGTAAATGATAAAAGACTAACAGGCAAAGTATTAAATAATATAGGGCTGGTTTACGAAAGCATTAACGACCCTGACAATGCTATATTTTATGAAAAGAAATCGCTGGCGTATAAGCTCGCAGCACACGATTCGCTGTCATTAGCGCGCACCTATGGTAACATAGGCGATGCTTTTGCGAACAAGGAAATGCCCGATAGCGCCATTATATATGAGCAACGCTCCTATAAATTATATTTTTTAGCGCATGATAAGGTAGGCATATCTATAGCCTTAGGTGATATTGGCAACATGTACCGGAAAAAGCAGATGACTGATTCGGCCATAAGTTATCTGCTCAGGGCTGTTACTATCGCTCAAAAATTAAGCTATGTTGAAAATGCCGCAAATATTGAAGATTACCTGGCCGAAAGCTACATGCAGCGGCACGACCTTAAAAACACCTGGAAGTATGCTTCAATGGCTGCTTCATATGTTCCGCAAATAACTGATAACGATTTTTTGCAGGAGCATTACAACCTGATGTACCGGTATTTTAAAGCAACAGCAAATACGCCAAAAGCATTTGATTACCTCCAAAAACTAAAAGCGGTTGATGATTCGATATTTAAACAGAAAATAAATATTCAGAATGAAAAAATTGCCTTTGAATATGAATACAAGCAAAAAAAATTAAAAGATAGCCTGGTCTTCCAGTCACATATAAATGAAAGTGAAAAAAAGGCCGCGGCTTCGCGGAACAGGTTTAACATTTCGCTCTCGTTATTTTTAGTTGCTGCTTTGCTTGCAGTAACCTGGTATAGCCGCAGTAAATTGTTGCAAAAGCAAAATATTGTAGCACAGCAAAACTTCACCATGCAGTCGCAGAAAATAAAGGAACTCGAGAACGAAAAACAACTGCTGGCATCGCAAGCGGTGTTAAAGGGGCAGGAAGAAGAGCGCAGCAGGCTTGCAAAAGACTTACACGATGGGCTTGGCGGCCTGCTGGCAGGCGTTAAGCATTCGATTATAAACATGAAAGAAAATTTAACAACCGGTTTCGGTAACATCTCCATATTTGAAAAGCCGCTTAACATGATAGATACCGCGATAAAAGAATTGCGGCGGGTGGCGCAAAACATGATGCCCGAGGCATTGGCAAAGTTCGGTCTCACTGAAGCATTGAAAGATTATTGCGCCTCGTCATGCACCTCATCATGCCAGGTAATTTTTCAATCATTTGGCAACGATAAACAGGTAGATGCTGCCGCGGGTATAATTATTTACCGTATTATACAGGAACTGGTAAACAATGCGCAAAAACATTCGGCAGCGAGCCAGGTAATGGTACAGCTTGTAAAAGGAGACGACTGGATAACCTTAAGTGTTGAAGATAACGGTAAGGGCTTTGATGTAACGGGGTTAAAACAATCAACCGGCTGCGGCTGGAGCAATATTAAAAGCCGGGTAGACTACCTAAACGGCAACATCGACTTAAAATCGCAGGCGGGAACCGGCACCTCTGTAAATATTGAAATAAAAATCACTCAAACATGATCAGCGTTTTTATTGTAGATGACCACCCCGTGGTAGTTGAAGGCATACGTTCGTTATTAATTAACGAAGAAGGTATTTATTGGGCCGGGCATGCCTTAAATGCTGCTGCCTGCAGTGCATGGTTTAGCAGCAATGGTGCCGATGTAATTTTAATGGATATTAATTTACCCGACAAAAGCGGTATTGATTTGTGTGCCGAAATAAAAAAGAAAAAACCTAAAACACAAGTACTGGCGTTAAGCACCCTCAATCAGCCATCGTATATCCACAAGATGATTGAAAATGGCGCAAGTGGGTATATCCTGAAAAATGCCGACAAAGAAGAGCTGTTGAGTGCTATTAAAGATGTTGCCGGCGGAAAAACTCACCTGTGTATGGAAGCGCTGGAAGTAGTAAAAAACAGCTCCAATAATCCGGGCGGCAAACCCATTCTTACCCGGCGCGAAAAAGAAATTCTTATCTTAATTGCTGACGGGTTAACCAACACCCAAATGTCGGAAAAGCTTTTTGTAAGCCATTGGACGGTTGACAGTCACCGCAAAAGCATCATGACTAAATTAAATACAAAAAATACGGCAATGCTTATTAAATATGCCCACGAAAACGGGCTATTATAGGTGTTGAACAACCCGTTAGATTATTCAACACCCACTAATCCGCCCGCTAATATTTCAGCACAATAAATCCTGCTTTGTGCTTAGTTTCGTCACCGTCTTTATATTCAAGCGAGTAAAAATAAGTGCCGGCTTTTTGCAGCTTGCCATTGTTACCATGTCCGTCAAATACTTTGGTGTTATTATCATAGCCTTTTGCCTCATATATCAAAGCTCCGCTACGGCTCATTATCTGCACTTTATTTTCTGGATAAGTTGTTATGCCGTCTATAATCAACACATCATTAATTCCGTCGCCATTGGGCGAAACGCTTCGGTGTACGGTAATGCTGTTACTACTAATTGGCTGCTCTTGTTGGTCATACTTCATTATAGCAGCTATCGGCCCCGGCTTGGTAAATGTTATACTGTATGTTTTAGTAGTTGTACCATCCTGTGCTGTAACTACTGTATTAATTAAGGTAGTACCCACATTTAAAGCTATTGATCCCGAGGCTGTCCCGCTGGCCACTGTTACGCCATTTACTTTTACGGTTGCTGTGGCATCCTGCGTTGTGGGCGTAATTTTAACAGTCGACTCGCTGTTTGGTACTGTTGTCGTATAATTTAGTCCGCCTGCTCCCGTTAGCAACGTTGAAGGATTTATCTCTAAGCTGCTTAAGGCTGCGTTATTCGAAATCCGGGTTACTGTTAATCTGTAGGTTTGGGTGGTTATTCCATCCGGTGCGGTTGCTACAGTTGTTATGGTATTGGGCCCAGTAACCAGCGGCAATGCTGCTGATGCTGTGCCGGAGGCTACTGTTGTCCCGTTCACCTTTACCGTGGCACCTGTATTGCTGGTTGTAGGCGTTACAGTTATTGAAGCCGTAGCGCTACTCACCGATGCCGTGTAAATGGTTGTCCCCGACGCAAACACAGGTGTGAGGGTGCCGCTGCTTAATACTAAATTGGCCAGGGTGGCATTGGGTGCGGATAAGCGGGTAAATTTTATTGAATATGTTTTTACAGTTACGCCATCCTGTGCGGTTACCACGCTGTTAATTACATTATCGCCAACGTTTAAAGGTATAGCGGCCGAGGTTGTTCCGCTGGCTACCGTTACCCCGTTTATTTTTATTATTGCTGTTGGGCTTTGTGCTGTGGCAGTAATTTGAACGCTGGCTTCAGTATTAGGTACGGTTGTAGTATAATTTAGCCCGCCTGCACCTGTAAGCGTTGTTGGAGGGGTTATCTTTATGCTGCTTAACGCCGCGTTATTCGAAATCCGGGTTATTGTTAACGTGTAGGTTTGGGAGGTTACCCCATCCTGCGCGGTTACTACCGTTCTTATAATATTTGGCCCAACAACCAGCGGCAATGCTGCTGATGCAGATCCCGAAGCAACAGTTGTCCCATTCACCTTTATCGTTGCGGTCGCATCCAGCACTGTGGGCGTTACTGTTACCGACGCTGTAGCATTACTTACCGACGCGGTATAATTGATTATCCCTGTCGCAAATACCGGTGATAATGTACCGCTACTTATTGTCAGGCTGGCCAGGCTGGCACTGGGTGGGGGTAAACGGGTAAATTTTATGGAATAAGTTTTAGTGGTTACACCATCCTGTGCGGTTAACACGATAAAAATTATTTTATCACCAACATTTAGCGGTATAGCTGCCGATGGTGTTCCACTGGCTACAGTCACCCCGTTTATTTTTACGGTTGCTGTTGAATTACTTGCCGTGGCTGTAATCTTAACAGTCGATTCACTATTAGGTACTGTAGTTTTATAATTTAGCCCTCTTATAGGAAGAAGTGTTGTTGCAGGGTCTAACTTAAAGGAGATTAAAAAGGGTGGGTATTTCGAGGCCCGGTTTACTGTTAATGTGTAGGTTTGGGTGGTTATCCCATCCGGTGCGGTTACTACAGTTGTTATGGTATTTAGCCCCAAAAGCAGCGGCAATGCGGCTGATGCTGTGCCGGAAGCAACCGTTACGCCATTGACCTTCACCGTTGCACCTAAAACATTTGTTGTAGGTATTATTTTTATCGAAGCTACATCGCTACTCACCAATGCCGTGTAAATGGTTGTTCCCGATGCAAACACAGGTGAAAGGGTACCGCTGCTTAATACTAAATTGGCCAGGGAGGCACTGGGTGCGGATAATCGGGTGAATTTTATTGAATATGTTTTTACAGTTACACCGTCCTGTGCGGTTACCACGGTATTAATTACATTGTCGCCAACGTATAAAGGTATTGCGCCGGATGCCGTTCCGCTGGGTACCGTTACGCCGTTTATTTTTATGGTCGCTGTGGCGTCCTGCACTGTAGCCGTGATCTTAACAGTTGATTCGCTGTTGGGTACTATAGTTGTATAATTTAGCCCGCCAGCACCAGTAAGTGTTGTTGCAGGGTTTATCTTTATGCTGCTTAAAGCTGCGTTAATAGAAATCCGGGTTATTGTTACCGTGTATGTTTGAGTGGTTACCCCATCGGGTGCGGTTACTACCGTGCTTATAACATTTGGGCCAACAACCAGCGGTAATGCTGCTGATGCGGCGCCCGAGGCTACTATTTTCCCGTTCACCTTTACCGTGGCACCTGTATTGCTGGTAGTAGGTGTTACAGTTATCGAAGCCGTTGCGTTACTCACCGAAGCCGTGTAAATAGTTGTTCCCGACGCAAACACAGGTGTGAGGGTGCCGCGGCTTAATGCTAAATTGGCCAGGGTGGCATTAGGTGCGGATAAGCGGGTGAATTTTATTGAATATGTTTTTACAGTTACACCATCCCGTGCGGTTACCACGGTGTTAATTACATTATCGCCTACATTTAAAGGTATAGCGGCCGAAGCTGTGCCGCTGGCTACAGTCACCCCGTTTATTTTTATGGTTGCTGTTGTATTTTGTGCTGTGGCTGTAATTTGAACGCTGGCTTCGGTATTAGGTACAGTTGTCGTATAATTTAGTCCGCCTGCACCAGTAAGCGTAGTCGAAGGATTTATCTTTAAACTGGTTAAAGCTGCGTTATTCGAAACCCGGGTTACCTTAAATGTGTAGGTTTTGGTGGTTATCCCATCATTTGACGTCACCACAGTTGTAATTACATTGTCGCCCATAATCAGCGGAAACGCTGGTGACGCTGTGCCAGAAGCAACTGTTGTACCATTTACCTTTATGATGAGATCGGCATCGCTGGTTGCAGGCGTTACGGTAATAGTAGCGGTGCCTACCGTTGCTGTGTAGCTTGTTGTGTCCGCTGCAAATACCGGTGATAATGTACCGCTACTTATTGCGAAGCTGGAAAGATTGACACTGGGTGGGGGTAAGCGGGTGAATTTTATTGAATAGGTTTTAGTAGTTACACCATCCTGTGCGGTTACCACGATATTAATTACATTATCACCAACATTTAAAGGTATATCTGCCGATGCTGTTCCACTGGCTACCGTTACCCCGTTTATTTTTATGGTTGCTGTTCTACTTTGTGCCGTGGCCGTAATCTTAACAGTCGATTCACTGTTACGTACTGTAGTTATATAATTCAACCCGCCTGCACCCGTAAGGGTTGTTGCAGGGCTTACCTTTATGTTGCTTAACGCTGCATTATTCGAAATCCGGGTTATCGTTAATGTGTAGGTTTGGGTAGTTACACCATCCTGGGCAGTTACCACTGTACTTATAACATTTGGTCCGACAACCAGCGGCAAGGCTGCCGATGCACTTCCGGAAGCTACCGTTGTGCCATTAACCTTTACCGTAGCGCCAGCATTACTGGTTGTAGGTGTTATAGTTATGGATGTTGTAGTATTGCTTACCGATGCAGTATAGTTAATTGTACCCGTAGCAAATACCGGTGTAAGTGTGCCGGCGCTAAGTGTTAAATGAGAAAGGCCTGCATCGCTTGAACTGTTGCTCAACACCGGCAAAATAGTTGTGAATAACCCGCGGCCGTGGGTGGCTGCCGCCAATGTACGATCTGAGGGGCGGTATTTTAACATGTCAACCTCAACGTTGGCCAACCAGGAGTTAGTAGGCGACCAAACTGTTGAAGTTCCATTAAGCAAGTCTGTCGTCCATACCCCTAATTCAGTGGCAATTATTGCTTTGGTGTTTATGCCCGGGTAAAACAAGGCCCGGCCACCTGGCATATCGGGCAGATTGCCTTCAACCAATGTCCAAACCGGTGTAGCTGTAGTGGTATTTTTTGTCTCAAAAACACTTGGATAGCCATAATTAAAATAGGATTCCCCGCCCAAATTGTTGTAAACATACGAGGTACGCGGGATATTACCTTTGGCCTGGTCGATAAAAGTACTTGCACCGTTGCCGCCTGTTAGGTAGTCTGTGGGATTCATGGCGGTACTGGTGAATTGCTGCGCGCCATTGTCCTGTGTCCAGTCCACCACATAATTGGCACTGGTTGATTAAAGCCAGAGCCTAATTTGGTTGTGCGGCTGCTATAACCAGGTGCTGCTACCAAGCGGCCGGTCGGCGAAAGCGATGTAATTGCCGTACCCGCCACATATGTTTTCGGCGAAGCATAACTCATAAACGGCGCTCGGGCAAATAATTTAACGGACGTCAGTGCGATCAAAAAAACAACACACAGCGTTACGGCTGCTTGTTTTAATAGTTTGGTTGATAAATTAGGTTGTAGTTTATCTGCAACCGCGTTCCCGGTTAATGCTCCCATGAGTTTGGCTTTTAAAACAAAGATGTGCAGGTTGCTGGTTTTAAAACATGATTGTGGTCACCTTAAAAGGTGACAGTTGAGATAAATTACATGCACAAGATAATTGAAAACGAAGCAAGTAGCTATATCCTGAAAAATGCCGGCAACGAAATTGCCGGATGCCATTAAAGATGTTCCCAACAGAAAACGCACATGTGTATGCAGGCGCTTGAAGGGTAAAAAACAGACCAACAACTAAACCGGTAAACCGACGCTTACCCGGTGCGAAAAGAAATTCTTGCCCTGATTGCCGATGGCTTAACCAACACCGAAATGTCGGAAAAGCGTTTTATAAGCCATTGGACGGTTGACAGCCACCGCAAAAGCATCATGACAAAATTAAATACAAAAAACAAGACGATGCTTATTAAATATACCCACGAGAACGGCTTATTGTAGGTGGCAAATAATCACGTTAGATTATTTACCACTTACTAATCCACCTTGTTAATATTTCAGCACGATAAATCCTGCTTTGTGCTTAGTTTCGTCGCCATCTTTATATTCAAGCGAGTAAAAATAAGTGCCGGCTTTTTGCAGCTTGCCATTGGTGCTTGAATGCCCGTCAAATACTTTCGTGTCATTATCGTAGCCTTTTGCCTCATATATCAAAACTCCGCTGCGGCTCATTATCTGCAGTTTATTTTCAGGATAAGCGGTTATGCCGTCTATAATCAGCACATCACTGATTCCATCGCCATTTGGTGATACACTTCGATGCACGGCGATGCTATTGATGTTAATTGGCTGCTCCTGTTGGTCATATTTCATCACCCCCGCTACCGGTGCCTGTCTTGTAAATGTTATGCTATATGTTCTGGTAGTTATGCCATCTTGTGCTGTAACCACGGTATTAACCACGGTAGTACCCACATTTAAAGCTATTGCTCCCGAAGCTGTCCCGCTGGCTACAGTAACACCGTTTACTTTTATGGTTGCTGCTGTACTTTGCGCCGTGGGCGTAATTTGAACAGTTGATTCGCTGTTTGGTACTGTGGTTGTGTAATTTAGCCCGCCTGCTCCCGTAAGCGTTGTTGCAGGATTTATCTTTATACTGCTTAACGCTGCGTTATTTGAAACCCGGGTTACGGTCACTGTATAGGTTTGGGTGGTTACCCCGTCCGGTGCGGTTACTACAGTTGTTATGGTATTTGGCCCGACAACCAGCGGCAATGCTGCTGATGCAGCGCCGGAGGCTACAGTCGTCCCGTTCACCTTTACCGTGGCACTTGCATTGCTGGTTGTTGGCGTTACAGTTATCGAAGCCGTTGCGTTACTCACCGATGCCGTGTAAATGGTTGTCCCCGACGCAAATACAGGTGTAAGGGTGCCGCTGCTTAGTACTAAAGTAGCCAGGGCGGCATCCGGTGCGGATAAGCGGGTGAATTTTATTGAATAGGTTCTTACAGTTACACCATCCTGTGCCGTTACTACTGTGTTAATTACATTGTCGCCTACGTTTAAGGGTATAGCGGCCGAGGCTGTTCCGCTGGCTGTGGTTACACCATTTATCTTTATGGTTGCTGCTGTACTTTGTGCTGTGGCCGTAATTTGAACACTGGATTCGGTATTAGGTACT
>Ga0105240_10007647_pt1 | contig 15652 bp, 16 predicted proteins | sample KBSC54metaG_FD_80426 | JGI IMG/M metagenome (GOLD analysis project Ga0105240, IMG submission 80426) | Corn rhizosphere microbial communities from Kellogg Biological Station, Michigan, USA - KBS C5-4 metaG | ecosystem: Host-associated > Plants > Roots > Rhizosphere > Soil | place: Michigan, USA... | reverse complement strand
TGGGCATTGCCGACGCGGACGCCGGCGACGTCGGTGATGAGGTTGCGCATGCCATCACTCGCTTATCACATCCGCGCCAGTGCGGCACCGGGCACCTTGCCAACGCCATATTGCAGCAGGCATGTAGCGGCCATGCATGACGTCACGTTCCTCGCCGCGCTGATCGCCGGGCTGGTCAGCTTCCTCTCTCCCTGCGTGCTGCCGCTGGTGCCGCCCTACCTGATCTTCCTGGCGGGCACCTCGCTCGAGCGCTTCGCCGACCGCGAGCCCGAACCGCGGGTCAAGCGCGAGACCGTGCTTGCCGCGCTCCTGTTCGTCGCCGGCTTTTCGACGGTATTCGTGGCGCTCGGCGCCAGCGCCAGCGTCGTCGGCTCCTTGATCCGCGCCTATTCCGAGCCCTTGTCGATCGCTGCCGGCGTCATCATCATCGTCATGGGCCTGCACTTCCTCGGATTGACGCCGATCGCGCTGCTGCATCACCAGAAGCGGCTCGATGTCTCGAAGCCGGTCGGATTGTGGGGCGCCTACGTCATCGGCTTGGCCTTCGCCTTCGGCTGGACGCCGTGCATCGGCCCGATCCTGGCCGCGATCCTGGCGGTCGCGGCATCCGAGCAGACGGTGGAGCGCGGCGCGGCGCTGCTCGCGGTCTATTCGCTGGGCCTGGGCCTTCCGTTTATCGTCGCCGCCTTCGCGGTCGAGCCGTTCGCTGAATTTCTTGCCCGCTTCAAGAGGCACCTGCGCCGCGTCGAGCAGGCGATGGGCGCGCTCCTCGTGCTGACCGGTATCGCGTTTCTTACCGGCAGCATCAGCCAGCTCAGCATCTGGCTGCTCGAAGTGTTTCCGGCACTCGGCAAGATCGGCTGACGCCCCGCTCCTGCAGCGCCGCGCAGCCACTCCCGCCCAAGCAAAAAGCCCGCCGTCGCCGGCGGGCTTTTCTTAATTTTCGGTCGTCGCGCGAGGCTTACTTCGCCTTGCTGCAATCGTTGCCGGGGCACTCGACGTAGGTGATCTTGCCATCGGCGTTCTTCTTCCAGATGTACATCACGTAGTCGAGGTTGGTGCGGTCGCCCTTCTTGTCATAGGAGATGTCGCCGAGCGCGGTCTTGAACTTCATGCCCGAGTGCATCTTCTCTGCGACCTTCTTGGGGTCGACCGACTTCGCCGCGGTCGCGGCCTGCGCCATGATCTGCACCGCCGCGTAGCTGTACAGGGTGTAGGCCTCGGGCTCGAACTTGGCGGCGCGGAACTTGGCGACGATGTCCTTGGCTGCCGGATTGTTGCGGGCATCCGGGCCGTAGGTCATCAGGGTGCCTTCGACGCCGGGGCCGCCGACCTGCGCAAACTCATCGGTGGTGATGCCGTCGCCGCCCATCAGCGGCGCCTTGACGCCCTGGTCGCGCATCTGCCGCACGATGAGGCCGCCTTCGGTGTGCAGGCCGCCCCAATAGACGAGGTCTGCGCCGGACTGCTTGATCTTGGAGACGAGGGCCGAATAGTCCTTCTCGCCGACATTGATGCCTTCATAGAGCACGGGCTTCATGCCGCCCTTGCCCATGGCCTTGATGGTCTCGTCGGCCAGGCCCTTGCCGTAAGTCGTCTTGTCGTGGACGACCGCGACCTTCTTGCCCTTGAAGTGCTTGAGGATGTAGGCGCCGGCCACCGCGCCCTGCTGGTCGTCGCGGCCGCAGGTGCGGAAGATGTTCCACATCTTGCGCTCAGTGACCTGCGGGTTGGTCGAGGCCGGCGTGATCTCGAGGATGCCGTTCTCCTGATAGACCTCGGACGAGGGCATGGTGACGCCGGAGTTGAAGGCGCCGACGACGAACCTCACGCCGTCAGCGGCGAACTTGTTGGCAACCGAGACACCTTGCTTGGGATCGGAGACGTCGTCGCCGAATTGCACCGAGAGCTTCTGGCCCATGATGCCGCCGGCGGCGTTGATGTCGGCGACGGCTTGTTCGGCGCCATTCTTGAGCTGGGCGCCGAAGGCGGCGTTCGGTCCGGTGATCGGTCCCTGCACGCCGAATTTGACTTGCGCATTCGCCGCGCCTGCGGCCGCAATCGCAAAGCCCAAGGCAAGGCCGAGCGTGGTGGTTCTCATCATTTGTTTTCCCCTCCAACTGATACGGTGGTGCCGGCAATGATAACTTGCGAAGGCTATATCAGCCCGGCTTGCGACGCCAGCGCAATGGTCCGTCGGTCTCGTTGATCCAGCGGTACTGGCTGATCATTTGGCGGGCGCGGGCGACGCGGAAGCCCAGGACGCCAATCACCAGGCAGACGGCGGCATCGACCAAGTAGAAATGCAGCGACAGCAGCGTGCCGTCGAACAGGCTGAAGTGGATGAAGCGCACGGCGAAGGCCAGGATCATTGCATAGGCCAAGACCTGCCAAAGCGGCCGCCACGTTTCCGCCGCCGCCCGGCCGGTCAGCCAGGCCGCACCGCCGCCGAGGAAGACGGTGACCAGGAAAAAGACGCCGAAATTGTCCTCCTCGGCGAGGAGGTGCGGGACCGAAAACGCGTTCGCCAGGGCGTCCATCAGCGACGGCCCCCTTCGAGATAGGCTTGGCGGATTTCCGGCCGTTCGAGCAGCTCCCGGCCGGTCCCTGACAGGGTTATCAAGCCGTTGACCATGACGTAGCCACGGTCGGCGAGCTTGAGCGCATGATAGGCGTTCTGCTCGACCAGGAAGACGGTCAGGCCGGTATCGGTGTTGAGCGCTTTGATGGCATCGAAGATCTGCCGCACGATCAGCGGCGCGAGACCGAGCGAGGGCTCGTCGAGCAGCAACAGGCGGGGCCGCGCCATCAGCGCCCGCGCGATCGCCAGCATCTGCTGCTCGCCGCCCGACAGCGTGCCGCCGCGCTGCGAGATGCGCTGCTTCAGCCGGGGGAACAGGCCGAGCACGCGCTCGAGATCGGCGTCGAACTCGGCCGCGTCGGCGACGGTCGCGCCCATCTGCAAATTCTCGAGCACGGTCATGCGCGAGAAGATGCGGCGGCCTTCCGGAGATTGCGCGAGCTTGAGGCGCGCGATCTCATGCGTCGGCATGCGGGTGATATCCTGGCCGTCGAACTCGATGACGCCTTCGCGGGCACGGGGATTGCCGCAGATCGTCATCATCAAGGTCGACTTGCCGGCGCCATTGGCGCCGATCAGCGTGACGATCTCGCCGGCGCGGACGTCCATGTCGACGCCCTTGAGCGCCTGCACGCGGCCGTAGAACGTCTTGACGCCGCGCACGCTGAGCAGAGGCGCGGTCATACGCCGACCTCCGCTTCGACCCTGGCGACTTCTTCGTCGGGAACGCCGAGATAGGCCGCAATCACCTTCTCGTCGTTGCGCACCGCCTGCGGTTCGCCGTCGGCGATCTTGACGCCGTAGTCGAGCACGACGATGTGATCGGAAATCTCCATCACCACCGACATGTCGTGTTCGATGAGCAGGATCGACATATGGTCGTCGACTCGGATCGACAGCAGGAGCTCGTTGAGCTCGGCGCTCTCGCGCGGATTGAGGCCGGCGGCCGGCTCATCGAGGCACAACAGCACGGGCTCGGTGCACATCGCCCGTGCGATCTCGAGCCGGCGCTGAGCGCCGTAGGGCAGATCGCCCGCCGGATCGTCGGCGCGGCCGAGCAGACCGACACGATCGAGCCAGGCGCGCGCCTGCTCGACCGCCGCGCGCTCGGCGATCGTATAGGAGGGGAAGCCGAAGATGCCGAGCAGCGTGTAGCCGGAGGCGAGCATCAGGCGATTGTGCTGCGCCACCATCAGGTTCTCCAGCACGGTCATGCCCGGGAACAGCCGGATGTTCTGGAAGGTGCGGGCGACGCGCGCCTGTTGCGCGACCAGATAGTCGGGCATGCGCTCGAGCAGAAACAGCGCGCCGTCGGCATGCGCGAGGCTGCGTTTGCCGCTTTCGGTGAGCGGCTCGAGCGCGTCCCAGGCGGCGGGGCCGCCATGGAGCAAGCCGATGCGGCCTTCGCTCGGCTTGTAAAATCCGGTGATGCAATTGAACACCGTGGTCTTGCCGGCGCCGTTCGGCCCGATCAGCGCGGTGATGTCGCCCTTGCGTGCCTCGAATGACAGGTCGTCGACTGCGACCAGGCCGCCGAAGCGCATGGTGAGATGCTCGACACGAAGCAGGATGTCGCCCTGATCGCGCATCAGCCGTGACCTTCCCCGACGAGGTCGGCGCTGATGGTCTTGCGCTCCTTCAGAAACACCGACGGATCTCGGGTCGAGATCAGGCCGCGCGGGCGCCAGATCATGATCAGGACCATGCCGAAGCCGAAGATCAACATGCGGTACTGGGTCGGATCGAAGGTCTGCCCGAAGATGTCCTTGAGGAAGTCGAGATCGCGCATGATCTCGGTGCCGCCGATCATGACGATGGCGGCGATGGCGACGCCGATCTGGCTGCCCATGCCGCCGAGCACGACGATCGACAGGATGGTGGCCGACTCGAGGAAGGTGAACGACTCCGGCGAGATGAAGCCCTGCCGCGCGGCAAAGAACGAACCAGCGAAGCCGGCGAACATCGCGCCCATCGCGAAGGCGGTAAGTTTGGTGTTGGTGGTATTGATGCCGAGCGAGCGGCAGGCGATCTCGTCCTCGCGCAGCGCCTCCCAGGCACGGCCGACCGGCAGACGCCGCAGGCGGATGGTGACGTATGAGGTGAGCAAAGCCAGAGCGAGGATCAGGTAGTAGAGGAAAATGGTGCGGTAGATCGGCGTGAACGGCAGATGGAACACGGCGGCGAAGCCGCCGTCGTCGGCATTGAACGGTATGCCGAAGAAGCTCGGCCGCGGGATGCCGCTAATGCCGGCATAACCGTTGGTGAGGTCGACGAAATTGATCAGGACGATGCGGATAATTTCGCCGAAGGCCAAGGTGACGATGGCGAGATAGTCGCCGCGCAGGCGCAGCACCGGGAAGCCGAGCAGGACGCCCCAGAACGAGGCGAGGCAGCCCGCCAGCGGCAACAGGATCCAGAACGAAAAGCCGAACTCCTTGGCGAGCAGTGCATAGGAGTAGGCGCCGACCGCGTAGAAGGCGACGTAACCGAGATCGAGCAGGCCGGCGAGGCCGACGACGATGTTCAGCCCGAAGCCGAGCATCACATAGATGAGAATCTGGATGCCGAAATTGTCGACCCATTTGAGCGCGCCGCCGAAGCCCGAGGTCGCCAGCACGATGAACGGATAAACGAGCGTGAAGCCGATGGCGAAGGGCACGAACCATCGGCCGACTGCGGCGCGCCACGCCGGTGTTTCGGTCTTGACCGCCTTGAGCGCGCGCCGCTTGAGCCACGGATCGACGGCCAGCGAATAGCACAGCCTGCTGCCGGCGATGATGGCGACCAGCGTGACCAGCAGCACGCCGCGCGTCGTGACGACGATCTCGTTGCGGATGTTGGAGATCGTCTGGAAGCCGACCAGCGGGAGGAACAGGGCGAAGGATATCAGCGCGGTCAATCCGGCGTCGCGCAAGGCGGCGGCAGTACGGCTGCGTGGCTGCGTGGTGGCGTCAGTCATGGCAACGCCCGCCCGAGCGTCGATGCCGCGCGTCGCGGAACGCGCCGGGGCGCGCGGCGCGGACGAGCGGAAGGTGCGCCGCGACCGCCATCAGACCTTTTCCACGTCCGGCCGGCCGAACAGGCCTTGCGGAAGGAAGATGAGGGTGATGGCCAGCACCGAGAACGCGGCGACGTCCTTGTAGTCGATCGAAAAATAGGCCGACCACATCGTCTCGATCAGGCCGATGAGGATGCCGCCGATCACCGCGCCGGGCAGGGAGCCGATGCCGCCGAGCACCGCGGCCGTGAAGGCCTTGACGCCGGGCACGAAGCCGTCGGCAAACGACACCACGCCGTAGTACATCAGGTACATCGTGCCGGCGACCGCGGCGAGCGCCGCCGCGATGACGAAGGTCATCGAAATGGTGCGATCGACATCGACGCCGACGAGGGCTGCCATCTTCTGGTCCTGCTCGCAGGCGCGCTGTGCCCGGCCGAGCGGCGTCTTCGCCACCAGATACCAGAAGCAAACCAGCAGCACCGCGGTGACACCCCAGATGATCAATTGCTTGAGCGACAGGGTTACGGCGTAGTTGCCGTGATCCATCAGCACGTATTCGCCCTGGATGATCGGCGGGATCGACTTGTTGCGCGGGCCCTGCGTGACCTGCACGAAATTGGACAGGAAGATCGACATGCCGATCGCCGAAATCAACGGCGCCAGGCGGAACGAGCCGCGCAAGGGCCTGTAGGCGACACGCTCGATCGTCCAGTTGACGAGCGAGGTGAACGCCATCGCCACCAGCAGCACCAGGAACAGCGCGACGGCGATCGAGCCGATGCCGAGCACGGTGGTCAAGATGAGATAGGCGATCAGCGCGATGAACACCGACACCATGAACACGTCGCCGTGGGCGAAGTTCACCATGCCGATGATGCCGAAAACCATCGTGTAGCCGATGGCTATGAGGCCGTAGATTGAGCCTAACGTAATTCCATTGATGAGTTGCTGGATGAATACGTCCATCCCGTCCCCTACGCCTGCGAAATCGCGCCCCTCACGCAAAACGCACACGAACGGTAACAGGGCAAATCGCGAGCGGCAACGTCGGAACGCGCGTCCTGTGTTATTAAGTCCGCAGCGGAGGAGCGCGGTTTGTCCCCTAAAGTCGAAGTTGCCATCCGGTTGGGCACTGCAGCGACGCTTTTTGCGGCGTTCGCGCTGTGGGAGTGGCAAGCGCCGCGGCGGCGCCTTGTCGCCGGCCGGCGCGGGCGCTGGTTCGGCAATCTAGGCATCCTCGCCGTCGACCTTGTTGCAGTCCGGCTCGTCGTGCCAACGGCGGCGGTCGGCGCCGCCCTGTTCGCCGCGCGCGAAGGGTGGGGCCTGTTGCCATGGCTCGGCGTACCCTACTGGCCGGCGGCGATCGTCAGCGTAGTGGCGCTCGATTTCGTCATCTACGCCCAGCACTACGTCTTCCACCACGTGCCGGCGCTGTGGCGGCTGCACCGCGTGCACCACGCCGACATCGATATCGACGTCACGACCGGCGTACGCTTCCACCCGCTGGAGATCCTGCTGTCGCTGGCGATCAAGATCGCCGCGGTCGTGGCGCTCGGCGCGCCGGCGGCGGCAGTGGTCGTGTTCGAGGTGCTGCTCAACGCGACTTCGATGTTCAACCACAGCAATGTCGCATTGCCGGCATGGCTCGACCGGCCGGCACGCTGGCTGATCGTCACGCCGCACATGCACGAAGTGCACCACTCGACCGAACGGTCGGAGACCGACAGCAATTTCGGCTTCAATCTGCCGTGGTGGGATCGCCTGTTCGGCACTTACCGCGCCAGACCGGCGGCCGGCGACGAGGTTGTCATCGGGCTGCCGGTGTTTCGCGAGGCGTCCGAGCGCAGGTTGCTGCAGTTGTTGACGCAGCCGTTCCGCGCGCCGGCGGCGGAGCTAATGCAAGCCGCCGAACGCCCAGATCAGAAGCAGGATCGGGATCGGCACGCCGAGCAGCCATAACAGAAGATAACGTCCCATGTGTCAGCCCCATTGGTGGTCCGCGGTGGGGAAGGAACTCGTCAGCGGCCGGCCGGTTCCGCAGGGGTTTTACACAGCGGGTTGAACGAGCTGCGACTGCTTATGGCCGCGACGGCGGGGCTCGCTTATGCTGCCGGCGCCATGGCCACCGCCGCGCTGCCGCTGTTTCACCTCTACGGCGATCCGCCGGACGATCAGGCGTTCGACTTCATTCACATCGAGACCATCGCGGCGCGCTCGACCGTGCACGACTGGACCATTCGCGCCCACCGTCACCGCAACCTGTTCCAGATTCTGGTGATCGAGGCGGGTGGTGGCGAGATGAGTTACGAGACGGCAGCCGTGTCCTTCGCATCGCCCGCGGTGCTGCTGGTGCCGCCGCGCGTCGCCCACGGCTTTCGTTTTACGCCGCAGACGACCACCGGCTGGGTGGTGAGCTTCACCGAGGATGTCGCCACCGCGCTCGGCGCGCGGACCGGGGAGGCGCTCGATCGGCTCACGGCGCTGGCGGCGGAGCCGGTGCTGCCGCTCACGGGAGCGGGCGAGATTGCGCAGGTGTCGGTGCTGTGCCGCGATCTGCACGAAGAGAGTTTTCTCGCCCGCGAGGGCCACCGGCTGGCGATGCGGGCGCTTCTTGCGCTGATCGCCATCGAGGTGGTGCGGCTGGCGGCGAGCCGCGCGCGCAGCGGCGAGGTGACGCTGGCGCCGGCCGACGCCAAGATCGAGGGGCTGCGGCGGTTGATCGACGCCAATTTCAAAACCGAGCGGCTGATCCGCTTCTATTCGGAGCGGCTCAATATGACGCCCGACCGGCTCAACGACCACGTCAAGCGCGCGACAGGCGTCACCGCGGGCCATCTGATCCGCCAGCGCGTTCTCACCGAAGCCAAGCGCCAACTCGTCTTCACCGGACAGGCGATCCACGAGATCGCCTACGATCTGTCCTTCTCCGACCCGTCGCACTTCACCCGCTTCTTCCGCAAGCAGACCGGCATGACGCCGCAGTCGTTTCGCGAGGGCCGCGGCGGCTAGCCTGCCTGCTTCAGTGCGTCGCCGCGGATGAGCACGACCGCAACCAGCGCCCCGAGGAATTCGGCGGTTGCGCTGCCGGTCAACGCCGCCCGCAATCCGGCGAGGAAGCTTTCGCCGCTCAAGGCCTCTTGGCCGGCGTGCGCCGCGAAGATCGAGCCGAGGATGGCGACGCCGAGTGTGGCCCCGACCATGCGCGTGGTGTTGAGCATGCCGGAGGCGGTGCCCGAACGTGCCGGAGGCAGCGCGGCAACGGCGACGCCGTTGACCGGCGCCGTGTTCAGACCCAGCCCGACGCCGACGACGAGAAGAGCAAGCTCGATCGGCGCGAGGTCGGTCGTCGGCCCGACGGCAGCGAGAGCGAGTGCGCCGGCGCCCATGCAGCACATCCCGGCCGTCATCACCGCGCGCGGCCCGAGGCGCGTATTGAGGTGACCGGCGAACTGCGAAACGAGGAAGAAGGCAATCGGCATCGGCAGCAGGTCGAGGCCGGCGATGAACGGCGTAGCGCCGCGCATGGTCTGAAAGTAGAGCGGCATGATGAACAACAGCGCATACATGCCGAAGGTCATGAGACCCGCGACGGCGAGCGAAGCCGAGAATGTCGGCCGCCGCAGAAACTCCAGTGGCAGCAGCGGTCCGGGCGTGCGCGCTTCGACCCACACCAGGAGCGCGAAGGACGCCACGGCAACGGCCGCGACGGCGAGAATGAACGGCGACAACCAGCCCCAGTGCGGCCCTTCGATTGCGGCGAAGGCGAATGCGACGAGGCCGGCGATGGCGAGCGCCTGGCCGGGCAGATCGAGCCGGCGGCCGGCGGGTTCGGCGCTCTCGCGCACGGCGGCGTAGGTGAGGGCGAGCGCCGCCGCGCAGATCGGCAGGATGAGATAGAAGATGCTGCGCCAGCCGATCGTGTCGACGAGCCAGCCCCCCAGCATCGGTCCAATGATGAAGGCGAGGCCGTTGCAACTTGCCCAGATGCCCATGGCATGCGCGCGTTCGCGGCGGTCGGGAAAGGCCAGCGCGAGCAGCACCAGCGACATCGGCACCATGAAGGCGGCGCCCAGTCCGGTGACGATACGGCCGCCGATCAACACCGCCGCATTCGGCGCCGTGGCGCAGACGAGCGTCCCGGCGATGAACAGCGCGATGCCGAGGACGAAGACGCGACGTCGTCCGTAAAGATCGCCGAGCGTCCCGCCGGTGAGCAGCAGGCTCGCGTAGACGAGATTGTAGGAGTCGATCACCCACTGCATGGCGCTGACGCCCGCGTGAAGGTCGGCATCGATGCTCTTGACCGCGAGGTTGACCACGGAGGTGTCGATCTGGGCGAACAAGATGCCGAGCGAGCTGGCGATCAGCACCAGGCGCGGTCTCGTTCGTACCGCCGCATCGCTCGATGTCGTGACCAGGGTCATGGCGTCATATCCTTCTTGTTATTTCGGCCTCTCCCCCGAATGTGCCCCTCCGGTTTGTTGGAGCGCGCTTCTGCACCTCCGGCATCCTCATGGGAAACGAATGTTTGTGGTCGAAAGCATCATTAATGCTGATCGCGGAGCGGCTGCCTGCTCGCTCATTTCACGCAACTATGATCGACCGCTCGCCGCAGCCACCCGCTTCCTGACCGCGGCACGCAGGCGCTTACCCCACGCCTGCGTGGTTAAGCGGCTAACAAGTAAGGTAAAGGTTCGGTTTCTTTTGCCCGTCGCAGTTGAAGCGAATACGCATTGAATGCCTGAAGTTCGGGAGGACACAATGCGCAAAGCTTCGACCGCGACCGTAGCGTTATCCGTTGCCATCGCCCTCTACTTCACGCTCACCTGGGGCCTCGACGGCATGCGGGCCCTGACCTCGCCGAATTACGGGCTCGAGGACGTGTGGCACGCGCAACTGGTGTTCGACGCCGGCCGACTGCTCGGTCTCGCGCCAATCGGCGTCATCAAACTTGCCGCATTCGTGGCGGCATTGAAGCTCGCCATCGCCGCCATCTGCGGCGTGCACATCGTCGACCGCTTCCGCTCGTTCGCGGGCGGTCAGGCCGATCCGCAGATTCTCGAAGGCGCGTTGATCGTCGTCGTCGTATTCGGCTTCCTGTCGGTCGTTCCGGCGGTGTGGTCGAGCAATGCGGATGTGGTGCGCGAGTACGCGATCCAGATCCTGCTGGCCTGCCTCGCGCTCGCGCTATGCATCGCCGAGCGCAATCTCAACGTCATCCGCATCGAGGAGCCCGCCGCCGATGTCGATGAGGCGCCGCAAGCGGCGTCAGGCTCGGTCCTGCATCCGTAACCGGCTTGACACCAGCCGCGGCGGGACCGGACCATGCTCGATCGCCTCGTCGCGGTGCTGATGCTCTGGGGCCTTCGCGGCGGGCTGGCCTGGTTCGTGATGCACGAATACACCGCGGTGGTCACCGATAAACTCAACGAGGTTTCCCGCGCATTGGGCGGGATGTAGGCGGGGCCTGCCGCCCGCTTAGGTCTTCACGCCGAGTTCGTCGAGCACCGCGGCGGCTTCCTTGAAGGCGTGATTGGCCGCCGGCACGCCGCAATAGATCGCCTGCTGCAGGATGATCTCCTTGATGTCGGCCGGCGTGAAGCCGCCTTCGGTCAGGGCCGCACGCACGTGCATGCGGAATTCCTCCCACTTGTCGAGCGCCAGCATCGTGCCGATGACGAGCACGCGGCGTGTGCGTTCGTCGTAATGCGGCCGCGTCCACACCTCGCCCCAGGCGGCGCGGGTGATGAAGTCCTGGAATTCCTCCGTGAACGCGCTCTTCTTGGCGTTGGCGCGGTCGACCCAGGCGTTGCCCAGAACCTTGCGGCGCTGCGCCATGCCGCGCTCGTGGCGTTCGCGTTCGTCCATCGGTCGCTCCGTTCTACTGGAGGAAATCGAGCACGGCCTTGGTGAAGGCCTGCGGCTGCTCGACATTGGAGATGTGCGCGGCGTCGAGCGTGACAAGCCTGGCGCCGGGAATGGCCTTGGCGATTGTTTCGCCGGCGGCCGGAGGAGTCGCCGGATCCTGCGCGCCGACGATCACCAGGGTCGGCGTCCTGATCGTCGGATTGCTGGCGCGGAAGTCGATATCGCGTACCGCGGCGACGCAGGCGGCATAGCCGGCATGATTGGTGGCGACGAACATCTTCGTCATGCGCGCAATGGTCTGCGGCGCGCGCTCGCGGAAGCCCTTTGTGAACCAGCGCTCCATGTTGGCGACGACCAGATCGTTCAACGGGTGCTGCTCGAGGAAACGGAGGCGGTCTGCCCACGGCGCCTTGTCGGCATAGTGGTAATGGGTGTTGGCCAGCACCAGCTTCTCGATGCGGTCGGGCGCGTTGGCCCCCAGCCACTGACCGTCCATGCCGCCCATCGACACGCCGCACCAGTTGGTCTTCTTCACGCCGAGCGCGTCGAGGACGCCGAGAATGTCGCGGCCGAAGCGATCGAAGCTGTAGGGGCCTTTCGGCGCGCCGGATTGGCCGTGGCCGCGGCGGTCGTAGCGGATGAGGCGGAAGTGCCCGGCGAAGGCGGATGCCTGATCGTCCCACATCGTCAGATCGGTGCCGAGCGAATTCGACAGCATCAGCGCCGGCGCGTCGTCGCGGCCGGTGACTTCGACATGGATCGGGCAGCCGTCGTCTACGGTGATGATCGGCATTGTGTTTCCCCCTTGTCTGGCGTCTTGCTGGTTGTTGCGGCGCCCGTCCGGGGCTTGACCACCCATTAGGCGATGGCGGGAGTTCCTGCAAAGCTCTTTTCAGGAGGGCCGCGAGGCCTTAAGTGCAGGCGTTCAGGTTTTGGCGGCTTCTGAAGGAGACGGCTCCGATGGCGATGACGATGACGGGTGAGGTCCAGCTACCCGCCGCGCGCGAGGTGGTGTGGCAGAAGCTCAACGACGCTGAGGTGCTCAAGGCCTGCATCCCCGGTTGCGAGGAGCTCAACAAGACATCGGATACGGAATTCCAGGCGATCGCCGTCGCCAAGATCGGACCGGTCAAGGCCAAGTTCAAAGGCAAGGTCCATCTCACCGATCTCGATCCGCCCAACGGCTACCGGATCTCGGGCGAGGGCGACGGCGGCGTCGCCGGCTTCGCCAAGGGCGGTGCCACGGTCGCGCTCAGCGACAAGGACGGCGGTACGCTGCTCACCTACAATGTCGAGGCGCAGATCGGCGGCAAGCTCGCCCAGCTCGGTCAGCGCCTGGTCAACGGCGCGGCCAAGAAGCTCGCCGACGATTTCTTCCGAAATTTTGCCGCCTCGGTCGAGAAATCCTGACGGTTGTACCGCTGCGCGAGCCCCGGCCGGTTCGAACCGCTTGACCGCGACGGCGGTAGGGGTCCACACTTGCGGCTTGTTCCAAGGCGAAACCGGATCGAAATCGACACGATTTCACGCTCCTGCCGACGCCGTATTGTGGCGAACGGCTAAAAGGCGGCGTTTCGAAGCGAAAGTGGGAGGAATGTGATGCCAGCCGTGTCCATGACGGTGAACGGAAAAACCGTCTCTGGCGAAGTCGAAGCGCGCACTCTGCTGGTGCAATTCTTGCGCGAGAACCTGCGCCTGACCGGCACGCATGTCGGCTGCGACACCTCCCAGTGCGGCGCCTGCGTCGTCCATGTCGACGGCATTGCCGCCAAGTCCTGCACCACGCTGGCGCTGCAGTGCGAAGGCGCCCACATCACCACGATCGAGGGTCTGGCCGAGCCGGGCGGCAAGCTGCACCCGATGCAGGAGGCCTTCCGCGAGCATCACGGCCTGCAGTGCGGCTATTGCACGCCGGGCATGATCATGGCCGCGCTCGACATCGTGCGGCGCAACGGCAACGACCTCGACGAGCACACCATCCGCGAGCAGCTCGACGGCAATCTGTGCCGTTGCACGGGCTACCACAACATCGTCAAGGCGATCGCGGCGGGCGCGAAGGCGATGGGTAACGAACGGCACGCCGCCGCCGAATAGGGACTTAAAAAAACAGTCAACTGGGAGGAGACCGCCATGAGCGCGACCGGCATTGGCGCGGCGGTGCGCCGGAAGGAAGACCTCCGCTTCATCACGGGTAAGGGCCAGTATACCGACGACGTGGTGCGGCCGGGCGAGACGCGCGCCGTGTTCGTGCGTTCGCCGCACGCGCGGGCCCGCATCAAGGGCATCGACGCTGCCGAGGCGAAGAAAATGCCGGGCGTCGTCGCCGTGCTCACCGGCGCCGACCTCGCCGCCGACAAGATCGGCAATCTCATCTGCGGCTGGATGATCCATTCCAAGGACGGGACGCCGATGCGGATGGCGCCGCACCCGGCGCTGGCCGCGACCACGGTCAATCATGTCGGCGACGCGGTCGCCGTGGTGATCGCGGCGACGCAGGCGCAGGGACGCGACGCCGCCGAGAAGGTCAAGGTCGACTACGAGGTGCTGCCGGCAGTCACCGATCCGGCCAAGGCGGCGAGCGGACCGCAGATCCACGACATCGCGCCGAAGAACACGATCTACGACTGGTCGCTCGGCGATGCCAAGGCGACCGAGGTGGCCTTCGCCGCCGCCAAGCACATCACCAGGCTCGACATCGTCAACAACCGTCTGGTCCCGAACGCGATCGAGCCGCGCGCCGCGCTCGCCGAATACGACGCCGGCAACGATCACCTGACGCTGTGGAACACGTCGCAGAATCCGCACGTGGCACGGCTCGTGATCTCGGCCTTCATCGGCATCACGCCCGAGCACAAGCTCCGCGTCATCGCGCCGGACGTCGGCGGCGGCTTCGGCTCCAAGATCTTCATCTATCCGGAAGAGGTCGTCTGCCTGTGGGCCGCGCGCAAGGTCGACCGGCCGGTGAAGTGGACGGCGGACCGCTCGGAATCCTTCGTTACCGACGCGCACGGCCGCGACCACGTCACCCATGCCGAGCTTGCGCTCGATCTCAACGGCAAGATCCTGGCGCTGCGCGCCAAGACGATCGCCAATCTCGGCGCCTATATGTCGACGTTCTCGTCGTCGGTCCCGACTTATCTCTACGCGACGCTGTTGTCGGGCCAGTACGACATCCCGCACATTTACTGCGAGGTCGACGCGGTCTACACGAACACCGTGCCGGTCGATGCCTATCGCGGCGCCGGACGGCCGGAGGCGACCTTCGTGGTCGAGCGGCTGGTCGAGGTCGCGGCGCGCGAAATGGGGCTCGATCCGACCGATCTGCGCAAGCGCAACTTCATCAAGACGTTCCCGCATCAGACGCCGGTGATCATGGCCTACGACGCCGGCGACTATAATGCGTCGATGAAGAAGGCGATGGAGATCGCCGACGTGAAGGGCTTCAGCAAACGCAAGCGCGAAAGCGCGCGTCACGGCAAGCTGCGCGGGCTCGGCTACTCGACCTATATCGAGGCCTGCGGCATCGCGCCGAGCCAGGCGGTCGGCTCGCTTGGCGCCGGCGTTGGCCTGTGGGAGTCGGCCGAGGTGCGCGTCAATCCGACCGGTTCGGTCGAGGTGCTGACCGGCAGCCACGCGCACGGGCAGGGGCACGAGACCACCTTCGCGCAGCTCGTCTCGGAACGCCTCGGCATTCCGTTCGACAACGTCTCGATCGTGCACGGCGACACCGACAAGGTGCAGTTCGGCATGGGGACCTACGGGTCGCGTTCCGGCGCAGTCGGCATGTCGGCCATCGTCAAGGCGCTCGACAAGATCGAAGCGAAGGCCAAGAAGGTCGCCGCGCACATGCTCGAAGCCGCCGAAGGCGACATCGAGTTCAAGGACGGCAAGTTCACCGTCGCCGGCACCGACAAGTCGGCAGCCTTCGGCGACGTCGCACTCAACGCCTATATCGCGCACAAATTCTCCGGCCAGGAGCTCGAACCGGGCCTGAAGGAAACCTCGTTCTACGACCCGACCAATTTTACCTTCCCGGCCGGCTGCCACATCTGCGAGGTCGAGGTCGACCCCGACACCGGGCAGGTGCGGCTGGTGAACTACGTCGCCGTGAGCGACGTCGGGACCATGATCAACCCCGTGCAGGTCGAGGGCCAGGTGATCGGCGGCACGGTGCAGGCGATCGGCCAGATCCTGATGGAGGG
>Ga0105240_10007646_pt1 | contig 15653 bp, 14 predicted proteins | sample KBSC54metaG_FD_80426 | JGI IMG/M metagenome (GOLD analysis project Ga0105240, IMG submission 80426) | Corn rhizosphere microbial communities from Kellogg Biological Station, Michigan, USA - KBS C5-4 metaG | ecosystem: Host-associated > Plants > Roots > Rhizosphere > Soil | place: Michigan, USA... | reverse complement strand
CCCAGCGCTCCCACCCGCACCCTGCCGATCGTCAGCTTCGATACCGGCCTGGTGTTCGAGCGGGACCACCCCGACGCCTGGGGCCGCCAGCTGACGCTGGAACCGCGGCTGCTGTACCTCTACGTCCCCTACCGCAACCAGAACGACCTGCCGGTGTTCGACACCGCAGTGCCGGATCTGAACCTGGTGGAGCTGTTCCGGACCAACCGCTATGTCGGTGCCGACCGCATGAGCGATGCGAACCAGGTGAGCGTCGGCGTGACCAGCCGGTTGCTGGACGCGCAGGACGGGCGGCAGTTCCTGTCGGCGACCCTTGGCCAGACCTATTACTTCCAGACGCCCAGGGTGCTCCTCCCGGGAGAAGTGCTCCCGACCCATGACCACTCGGACCTGGTCGGGCAGCTCACCGTGTCCGCCCTCAAGAACTGGAACGCCGGCTTCGGCCTGCAGTGGGATCCGACGAGCTCGCTCAGGCAGCGCGAGGAGATCGACGTGCAATACCGCCCGTCCCCCGAGAAGGTGGTCAATCTGGCGTATCGCTTCCAGCGGGACCTGCTGGAACAGGCGGAGATCTCCGCCGCCTGGCCGGTCAGCCAGCACTGGAACGTCTTCGCCCGGGGGGTCTACTCCCTCAAGGACAGCGAGGCCATCGAGCGGTTCGCGGGCTTCGAGTACACCGCATCGTGCTGGAAAGTGCGTATGCTTGCGCGCCGCTTCGTCAGCACCCGGCCTCCCGTGGGGACCACCAGCACGACGGGCCACCAGGACACTGGCTTCTTCCTGCAGCTGGAACTCACGGGTCTTGCCAGTGTCGGATCAGCGGCGGACACTTTCCTCACCGAGTCCATCCGCGGGTACACCCGTCCGACGGAACCGGGACTGTCAAAAACTCCAGGATTATGAATAAGTTCCAACTGAGGTGCGTGTAGCATGCGGCCCTTCGTGAAAGCCCTTCTGGCGGCCTGCGGGCTGACTCTGGCCGGCCTCGGGGCCGCGCATGCCCAGACCCGCGAGCTCACCACCAAGGGCGTGCTGCTGGACCGCATCGCAGCGATCGTGAACGACGGAGTGGTGCTCGACAGCGACCTCGAGGCGCAGGTCCAGGCAGTCACCGAGCGGCTGCACGAGCAGAGGCTCGAACCGCCCCCGCAGAACGTCCTGCGCCAGCAAGTCCTCGAGCGCCTGGTGATCCAGCAGATCGAGACCCAGCGGGCCGAGAAAGACGGCATCAAGGTCCCGGATGAGACCCTGAACCAGGCCCTGCAGGAAGTCGCCGAGCGCAACCACATCGCCTTCTCCCAGCTCCCGCAAGCGCTGCAGCAGCAGGGCCTCGACTACAGCGCCTACCGCGAGGACATGCGCAAGGAGCTGCAGCTCGGCATGCTGCGCCAGCGCGACGTGCTCCAGCGCATCAGCGTGACTCCGCGCGAGATCGATCAGTATCTGGACAAGCAGGCGAAGACCCCCAACGAGCACAACGAATACAACGTCTCCCACATTCTCATCGCAGTGCCGGAAACAGCCACCCCCGAACAGATCGAGCAGGCCGACAAGAAGGCCCAGGACGTGTACACGCGTGCGAAATCGGGTGAGGACTTCGCCAAGCTGGCGGTCGCGAACTCCAACAGCCAGACGGCGCTGGAGGGCGGCGCGCTCGGCTGGCGCAAAGGCAGCGAGCTGCCCACCTTCCTGGCCGATCTGATCGTCAAGCTCAAGCCGGGCGAAGTGAGTGAGCCGCTGCGCACGCCCACCGGATACCACATCATCAAGCTCAACGATGTGCGCAACGAGCAGCCGAAAGCCCTGGAGGACGAGGTCCACGTCCGCCACATCCTCATGAAGACGAATGAGATCCAGGACGACGCCACGGTGAAGCAGAAGCTCAATGCACTGCGTGACCGTATCTTGAAGGGTGAGGACTTCGCCGGTCTTGCCCAGGTCAACTCACAGGATGCCCCCTCGCAATCGCAGGGCGGGGATCTGGGTTGGAGCGATCCCCGCGGCTACGTTCCGGAGTTCCAGGCGGCCATCGCCAACCTGAAGGACAACGAGATCAGCGAGCCCTTCCATACGCAGTTCGGCTGGCACATCGTGCAGATGCTCGGACGGCGTCGTATCGACAACACCAACGAGGTGCGCCGGCGCGATGCCGCCGAGGCGATCCGCGCCAGCAAGGCCGAGGAAGAGACCGAGCTGTGGCTGCGCAGACTGCGCGACGAAGCGTACGTCGAGTACAAGTCGTAGGAGTCCGTTCGACTCCTGGTTGCGCGGCGCCCTCGTAGCGGCGCCACTGTAACGATGACCGTCCGCATCGCATTGACCTCGGGTGAGCCGGCCGGCATCGGTCCCGAGCTGTGTATTGCGATCGCGCAGCACGAGCTGCCCTGTGAGCTCGTGTGCCTTGCCGATCGCTCGCTGCTCGCCGCTCGCGCACAGCAGGTCGGCCTGCCGATAGAGCTACGCGCGTATGACGGCCGCAGCCCATCGGCAGGGGCGGAGCTTCGCCCACGCGGCCAAAATGATCACCCAACCGGCCACGAACGCGGGACCCTGACCGTCTGTCACATTCCCCTTGCCGCCGCGAGCACGGCCGGCCAGCTCGAAGTCCGCAATGCGCGTTATGTGTTGGCTCTGCTGGATCGCGCAATCGAAGGCGCACTGACCGGCGAGTTCGACGCCATTGTCACCGCTCCGGTGCACAAAGGCGTGATCAACGACGCAGGTGTCGCTTTCACCGGCCACACCGAATACCTGGCCGAGCGCACGGGCACGCCCCGACCCGTCATGATGTTGGCGACAGGGGAAATGCGCGTGGCGCTCGCGACGACTCATCTGCCCCTCAAGGCCGTGAGTGATGCCATCGACGTGCCCTCGCTCTGCGAGGTCGCAGCGATCCTCGACCGCGATCTGCGCGAGAGATGGGGCATCGCCGCCCCACGGATCGCCGTCTGCGGTCTCAACCCGCATGCCGGTGAAAACGGCCATCTCGGCGACGAGGAAATCCGTGTCATCGCTCCAGCGATCGCACGCATGCAGGAGAGCGGAATCCGCGCAACCGGACCGCTTCCCGCCGATACCGTGTTCGTCCCTGGCATCCTCAGCGGCTACGACGCAGTGCTGGCGATGTATCACGACCAGGGGCTTCCCGTGATCAAGCACGCCGGGTTCGATCGCGCCGTCAACATAACTCTGGGATTGCCCATCGTGCGGACATCGGTGGATCACGGAACGGCGCTCGACCTTGCCGGAACGGGCCGTGCCGACGCCAGCAGCCTCCTCGCCGCCATCGAAGCGGCGGTGGCCATTGCCCAACGGCCGCGTCATCCGGCGCCCCCTCACGCCGGGCTGCGTGCGAGCGCGCCGCGTCGCAAATCGCGGGCACCGTGATCGACGCGAGGATCCTCGACCGACCCCCGCGCCGCAAACGCTTCGGTCAACATTTTCTTCACGATCCGTCGGTGCTCGATCGCATCGTCAGCGCCGTGGCTCCGCGCCGCGGGGATCACATCGTGGAGATCGGACCTGGCGGCGGCGCACTCACACAGCGGCTGCTGGAGTCCGGGATCGACGGACTGGATGCGGTGGAGATCGATCGCGATCTCGCCGCCCTCCTGCCCGCCCGATTCGCGTCCCACCAGGGATTCACGCTTCATCAGGGCGATGCCCTCGAATTCGATTTCGCCGGGCTGGCCCGCTCGCGTGGCGGCAGGCTGCGCGTTGTGGGCAACCTGCCCTACAACATCTCCACGCCGCTGCTGTTTCACCTCCTGCAATCCTCCGCATCGATCGAGGACATGCACGTGATGCTCCAGCGCGAAGTGGCGGAAAGGCTCGCGGCTGCTCCGGGGGATCCCAGCTACGGCCGTCTCACGATCATGATGGCCCCGTGGGTCGGCGTGGAGCTGCTCTTCGAGGTCGGACCGGGAGCGTTCCGTCCCCCACCGAAAGTGTGGTCGGCGGTCGCGCGGCTGACCGTGCGGCGAGAGCCTTCGTTCAAGGTGAGCCCCCACTTTGCAGGTGTCGTCGCGGCCGCCTTCTCTCACCGGCGCAAGACACTGCGCAACGCGCTCAAGGGGGTCGTCAGCCTCGAGCAGATCCAGGCATGCGGCCTGGACGCCGGCGTGCGCCCGGAGACGCTGGCGCCGGCCGCCTTCAATGAGCTGGCCCTGCAGCTTGACTGACGGTGAGTCCGCGGCAAGAGTGAGCCTTCGATGAGGCGGGGCGAGGACTTCAACGTATGCCGATCTATCGCCGTATCCTGGTCGTCGTCGATCTGACGGAAGGCAGCTTGCTCATCGCACGCCGCGGACAAGCGCTCGCCAGCGCAGCGGGCGCGGAAATCGAATTGCTGCACGTGGTTGAGTTCGTGCCGGTCGAGCCCATGGGCGAGACCCTGATGCCTGCGGTGCAGATCGAAGACGAGCTGCTGGGACGAGCCCGGCAACGACTCGTGGCGCTGGCTGCACAGCTCGGACTGCCGGACTCCGCGACGCGAGTGGAGGCGGGCAATGTCAAATCGGAAATCGTTCGTGTCGCGCGCGAGCGCGGTGCGGACCTGATTGTGCTGGGGAGCCGTGAGCGCCACGGCGTGTCGATCCTTGTGAACTTCACGGAGGATACCGTCCTGCATGCAGCCCCCTGCGATGTGCTGGCGGTGCGCGTAGGGCGCGCCTGAGTAGCCTGTCGCAAGCGTATAGAATCCGGGGCATGGACCCTTCCGCGCACAAGATTCGCGTCGACGTCGAGACCGGCTATCGAGACGATCAGTCCGACCCGCTGCAGGACCGTTACTTCTTCTCCTACACCATCACTATTCGCAACGAAGGCAGAGTGCCGGCGCGCCTGCTCACGCGGCACTGGCTGATTACCGATGCGAACGGCAAGGTCCAGGAAGTGCGTGGCGAAGGCGTCGTAGGTGAGCAGCCGTACCTGAAGCCAGGACAGGGCTTCCGCTATTCCAGCGCGGCCGTGATCGAGACGCCGGTGGGAGCCATGCAGGGCAGTTACCAGATGATCGGCGATGACGGCACGCAGTTCGATGCTCCCATCGCTCCGTTCCGGCTGGCCATGCCCGGAATCCTGCAGTGACACGCTACGCCGTCGGCGACGTACAGGGCTGTTTCGACGAGCTGCGAACCCTGATCTCCCGCATCGGCTTTTCAGCCGATCGGGATCGTCTGTGGTTCGTGGGCGATCTGGTGAACCGGGGTCCGCGCTCGCTCGAGACGCTGCGTTTCGTGCGGGCGCTGGGCGACAACGCGGTCGTGGTCCTCGGCAATCACGATCTGCACCTGCTCGCGGTCGCCTTCGGAAGCCGGCGCAAACGCAAGTCCGACACGCTCGATGAGATCCTCGAGGCGCACGATCGCGACGCGCTGCTCGAGTGGCTGCTCACTCGGCCTCTGGTCCATCGTGAGAATCGCGATCTGATGGTGCACGCCGGACTGGTGCCGCAATGGAGCGCCGAGCGGGCCGTGACGCTCGCCGGGGAAGTCGAGAGCGCCCTGCGTCAGAATCCGGGCAAGCTCTTCGATCAGATGTACGGAGATGAGCCGAACCGCTGGAGCGAGAGCCTGACGGGCGCGGACCGGCTGCGCTTCGTCATCAACGTGCTCACGCGGCTGCGGGTCTGTACGAACGAGGGCCGGTTCGACCTGAAAATGAAGGGCAAGCCCCCGGAGTCCCCCAAGGCAGCAGAGCAGGCGTTCCGCCCGTGGTTCGACATCGAGTCCCGCAAGAGCCGCGACGTGCGCATCATCTTCGGCCACTGGTCGGCCCTGGGACTGGTGCTCGCGCCCGGGCTGGTCGGCCTCGACACCGGATGCGTCTGGGGGAGCGTCCTGACCGCCTACGACCTGGACACGCTGCGGGACCCTATCTCCACGCCTTGCAACGGCTATCAGTCGCTGGAGAACGACTAGGGGGGCGCTGCGGCCGGTCCCCACGTGACCGTCAGTTGCGCGGTCCTCGGACTGTAGAGATCCGGCGACAGCTCCAGGTCGATGGGCCTGGCCCCCTGGGGCGTGATCGGCAGTCGCAACCGAGCGTCGCCGCGAACCTCCAGAGCACCGAACTGCCCGGGCATGACGCGGAAGGCGATCCTGACGGGCCACGTGGTGCCCTGCACGGGCTTCAGAACGATGCCGCCCACCCCACCCCCGCTTTGCAGATCCACCAGCAGCGTGTTGCGCTTCCAGTACTGCGGAAAGGCCGTCGATCCCCCTTCCTGCGCCGGCGCGATCGTGAGCTCGTGCACCTCCTGCGGGGCCGGGGGCGCCTGATGGCCCCAGGGCCACGTGAGGTGCGGCCTCGGCATGTGACTGCACCCCGCCAGCGCTCCCAGCAGCGCGATCGCGGCGGCGCACGAGATCCCACTCGACACGTTCATATTTCGCACGTTCCTCCGCGTACCATACGCAAGACAGCCCCGTAAGCGAGACATGGTATGCAATCCCTGCTGGCGTTCAACTTTCAGCGCTGGATCGACGAGAACCGGCATCTGCTGAAACCTCCCGTAGGCAACAAGTGTCTATTTGGCGGGTCCGGCCAACCGGAAGGGGACTTCATCGTCATGGTCGTCGGCGGACCCAACGCCCGTAAGGATTACCACGTCGACCCGGGGCAGGAGCTCTTCTATCAGCTCGAAGGCGACATGGTTCTCAAAACCATGCAGAACGGCTCGCCCGTCGAGGTGCCGATCCGCCAGGGGGAGATGCTGCTGCTGCCAGCGCTGGTGCCTCATTCACCGCAGCGCCAGGCCAACACCGTCGGCCTGGTGATCGAGCGCCGCCGCCACCCCGGCGAGCGCGACGGATTCCAATGGTACTGCGAAAACTGCAACCATCTGCTGTACGAGGAATTCGTCGAGCTCACCGACATCGAGACGCAGTTCCCGCCGATTTTCGACCGCTTCTTCGCCAGCCAGCAGCGGCGCACCTGCTCACAGTGCGCAACAGTGATGGAGCGCAAGACTTGAACGCACTCTTGCGTGTCGGCGCACGGGATGTAGTCGTGGATCTCTCACATCCGGTCAGCCTGGCCCGCGAGCTGGACTTCCACGGCGCGCAACCGCAGCACTTCGGCGCCCCTGCCGCAACCTCACAGCCGTATCGCGTGCCCGGCTTTTCCGGCTCGGTAGCTAGCGGCGCAAGCTGCAATTGCGAGGTGATCTCCGTAATCCCGCACTGCAATGGCACCCACACGGAGTCTGCCGGTCACCTCACGCGAGAGCCGCTCGACGCCGCGCGCGTGGTGCCCCCGGGCCTGCTGCCAGCGCTGCTGATTTCAGTCGTGCCGATCGCAGCCACCGAGATCAACGAAACGTCGGACCCGACGCCCCAGCCCGGCGACTTTCTGATCACTCGCGCGGCCATCGAAAGGGCCTGGCCGGCGCAGACTCCCTTTGCTCCACAGGCCTTGATCATTCGCTCCTCGCAGACGCCAGCCCCGGCGTACCTGAGCCGCGATGCGGCACAAACGATCGTGCGGCAGGGCATCGAGCACCTGATCGTCGACCTGCCCTCCCTCGACCGCGAGCACGATGAGGGACGTCTCACCGCCCACCGCATCTTCTTCGGCCTGCCGCCCGGGGTCAGCTCGCTGCAGCAGGTGAGCCGGCCCGGCGCCACGGTCACCGAGCTGGCGCACATTCCGCACCCCCTGGCCGACGGCCCCTGCCTGCTCGAGCTGCAGATACCGGCCTGGCGCGGCGATGCGGTTCCGAGCCGGCCGCTGCTTTATGCTCTGCTGGAGCCCCCCACCGGCCCGTCCCAGGTGGGCACGCCCGAGCTGGGCCAGTCCCAGATGGGCCAGCCAGCCCAAGCGGAGCGTCGCCAATCCCGGAGGGATCGGCGGAATTGCGGAGCAATCGGCGGCAAGCGGAGCGTCGCCCAAGCGGAGCGTCGCCAATCCCGGAGGGATCGGCGGCAAGCGGAGCGTCGCCAAAGCGGCCTGCGCAGATGACCTACGAACCCACACTCGATCACGCGCGAGAGCGCGACGCCGCGGATCCTCTTCGCGCCTACCGGCAACGTTTCGCGATGCCCACGGACTCGCGTGGGAGGGACCTTGTCTATCTGTGCGGGCATTCACTGGGACTGATGCCCTTGGCGGCACGCGAGGCCGTTCTCGAAGAGATGGATGACTGGGCGAGGCTCGCGGTGCACGGGCACGAAGGAGCGCGCCGCCCCTGGATTCCCTATCACGACAATCTGGCTCCCGGGCTTGCCTATCTGACGGGAGCCGCGGTCAACGAAGTCATCGCGATGAACTCGCTCACCGCGAACCTGCATTTCATGCTCGCCAGCTTCTATCGACCCGCCGGCCGGCGAGTGAAGATCCTCATCGAGGCCGGCGCGTTCTCCTCCGACCGGCATGCCGTAGCCTCCCAGCTCGAGTGGCACGGTATCGATGCACAGGCGGGCCTGATCGAGCTCGGGCCCCACCCGAGCCAGGACCTCGTGACACCGGAGGCCATCGAAGCCTGCCTCGAACAGATCGGAGAGGAAATCGCGCTGGTGTTGTGGCCGGGCGTGCAATTCAGAACCGGCCAATCGTTCGACCTGGCGCGCATCGCGCGCGCGGCCCGGCGCGCCGGCTGCATGGTAGGTTTCGATCTTGCCCACTCCATAGGCAACACACCGCTCGCGCTGCACGAGGCAGACGTCGACTTCGCGGTCTGGTGCGGCTACAAGTATCTCAACGGCGGTCCCGGGGCTATCGGTGGCTGTTTCATCCATGAGCGCCACTCGCAACGGACACCCCGGCTCTCGGGCTGGTGGGGACACGAGCTGACGACCCGGTTCCAGATGGAGCCGGGGTTTCGCGCGGCAGGGGGCGCCGCCGGCTGGGCGGTGAGCAATCCCCCCATCCTCTCCGCTGCGCCGCTGCTGGCCTCACTGAAAATATTTCGCGAAGCGGGGTTCGAGCGGCTGCGCGAGAAATCCCTCGCGCTGACCGGATTTCTGGAGTTGCTGCTCGAGCAGCTCGAGCCGCAGGTCAGGATCATCAGCCCGCGAGACGCCGCGGCTCGCGGCTGCCAGCTCTCGCTGCGCATCGCCGGAACACCGACGCGCGGCAAGCGGGTATTCGACACGCTGCGCGAGCGCGGCGTGGTGTGTGATTGGCGCGAGCCCAACGTGATCCGCGCCGCACCCGTCCCCCTATACAACACCTTCACGGACGTCTTCACGTTCGCCGACGAGCTGCAGCGCGCGCTGGGAGAGATCCAAGCTTGAAACCGCAACCCGATCAGCCAGTCAACATCGTCGGCGCCGGCCTCGCCGGAGCGCTTCTCGCGGTCATGCTGGCCAAGCGCGGATTCTCGATACGCCTGTTCGAGCGCCGCCCGGACCCGCGGCGCTCGGAGTCGGAGCGCGGACGCTCCATCAATCTTGCATTGGCCGCTCGTGGCATTCGCACGCTGGAGCGTGCGGGTCTGATGGATGCGGTTCGTCCCCTTCTGATCCCCATGCGCGGAAGAATGGTCCACGACCGGCATGGCGGCACAGCGCTTCATCCCTACGGGCAGCGAGACAATGAGGTCATCTATTCCGTCGGCCGGGGCGCGCTCAACAGGCTGCTCATCGAGGCCGCTGGACGAACGCCCTCGGTGACCCTGCGCTTCGGGCAGAGCTGCCTGGGAGCGGACCCGTCGCGCAACGTCCTGCGTTTTCGTGGTGGAGTCGAGCAAGCCGAATACGAGATCCCGCTGGTTCCGACAATCGCGGCCGACGGCGCAGGATCGCCCGTGCGCTCGAGCCTCGCGTTCGGCGCGCACGTCGCCGTGCACGAGGAGTTCCTCGATCACGACTACAAGGAGTTGACCATCCCCGCCGTGGAGGGCCGGCCGGCGCTGGATCCAAACGCCCTGCACGTCTGGCCGCGCGGCGGCTTCATGCTCATCGCGCTCCCGAACACCGACGGAAGCTTTACGGCTACGCTGTTTCTGGCGCGCAAAGGCGAGAACAGCTTCGCCTCACTGGCGGCGTCCGCGGGGGCGAAGGAATTCTTTCAGCGCGAGTTTCCCGATGCCCTGGCGCTGATGCCGAACCTGCCGGCGGAGTTCCGCACCCATCCCCAGGGTCAGCTGGGCACGGTCCACACTGCTCCGTTCAACGTGGGTGGGCGTGTGCTGCTGCTGGGCGATGCTGCGCACGCAATCGTCCCGTTCCATGGTCAGGGAATGAATGCCGCATTCGAGGATTGCGCGATCCTGGACACTCTGTTGGACAGCCACGAGGATTGGCAGTTGCTGTTCTCCGCGTTCAGCCGCGAACGCATGCCCAACGCTGCCGCCATCGCGCAGATGGCTCTCGAGAACTACACCGAGATGCGCCACAAGGTCCTGGATTCCAAATTCGTCCGTCAGAGGCAGCTGGCGCTCGAGCTGGAGCTGCGGTTTCCGCGCCAATTCATCCCGCGCTACGCGATGGTGATGTTTCACCCCGAGATACCCTACGGCGAGGCCCTGAGACGCGGGGCCGTGCAGGCGAAGATTCTGGACGAGATCGACGCCGTCGCGCACGCCACCGGCCACCTGGATCTCTCCATGGCCGAGCACCTGATCAGCGAGCAGCTGACGCCGATCTGAGGGCGCCCGCTATTCTGGCGCGCCGGACCGCAGGGGTTGGCGGTCGAGCACGAGGAAGGTCGCCGGATACTGATTGCGCTCATCGGCGGCCTGACTGCCTGCCTGTGTTTCACGCCACTGCGCGTTCTCCAGATCGGGGAACAGCGTGTCTCCGGGGACGTCGGCCTCGACACGTGTCAGATAGATGCGGTCGGCATACGGGAGGGTGAGTCGATAGATCTCCGCCCCGCCGATGACTGCCAGCTCCGGCGAGTCTCGGGTGAGCTGCAACGCCTCCTCGACCGACCGCACGACATCGACACCCTCGGCCCGCCAGGCGGGGTCGCGCGTCAGCACGATGTTCCGGCGTCCCGGGAGCGGCTTGCCGATTGAGTCGAAGGTCTTGCGCCCCATGAGAATCGGCTTGCCGAGCGTCGTGGCCTTGAAGCGCTTGAGGTCTTCGGAAAGACGCCACGGAAGCGCGTTGTTGCGCCCGATGACGCGATTGCGCGCCATGGCGACGACCAGGGAAACAAAAGGAGCACTCACCGGCCGCATTGTCGCAGGTCACGAGCGCGGACGCTGGCCCGCAGGCGCGACTCATTGCCGGTTAACCACCGCCAGCGGCGCGCGCGCCGGCACACGACTCACTGCCCGGTGCTGACCGCCTGCAGCGCTCGCACGGCATCCACCAGGCCGAATCCGGAGTCGTAGCTGAAGCTGCGCGACTGCCCGCTCCCGGTGTCGGCCGATGACATCTGCAGCGGCTGGGGACCCAGGCTCCCACCTTCGTTACGCAAGCGCACTTCGCTGGCCGTCTGGCGCAGGATGCTGTAGATGGAATCGGGTGTCAGCACCCGGGGCGCGGGGTTGCGTCGATGGCTCGCGATGTCGCGCGCACGCTTGTCGATGAGCAACGCTGCGACTGCAGCTACGTGCGGCGCCGCGGCGGAAGTACCAAAGAAGTTCGGGAACTCATCGTCCTCGGAACTGCCCGGCACGCTGAAGCCGAGCGTCGTCTGATAGAAGCTCGTATTGCCGCCATCAGGTCCCATCAGCCCGGGTTTGAGTCGCACGCTCGCTTGCCCGAGCGGCTGTCCCTGGGCATCGAACAGGATCGGCGTTCCGCCGGCGGAGGAGAAGCTGTCCAGACATGCCGGGACGCACGTCGGGCGCAACGGGCTGCCCCAGGCCCTCGTCTGATACCACGCGCTGGCTCCGACGGCCTCGGCGCCCGCGGCATTCGGATGCCCCACCACCGTGGCGCTCGCAGTCTGGAACTCATCGACCGAGAGCGAGGCCGCACCCAGGTCGTACCAGACGTACTTGATCTGTCCGGGCGCCGGCCCTGCCGCAAGCTCGATACCGAGCCGCACATGCACGTCACGGTCGGAGAGATTCACGAGTACCGGAAGCTCCACAGCATCAGCGCCGATGTTATCGGCTATACCGGGCACCTGACACACCAGCTGGGCGGCGTCGTCGGTGCACGGCTCAACCGGCGAGCCATCGGTGTTGTAGAACAGGGCATCGATGTCGCTCTGCGCACCATTGATGCCGTTGGCGGAGAAGGAGGGTTGGTCCCAGTCCACCGCCAGCAACGCGATGGTGTCTGGCGGCGCGGTCATCCGCTGCAGGTCCGTGTTGTTGCCGCCGGGATCGAAGTCATGGCGCACGCCCGCCAGCCCATTGCGGCCCGAGGACCGGAACTTCGCCTGGTAGGAATGACGGGCCTCGTTACCGGCTGCCGAGAAATAAGCGACGCCGCGCGCGGCCACTGCATCGATCGCCTTGGCGATCACCCCGTCCTCGAACATGGGCTCGTCGAAATAACCGACATCGTCCACGATGACTTTGGCGCCGTCGTCGGCGAGCGCGGTGATGCCCGCGGCAAAGTCTTCCTCGCTGGTGAACGCCGTATGAAACGAGATCGAGGCTCCCGGGGCGACATCGTGAATGATCTGGCTCATCGCACGCCCTTCGTCCGTGCACTCGGCGTCCGGCACCGTGTACAGGTCCTCCAGCACGCGCACGCCGATCGGCAAGTCGCCGTTCACGACGTCCTGGCCCGCCCGTGTGAAATCCTGTCCCTGCGCGAATGGACCGGCGGCGCAATCGAAGCTGTCCGAGAGAACGCCGACCGTAACACCCGTGCCGTCCACGCCGAACTGCGACCGGGCGAGATCGCTGCGCATGGAGTGATCACCCTGGGTCGTCGTCAGGCCGACCCTCGTAGTGGCGAGGGAAGGCTTGATGAACTTGAGCCCGCTCGTCATCGCCATGTCGCTGAGCGCCGCGACCGGAACCAGCCCGGACACCGCGTGATCGTAGACCTTGGGCCGCAGCATTCCCTTGGAAACCAGCTGCGGCATGAGTGAGGCCGGGTCATCCGAATAGGCCGTGATGCGCACATAGCCGGACTGCGTGTGAAGCGGTGGGAGCTTGCGCCGCAGACCCTCGCCCGTCGCCGGCACCTGCGCCGCGCGTTCCAGAATCATCAGCTCAGGAGCGAGCTTGGCTCCCGGGCCCGATTTGGCAGCTGCCAACAGGCGAGTGAACGCCGCAGTCCGATCAACTGCAGAGCTGCGCGTGGCGGAGTGGGTCGGCGCAGACCAGGTCATCAGCACCAACGCACCGATCAGCCCGCAGGCCAGCCCGCGACGGGCCAGCCGATGAAGCGCCGGCCCACGATGGGCCAGCCCGGAGCGGGCCCGCCCACAATGATCCGGCCCGCGGCGGGCCAGCAAGGGCTTCACAGGACGGCCTCCCTGATGGAGACCCGTTGTATGCCCAAAAAGGGGGCGGACGCAACTGTCGTCAGATCTCGACGGCCGTGTTCAGCACGATCACACCCCGGAAGGGCATACGGAAGAACTCCGCGGCCTGCGCACTGTGGGCCTGCATACGTGCAAAGAGCCGCCGCTGCAGGCCGCGCCACCCTGGAATGGGCCGCGCACGGACCACGTGACGGCCGATGAAGAACGAGCTGTCCTCCGTAAACACCTTCAGTCCGCGGGTACGACATGCCTTGAGCGCCTGCCCCACGTCGGGTGTTTCCATGAAGCCGAACCGGGCGGTCACGGAATACACACCGGGAAGCATTTCGTCGATTCGCACGCGCCGGACCGGATCCACTCGGGGCGTATCGGCGAATTCTACGTTCAGGATGATGACGCGCTCGTGTACGACGCGGTTGTGCTCGATGTTGCGGATCAGGGCGGAAGGGACCAGGCCCGGATGGCTCGCGAGGAACACGCCGGTGCCGGCAACCCGGTGCGCGCCTGCGAGCAGCTTCGCCAGCTCGCTCTTGGGCACCGCGAGCTTTGCCAAGGCGGCGCGCAGCTCGATGCGTCCGCTGTGCCAGGTCCAGAAGATGGCGAACAGCACCGCGCTCAATGCCACCGGAATCCAGCCCCCGGTGGGCAGCTTGGTCATATTGCCGGCGACGAAAACGCAATCCATCAGGAGCATGGGCACGAACACGGCGGCGACCGCGAGGCGCGACCAGTTCCACTGCGTGCTGGCCACGAACGCGCCCAGTATGCTCGTGATCAACATCGTTCCCACCACCGCCGCGCCGTAGGCGGCGGATAAAGCGTTCGAGGAGCCGAACCCGACCACGAAAGCGACCACTGCGATGAACAGCAGCAGATTGACGACCGGAACGTAGATCTGCGCCTGCTCGAGCGCGGAGGTCTGGAGCACGCGAATCCGCGGCAGCAGATCGAGCTGTACCGCCTGGCGCGCGACCGAGAATGCTCCTGAGATCACTGCCTGCGAGGCGATCACGGTAGCCGCATTCGCGAGCACGATCATCCACGGAAGAACGCTCTTGGGCACCAGCTCGTACAGCGGTTGATCGAGCATGTGCCCCCGCTCCAGCAGCAAGGCTCCCTGGCCGAAGTAGTTGAGCACCAGCGCCGGCCACACCAGCACGAACCAGGCGATGCGCACGGGCACTTTGCCGAAGTGGCCCATGTCGGCATACAGAGCCTCGCCACCGGTGAGCGCCAGGAATGCAGCGCCGATGATGGCCAGCGCGCGCACGACGTGCGTGCGCAACAGCGTGATCGCATGAATCGGATCGATGGCAGCCAGCACCTGGGGGTTGCGCGCGATCGCCCTGACTCCGAGGGCAGCGATCACCACGAACCACAGGATCATGACAGGTCCGAAGAGTCCGCCTACCTTGGCCGGGCCGCGCTTCTGGATGAGGAACAGCAGCACCAGCACCACGAGCGTGACGGGCACCACGTCGTCCTTGAGCTTCGGATCGAACAGCTCCAGGCCCTCCACGGCGCTCAGGACCGAGATGGCCGGCGTGATCAGCGCGTCGCAGAAGAAGAAGGCCGTGCCCGCGAGCGCCAGCACGACGACGATGGTGGTCCAGGCGCTCCCGGCCACCAGGCGCCGCTGGGCCAGCGCGAACAGCGCGAGAATTCCGCCCTCGCCTTCGTTGTCGGCCCGCATCATGATGGTGACGTATTTGATGGTCACCGACAGCGTGAGCGCCCAGAAGATCAGCGACAGAACCCCGAGCACGACCTCCGCATCGAACTTGCCTGCATCCTTGATCGCACCGGACATCGCATAGAGCGGGCTCGTGCCGATGTCGCCGTAGACGATCCCGGTCGCACCAATGACTGCCGTGAGACTCCAGCGACGCTGCGCGTGCATACGTAAAGGGGCGCGTCAGCGCCCCCGCCGGCCCCTGGGTGCCGCGCGCTTCTTCTTTTTCACCGCGCGCCGTGAATTCTTGCGCACCACGGCTTTCTTGCGCTTCGCCTTGCTCGCCGGCCGCCTGGCCGGCTTGCGCTTGGCGGGCCACAGCATCGTGCCGCGGCACTGGGGTGCCCCGCACCGGCAGGCAAATATCTCGTCGATACCCGGCGGGTCATCCGCCTCGCGTTGGATCTGATAGTCGTACGTCAGCTCCTCGCCCGGCTGCGCCGCCCGGATCGTCTCGATGTATACGCGGCCGTTCTCGATGACCGACTCGCAATTCGGGTCGCACGAGTGATTGAAGAAGCGCGCGTCGTTGCCCTCGACACCGGCATCGATGACGGTGCGCGCATCGACGATG
>Ga0105240_10007639_pt1 | contig 15662 bp, 13 predicted proteins | sample KBSC54metaG_FD_80426 | JGI IMG/M metagenome (GOLD analysis project Ga0105240, IMG submission 80426) | Corn rhizosphere microbial communities from Kellogg Biological Station, Michigan, USA - KBS C5-4 metaG | ecosystem: Host-associated > Plants > Roots > Rhizosphere > Soil | place: Michigan, USA... | reverse complement strand
TGCCGGGGCGATGTACGCAAGTGCAGCGCAGCCGGGGGAGGAAAGTCCGAACTCCGCAGGGTAGTGTGCCGGATAACGTCCGGGATGCGAGCTTCAAGGCTCGTAGACGGCCAGTGCCACAGAAAACATACCGCTTCGGGAACTCGTTCCCGAAGTAAGGGTGAAAAGGTGCGGTAAGAGCGCACCGCTCCGGCGGTAACGGCGGAGGCAGGGTAAACCCCACACGGAGCAAGACCAAATAGGGAGGAAAGTGTCCGTCAAGAGTCAGGCGGCGCTGCGTATCGGCCCGATGCGCCAAGACGGCTCGAGCTATTGTCGAAACCTCCGGGTAGGTCGCTGATGAGCGCCGGCGGTAACGCCGCGCCTAGAGGAATGACCGCACACGACAGAATTCGGCTTACAGGCCCTCTTGCCGCAATGAAGAGTCTTCCCGGGGAGATCCAACGATTGTGAGAACTTCGGCGAGGCCGCTGCTTTGGAAGGGCACAGAATCGCAGTTTGCTGAAGAATCTTTGTCTGGGGCAATTTGTAATGAAGGCACGGCTCAGCCGGGCCAGAGACTCCCCCGAGTAGCCTTACATGATCTGCTTTTGCTGTTCTGTGCGGATCAGAGACTCCGATTGCGGAGCCTTACCGTGGTTCGGCTCACGATGCGTCGCAATCACCGCTTCGAGATCCGAAAGCCACTCGCGCGGATTGCACAGGTTCGGTACAACCGCGTCGTAGTCGCGGACATGGAACGGCGAATTGCGATCAGCGAAGAGGACAAATGGAGCGCTGCTGAATGTTCGGCAAGTGCTGAGCAGCGGCACCGATGGAGGCTCCGGCATGCACTGGAAGATGACCGCGTCAAAGCGGTTGCCGACAAGCGCATCACGAATTGCATCTGTTTCACACGCGCAGTTTGCAACACGGTATCCCGTGTGCTCCAGCACCTCGATGCGCGCGCACATGTCTTCACCGACGAAGAGAATGTGCCCGGAAGTCACGTCGACCTCGAAATGGCAAATGAAGCCCGGGTACAACTGAAACCAAATAATTTTGACCCAAACCGAAGCTCCTTGTAAAGAGCCTCGATACCCGCACAATACGCAAATCCATCAAGTCAACAGAAGGCCGAAAACCAAGGAGATTTCCTAGGCTTCCATGCGCAATTTCCGTGCTAACATCTGCAGCCGGAGGGATGAGAAATGCGTTCACTTCGGCCGCTGGAATTCAGTCACCGGATGAATGGGAACGGATCGACGGATGCGATCTGTTCACGCTGCTATGAGATCGTCGCGACCTCCATCTGGGAGGCGGAGCTGGAACTGGCGGAAGCCGCTCACCAATGCGAGCGTCAGGGCTTGCGCATGTTCGAGATGACGCACAAGCCACCGTTTCGCGAAACATGGATACCTGAAAAGAAATTTCACAAGACAGCCTGAACCAGCGCTCACGTCAGACGATGTGCGGGTCCTGGGCGGATTCGACATCCGGAGCGATGCGGCGCTCAATAATGCGCTTAAGGTCGATTACTGCGTGATCGTCTTGACTCCACTCTGTGTTGTTTTCAACTTGGCGGAGTGTGGCCCGAGAACCTCAAGAAGATGGCCGGATCTACTGATCTTCAAAAGAATGCTCGTTTAGACATCTAGTTTCGCGGTCGGGATTGCATAAGAGAAATGCACATCACTCCCGTCACATGAAAATCGTTACTCCTTACTCGTTGACAATCGTCTTGTGTGCGTGGTCCCTTTGAGAACAACAGAGCGCATCCTTGCCGATCCTCTTCTATCGAATTGTCGCCATTCTGGCCGTCCCCTTCCTGGCTTTGTTCGGGTTCGCTTTCCTGTGTCTCCGCATGGTCCTATCCGCAAGCATGCGGCTCGTCGGATGGCAGTTGGCATGGCCGCCCGTATTGGTCGAGGGCGAGCACGCGCAAGCAGGTAATCTCACCAGTTTTAGAGGCAACAACAGCTCCCAACGACGTTCACGCGCCTCGTCTTTCAGGCAGTGACCTTTCGGAATCTCCGTCCCTCGCTCAACAACCACCATGACTAGCGCTGCGACCCACGTCGCGAAGCCTCTGCTGCTTCCAGTTCCGCAATTCGCGCGCGAAGAATCCGCCGTAAATCCGCAACGCTTTTTGCATCATGGCCCGTCTCGCCCTCAAACCTGCGCAATACCGCCCGCAGGGATTCGAGCAAACTCTGTTCATTACCTGTTTCCACGCTTTACCTGCCACTCCCTTCGTTGCTCCAGCCGAGCGGCGCTTCCACCTTCACCTGCAGCTCCACCACATGGCGTCGCCGGCCTGTAGCGGCCGGAAATGCAACATCCACACCCTCCCGCTTCAACGCCGCCTCCACCTCGTCACACGTCTCCGACAAGCTCTCGACCACAAAAACGCTGGTAAAAACCTTAAGCATTCAAACCTCCAGAGAATCAGCCGACATAAGGACACCGCTCCCGTTCGCGTGGCGAATCAGCCACACGGCCGGTTGAGCCTGATGATCATCTGCTCAGGTTCGCTTTTCAGGTCGTTCGGGGAAAAACGGAAGGCAGAACGCCGGGGGAAAACGGAATCAGTTCGGTCCCATTACATCGCTACTCCGCGATCGTCCCACAGGAATGATCCACGCGATGTGCGCTAAATCACCCGATCTGCGGGTCTCCTCCAAGCCACTGCTTAGTTGTGCTTGGATTGTGCCGGCCAGTTGTCACTCAAGCGTTGGCCTAATCCAGCTTGATTCCCATCCTCTTAGCCAGCACACGGTCCCATTGCGTCAGCCGGTTCTCGAAGGTGTTCTCGCCGTCATGCTTCACAATCGCTGACCGCACTGCGTAGGCCCACATGTCAAAATCGCGCATCTTCTCGCTGTTGTCCGGATCCGCCAGCGACTTCTCTCCCAGCTTGTACACAGCGGCCACCAGTTCGTCGATCACTGAATAGTAGCCCCGCTTCGCGATCAGCCCTCCCACCATTGCACTGATCGCTTCTTGGTGCTCGGCGTCACCCGACGCCCCCCGATGCTCTGCTTGTTCCATCCCGAGTGTCCTCTTGGCAGCGTTATTCCTGCGTCACTCTAATCGGCATCATCAAATCCCCGGCGGCGCATGTCAACTGATTCAACAGTAATGCGCAGCCGTAACTGCATTCGCGTAACGCTTTTCCGGCGAATTTTGACCGAGCAGACATTGCGAAACTCTTTTCCGGATCGTTATACTCAGCTTCTCATTGATGAAGGCGAATCGCATCATCGTCAGAACGCTGCTTCTGATCTCGCTGCTTTGTCCCTTAGGCCTCCAGGCCTTCGGCAGCCGCGCGACTTCGCCATCATGCCGCGTTCCCTCGCACGCCGCTCAGTCGCGTGAGCAAAATCGAGCCGGTAAGCCATCGCCCAAGTCCGTCCTTGCCGCGTCCCCGGAACGTTCGCCCGCGCAGCGGATTCACCGGCACCGCGGCAAAAGAGTCCACCTCGATTCCTCGCTAATTCTGGCCCCCGAACATAAGCCCGTCGCTATACAATCCCTTTCGGCACTCGCTCTCCACACTCAGACGTCGAACGGCCCCAACCCTCCTCGCGGCCCACCCTCCTTCTCCATCTAATCTCCTCGCCAAAACCCCGGATCGCCAGCTAGCCCACGGCCTCTATTGCCCAGTCAACGTGTCGTTGATCGCATCCGGATCGACTCATTCACCGCACCTGTAAAGTTTGATCGTCCCAAGCTCAGTTTGGATTCCCTTCGCATCTTGCCTGAGGGGAATTCAACGGACTAGCGCCCACCCTCCACGGGAACTAGTCCGAACAGGGTTGGCACGCCCGGGGAAGGCGGGTCCAACCCACTTGCGTCAGCTGATCGCGTCCTTGCACCGATTCGCTGCCGTCGCAGGCAGCGGTGCCCGCCCCGGTCACCGCTGCCTGTTTTTCATCCCGGACACCTGTTTCTCTGAATCAACCGCCTGCCCAATCGCATCCATTCTGCAAACTCGCCTTCCCCAACTCACCTCATGGAGGTCCCTCGTGAAAATTGCAGCTACGATCGCTCGTTATCTGATGGGCATCATCTTCCTTGTCTTCGGATCGAACATGTTCCTCCACTTCATTCCCACGCCGCCCATGCCTCCCGGCCCCATGGCGGACTTCACCAGAGCTTTTGCCGTCTCCCACTACGACATCGCCATCGGTTTCTTCCAAGTCGCTCCGGCCATCCTGCTTCTCATCAATCGCTACATTCCGCTCGCGCTCACTGTTTTGGCTGGAATGATCATCAACATTGATCTCACCCACATCACCATGGCCCCTTCCGGACTCCCCATGGCCGCCGTCGTCAGCCTTCTCTGGCTCCTCGTGTTCCTGCGCGTCCGTTCGAACTTCGAGCCCATCTTCGAGCCAGCCCCACAGCGCTGACCCGTCCGCATCCATACAATTGAAGCTGTCATGATCGAGTACCTCTACCTCGGCCGCGTAGCCTACGACGAAGCCCTTCGCATCCAGGCGGAAGTCGCTGGCCTGCGCCTCGCCGGAGCGATCGACAACACCCTGCTTCTCCTCGAACACCCGCCCGTCCTCACCCTCGGCCGAAATGCCAGCCGCGCCAACGTCCTCGCCTCCGACGAACTCCTCACCGCACGCGGTGTCACGCTTCACGAAATCAATCGCGGCGGCGACGTCACCTACCACGGCCCAGGCCAGCTCGTCGGCTACCCAATCTTCGATCTCCGCAGTCTTCAGAACTCCAACGGCGCTCGTCTCGGTCCCGTCGACTTCGTACGGATGATGGAAGAAGCCCTCATTCGTCTTTGCGGCGTCTACGGCGTCCGCGCCGGCCGCATCGCCGGACTCACCGGCGTCTGGTGCGGTCTCCACGACCCGCAACCCACCCCCGCGCGCGAACGCAAAATCGGAGCCATCGGCATCCACGTCTCCCGCGGAATCACCTCCCACGGCTTCGCCTTCAACGTCACCACCGACCTCCGCGACTTTCAGCTCATCAATCCCTGCGGCATCACCGACAAGCCCGTCACCAGCCTCAACATCGAAGTCCCCGAAGACGTGACTCTACCTTCGCTCGAGAGAATCTCTCACCTGACCGCCGCCCAGTTCGGCCACGTCTTCGCGCAACAGGTCCTCGCCGTCGATTCGCTCGACGCCCTCCGCGCCCACGCCGAAGCGAAAAGGAATTTCCCAGCCAACGACACCCCTCTCCAGATCCCCAGCGAACTCCGTCGCCTTCACACCGACCCAGACTCTCCAACTCAGGCCTGATGAGCCAGCTGCCCCGTTTGTTAAGCCGCTGCCCGTCATCAAGCTGTGCCCCGTCTCTAAGCCGTGCCACTTCATTAAGCTGTGCCCCTTGAGCTGTGCCCCTTCATTAAGCTGTGCCCCTTCATCGCAGCTTCACCGCGATGAACGGGAGAACCGGCCTGTCCCACGGCCCGCAATTTATAATCCGGCAGGAGCCGAGCCCGTATCGCCTCCGCCTGTAATGCTGGTTCTGCCGACTGCGTCTGACTAACAACTGGAAACTGCCAACTGGTAATTAGCCCGCGGAGTGAACGATTCATGCCAACCCCCGTCATCATGCCCCAGATGGGCGAGTCGATCGTAGAGGGCACCATCACCAAGTGGCTCAAGCAAATCGGCGACTCCGTCGAAAAAGACGAGCCGCTCTTCGAAATCTCCACCGATAAAGTCGACGCCGAAATCCCCGCACCAACCTCCGGCATCCTCACCGAAATCAAATTTCCCGAAGGCGCCACCGTCGGCATCAACACCGTCGTCGCCACGCTCGGGGAAAAAGGCTCCGCACCCGCACAGCAAACCGGCTCTGATTCAGCTGCCGCCGAACAATCAATCGCAGCGCAGGTGCCGAAGGAGCTATCAGTCGGACAGGAGGTGGCGCCGGAGGCGCAGTTGGCCCCACCGCAGGCGGTTGTCATGCCTCAGATGGGCGAATCCATCTTCGAAGGCACCATCACCAAGTGGCTCAAGAAGGTCGGCGATTCCGTAAAGAAAGACGAGCCTCTCTTCGAAATCTCCACCGACAAAGTCGACGCGGAAATACCCTCTCATGTCGACGGGATACTCACCGAGATCCGCGCCCACGAAGGCGAGACCGTCGAGATCAACGCAGTCGTAGCCATCATTGGCGGCGATGCGTCTGCAGAACCATCCACCCCGGCGCAACCCGCTCCTGCTCCGCAACGAACGAAACAGGCCGCACAGCAACCCGTCGCAGCACCAGCGCCGGAACCATCTCCGATGCACAGCGGCGATAAGATTCGCTCCTCGCCTCTCGTCCGCCGCATTGCAAAAGAACACAGCATCGACCTCCACTACGTTCCCGGCTCCGGATCCAACGGGCGTATCAACAAAGAAGACATTCTGAAGTTCATTAGCGAAGGTGGCGCGAAACACACAGCCGTATCCCAGGCGTCATCAGCCGCACCGCAACCCAAGCCCGAACCGCCGCAACCCAAAGCCCTGACGGCCGACGTTGTTCCCTTAACCAAGATGCGCGCTATCATCGCCCAGCGCATGGTCGAGAGCAAGCGCATCGCGCCCCACGTCCACTCCGTCTACAAAGTCGACATGACCCGCATCGCGCGTCTTCGCGATCGCGAACGCGCCGCCTTCGAACAACGCCACGGCGTCAAGCTCACCTACATGCCCTTCATCGCCCTCGCCGCCATCGAAGCCCTGCGCCGCCACCCCATCGTCAACGCCTCACTCGTCGACAACTCCATCCACTATCACGCCAACATCAATCTCGGAATCGCCGTCGCCCTGGAGTGGGGACTCATCGTGCCCACAGTCCGCGAGTCCGAAAAGCGCAGCTTCTCCGACCTCGCCCGCACCATCGCCGACCTGGCCGGACGCGCGCGCACCAAAAAGCTCGCCCCCAACGAAGTCGGCGGATCCACCTTCACCCTCACTAATCCCGGAATCTTCGGCGACGAATTCGGAATCCCCATCATCAACCAGCCCGAAGCCGCCATCCTCGCCATCGGCGCGCTCAAGAAAGAGCCGATCGTCCTCACCGACGCCGAAGGCAACGACACCATCGCCATCCGCTCAATGCAGTACTACTGTCTCGGCTTCGATCACCGCCTGATCGACGGCGCCGACGGCGGCAAATTCATGAGCGAATTCAAACGCCAGCTAGAAACCTGGGACCGCCCGCTCAGTTAGCAAACAAAGCTATTCGGTTGCGATATGGCCATTCTCGTCTATCGGCTTCTCTGCTTGTTTTTACTCTTTGTGTTCGGGGCTGACACTCTCAATCGATTCGTCGCAGTCTCGTCAATCGGAGAGGTGGGCCGCTATGCGTTCATAGCAGTGAACGCTCTGTTCTTCCTTCTCATCCTCATCACAGGTCTACGGCACGGAATATCACCCAAGATCGTGTGGGGCACAACTCTGATGTGGTGCGTGTCTTCCTCTTGGTGGTCTTGGATCGAACGACAGTCCTCGCTATTCATCCTGCACGAGTTGCATACATTCGATCCCGATGAGGCCCGGCCGAGATTTGCCACTTCCGGATTCACGCTGTGTCCGGCTTCTGCATTCTCCTGGCTTGGTTCGCCAGCTTCCCTCTTCTGAATAGGTACGAGGATTCGCGCAAGCGTCGGATGGGCGTTCTCAACCCTGAGGGGTCACTTACCCCCTGGTCGCATCTAACCCCTAACCCCAACCCCAACCCCAACCCCTAATCCCTGTTCCCTGCTACTTCCCCGCCCACGCCAGCCCATCTGTGTTGTTCCCCGACTTGATCGTCCGCGTCATCTTCCAGCTCCCCAGATCGATCTCCGACACTGTCCCCGCCTTCGAACACGACACGTAAGCCGTCTTCCCATCCGGGCGCACCAGCACCTCCTGTGGGTAATCTCCCACCGCCACCGTCCGCGCCACCTGCATCGTCTTCACATCGATAACAGCGACCTTGTTCTGATCCGCCAATGCCACCAGCAACCACTTCCCATCCGGCGTCACCGCAGACCCATACCCCACACCCTCCATCGGAATCCACTTCGCGACCTCATCTTTTGTCGTATCGATCGCCGCCATCTGCGCCTTCGTCTGGTCCGCGGTGAAGACCCACTTGTCATCCGGCGTCATCGAGATCCGCTGCGTGTTGTCCGAAATCTTGATTACCTTCAGCACCTTCCGCCCCGGCACATCGATCACGGACACAGTCCCCGGCCCCACGTTCGCCGTGTACGCGAGCTTCCCGTCGTGCGACAGAACCGCCATGTGGCTCTGCTCCTGCCCCGTCGGAAGCGCACCGAGAACCTTCAGCGTCTTTGGATCGATGATCGTGATCGTCTTGTCCAACTCCGTCGTCACGTAGAGCAGCCCGTCCTTCGGCCCGATCAGCGGACAATGCGGCCTTACTCCGTGATTGAACCGCACATCGCCCACCACCTTGCGCGAAGCAAGATCAATCGCCGCAATCGTGTCCCCGTCCGTCCCGGGCTTCCCCACTCCCGAGTTTCCATAGATCGGCACAAACGCCGTCTTCCCATCCGCCGACGCAATCACCTCGTGCCCCGTCGTTCCACCCTCCGGCACGGTCCCCACGACCGACCCACTCGCCGGATCGACAATCGCCAGGCTCTGCGTCCCCTTCACCGCCACCAGCAGCCTCGACTGCGCGCTCACCACGCCCGCACACACCACCACACCCACAACCACAACGCTAGAAATCTTCAAATCGGTGACCTCCACCAGACAGCACCGACTATATCGCACCGGCACAGCATGCTCGAACGAGAATGGGGTGCCCGTCCAAGCTTTGCTTGGCGGCATTGACACTCACCTCTCCAACACAACGGGTGCCCCGTCCTAGCTTTGCTAGGGCGGGATTCCCAATCACCTTGATCAGAGAGATACCCTATCCATATGCCGCTTCCCGTCCACGACACCGAGCTCATTCAAATCATGGACGCCGCCCTCGCCGACGCCACTCGCCGCGCCGGCTCCTGGCTCGCCTGCCGCCCCGGCTGCACCCAGTGCTGCCACGGCGCCTTCGCGATCAACGCCCTCGACGCCGCCCGGCTCCACTCCGGCATGCAGTCCCTCAGTGACTCCGATCCGCAACTGGCCGAAACCATTCGCGACCGCGTCCGCACCTGGCTCAACCAGCACGCCCCCGACTTCCCCGGCGACGCCGCTACCGGAATCCTCGGAACATCCGAAGAAGACCAGTCCCGCTTCGAAGACTTCGCCAATGACGCCCCCTGCCCCGCCCTCAATCCCCACACGGGTCTCTGCGACGTCTACGCATTCCGCCCCATGACCTGCCGTGTCTTCGGCCCGCCCGTCCTGGTTGCCGGCGGCGAAGGCCTCGCCTGCTGCGAGCTCTGCTTCATCGGAGCCACCACCGAACAGATCGCCGCTTGCGAAATGCATCCCCCTCACGATCTCGAAGAAGACCTCATCGCGGAAACCAGAGACCGTGGCGAGACCATCGTGGCGTTCGCGCTCCTGCGCTGAGTCATGCCCGGTCCTCAAACTCCGACTAAATCCGCGCTACAATGAAGCACCCCGGAGAGTCACACCCAGGGAATCTCTTCTCTGGCCACCGCACGAGGCCGCGCACGTCATGCCCGTAGCCCATCTCACTCTCGAGCTCCGCATCGAGCACGCCAATTCCCTTAAAGACCGGCGCCACGTCGTCCGCTCCATGAAGGACCAGCTTCGTCAGAGCTTCAACATCTCCGTCGCAGAAATGGACGAAGCCGTAACCTGGCGCTCCGCCACCCTCGGCATCGTCGCCATCTCCAGCTCCCGCAGCTACCTCCACCAGCTCATCGAAGAAGTCGAACGCGCCGCCCGCCGCATGACCAACGAATTAGGCGCCGAACTCGCCGACAGCTTCTGGGAATATCTCGAAAGCTGATTTGCCCACCGCATACCAACACAAAGCCTATCCGCTCAATCGGACTCAAACTGAAAACTGACGACTCACACCCGCCGCTGTGCCCCGTTCATCGCGGCTCTTGGCGATGAGCGGCTAATCTCGCCCAAAGTGGGCGAACACGAAATCAACTAAAACTGAAGACTGGCGACTGGTAACTGGCGACTCACACCATGCTGTGGCCCGTTCATCGCGCCTTTTGCGATGAGCGGGACGTCACTCCCACCGCAGCGCCTTCACCGGATCCGTCCTCATCGCCGATCGCGCCGGAATCATCACCGCCGCTAGAGCCACCACCCCCAGCATCGCCGGCACCGCCACAAACGTCACCGGATCGTGCGCCCCCACCTGAAACAGCACGCTCTCGAGTACCCGCGTCAGAACGAATGACGCGCACAGTCCAACGGCGCCGCCAATCACGATCAGCCGTAGACCCTCCCCTAGAATCAGCCGCAGCACATCTCCCCGATCCGCGCCGACGGCAATGCGAATCCCGATCTCCCGCGTCCGCTGCTGCGCCATGAACGACACCACGCCATACAGTCCAATCACGGCCATCACTAGCCCGATGCACGCGAAGAAGCTAAGCAGCGCCGTCTCAAACCGTGGCCGATCCGCCATCCCGAACACGCGTTCGCTCATGGTTTCGATCTCCACCGGCACCGTCCCATCTATCTGCGCAATCTGCGATCGCACCCACGGAGCCATCGCCCTCGGCGGCGTACTCGTCTTGATGATCAGTACCGCGGATGGAGCCATACGCCAGTCCTCCAGCTGATTCCGTCGCAACCGGTAGAACTCGGGTAGTTCCTGCGCCTCAAGCCCGCCATTCTTCACATCGCCGGCAACACCTGCAACGACATGCCATGGATCGCCTGGCGTGGGCTTCACCTTCTTTCCAATCGGGTCTTCGCCCGGGAACAGCCTTGCTGCCAGTGAGGCGCTCAGCACCAGGTAGTTGCCTTTGGATTCCCGCTCTTCTTCGGTGAATCCCGCACCGCGCACGATCGCTATATCCAGTGCCTTGAAGTACTCCGGCGTCACCATTCGCCATTGCACCATTCCTCCTGTGCCGCCCGTAGCAGCCGGACGTCCCGCAACCTCCATGATGCTGAAGATCTGATCGTGCTGGTTTCCGCCGGGCGGCGTCGTGTCGGCAATCGCCACCGCACTTGCTCCGGGCAGGCGCCGGAGCGCTGCTTCAGCCTCGGTGAAGAACTCTTTCTGCAACTGCGGAGTTGCATATTTCTCCCGATTCAAAGAGATCGCCACGGTAAGCACCCCGCGCGAATTCATTCCCAGTGCCTGGTTTTGCAGATTGGCAAAGCTCCGCACTAGCAGCATCGCCCCAACCAGCAAGATCATGCTCGCCGCAACCTGCATCACCACCATGCTTTGCCGCAGCAACGCCCGAGTCTGTCCTGCTGGCTCCCTCGCCGCAAGCGCAATCGCCCTGGGCTTGATCAGGGCCGCCGCAAGCCCGAACACCACTCCCGTCGCAAGCCCCAGAACAGCGGTGAACACCACAATCCGCGCATCAATCTCCGCCTTCGCTAGAAACGGCAAACTCGACGGTGCAATCGCTATGAACAACCGCAGCAATCCTTCCGCAATCACCCATCCCGCAGCCGTTCCGAACACCGAAAGCAAGAGAGACTCTGTCAAAGTCTGCCTTATCAGCCCGGCACGCGTCGCGCCCAATGCCGACCGCACCGCCAGTTCTCGCTCTCTCGCTGCAGTTCGCGCCAGCAGCAGGCTCGCTACATTTGCACACGCTATAAGCAGCACTGCTATAACCGATCCCAGCAGAATCCAAGAAACCTGCCGCACATCCTGCATCTGCCTGTCACGCACGGAGCGTACCCGCAAATGAACCTCACTCCGAAACCGCGGAGGAGCAAGGTTAAGTGAGTAGTCGAATACCGGTTTCAACTGCTCGGCCGCTTGCTGCGTCGATATTCCGGGCTTCAATCGCGCAAATGCATACAGAACGGCGCCAGGATCGGCCTTGCGCTGCGCAGCAACATCGAGCGCCTCCGGTTCCAGAATGTCGGCCTTTTCCAGCGTAGGCATCTCGAAATCTCTGGGCAGCACTCCGATAACCCGGACAAGATGTGTATCGATATTCACGGTCCGATTTACGATCGCCGGATCGCGTCCGTACTGAGACACCCAAAGCCCATACGAGATGAGTGCAACACGTGGTCCGTGCGGACGATCCTCTTCGGGCAGAAAATTACGTCCAAGCACCGGCGAGACTCCCAACGTAGTGAGAAAGTTGTGCTCCACAGTCGCGCAACTCAGCCGTTGCGGATTGCGCTCGGTAAGGTCGCACTCAGTCACTCCCGTCTCGGAAGTTAAAGCCGTAAATGGCCGCTGATGATCCTGCCACTCATAGTACGAACCGCCCAGCATGAACTCCTGCGGAATGATCGGCGCTGTCAGCCCGACCGATACAAGCTGATCCGGATGCGCATAAGGTAACGCCCGAAACAGAATCCGATCAACGACGCTGAATACTGCAGTCGTAGCCCCGATCCCCAGCGCCAGCGTCAATACCGCCGTAACAGCAAACACCGGGTTCCGCCGGAACCCGCGCAGTGCATACCGCACATCACGCGCCACATTCTCCAACACCGGCAGCGTAGCCCGATCCCGATACGCCTGGCGCGCCTGCTCCGCTCCACCCAGCCGCAGCAAGGCTTCGCGCCGTGCCTCTGCCTCGCTGAGCCCCGCGGCAATGCCATCGGACGTGTCTTCTGCGATGTGACTCTCAAGCTCGGCGTCGAACCCATCTCCAACCCGTGCTCTTCCAAACAGCGCACCAAGCCTGAACCAAAGCGCACGCAACCGCCGCATCCTGACCTCCTGCAACTTCAAATCACTTGCTCGTACGCTCTAGTCCGCCCGCAACGCCTCCATTGGATCCACTCCCGCAGCCCGCCGTGCCGGAATCCACGCGGCCGCCACCGCCACCATCGCCATCAGAACCGGCACTAGACCAAATGTCAGCGGATCTACCGCGCTCACCTCGAACAAGAAGCTATGCAGCACACGACTCAGCGCAACGGCCCCAGCAAGCCCCGCGACACATCCCGCCAGCGCCAGGAACAAGCTCTCCCGCACCACACCCATCACGATTTGCCACCGCTGCGCCCCCAGCGCCAGCCGCAGCCCGATCTCTCTCGTTCTCCAGCTCACGATGTACGCAATCAGGCTGTACACACCCACTGCGCCAATCACAATCGCCAGCACTCCAAATCCCAGCAGCAGAACAGCTAGCGCTCGCGGCGCCGACACCGAACTCGCCACCACATCATCCATCGCCCTCACGCGCGTCACCGGCGCCAGCGAATTCACGCTCGCCACCGCACTGCGCAGTCCCGCCGCCGTCTCGGTCGCGCTCGTATGCGTCCGCAGCATTGCGTACATCACCGGCTGACTCCGCTCTGTCGTCAACGGCAGAAACACCTCGTCCTTGAAACCTTCCTGCAGCCCGCCCTCAAGCGCGTTCCGCACCACGCCCACCACCACGGACGCCTTCTCCGCATTCCACACCGCCGGCGCATTCTCATCGACGACATCCAGCAGATGCTTTCCGATCGGATCCTGCCCCGGCCACATCCTCTGCGCGATGTGCTCATTCACCACCACGGCATGAGTCGTACCCGAAGCATCCTGCGGCTCCAGCAATCTCCCGCGCACCAGCTTGAGATTCAGCACATCGAAGTACCCCAGCGACACCACCCTGCTCGTCGCCAGCAGCGCTCCCTGCCGCGCATCACGCGGATGATTCTCCGCGTCGAACACATAGTTATCGGCACGCCCGCTCAGCGGCAGCGAATCCACCAGCGCCGCTGTCTCCACGCCTGCAATTCCGCGCGAACGATCCAGTACTGAACTGAAGAACGACTCGCAACGTCCCTTCTCCTTGCAAGCTGAAGCGTCCAGCGCCACCTCCGCCGTCACCACATGATCCGTCCTGAATCCCGGATCCACTTTCGTGAGCCTGTACAGGCTGTGCAGCACCAACCCCGCCGCCGTAATCACCACGACCGTCAGCCCGATCTGTGCCATCACCAGGATCTTCGAAATTCCAAAGCGCGACCCCTGTCCCGCAAGCCCGCGTCCACCCATGCGCAGCGTGCTCAGCAGATTCATCCCCGCCATCTTCATCGAAGGAATCAGCCCGAACACCAGCCCCGCAAACACTGACGCACAAATCGTGAATGCCACATCTCCCCAGTGCAGCCCTACATCGTCGATCCGCGGTGTGTCTGCCGGTAGCAGCCCAACAAAAATCCTCAGGCTCGCCGCCGCCGCGCCCAACCCCACCGCTCCCGCCGTCAGCCCAACCACCACGCTCTCCGACAACAACTGCTGCACAAGCCTCTTCCCCGATGCCCCCAGCGCGCTTCGTACCGCGATCTCCCGCTGGCGCGCGCTTGCCCGCGCCAGCATCAGGTTCGCCACATTGGCGCACGCAATCAGCAGAATTAACCCCACTGCTCCAAACAGCAGCAGCAGCCGCGGCCTCATCGCCCCCGTCTGCGACTCCAGCAGCGGAACTGCCGTCATGTCCGAAGCCCAGATATCCGGCATCCGAAACGGAAACACCGGAAGCAGTACCGCGTGCAGCCTCCGCAATTCCGCCTGCGCCTGCGCTGTCGTCGCTACATCCGCTAGCCGTCCAAACCCGCGCAAATCGAAAATGCTCCACGGGTCGAATGCATCTCCACCCTTGAACGAAACAGGCGTTACAAACTGCGTATCCGCATACGGGAAATGCACCCCCGCCGGCATCACTCCCACAACACGCCGCGAAACACCATCGATCCGAATCTGCCTGCCTACAACTCCCGCATCTCCGCCAAAGTGCTGCCGCCAATATCCATAGCTCAGCACCACGTCATGGTCTTCCCCCGCAACAGCATCCTGCGAAGAGAAGAAGCTCCCGAGCGCCGGCCTCACGCCCAGCACATCAAACGCATTCACCGTCACCGCAGCGCCAAATACCCTCTCAGGGAGATCCGCGTCTGAGATATTCGATTCTGCATCCGGCCCATATCCCGCCACCGCCTTCAGTGCCGTCGCATGCGATCCAAGCTCACGAATCCATCCCTTCGGAAACAGCGGCGAATTCGTTCCCGCAATCCGCACTAGCCTGTCCTGTTGCGCATACGGCAGCGGCCGCAGCAAAATCGAATCCACGAGCGTATAGATCACCGCATTCGCGCCGATCCCCAGCGCCAGCGTCAACACGGCCGTCACCGTAAACCCCGGCGACCTTCGCATCTGCCGCAACGCAAACCGCACATCCTGCAGAAAGCTCTCGAGCGGCGGCAACGTCGCCCTCTCCCGATACGCCTGCTTCGCCTGCTCCGCTCCGCCCAGCCGCATCAACGCTTCCCTCCGCGCTTCGTCCCTGCTCGCACCCGCGCGCACCCGCGCATCGACATCCATGGCGATATGGCTCTCCAGTTCAGCGTCAAACTCGACCGCCTTTCGCCGCACGAATACTTCGCGCACCCGCAACCAGAACGCCCTCTGCTCTCCCATTGCCTACTCCTCTACTCCGTCCGTAGCGCCTGTACCGGGTCCACGGAAGCCGCTCGCCTCGCAGGCAGCCAGCATGCGATCAGCGCGATCGCACCAAGAAAAATGGGGACAGCGACAAACGTCACCACATCATGTGGCTCGATTCCATATAGAAAGCTCGACGCAAAGCGCGACAGCATCCACGCCACCGGCCAGCC
>Ga0105240_10007638_pt1 | contig 15662 bp, 17 predicted proteins | sample KBSC54metaG_FD_80426 | JGI IMG/M metagenome (GOLD analysis project Ga0105240, IMG submission 80426) | Corn rhizosphere microbial communities from Kellogg Biological Station, Michigan, USA - KBS C5-4 metaG | ecosystem: Host-associated > Plants > Roots > Rhizosphere > Soil | place: Michigan, USA... | reverse complement strand
TCTTGAAGGCTCTGAATCGGCGGTAAATGGCTCGGGAATTCCCGGACACTCGTCTCGCGAATATCCTCTCGCCCAATCGCGCCGCCGGGAATCAGGTCTTTCGCCGCCACGTACTCTGTTGCTGAAACTGAGATCCGCACTCGTGCCCAAACCGAGGCGCTCTGATGATCTCCGTACACGACACGTCCTCGCCAGACCACTGCTCGCGAAGAATCGTCAGCGGGCGGGGGCGAAAGAGTTGCACGAGAGAACTCAAGGTTGCCAGACGGGAGAATGGATTTCGAATAATCTAGCAGCTCGATATGGGCAGCTTCGATGCCAAGCGCCTTTTTCATAGCCTCCAACAATGCGGATCGCGACAGCGGTGCACCGGCCCGCTCAATACAAAGATCCTGAGATATGACAGGTGATCGAAGGCCGTGCCGTGCGGCGAACGAATTCATCTCTCGAACAGGCAGTATTCGGGAAGCTCCCGGCAGCGGCGTGAACCCGACGAGCGTATCGCCAGGGATTGACCGAAAAGATGGGACTTGTCCAACAAGGTCTTGGGCGAGTATCCGGTCGCCGTCCACACGAATACATGCCGCAGCGGCCCAGATAGGGAACACTAGAGCTATCGCAAGTCTGATCATTGCGTAATGTTATTCACCGTCTGATACATTTCATCCGCGGCCTTCACGACTTTGGAATTTGCTTCGTAAGCCCGCTGGCTGACGATCATGTTGATAAACTCAGAGACCACGCTCACGTTCGATCCTTCGACATAACCCTGCATTAAGGTGCCGAGTCCTTCCTGCCCGCCGGGGCTTCCAACGGTTGCGTCGCCAGAGGCATCCGTCGGCGTGAATAGGTTTTGTCCAAGACTATTCAGGCCGGCTGGATTCGCGAAATTGGCTAACTGGATCTGCCCCGCGATTTGAGAGGCGGTTTGCCCAGTTTGGGAATAACTGACGGTACCGTCCGCCGCGATCGTGACCGATTGAGCTTCCGGTGGTATTGTGATTTGCGGCTCAATCGGGTCTCCGCTTGAGGTCACTACATTGCCATCGCGATCGAGTTGAAAGTTTCCGGCGCGCGTGTAAGCAATTTCCCCGGATGGACGCCGCACCTGGAAAAATCCTTTTCCCTGGATGACCAGATCCAACGGGTTGTCGGTCTCCTGAAAATTACCCTGAGTGAAAATGATCTCGTTCGACGCCGCCTGAGTCCCAAGACCTAGTTGTAGTCCGCTGGGGACGATTGTCTGAGACCCTGCGGCGGCACCTGGTTGGATGAAGTTCTGATAAAGCAGATCTTGAAACTGCGCACGCCGCATCTTGAATCCCGTCGTGTTCGCGTTCGCCAGATTGTTGGCGATATTGTCCATGTTCATTTGTTGGGCCACCATTCCGCTAGCGGCGCTGTATAGTGCTCGGATCATTAGTTATTCCTCAACTCTCACGAACTAACCTTGGCTACTTCTTCTATGGCCTGCCGATTCATGTCGTTTCCCAGCGAGAGCGCCCGTTGCAGCATTTCGAACTGACGCATCACTCCCACCAGACGTACCGCCACTTCCGCGGGAGGAACATTCGCGCTCTCCAGAGCACCTTGCTCAACACGCGCGGATGAGGCTTGCGGTTTAAGCTGATCGTTCGCCTGAAAGTATAGGCCGCCGCGTTTGGCGAGCGCGTTTGCATCCGGAAAGCGCATTACGCCCAACTTTGCGGCGATCAGTCCGCCCTGGCGAATTGTTCCGTCCGGGGAAATGTCGGCAGGCTTTGCAGGATTAAGGTGTACCGGCTTTCCACTACTGTCCAGCACGGCATACCCCTGTTGGGTCTCAAGCTGTCCGGAGGGGTCTAAACGAAAGTCGCCATCTCGCGTGTAGAGAACCGTGTTCGATGAAGTGACGGTGAAGAAGCCTTCTCCCGTTAGCGCGACATTCAATGGATTTCCGGTCGGCGTTAAAGAGCCTTGAGAAAAATCAGTCCACTGATGCTCAATTACTGGAAGCTCCGTCATCGCGGTGCCGGATTGCGAATCCGCAGCCTCGGGCGATATGTAAAGTCCGTAAAATTCGCGATCCGCCTTAAATCCCGAGCTGGAGGCGTTCGCGATGTTATTTCCTAACATTTCTAAGGATTCCATCCTCGCCCTCATCCCACTCGCGGCAGCCGACGTCAACGCATCCATATATCAACTCGCACAGCGGAATCAAGCAATTTCCCTGCCAACCAATATTTCCTGCAAAGTCGCGTAAATTGGTCGAAGAGTAGAGCAGGGAGTGTTTCATTGCGACAAAAAAATGCCATTTTGGAAATCGAGACGATAAACTGTCGCTTTATTCCCGCAGAAATGGTGAAATCCGTAGGCCCCGGAATGGAACTGCGCGTGCAATATCTCGATTCGTGGAAACGGCGGTCGCAGGGCGGGTTTCAATGCCGGAACGGCAGATTGCAGGAAATGTTCCATCTGAAGAATCCAGAGGGCACGTTCGCGGCGCTGCGGGTCAGACACAATCTTTCTCAGCGCTGTTCTCCAGTACTACAAATGAAAATGAAGCTGAAACAGATACAAGGCCTTCGCGCTTCTCGAGTTCTGACAGGCTTCAGAGCGATGATAAAGAGCGGCGACCAAGTTCCCGGAATGGCGCGAGTGCTCAGAGTATCATTCCCGGTGTCCTCGACCTGTTCACCCTGTTACCGCTGAGCCTCAAGTTGCCCCTCGGGCTCGGTCTCCAGTTCCCGGGGACGGCCGGTTCGGAGAAGGTCTCGCCAGACCGGTCAGCTGGGGAGAAAGAGGATTACACCTCGACCCTCTCCGATAGTTCGGCCACGATGGAGGTACAGTCTTCCCCAGTAAGCTACGGAGATCTCGCCTTCGAACTGCAGCTTTCGAGCCTCAATCCGGTGAGTCAACCAGAATATCCTCAGCCGAAGCTCCCGCTGAGAATAGATTCCGGCCAGCAGCCACAGGCCGGTGCAAGAGACCCGGCTCCCGAAGCCACCGCGATTACCGCCGCTGCCGATCAGGTCTCCGTTTCAGCAGTGACGGCGGCGGAGCTAAAAGACCCTTTAGATTCCGGCAAGCACACCCCAGACATGTCCACCGTATCCTCGATTCTGGCAGTAAATCCGGGCGGCGGTCTAAGAACTAGTGGTGTCGTGACGGAGACCAGTCTCGGTGCACAGGCGTCGCAATCAGCACCTACTCCAGTTACCAACGCGCCTGCTGTCAGCGAGATTCGTACGGCGGAAGCTCCGCGCACTGCTCCCCTGCGGGCAATTTCGATCGATCTACCGGGTACCGATCTGTCGAAGGTTGCTATCCAGCTCACTGAACGAAACGGAGATCTTCGCGTATCGGTGCGAACTGCCGATGCCAATTTGGCCGGCGACTTAAGACTCGAGTTGAAGGATCTAGTCAGTAATCTCAAACAGGAAGGATTCAAAGTCGAATCGTGGGCGCCGTCTGCTCCGGTAGTGGAGACTCAGGCGCACGGTCACGATCACCATGAGTCCGGAAATAATGAGCAGCAACAGAGCCCTGACGGCGGCGGAGGCGGTCGACAGGACAGCAACCCGCGTGACCAGCGCCGGCAACGCCAAGCTTATCCGGCGTGGATAACTGAATTTGAGAACCACACAGATAACACGGGAACAGCAAGGACGCAAAATTCATGACTATACAAAACACGACGGGTACCGGACAGTCCGCTCCCGCCGACGGAAGTTCCAGTTCGACAAGCGCGTTGATGGACCCGCTTACCAATAAGGAAACCTTTCTAAAGCTGCTGGTCGCGCAGTTGCAGAATCAAGATCCGCTCAATCCAACAGATCCGACTCAGTTCCTCTCTCAACTGACTGAAATCAGCGGTGTGGAGCAAATGGTCGAGATGCGGCAAGATCTCGATAGTATCCAAGCCACCATCACCGCAGGGATGGCCGCGAACACTGGCACTGCGGGCACCAGCGGTACGTCGAGCGCCTCTGGGTCATCGAACGGCACGAATACTTTCTAAAAGGAGGAGTCATGTTTACATCATTTTCGACTGCGCTATCGGCGCTTAACGCCATGTCGACGGGAATCGACGTCGTCGGTAACAATCTGGCGAATCTTGACACGACCGGTTTTAAAGCGAGCACCGTTTCTTTCTACGACTTAGTTACCCAGTCGATCGGAGCAGGCCTCGGGTCAACCCAGGTTGGCTTCGGGGTCGGATCGCCCGTAACTTCGCGGGAGTTCACACAAGGATCCACCCAGACGACAGGCGGCCCGCTCGATGCCGCAATCCAGGGAGACGGATTTTTCATCGTACAGGATCCTTCCGGTGGCACCCAGTTCACCAGGAGTGGGAGTCTTCAGGTGGATACCGCTGGAGACCTCATCACGGCGACCGGTGATAAGGTCCAAGGATGGACAGCAGCTAATGGTGTACTAAATACGAATGGGCCGGTAAGCAACATCACCCTTCCCGTCGGAGACGTAAAGGCGCCGCAAGCCACAAGCAACTTTTCTGTCGATCTGAATCTCAACTCCGCAGCTACGGCTGGACCGCCGCCCGACTCTTTTTCCACCGGCGTCCAAGTGTATGACTCACTCGGCGGAGCCCACACCGTTACGGCCACATTCACAAAAGCGGCCGCTGCTGGAACTTGGAACTATTCGATCAGTGTTCCAGATGCCGATGTCACTTCACCATTTACGCCGGTGACCGGTACCGTCGTCTTTGACTCGAATGGCAATCTCACGACGCCATCTCCAACCGATACTCCACCACAGGTCAAGATTCAAGGTCTTGCGGACGGCGCGTCGGATCTGACCCTAAACTGGCAGCTCTACAACGGCCAAGCGCCCCGCCTCACTCAATACGCCCAGCCTTCCGAGTCTTCCGCGAACGCGCAGGACGGGTTCGCGCCGGCGCAACTCGATAGTGTCGGGATCGCCAACGGAGGACAGATCGTCGCCAAGTATTCGAATGGGCAGCAAAGCGTGGTCGGACAGCTTGCCATGGCCACTATCCGGAATCCGGAGTCGCTGCTGGCCGTCGGCAATAGCAACTTTCAGACGAGTTCACAGACGGCGCTGCCCGCCATCGGTGTACCTGGAACTGGCGGACGGGGAACAATCCTCGGGGGCGCGCTCGAGTCGTCCACCGTCGATATTGCGCGAGAGTTCACCAACCTGATCGTATTGCAACGTGGGTACGAAGCGAACGCAAAGGTTGTAACCACGGTGGATCAGCTTAGCCAGGACACTATCAATCTGAAGACCTAGAACGAAAAATGACTCCCCTCGAAGAGATCGCAAGATTATCGGACATTCCGGTTGACGTCGAAGTTCAACTTGACCAGAAAGTCACAACTATCGCCGCGATTCTGGACTGGGTGCCCGGCACTGTCATTCGCATGGGGCGGTCCGCGGGTGAGAATATCGACATTCTCGTAAACAATGCCGCGCTATTTTATGGCGAGATCGTGATCATCGAAGATGCTGTGGGCGTGAGGATCACTGATTTTCGCGAAGAGGAGTAACTAAGAATTGCATGGATCTGTTTGAAAGATTGCTGGCGATAGTTCTGGTTGGCGCGCTGCTGGCCGCAACGCTATGGCTACTCAGGAGAAAGCCAGGAATGACTCTGCGCTTCAGACGCCAAAGCCGGCCAAATGGGGGTTTGGAGTCGCTCAACCGGTTACAGCTGAGCGCGCGACACACTGTTCATCTCCTCGGCTCCGGAGACCGGCGCCTACTTGTCGGATTGTGTAGTGGAAATTTTGTTGTTCTCGATCGATTCATCTCTGAAGCACCCGAAACCTTGGAAGGACCAAACGATGGCATTTCCCGCCTTCAATAAAAGCGTACAGGCCACAGGCGGCTCCGGATATGCCAGGCGATCGGTGGGGCCAAGCGGGCCGTCCGTGCGTTGGTTTCTTAGAGGTTCGCGTTTCTCCACGCTTCTGCTGCTACTGCAAGTATCCGCTTTTGCTCAAAGAGGGCGCGCCGCGGGGGAGAACCCATTAGCCTCGGGGTTGTCTCTTGGGTCGCCGATGCAGATTGTTCTGTTACTGACCCTGTTAACGCTGCTGCCGGCGATCATCATGTCAGTAACACCGTTTCTGCGTATCACGGTGGTCCTCCATTTTCTTCGTCAGGCGCTTGGAACTCAGACTACGCCATCGAACCAGGTGCTGATTGGGCTTGCCCTCTTCCTCACGCTTCTGGTCATGCAACCTGTTGCAAGTGATATCTACTCTCATGCGTGGGAGCCACTCGAGCAGGGCCACATCACCACGGAACAGGCGCTCGCGGCCGGGGAAAAGCCATTGCGCACATTTCTTCTACGGTTTGTCAGAGAGAAAGACGTCCGTTTGTTTCTCGATATTTCCCACTCTCCAGCGCCCGCACGCCCAGAGGACTTGTCGTTGACGGTAATGATTCCAGCCTATATCCTTTCGGAGCTCAAGATCGGCTTCCAAATTGGAGCAATCCTGTACCTTCCGTTCCTGGTGATCGATCTGGTGGTTGCCTCCGTCACGCTCTCAATAGGAATGGTGCAACTTCCTCCCGTGATGATTTCCGCTCCCTTTAAGATTTTACTGTTCGTCCTCGTCGATGGATGGACCTTAGTGGTTGGCTCATTGATCAAAACCTTTTATCAATCATGACACCCTCTGTGGCAATTGACGTTTTCCGGCAGGCTCTCCTGACGACGTTCTGGTTGAGCCTTCCGCTGCTGGCAATCGGATTAGTCGTCGGCGTCGTGGTTGGAATCCTCCAGATTGTGACGTCGTTACAGGATCCAACATTCTCAACAGTTCCGCGCCTCGCGGCGTTTTTTGGAGGGCTGCTGATTTTACTGCCGTGGATGACGATGAAGCTCATATCGTACACGACGATGACATTTGGAGACTTTAGCCGCTATGCCAAATGAGCCGATGGTGCCGGCCTCGACGCTGGTTGCCTTTTTGCTGGTGCTGGCGCGAGTCTCTGGTGTCGTAGCATTTGTTCCCATTCCAGGATTGCGCAATGGGCCGCTTACCGCTCGGATCGTCCTTGTCCTCGCGCTGGCGATGATGTTATTACCAAGCGCTCCCGTGCTCTCCGGCCATCTTCCGGCTATTGGTGAACTTCTGGTTTGGTCCGCCTCGGAAGCGGCGTTTGGTCTGACTATAGGACTCGCGCTGTCGTTCTGGCTCGAGGGCTTCCAGTTGGCCGGCCAAGCGATTGGTCTCCAAGCCGGCTATTCCTATGCTTCGACGATTGATCCCAATACGCAAGCCGACTCTTCGGTATTGGTGTTGATGGCGCAACTTCTGGCTGGTTTACTTTTCTTTTCACTGGGATTTGAGCGGGAGATAACGAAAATTTTGGCGAAGAGCCTCGTCCGCTTCCCTCCTGGATCGTACAAAATTGATGGCCCGATCGCACTTGCGGTTATCTCGCTCGGGAAAGAGATCTTCCGGGAAGGGCTGCGTCTCGCTCTGCCGGTGATCGCTCTGCTGCTACTGATCGACCTGGCGCTTGGCATGCTCAGCCGTGTGCAGACGCAACTGCAATTGCTGACACTCGCGTTTCCGGTAAAAATGTTGGTCGCGATTCTTGTCCTGACCAGCAGCCTCGTTCTATTCCCGTCTGTTTTCGCGAGGAGTAGTAGTCACGTGCTATCAACGCTCTTGCGACTGGCGAGTCACTGATGGCGAACCACGGTGAAGGCTCGGAAAAGCCGACACAACGGCGTCTCCAGAAGGCCCGCGAGGAGGGAAATTTTGCTGTAAGCCGTGATTTCATTGCCGCCATTCAGCTTCTTGCGTTCCTGAGCCTCCTTTCCTGGGGTGTAGGAGGAAGCCTCAGCAGAGCGCTCAGAATATCAGCTTCATTCTTCCCGACGGCATTTAGAATTCAATTGCAACCGAACGTTGTTTTCACCCTTTACCGACATATACTGACCTTCTTTCTCGCTCCTTTAATGGCTGCTGGCGCTGGGCTGATGCTGATCACTCTTGGCATTCATTTGGCGAGCACGCGATTTGGTTTCGCCTCCAAAAAAATATTCCCGCAATTCAGCCGCTTAAGTCCCGTTGAACGCCTCCGCAACTTGCCTACTCAAAACCTAGGAGGAGCCCTACAGGCGCTTGTTCTGATTCCCACATTCGCTGCGGTTGTTTATTGGGCCGTGCGGGACCATTATCTGCTCTATAGCCGTCTGCCAATGATGCCGCTGGGACAGTCCGTCGCGCTCGTAGTCAGCACATTGCAGACCGTGCTCTGGAAGTGTGGTTTTGTGTTGCTTGTGCTGGGTGCTGTCGATTTCTTTCGTCAAGGCAGACGTCACTACCATTCACTGCAAATGACCAAACAAGAAATCCGTGAGGAGTCGAAGGAGTCCGAAGGGAACCCGGCGATTAAGGGGCAGATACGAAGATTGCAGCGTGATGCTGCTCGCCGAAGCATGATGAAGGCCGTTCCGAAGGCGACAGCCATCATAGTGAACCCGACGCATTACTCTGTCGCGATCCTTTACGAGGTGGATGCAACGGCGGCGCCGCGAGTTGTCGCAAAAGGGAAAAACTATTTGGCATTGCGAATCAGGCATATCGCAATGGAGCATCAGGTGCCGATCGTTGAAAACCAGCCGTTGGCTCAAGCACTTTATAAGTCCGTTGACGTCGGGCAGGAAATTCCGGCGCATCTGTATAAGGCAGTCGCGGAAATCCTCGCTTACATTTTCCGGCTCATGAACGGCAATCGATTCCGCAAAGGATAATCATGTCCGCTTCCTCGCAACCAATCCCGTCCATTCCCCCTTCTCGCGCGGCCGGCATTCCCGATGCGAACTCTTCTAAAAAACGCGCTTCTCGCGTGGCTTCACCGAAGGCCGCCACCTTCTTTCAGAAGCTCAACTGGGGAGAGTATGGCGTTCCAATCGCCGTTCTCATGATCATTCTCGCGATGATCACGCCTCTTCCTTCGTTTCTACTGGACATTCTGATTAGCTGCAATATCACTCTGTCGGTCATCATCCTCCTTGTGGCGATGTATATCCGGAAGCCGGTCGAGTTTAGTGTCTTTCCGACCACGTTGCTTCTCATGACGCTCTTTCGTCTTGCCCTGAACGTGTCTTCCGCAAGGCTGATACTGCTGAACGGAAACTCCGGAACGACCGCTGCGGGCGAAGTCATTCAGGCTTTTGGCGCGTTTGTAGTCGGGGGCAACTACATTATCGGAATTGTTATTTTCCTCGTGCTCATCGCGATCCAGTACGTCGTAATCAATCACGGCGCAGTTCGTATCTCGGAAGTAACTGCTCGATTCACTTTGGACGCGATGCCAGGGAAGCAAATGTCGATCGATTCAGATCTGAATGCAGGACTGATCGACGAGGTGGAAGCTCGATCGAGGCGGAAACAGCTTGCCAGCGAGTCAGAGTTTTATGGCGCCATGGACGGGGCCTCTCGCTTCACCCAGCGTGATGCCGTCGCCAGTATCCTGATCACGGGAATCAATATCGTCGCGGGATTCCTCATCGGCGTTCTTCAGCACGGGATGGCCTTGCAGCGCGCGATGCAGACATACACGGTCCTGACGATAGGCGATGGCCTTGTGACGGTGATCCCCGCGCTGATGATTTCCATCTCAGGAGCGCTGATCATCACGCGTGCCAATTCGGATAGCAGAATGGGGCAGGACTTCAGCCAACAGGTGTTCGGTAATCCGCAACCCCTGTTCCTTGCTGCCGGCGTTTTGATTGCCATGGCTGCATTTCCAGGCCTTCCCAAGGTTCCATTCCTAATCCTCGGCGGCGGAGTCGGACTTATGGCATGGAACATGCGAAAGAATTCCATGATGGTGGCGGATAATTCAGCGAAATCGGCCTTACCGGCAGCCGCCCGGGAGAATGTGGAGTCTCTGCTGAAGATCGAGCCTCTTTCTGTCGAAGTGGGCTTGGGGCTTATCAAGCTAGTCGAGGGGGGCGCGACGTCGCCCTTGTTGAAGAGAATAGCGACAATCCGGCGGCAGCTTGCGGGCGAGTTGGGCTACGTGTTGCCCCCGGTTCGGGTTGTGGATAATCTCTCGCTCAAAGCCAGGGAATATGTGATTTCGCTGAAAGGTGTCGAAATTTCCCGCTATGAGCTGCCGCCCGGCCGTGAAATGGCGATCAGTGCCGCGGGTTCGAATCAGCCGATTGAAGGGGTCGCAACGCGCGAGCCGGCGTTTGGGATGCCAGCTTTGTGGATTCCTCCCGAACAGTCGGACAAGGCGCGGGCGGCAGGTTATACCGTAGTCGATGCCGTATCGGTAGCCGGCACGCACCTTGGCGAGATTGTGAAGCGCTATGCTCACGAGCTTTTCTCGCGCCAGGATGCCAAGAAACTTCTCGATCGCGTCGCGGAAGATAACCCGAAGGCAGTAGAGGATCTAGTGCCAAAGCTGCTGCCTCTCGCGACCGTGCAGAAGGTGTTGCAAAACCTGCTTCGGGAGCGCGTTTCGATTCGAGATGCCACTACGATTCTTGAGGCGCTTGGAGAAGCAGCGGTGGTCACGAAAAATCCCGTTTTGCTCACCGAGTACACTCGACAGGCTGTTCGCCGGATGTTGGTGAAGCCCTATCTCAACCCGAATGGTGACCTGATGGCGTATTTCCTCGATCCCTCCCTGGAACAAGCGATTGAGTCGGCCGTCGAGCATAGCGAGTCTTCGAGTCATTTGAATCTGCCGCCACAGCGTATTCGCGACATCCTCGAAAAAGTTAAACAGAAGTGCGGTTCCGCCGAAGCATCCGCCGTGTTGCTGGCAAGCTCAGGAGCGCGGTTTTTCCTGAGACAGATTGCGGAGCCGGCAATCCCGAATCTCGCTGTTCTATCCCACGGGGAAATTCCACCTGGGGTAAAGGCGGTCTCGTTGGGAGTTGTCCAGTAGACGAACTGGGAATAGACGAAAGGCAACAATGAAACTGAAATCATATTTTTCGCATTCGGTAGAAACGGCTCTGGGCGCAGCCCGGCGCGAACTCGGATCTGACGCCGTGTTGGTCCATTCGCGAAAGACAGGTCCGGATACCCGTTTTCTTGGGGAGTACGAGGTCGTTTGTGCGAGCGTGCCGGAAGAAGAGGCTGCCGCGAGACCCGGCGCAAGCCGCACGCACTCTACGCCGCGCGGATCGTCCACGCCTGATTCGATCGAAAAACTTTCCAGTGAGATTTTGGATTTGCGCAAGGGAATTGAAAGATTGTCGTCCTGGGTCAACCGAACAGCTTCAAAAGGGGTGGAAAATGCCTGCTGGCCGGCGGCAGCCGCCGCACTAATCGACGCGGAAGTCGAACCCCATCTTGTCCAGTCCTTACTCTCAGATGATTCCAGCGGCAACAACCCCGCGGCGGAAACAGCGAGGAATGACGAACAGATTCGTAGTGTACTCGAACGCGGGATTAGCAAACGAATCAAGATGGACGCCTCATTGCCGGGAGAAAACCGGCGCGCGGTAGCCCTTGTAGGTCCTCCAGGAGTGGGGAAGACAACGACGCTCGTGAAACTCGCGGTCCACTATGGTCTGCAGGCACGGAGGACGTGTCAGATTCTGACGGCCGATTTCCATCGAGTAGCTGCCAGCGAAATCCTCCGCTCATACTCGGCAATTCTGGGCATCGGCTTTCAGGCCGTGGAAACGCCAGCCGCTCTAGGCCAAGCACTCGGAGAGCATCACGCTCGGGGTCTCGTTCTGATCGATACACCTGGATTCAGTCGCCATGAAATGAGAGACGCCGAAGATCTGGCTCAGATGCTCGCGGGACACGCGGATGTCCAATTAGTGATAGCAGCATCTACGAAAGCTGCGGATGTTCGTAGGATTGTGGACGATTATGAGATCTTTCATCCTTCAAGGCTGTTATTCACTAAACTAGACGAAACAGACACGCACGGGGCCATTCTCAATGAGGCGATCAGGACAGGTAAGCCCCTTTCCTACTTCTCTCGAGGTCCATTGATCCCCGAAGATCTCGAGGAAGCCAGCAAAAATCGCGTGATTGAATTAATTCTGGGAAACCCCGTTCCCGCAGTCCGCGCCGTTTCAGCAGCGGCTTAGGGAGGCTTATCTTGCACGCCGGCCAGAGTCCCTCCGTTCAGGCTTACGCGACAGCCGCTTGTTCTGCGGAAGAACGCGAACGTTTGATTCTCGAACACCTTCCCCAGGTACGCCTCATCGCGCGGAGGATCCACGAGAGGCTTCCCGAGAGCGTCAATCTCGATGATCTGGTTTCAGCGGGCGTTGTGGGACTGATCTCGGCGATAGATCGCTTCGATCCAACTCACAATGTCAAGCTCAAGACCTATGCAGAGTACAAGATTCGTGGCGCGATACTCGATAGTTTGCGTGGACTCGACTGGGCCCCTCGCCAGCAGCGAAAGAGATCCAAGCAGATCGAATTCGCGATCTCCGCTCTCGAACAACGTCTCCACCAGACCCCGACGGAGGAAGAGATTGCGGCTGAGTTAAAGCTCGATCTCGACGAATATCACGAATGGCTTGTAGATATTCGGGGAGTGAATATCGGGAGTTTCGAAGGAGCGGGATCGGATGAAGAGGGCCACGATTTGCTCAAATACCTCTCGGATGACGACGAGAATTGGCCCTCTAGGCTCGCCGAGCGCGCCGAATTACACCGCCTACTTGCAGAAGCGATCGAACGCATGCCACGCAATGAACAGATTATTCTCAGTCTTTATTTTTACGAGGAATTGACGCTCCGTGAAATCTCCAAGGTTGTTCATTTACACGAATCGCGTGTATCACAGCTCAAATCGCAGGCGATTTTGAGATTGCGGTCGTTGCTGACAAAACGTTGGCCAACTGAGAAGGGTGCACATGGAGGTGACGAATGCCGGACATCCGCCTAATTGAGGAGTGGGTCGCACAATTGGCGTCCGTTCTCGGTTCAATGACCGGGGTCTCGCCGACGGTTGAATGTCCAGATACCCCTGCCCAGACGCCGCCGCCTTCTGGAGCAATCTGGATTGAACAGCTTTTCAGCGTCTGCCAGGATGGTGGACTGTGGATCGGAGCTGTAGAGAGTGCCTGGCTTGAGATTGGATCGAGCGTCCTTCGGGCGGCGGAAATCTCCGAAGTGGACCCTGAAACGGCTCAAGGAACGTATCGTGAGGTCATAAGCCAAACCTCGAGCGGAACGGCAACACAGCTCACAACGCAATTGGGAAGGCCTCTAGAAATCGCGGACTGCCGGGATTCGGATCCTGGGGAGTTGGTCTCCCGTGCGCGGAGCGTCCGGCTCGTATTCGGGAATGGGACGACGATAGAGATCTGGGTAATAGCACATCCAGCGCTGGAGGAAATACTGCGCCTGGAAGGCGAACTGGCACCTACCCGAAGAGGAGACCTGGACCGCCACGAATCGGAAACCCAGGTGGCTGCGCCGAAACAACTGGATCTGCTGCTCGACGTCGAGTTACCCGTAAGCGTCTCATTCGGCAGGGCGCAATTACCGTTGAAGGATGTCATCAAGCTGACCACCGGATCGATTATCGAACTGAACAGGTCCGTTTCAGAACCGGTCGAGATTATCGTGAACAATTGCCTCATTGCACGAGGAGAAGTTGTGGTCATCGAAGGTAATTTCGGTGTGCGAATTCACGAGATAGTTAATCGCCAGGAAAGATTGCGAGCGTTAAAGTGAACATTTTATTATCAATTTTGCCTTATTTGTGTATCGCCGGGGGCTCTTTCGCCTGCGTGTACCTTTTTGTGTCATTAAAGAAAGAGATATACCGGGTTCGACGGCATGTGAGTGAAAAAGATGCTGGGACCTTTGAGGCATTGGCTTCGTTTGAGCAAAAACTGGAGGCGTTGACGCGGGAATTGAGGGATATTGAGGAGATAGGGGGAGGTTTTGCTCCGCCTCCAGCCGGAAACGGCATTAATTTAACGAAACGAACCCAAGTCCTCCGTATGGTTCGAAACGGCACCGGCGAGGCTGATATCGCCTCGGCGTTGCATCTTCCGCGCGGAGAGGTCGATTTGCTCGTTAAAGTACATAAACTTTCTGCAGGCCAAGCCCGCAAGATTACCGCGAATTGACCGGCTCGGCAACAACGCCGGACGGCTGTTTTGGCCGACCGCTATCCAGGTTGAGCCTGAGTATCCTGGTGCGGCGCTTGCGCACTACCAACACCGGGATTCTATCGCTGGAACGCGAATCAATTGCGTCGACTACTTCGGCCGGTGTTCTAATTTGCATCCCGTTAATCTTGACGATTATGTCGCCGGCACGAATCCCAGCGTGTTCTCCCGGAGATTGCGCCAGAACGGAGCCAACCAACGCTCCAGCTTTGACTCCGAAAAACCCGGCAAGTTGCGGGGGCAAGGCTTCGATTTCGATGCCGATCCGCTCTCCGTTCCGGCCGCCAATCGGCTGTTCAAGCCCAGGCATTCCCGGCACAAACGGAACTGCCGCCATATCGTCGTTTGGAAATGACGTATTAAGTGCCCGGAACCCGCTGGGTACCGTTACGGCCCGGGAACCGATGACAGCGGAAATCGTCATCTTCGCGCCGTCGCGACCGATAACCAACTTCACGCGCCGGCCCGCCGGAGTTTCACGGACCAGATGACTGAGTTGTTCCATCCCCTTGATCTTTTCTCCGCCGTACTGCAGCACGATATCGCCCACTTGGAGGCCGGCCTTGGCAGCAGGGCTGTTATCTTCAATGCAGGTCAATTCGACTCCGCGATCTTCTTGCAATTTCAGTGACTTGGCTCGTTTCGAGCCGATTTCAACGGCCCCAATACCGAGATAACTCCCGCTAGTGCCGCCAAACCACGCGAATGCCACTGACGGAACGTGAGGAGCCGGCAGCCCAGGCCACGTCTGGCTATTAGCAGACCCGGCGGCCAGGAGCAGCAAAGCTGAGGTGAGACAAAGACGAAAAGTGATGAAAAAACGCATATAAAGTTATCGCGAGCGACGAAGAAAAATCGTGCCGCCCGCGGCGACGAGTCGTAACTTCGGGCCGCCGCCATTTAGCGATCCCTGGGCTGTTTGTGGCAACAAGCCATGATAGGCCGCTGAATGAATCTCCGGAAAATCCGAAATGATCCGCCCAGTCGCGCCTCGCGATTCATTCCGCGCAAAAACAGTCAACGCCATATGAGGCGGTATCAAAACTGTAATATCGCCTGCATTAGTGCTCAGCGTTGAATCCCCCAGCGATTCTCCCGGCCGCAATTCTGCCAGGATGCTGCCCGATTCGGTCGAAGCCCGCAAAACTCCCGCCACGTTCCGCAGCCTGATTGTTCCGTTCGTTGAAGCGCAATGAACTCCCTGGGACGAGGTCACCTGAATGGAACCCGCGGCAGTCTGCGCCGTGACAAGGCCCCCGGCATGCTGCACTTCGATCAGGCCGCCTCGTGTTTTAGCGACGACCGCCTGGAGCGAGCGTGTAATGTGGATATTACCCCCTCCGGTCAGAGCAGTAAGCCCTCCGTCAATTTCTCCCACGTCGATATCGCCGCCGGCCGTTTCCAGATGAGCATCACCGCTCGCTCTGCTAACGTGGATCGTGCCGCCACCTGTATAACACTGAAGGGGACCCGCAACTAATCCGATGCGGATATCTCCACCAGCGGTTTTGAAGAAACAATTCTGGAGACGGTCTGCATCGATTTGGCC
>Ga0105240_10007637_pt1 | contig 15663 bp, 14 predicted proteins | sample KBSC54metaG_FD_80426 | JGI IMG/M metagenome (GOLD analysis project Ga0105240, IMG submission 80426) | Corn rhizosphere microbial communities from Kellogg Biological Station, Michigan, USA - KBS C5-4 metaG | ecosystem: Host-associated > Plants > Roots > Rhizosphere > Soil | place: Michigan, USA... | reverse complement strand
CGCACCACGCTCGATCGCGAGGACCTGCTGATCTGGCGCGCGCGAACGGTCGCCGAGGATGCCGACGAAGCGACCGCCGTCGTTGGAACGATCACCGCGCTGAAGCCCGAACCGCGCGTCAAATGCGGCTCCGGTTCGCTCGCGACGATCGAAGTGCAGGCGCCGGGGCGCCGCCGGATGCCGGCGGCCGACTATCTGCGCGGCCGCCGCGTCGCCGTGGGGACCCGCCTCGGCCGATGAAGCCGCGACGCGCCAACGATCGAAGCGCCGCGGGGCGCCGCAGCGATACTCCGCGCGGCGCCGCCGCCGAGTCTTCCGGGCTGCGCACGCGCCGCACCGCGCTGGAGGTCCTCGTCCGCGTCGCCCGCGAACGCGCGTACGCCGACGTCCTGCTCGGCCATCGGCTGGCCGGCTTCGCCGCGCCCGACCGGCGTCTCGTCACTCAGCTAGTGCTTGGCACTATCGCCTGGCAGGGTCGCCTCGATTACGAACTCGAACGCGTCGCGTCGCGCGCACTCGAAACGCTTGCGCCCGAAATCCTCGCCGTGATGCGCATGGCGCTGTTCCAGTTGCGCATCCTCTCGCGGGTCCCGCCGCACGCCGCCGTGGATACTGCCGTGACGCTCGCACGCGAATCGGCCGGCGACGGCCTGGCCCGTTTTGTCAACGCGGTCTTGCGCAACGCCCTGCGCAATCCGGTCTCACGCCCGTCGCGCACCGCCGACGAACTGGGCTATCTCGCGACCGTCCATTCGCATCCGCGATGGCTGGTGTCCAAATTTATCGAATGGTTCGGCCTGCGCGACGCCGAGGCGCTACTCGCCGCCAACAACCTGGCGGCGCCCAATGTGCTGCGCCTCAACCTCGCCCGCGGCGCCGCCGCCGCACTCGCCGCACGCCTTGAGCGTGAGGGTTTCGAGATCGCGTCGCGCGGCCGCTTTCCCGAAACCGTCGTGCTCGGGAGTGCCCCGCTCTTCGACGCCGAGGCGCTGCGCGACGGCATCTGCTATCCGCAAAGCGAGGCCTCTCAACTGGTCGCGCGGATGCTCGCGCCCGCCCGCGACGCGAGCGTCGTCGATTGTGCGGCGGCGCCCGGCGGCAAGGCCGCCCATCTCGCCGAACTCAGCGGCCCGGGCGGCACCGTAGTCGCGCTCGACTTGAGCCTCGCCGGGCTGAAGAAAACGCGCGCACTCGCCGCCCGCCTCGGCCATCGCAACCTCGTCGCCGTCCGCGCCGACACCGCCACCGCGCTTCCGCTGCGCCCGCAATCGTTCGACTACGTTCTGCTCGACGCGCCCTGCACCGGCACCGGCACAATGCGCGAGCATCCCGAGATTCGCTGGCGTCTGCGCCCCGACGACTTCGCCCGGATGGCCGCGCTGCAAACCCTCATGCTCGAACAGGCCGCCGCCCTGGTCTGCCCGCAAGGCGTAATTGTGTACTCCGTGTGCAGCTTCGCACCCGAAGAAGGCCCGGGCGTGGTCGAGGACTTTATGGTGCGACATCCCGAATTCAATCTCGACGTGCCGGCGGCATTGCGCGCGCCGTTCGACGGCTTGCTCGATGACCGGGGCTATCTCCGCACCCGACCCGATCGCGGCGGCCGCGACGGTTTCTTCGCCGCCCGCCTCGTTCGCCGATCGTAAGCGTCCGCAGTCTTCGCGCGCCGCGCGGCGGATGCCGCGGAAATCTTACTCGCTGATTGATGCTCTTGCGTTGTCGGCCGGGATCGCCGTCACCGTCCCCGGATGCAACGGCGCAACCGGCGTGACTCTAACCCGCGCGACGCCCTTATGCGTGAGTCCTATTCTGCGCGCCGCCCCGCGCGACAAATCAAGACTGCGCCCGCGCGCGTAGGGGCCTCGATCGTTGATCCGCACGATCACCGATCGCCCGGTCTCGAGGTCCGTGACGTGTACGATCGATCCCATCGGGAGCGTTTTCGACGCGGCCGTCATCCGATTCGGATCGAAACGCTCTCCGTTCGCAGTGCGACGACCGCTAAAGCCCGGACCGTAATATGACGCATTGACGGTTTTCTCTACCGGTCGGCGCGATGCTGGACTCGGCGATGGCGACGGGATCAGCGCGGCGTTTATCGGCGTTGGCGATGACGCGTTGTGCAACTGAGTGCACCCGGCGATCACCCAAATGATCGTCGTCAGCACGAGCGTGCCCGACAACCCTCGTGGAACCCGGGAACGGGTTTTCTGCCCGCTCCGGCGTGGCGTGACCGGCCCATGTTCGGCGGCCTCACGAGCGAACATCGTGCGAAATGCTGCATGAGCGATAATCGGCATCAACCAGGTCAGCGAGCAACCTCGGTGCCACGGCTAAACGCCTGCGATTCCACGCTTAATTCCTGCGATCGCGCCATCGGTTTGAATCCTCGCGCGGTAAACCTTACAACGAGCGGGCAGTCGATCGACTCCGCGATGCGGCCGCGATGCGACAGCGCGCGCCGATTCGGCCCGCCTTTGCGACCAGCGCCGTGGGACGGTATTCTGCGGTATGCGACGCGCCTCCAAAATTGCACCGTCGATTCTCTCGGCCGATTTCGCCCGGCTCGGCGAAGAGATCCATCGCGTCGAAGCCGCCGGCGCCGACCTGATCCATTTCGACGTGATGGACGGCCATTTCGTCCCCAACCTGTCGATCGGCATCCCGGTGCTCGAAGCGGTCCGCAAGATCACGCGGCTGCCGCTCGACGCGCACCTCATGATCGAAGAGCCCGGCCGCTACCTGGAGGCTTTCGTCAAGGCCGGTGCGGATTCGATTTCGGTCCACGCCGAGGTGTGTCCGGACCTGCCGGAGATCGCCAAACAAATTCACGCACTCGGTATCCGCGCCGCAGTAGGGGTCAATCCCGAAACCGCGCCCGACCGGGTGCTGGCGGCCGCGGAATACTTCGACATGATCCTCGTGATGAGCGTGCATCCGGGGTTCGGCGGCCAGAGCTTCATCCCCGAAACGGTGAGCAAGCTGCGCGTCATCCGCGAAGAACTCGACCGGCGCGGCCTCACGCTCGACGTCGAGATCGACGGCGGTATCAAGCTTGAAAATATCGCGGCCGTCGCCGCCGCCGGCGCCAACGTGTTCGTGTCGGGCTCGGGCATCTTCGGCAAACCCGACTACGCCGCGATCATCGGCGAGATGCGCGATCACCTCATCGTCGCCTGAGTCGCCATATATGATGATTGGAACGCGACTCGCCTTGCGTCGCCGGCGATGCTATAGAAATGATCCCGCGTGCGGCGCTGTCGCTCGCACGTTCTCCAGATACGGGTTCGGGGTGTAGCTCAGCATGGCTAGAGCACTGCGTTCGGGACGCAGGGGTCGCTGGTTCAAATCCAGTCACCCCGACCATCCTTCAATTTCAGCAACCTTGGCGACTGCGGGCCGGTAACCATCTGATTGGCGCGCTGCTGATAGCGGGCGGCTACCTGCTCGGTTCGATTCCGGTCGGTATTCTGGTCGGCCGGGCGTTTGGCTTTGATCCGCGTGCGACCGGTTCGGGCAACGTCGGGATGACCAACGTCGCGCGGGCCGGCGGCAAGCGCGCGGCGGCGCTGACGTTTGCCGGCGACCTGCTCAAAGGGCTCATACCGGTCTTGCTGGCGCGCGCCGCCGGTTTGACTGCGGGTGGCCTGGCGATGGTCGCATTCGCCACCTTTCTCGGATCGATCGCGTCGATTTTCCTTAAATTCACCGGCGGCCGCGGGGTCGCCACCTCGCTTGGCCTATGGCTCGGGCTGGCCCCACTGGCGGTATTGATCGCGGCCACGGTCTTTGTGGTCGTCGTCGCGGTAACGCGCATCGTCTCGCTCGCCTCGATCGCCGCAGCGATCACGCTTGTACCGGCGGTCGCCGCCGTGCGATGCCCGCGGCCGTTTATCCTGCTCGCGATCGCGATTTCGGGACTGGTACTGCTACGTCATCGTGCAAATATTCGCCGCCTGATCGCCGGCGAGGAGCCGCGCATCGGCGAGCGCAAGTTCAACCCCGTGGGGCGATCCGCGCTGTGAAGCAAAAGACACTCGATGCCTGTCGCGTAACCGTTAGCTTGTTTCGTAACCATTCAGGAGGCGGTCCGGGTCGGCAAAAGGCGGTTTTTGCCTCCACCTGACTGGCATCGTGCTTGCGTGACCAGCAGCGCAGAGCATCTGCATGGCTCTGTCGAGGGGTCACAGGACTTGCGCTATCCGCGTCTGATCGGGAAAAGGTGTATTCTTGGAAAGACGTGATCGGTCCGGGCTGGAGCGTCCCCTGTAGATGCGGCCCAGAGGAGTCATATGAAGAAGGTTGAGGCGATCATAAAGCCGTTCAAACTCGATGAGGTCAAGGAGGCGTTGTCGGGTATTGGAGTGCAAGGCCTCACGGTGAGTGAAGTCAAGGGATTCGGCCGCCAGAAGGGCCATACCGAGCTCTATCGCGGCGCTGAGTACGTGGTCGATTTCCTGCCCAAGGTAAAGCTGGAAATTATTGTCTCGGATGAAACCGCCGCGCAGGTGGTCGAGACTATCGAACGCGCCGCCCGCACCGGGCGTATCGGCGATGGCAAAATCTTCGTGCTGCCGATGGAAGAAGTGGTGCGTATTCGTACGGGCGAGCGCGGCTCGAACGCGCTCTGACCGTCGTTCGCCGCCAGGGCCGCGCGCTCTCGGGGCAAATCCGCCGCCGAGCCGCAAATTGCGGCCGGCGGCGGATTTGCGCCGTGCACTGACGCGACGCCCGGCAAAGCCGGGCGTCGCGTCAGTGCACCCAGCCCGGCGCGCCCGCGACGTGTCGCGGGCGCGCCGGGCTGGGTGGGCGGCGGGAGGGGCATCGCGCAATTCTGCGCGATGCCCCTCCCTCGCCACCAATCACCCGTAACCCTTTGCCCCTCTTCCTCGTCATAATCTGTGTAATGGCCACCCCGATGCGCAAAACAGTGCTAGTGCCGGAGACTGACTTTACGGCCGACGCCCTCTTCCGCACCCATCAACCGCGCATCGTGCGCTTGTGCCGGATGCTGCTGGGCAATCCCGATGATGCCGATGAAGTCTCGCAGGAAGTGTTTCTAAAGATGCTCGGACAACGGGAACGCGGACCCGAACCCGCCGATTGGCGCGCATGGCTCACGCGCGTCGCCATCAACGCCTGCCACGATCGCCATCGTTCGGGATGGTGGAAATGGTGGAAGCGCGACGGGCGCGAACTCCTCGATACCGATTTGACCGCGCGCGACACCGTCCACGAGGCCATCAGCCACGAGCAGACCGAGGCGCTCTGGCGGGGCTTTCGCAAGTTGACGCCGCGCCAGCAGGAAGTCTTCGTCCTGCGCCAGGTCGAGGGCTGGTCCACGCGCGAAGTGGCCGACTCGCTCAGCCTTTCGGAGCAGGCCGTCAAACTACAACTTTTCCGTGCCATGCGCCGCTTGCGCGAGGCCCTTCGGAGTGAATGATGAAACGGTGTCTTGACGAAAACCAACTGATGCAATTGTGGACCGCGGAGCCTGCCGAATATCCCGAGCTGCGCGCCCATCTCACGCAATGTGCGCGATGCACCGCGGGCTACCAGCAACTTGCCCACGACGCAGGTACGATTACCGAGGCGTTGACCACCGCCGCCGACCATCTCAAGTGGCGCGACCGCGCGGCCACTCACGGCGCCTATGGCCGCCTCGGTAATCGCGTCCGCACGGCCGCCATCTTCAGCGGTGCGGCAGTCTTCGGTGGCGCTGCGGCGTTCGCCCTGATGGTTACCCTCGGATGGCATCGGCCGGGCGCCTCAGCCCAACTTGCGCAGGCTTCCGCAAATCTCGTCGTCGCGACTGACGCCACCATCTCGGGCACCACGGCGAAGCCGGCGATCGTCGGCGATGCGGGAACGATCGCTGTTTTAAATACCGGCTCGCTCTATGCGGTTGACGCGCTCACGAGCGATTCGCTGGCCGCGCTCGCTTACGGCAGCGCGGCCCAGTCCGGCAATTTGAATGCTGACGACGACCTGCTCTTTTGTGTGCCCGGCGACGACAGCGCCATCTGCGAATCGTCCGCAGAGCAGGGCTAGCCGATTTGTCGAGAACTCAGGAGGTTACTTAGTTGAAACGCAAACTCGGATTGATACTGGCCGTGGCGGCATTGTTGATGTTGCCGCTGGTGCCCCGGCTGGTGCGCGCGCAGATGCACGGCGGCGGCAACATGAAAGCCTGCGGCATGATGGGGCATGGCGAGATGATGGGACACGGAATGATGGGCGGGATGTCGCCGCTCCCAATCTTCCTGCGGGCCGCCAACCTGACTCCCGCACAGCAGGCTCAGGTCAAGAAAATCCTGCTCGACAATCGCGCTGCCGTTCACAGCCAGTCCGAGCAGATGCATACCGCGCGCGAGGCGATCGCGGCGAAGCTGTTTTCCACCGGCCCGGTGACCGCGAGCGACTTGTCGGCGCAGACTCAGCAGATTGCGCAGGCCCAGCAGCAGATGTTGCAGAACGAACTGAGCATGGCGCTGCAGGTACGCGCGGTGCTGACTCCGGCCCAGCTCCAGAAGGTCTCGCAACTCCATACGAAGTTCGAGAGCCTGCATCAGCAGATGCGCGCGCTGATGAGTCCGCCGCCGCCCGGCGGTCCGCCGCCCCCAGACGCTCCGCCTCCGCCGCCGCCCGGGTGATTCTCCTCGCGACCGCCGCGTTCAAGGGCGGTAGATACTGAAGCCAGGTCCGATTCCCCCCGGGTCTGGACGTCAGGTCGGCGGGCTCCCGGTCGGGGTCCGCCGACATTTTTTCTGCCACCGCCATCCATGAAACTCAACAATATAAAAGTGATTCAGGCGGTGCACATCGCTCGCTTCGACTTTGCCGCGGTAGCACCGTGGCAGGCTCAATCGACGCTGTCTTTCGATACATACCCGCTGATACCCTTGTTCGCCCCGTCCAGCACCTCGATCTGATACCCGTCGTCGTCGCTCGAGAGCACCTTGATTGGCGTCCCGTTATCGACCTTCTTGGCGACCAGGCTCGCGCCCAGTCCCCCGATCATCCCGGCCGGTCCACCCTGGCTTTGCAGGCCCTTCAACCGCTCGAACGACGCCTTGTCCGGATAGACCGCGACCGTCGTATCGCCGCCGTGCGCCACCAGTTTGTGACCGCATCCCGTCAGCACCAGCGCCGCGACCAGCATTCCGATCCCAACGATAAATTGCCTGACTTTCACGATTTTAATTCTCCAAGTGGTTCCACGCGCGTGTTCCTGGTCGATTCCATTTACCGATACTGATTCTGCGCCTTAAATCGCTCGCCGCTCCATTCCCGCATGACTTGGCCATTCTCCCGAGCAGCGCGAGCGTCCAACATCGAAACAAGAAAATTGCCGAGGCTGCCGTCGCATGATACTTTCTATGCTCTTGTCCGGGAAACCCCGGATACGCGCCATGCGAATCGGACTCATCTCGGACACCCACATCCCCGAAGCCTGCGAATATCTGCCGGCCCCGGTCTTCACCGCCTTCAGCGGCGTTGACCTCGTGATGCATGCGGGTGACGTTTACGTCAATCGCGTACTCGACGAGTTGTCGCAGATCGCCCCGGTGATCGCAGCGCTCGGCAACGGTGATGAGGGCCTCGACGGCCATCGCTTCAAGCTCGACCCCGACGCGCGCGTGCGCGGCGCCCATCTGCTCGAAATCGAGGGCGTCCGCATCGGCCTCGCGCATGCGCTGCCGACCCCCGACGAAACTTCAGACGCCGTCTTCGAGAATGCGATGCACCGGCATTTCGGCGGCGTCGTGGATGTCCTCGTCATCGGCCACAGCCATCTGGAAGGGATCACGCGCTTCGGCCGGACACTGGTCGTCAACCCCGGCAGCGCGACCCTGCCGCGCAACCTCGTCGATGTACCCGGGACCGTCGCAATTCTGGAAATCGCCGCGGGCGGGCGGGTCTCGGCCGAAATTATCAGGCTCGGCTAGGCGGCCGCGTATTACGGCCGCGCTCGGCACCTGACCTTCAGGAGGAATTCTTTGTCCGTTGAAAATGCCCCTCAGTCGGAGATCGCCCGCGCTCGCACGGTCACGATGGAGAAGCTGGTCAATCTCTGCAAGCGCCGCGGCCTGGTCTTCCCCACCAGCGACATATACGGCGGCCTCGGCTCGACTTTCGATTACGGTCCGCTCGGCGTCGAGCTCAAGCGCAACGTCAAGGAGGCGTGGTGGCGCGAGATGGTCCAGCGCCGCACCGACGTGCTCGGCCTCGACAGCGCCATCCTGCAGCATCCGCGCACCTGGGAAGCGTCGGGCCATCTCCAGAATTTCACCGATCCGCTGGTGGACTGCAAAAACTGCAAGCAGCGTTTTCGCGCCGATCATATCCAGGGCGATCGCTGTCCCGAATGTGGCGGCGAGCTGACCGACGCGCGCCAGTTCAACCTGATGTTCAAGACCTTCATGGGGCCGCTCGAGGACACCGCCAACACGGTCTATCTGCGGCCGGAAACCGCGCAAGGTATCTTCGCCAATTTCGCCAACGTCATCGATACCCAGCGGGTCAAGCTGCCGTTCGGCATCGCCCAGACCGGCAAGTCGTTCCGCAACGAAATCACCCCCGGCAATTTCATTTTCCGCACCCGCGAATTCGAGCAGATGGAAATGGAATTCTTCGTCAAGCCCGACCCCGACGAGGAACAGCGCTGGTTCGATTACTGGGTCAACGAGCGCTTCGACTGGTACGTCCGCTACGGTATCGCGCGCGACCGCCTGCGCCTGCGCCCCCACGCGCACGACGAGCTGTCGCATTACTCGCGCGGCACCACCGACGTCGAATACCTTTACCCTTTCGGATGGGGCGAACTCGAGGGCATCGCGCGCCGCGGCAGCTTCGATCTCGATCAGCACGCCAAGTTCAGCGGCAAGGACCTCACCTACTTCGACGAGGAGGCCAAGGCGCGATACCGCCCGTGGGTGATCGAGCCTGCCGCCGGCGTCGATCGCGCGATGCTCGCCTTCATGCTCGACGCCTACGATGAGGACGTCGTCGAAAACGAAACGCGCATCGTGTTGCGGTTCGACCCGCGCCTCGCGCCGATCAAGGTCGCAGTCTATCCGCTGCTGCGCAAGGGCGGCCATCCCGAAAAAGCGCAAGCCGTGCGCGAAACGCTCGCGCGCTATTTCACCACCGCCTATGATCAGGCCGGATCGATCGGGCGGCGCTATCGCCGCCAGGACGAAATCGGCACGCCGCTTGGCGTGACCGTCGATCACCAGACGATGGAAGACGACACCGTAACGCTGCGCGATCGCGATACTACCGAGCAGGAGCGCATCCCCGTTTCCGCCCTCGTCGCGACCGTGCTCGATCGCGTCGGATGGTCGCGCTAGGCGCGCCGTCTTCAGGTAAATGCGCGATGATTACTCACTTCGCAAGTGACTATCTCGCGTACCATGGTAACTTGACTGAACTGGATGCCGGTGCGGCCGGCGCGGGAGATTGAATTTCAATGGCGCGGGTTCATCCTGAAATATACTTTTTCGGCGCGGGCGTCTCGGAAGGACGCTCCGCGATGCGTGATCTGCTGGGCGGCAAGGGCGCCAACCTCGCCGAGATGGCGTCGCTCAAGCTCCCCGTCCCTCCCGGCTTCACCATCTCGACGCGCGTCTGCAACTATTTCTACGACCATGGCAACAAGTATCCCAAGGGCCTCACCGAGGGCGTCGCGAAAAGCGTCGCGCGCATCGAAAAGGCCCTCGGCCGCAAGTTCGGCGACGCCAAAAATCCGCTGCTCGTCTCGGTCCGCTCGGGCGCCCGCGTCTCGATGCCCGGTATGATGGACACCGTCCTCAACCTCGGCCTCACCGACGCGACCGTGGCCGGCCTCGAAACCGTCAGCGGCAGCGCGCGCTTCGCCTGGGATTCTTACCGCCGCTTTTGCCAGATGTACGGCGACGTCGTCCTCAAGCTCAAGCCCGAAAATAAAAACGATCGCGATCCCTTCGAGGAATTGATCGAACACAAAAAGGCCGCGCGCGGCGTCCGCGAAGACGTTGACCTGTCGGTCGATGACCTCAAGGAACTGGTCAACGAATTTCGCGCGCTCATCCGCAAACGCGTCGGCCGCGACATCCCGCAAGACCCGCGCGAGCAGTTGTGGGAGGCCATCGGCGCCGTCTTCGGCTCGTGGAACAACGAACGCGCCGTGGCCTACCGCAAGTTCAACAACATCCCCGGCGACTGGGGCACCGCGGTCACCGTTCAATCGATGGTCTTCGGCAACCTCGGCGCCGATTGTGCCACCGGCGTCGCCTTCACGCGCGATCCGTCCACCGGCGAAAAGGGCATCTACGGCGAATTTCTCCCCAACGCGCAGGGAGAGGACGTCGTCGCCGGCATTCGCACGCCGCTCCAGATCAGCGTCGCCGCCGGCCGCAAATGGGCGCAATTCGAGAGCATCAGCGAGGCCGACCGCAAGGCGAATTTTGCTACTTTGGAGGAGAGCTTCCCGCCGGTCTTCAAGGAATTGCTCAAAATCGCCGGCCGCCTCGAAAAACATTTCCGCGACATGCAGGACATGGAGTTCACCATCGAGCGCGGCCGCCTCTTCATGCTCCAGACCCGCAACGGCAAACGCACCGCCGCCGCCGCCGTGCGCGCCGCCGTCGAGATGGCCGAAGAAAAACTGATCGACCGCCGCACCGCCCTGATGCGCGTCGATCCGATCGCCCTCGAACAGTTGCTCCATCCGCGCCTCGATCCCAAATCGACTCGCGCCGTCATCGCGCGCGGCCTCCCCGCGTCGCCCGGCGCCGTCTCCGGCGAAGTCGTCTTCTCCGCCGACGAAGCCGTCATCGTCCATCAGGCCGGACGCCCCGTCATCCTCGTGCGCATCGAAACGTCGCCCGAGGACATCCACGGGATGCAGGTGGCGGAGGGCATCCTGACTGCCCGCGGCGGCATGACCAGCCACGCGGCCGTGGTCGCCCGGGGCATGGGCAAATGCTGCGTCGCCGGATGTGGTGCGCTCGAAATCGATTACAACGGCGGCGCGCTGAAGGTCGGCGATCACGTCATCCGGCGCGGCGAATACATCACGCTCGACGGCTCGACCGGCGAAGTGATGGCCGGACGCGTGCCGACCGTCAAACCCGAAATGTCCGATCACTTCCGCAAGTTCATGAAATGGGCCGATCAGGAGCGCGACCTCGGCGTCCGCGCCAACGCCGATACTCCGGGCGACGCCAAGACCGCCCTTGAATTTGGCGCCGAGGGCATCGGCCTGTGCCGCACCGAGCACATGTTTTTCGGCCCCGGCCGCATCGAGGCCGTGCGCGAAATGATCCTCTCCGAGAACACCGAACAGCGTAAGCGCGCGCTCGACAAGATCATTCCGATTCAGCGCGCCGACTTCGTGGCGATCCTGCGCGAGATGGCGGGCAAGCCCGTCACCATCCGCCTGCTCGATCCGCCGCTGCACGAATTCCTGCCCAAGGACGACGACGAAATCAACAAGATCGCCGCGGAGATGGGCGCCGATCCGCATCGCGTCAAACAGATCTGCGCCAACCTTGCCGAGTTCAATCCGATGCTCGGACATCGCGGCTCGCGCCTCGGCATCAGCTTCCCCGAAATTTATCGAGCGCAGGCCCGCGCGATCATCGAGGCGACGCTCGAACTACGCCGCGAAGGCGTCAAAGCGATGCCCGAGATCATGTTGCCGCTGATCGGCGAAGTGAAGGAGTTCGAGTTCCTCGCCAAAGAGATCCGCGAGGTCGGCAGCGAAATCATCGGCAAGGGCAAAACCCGCCTCGCCTACCAGATCGGCACCATGATCGAAGTGCCGCGCGCCTGCATGGAAGCCGACCACATCGCCGCCGTCGCCGACTTCTTCTCCTTCGGCACCAACGACCTGACGCAGATGACCTACGGCCTCTCGCGCGACGACTCGGTCAAATTCCTCGACGATTACCTGACCCGCGGCATCTACAAAAAAGATCCGTTCCAGGAGCTTGACCCCGACGGTGTCGGCGATCTGATGCGCATCGGAATCGAGCGCGGGCGCAAGGGCAACAAGAAAATCAAAATCGGCATTTGCGGCGAACACGGCGGCGATCCCGCGAGCGTCAAGCTCTGCCATCGTCTCGGCCTCGACTACGTTTCGTGCTCGCCGTTCCGACTTCCGGTCGCACGTCTCGCCGCGGCGCAGGCCGCGATTGAGGGCCGCAAATCCAAACGCGAGTTCAAGGACGTCTGACGCCCGCGCCCACTTCACCAACTCCCGCGGCCCCCTCCTTTTCAGGGAAGAGGCCGCGGGTCAGGTTTCCTCGAAACGCTGCGGAGGCGCCCACCAAAGATCTCGACGACGCGATCCGCCTTATCGACTTATGACGAAGGTTTTTCTGAGGGCGCAGCCCGCATCTGATTAAAAGGGAAGTCTGAAACCTCGGTGAGGTTTCAGTTCTCAGACGATTCAGATCCCGAGTCCCCACTCAGCCGAAGTAGTCGTCCACGATCACCGTCGCGATCTCCAGGTTTTGCACCTGGTTGTTGCGCATGATCCGCAGATGCACGCGCTCGCCCGGACGATGCCGGTTGATCGCCTCGTACAACGCCTTGCGCTCGTGGATCTCGTTGCCGTCCGCGCTCAGCACCAGGTCGCCCTGCTTCAGCCCCGCCTTCTCTCCCGGACTTCCCGGCATCACGCCGGCGATCACCACATGCTCGCGCAGGGTGTACGAGAGCACTCCGAGCCACAGCCGCTGCGGCGTGCTCACGCGATGCCCGTGGCGCAGCAGTTCGTCGCGTCCCGAGATAAAGCATTCGCCCGGGATTCCCAGTATCGGCCGTACCAGGTCCGGGAAGTTCAGGTAGCAAACCGCAATCAGTTGCCCCTTCGAGTTGCATATCGGACCGCCGCTCAGCCCGATATTCAGCGCCGACGCCGTCACGCACACGCATCGCTCGAGCACGAATTCCCACGCCGCGTCGAACGGCCCCAGGTACGTGATCAAGCCGGTGTCCGCGCAACGCTTTTCGTCACCGAGACTCGACACTACGAAGATCTCCTGGCCCAGTTCGCATTCCTGCGACGACACCACCTCGATATGCGGATGGCCGCGGCCCTCGATCTGCAATACGCCGAGACTCGTCGTGAAATCGCGCGCGACCACCCGCGCCGGCAGTTGCTCCCCGCTCGCCAGCGTCACCATCACGCTCTGGGCGCCCATGATCATGTAGTTGACGGTCACGATCACGCCGTCGTCGCTGACGATCGTGCCGGTCCCTCGCCGATCGGTGCCCAGCCCGATCGCCACCGACGTATGCGCCTGCGGCACCTGGCTGTGAACACTCACCGTCGCGCGCGCAACTTTCTCCAGTACGTGGACCGACGCGTTCAATGCATAAACTCCGATTTCACCCTAGCAGGCCCGTTTAATTTAAGCATACGTCATCCGGCGTCAACGCCAGCGCGCAGCGCCCCGCGCTTGACAGCGGACGCGACGCCGGTTTACGCACAAGCGAGAGCACTTGCGAAAGGCGGTGGCTGTTATGCACGATTTGATCATCCAGGGCGCAACCATCGTTGACGGCACCGGCGCGCCCGCCTTCGCCGCCGACCTCGCTATCGACGCCGGCCGCATCGTCGAAATCGGCCGCCTCGGCGGCGCCAGCGCCCGCCGCGTCATCGACGCCACCGGACTCATCGTCGCGCCCGGCTTTATCGATCCGCACACTCATTACGACGCGCAAATCTGCTGGGACCCGCTCGTCACCTGCTCCTCATGGCACGGCGTCACCACCGTCCTGATGGGCAACTGCGGCGTCGGCCTCGCGCCATGCAAACCCGCCGAGCGCGACGTCGCCACCTGGAACCTCGTCCACGTCGAAGCGATTCCCTACGAGGTCCTCAACCGCGGCCTGACCTGGGACTGGGAATCGTTCCCCGAATATATGGACGCCGCCCAGCGCCGCGGTGTCGGCATCAACGTCGGCTTCATGGCCGCGCTCTCGCCCTTTCGCCACTGGGTGATGGGTGACGACGCGATGTCCCGCGCCGCCAGCGAAAACGAAACCGCGCGCATCCGCGGCCTACTACACGAGGCGGTCGCTGCTGGCGCCTTCGGCTTCTCGCTCACCGTGATGCCGCAGCATCTCGGCTACCAGGGCCAGCCGCTCGCGTGCCGCCTCGCCAGTCACGACGAACTGCGCGCCTACTCTTCGGTGCTGCACGAGTTCGATCGCGGGGCCATCGAGATCGCCTTGACCAAGCAACCCTGCGCTGTCTCCGACAAGGAATACGCCCTGCTCGATCTGCTTTCGTCGGCCAGCGGCCGCCCGGTGACGTGGCTCAACCTGCGCGATCGCGACGACGATCCCAACGCCTGGTCCGACACTCTGACCCGCGTCGCCCCGCTGCTCGCTCGCCAATGTGTCCCGCAGGTCGCGGCGCGTCCGCTCGTCATCGAATTTCATCTGCGCAATCCGTTCTTGTTCGGCAGCATGAACTCGATCAAGCCGGTCTTCGGCGATCAACCGATCGCCGCGCAAAAGCAATTCTATGCCGGCGCCGATTTCCGCCGCGCCTTCGGCGAGGAACTCAAACGCCGCACGGTCTTTCACGACCTCTGGGATCGCGCCCAAATCAAGGAGACCACCAATCCGGCGCTCAAGCCGCTCGAATGGAAAACCGTGGCCGAGGTCGCCCGCGACCGCGCACGCGATCCGCTCGACGTCTTCTTCGACCTCGCCATCGAAGACGACCTCAACCTCGTCTATATGATGCCGCTGCTCGACATTAACCAGGAGCGCGTCGCGCAAAAGTTCAGCGACCCGCGCACCATGATCGGGATCTCCGACGGCGGCGCCCACGTCGATATGCTCTGCAACGCCGGCTACCCGACCTACCTCATCGGCACCTTCGTCCGCGAACGCCGTGCGCTCTCGCTCGAACTCGCCGTCAAGCGCATCACCTCGGAGCCGGCCGCCTTTTTCGGCATCGCCGGCCGCGGCGTGCTCAAGCCGGGGATGGTCGCCGACCTCGCGATTTTCGACTACGACAAGATCGGCTCCGCCGAGCGCCCCGAAATCCGCCACGACCTGCCCGGCGGCGGCAAGCGGCTGGTTTCGGAGGCCGAGGGTGTCGCCTATACGATCGTCAACGGCGAGGTGCTGTTCGAGCACAACCGGCACAGCGGCGCGTTCCCGGGCCGCGTGCTGCGCTCAGGCCGTCCGGAGATTTAACCCAATCGCTAGCAGAGTTGGTAATTAACCCGGCAGCGCGCACAGTCCGAACGGGTCAAGACTGTTGGGCTGCACATCACACGGTGAAAAAATGGCTTCGCATAAAATTGTATCCGCCGATTCGCACATGACCGAGCCTGCCGACCTCTGGGTACAGCGTCTCGACAAAAAGTATCGCGACAACGCGCCGCGCGTGATCAAAAACGAAAAGCCCAACGGCCCCGCCTATCTCTTCGTCGGCCCCGGCATCCATCCGCTCGCCGTCGCCGCCGCCTTCGCCGCCGGCAAGAGCGGCCCCGAATTGCGCGAGCACATGAACCACGGCTATGAAGCCGCGCGTCCCAGCGGATGGGATCCGGTCGAGCGCCTGAAGGATCAGGACCTCGATGGCGTGGTCGCCGAAGTTCTCTATTCGACACTCGGCATCGCGGTCTTCAACGTCAAGGACATCGAACT
>Ga0105240_10007633_pt1 | contig 15665 bp, 12 predicted proteins | sample KBSC54metaG_FD_80426 | JGI IMG/M metagenome (GOLD analysis project Ga0105240, IMG submission 80426) | Corn rhizosphere microbial communities from Kellogg Biological Station, Michigan, USA - KBS C5-4 metaG | ecosystem: Host-associated > Plants > Roots > Rhizosphere > Soil | place: Michigan, USA... | reverse complement strand
GCGTTGCCGCCCTTGCAGCGGGTCGGGAAACTCTCCTACTCGCTCTATCTCTGGCATTGGCCGATCCTCGTCTTCTGGAAATACCGGACGGACGGTTATTGGGAGCCTTGGGAACAGGCGGTGGTGATCTCGATGTCGGTGACGATCGCGATCCTCTCCTGGCGCTTCGTCGAGCAGCCTTTCCGGCAATTGCGCTCGATAGGGCCGTTCCGGGGCAGTGCCTATGTGATGTCGACATTGGCTGCCGGTTGCGCGGCCGGCGCGCTTCTCTTCGTCTCGCAGGGCATGCCGTCGCGAATGCCGACGCAGGTCGTCGCCCTCGATCAGGCGACGAACAGCATGGCCGAACTGCCCGGCGCGTGCGAGGGCGTGAAGCCGATGCGCCGGGGCGAGCTCTGCTCTCTCGGCGCACCGGGCGGACAGCCGCCGAGCTTCCTGCTGTGGGGCGATTCCCACGCGCACGCGATGATGCCGGCGTTCGATCGTGCCGGGCGGGACCTGGGCCTGTCGGGCCGGATCGCGTCCTATCCCGCTTGCCCGAGCCTGTTGGGCGTCGATCGGCTGGATTATCCGCCCAGCCACGATTGCAGCGAATATAACGGGCTCGTCCTCGACGAACTGCGGCAGATGCCGAGCGTGAAGACGGTGTTCCTCGTGTCGCGATGGGGGCTGTGCATCAACAAGGTCCGTTCCGAGGGCGGGCGTCCCTGCTATCTGGGGCGCTCGCCCCAGCAGCCCGCCACGTTCGCGGCGACCCAGTTGCTGTTCCGCCAGGGTCTGCTCGACACCGTTGCGACGTTGAGAGGGATGGGCAAGCAGGTCGTGCTCGTCGCCTCGGTTCCCGAATTCCATCGCAGCGTGCCGGAGACCCTCGCGCGTGCGACCTATTTCGGGGAATCAGCGGGCCTGGATGTTTCGACCGCCGACTATCTATCGAGGCAGCGGGCCGTCTTCGGCCTCTTCGACATGCTGCGCGCCCGTTATGGAGTTCGCATCCTGTATCCCCACGAAATATTGTGCAGGACGGGCCGCTGCCAGCTCATCGAGCATGGCATTCCGCTGTATGCGGATGACGATCATCTCTCCGAAACGGGCGCTATCAAGTTGACGCCGCTGGTTCTGTCCGCGATGCGCGAAACCGGAATGCAGGGTGGCGCCTCGGGTTCCTGAACTGGATTACCGATTTACTCCAAAATAGCCGGGACGCGGTTGATTCCATTGCATTGCAATGGCGATATGATGACGGCGGCGGGGCCAATGGCGTTTAATAAGCCTCGATAAGCGCAGCCAAGGCATGCCTGCGCGAGGGGAGGGATGCCCTCGTTTCGTGGGGATGCGGCATGGAGCGCGATCAGACGCGCTCGGCCGGCTGTATTCGACGGGCGCCATTGGCGACGCTTTCCCCCTGTGCGTTCGCCGACCGGAGGGGGAGTGGACCCGCACTCCCCCGAAGGTCGGATACGCCGGATCGGGCGAGATCGAAGATGAGGATGGTCTCCGTCGGCGGAAGCTAGGGGGGCTCCTTACCCCCGCCGACGAAGTGGACGCCTTCCTGAAGGAAGATCGCAATCTTTATTAACGCGTGCCGCCATCAGGTGGGAGATCGCATCGGAGATTATCCCTCCGTATGCGCCCGCCGGCGCGTCCGGATATGGTGATACCGCCGTTGGCGAGATGGTATCGACCATCAGGACAAGTGTTTGGCAAGCGCCAGAAATCCCTGCTTCAAAGGAGCCCGATGCGCCGAGAGGCCGGGCGTCGCGGGGCGTTCCTTCAGGCTCCGGTGCCACGCATAGCTTTCGCGCAGCATGTCGCCGTTCGAATAAGCGGGCCGCCACCCCATCGCGAGCAGTGGAGAGACATCGAACCAGCAGCTGTGGCGATAGGTCCGGTAATGCCAGGGAACGAGCGGAGACACGCCAAGATGATACAGCGCGGCCAGCGCCGCCTCGGCCGGCCGCGCCGGCAGGCCCGTCACGCGGGAGCGGCTGCCGACGTCGCGGATCAGGCTTTCGAGATCGTCGCGCAGCGTGCCGAACCGGTCCGTCCCGACATTGTAGGTGCCATGCCGTCCGGAATCGAGCGCGAGCATGTAGAAGTCCATCAGGTCATGGGCATGGATGAACTGCATGAGGTTGCTGCCATCCCCGATCACGTGGACGCGCTTGTTGTGGGCGATCCAGTCGAACAGGATGTCGAATATGCCCATCCGCCCGGCCCCGAGCGTGGCGCGCGGGCGGATCGTGATCAGTGGAATGCTGGCGCGCCCGCAAATCTCCGCCATGACGCGCTCGCCCTTCAGCTTGGATTGGCCGTAGGGTTCGAAAGGGCGCGGCTCCGTATGGGCCGTGATCGGCCCGTCGGGCGGCATGCCGTAAATCGCCGTCGAGCTGACGTGCACCACGGCTCTCACGCGGCTTGCCATGGCCGCCTCGGCGACGATGCGGCTTCCGTCGACGTTGACCGCATGGAGCGCATCGCCACGGCGTGATTGCTGGGCGACCAGCGCCGCGTTGTGATGGACCACGTCGACGTCGCGCATCGCCTCCGCGATCCGGCCCGCGTCCAGCACGCTGCCTTCGACGAACTCGATGTCGGCGGGGCGCGTCGGGTCGGACCAGACGTCCAGCACGCGCACCGTCTCGCCGCGCTCCCGCAGGCGCCGCGCCACGAGGTTGCCGATGAAGCCCGAGCCCCCGGTGATCAGATGGCGCATCGTGCAAGGCCTTCCTGCGGCATGTTATCGAAAGTCCGTCGCGAGCGCGTGGGTCGCGTTGCGATGCGCGATCGCCATGACGGTGCCTTGCGGGTTCACCGACGTCGGGCCGCACAGGATGGACGCATCGTTGATGTAGAGTCCGTCCGCGTCGTGCACTCGCCCGAAGGAATCCGTGGCGCATCGATCGCGATCCTCGCCCATCGGGCAGGACGCGAAGACGTGGACCGAGGTCATGTCCCCGTCCGCCGGCAGGATATTTTCCGATACGCGGCGAAGATCGTCCATGGAGTGCAAGGCGGGCCAGCCTGAAACGAGGGGGAAGACGGTTTCCGCGCCTGCCCCGAACAGCGCCTCGATCAGCCGGCGCAGGCCTTGCTGAAGCTCCCGCAATTCGCTGGCCTCCGTGCGGAGCAGGACGAGCGGATCGGCAAAGCCCGGCAGTGCGCGAACCTTCGCGCGCGTACCGGTGGATTGTACGTAATAGAGACCCATCCGCTGCCAGTCCCGATCGACGCTGGCCTGGCCGTCAGGATGATCCACCAGCGCCATGCCCAGCATCGTCGGCGTGCTGATCGAACATCCCATGCCGAGCGAGGGCTCGAACTCTTTGACCTGGTGCACCGGATCCGGATCCCCCGGACGGTTCACCACATCCGGGAACTTCGCGACGACCTTGAGCATGGGATGGAAACGCAGCGAATTGCCGATGTTGTGGCGGAAGCCGGATCGGCGGAGGAGCAGGGGCGTCTGCACCGCCCCGGCGCACACGAACAGCTTGTCCGCCACGATCGATCCGACGCGGGTCGGCAGGCCGGTAGGGTCGTTCCGCACGTCGACGTGCCAGCGCCCGGCGATGCGGCGGATCCGGATGGCCCGCATCCTCGGAATCAGGCGCCCGCCAAGCTGCCTGAAGCGCGGTACGAGCGTGGCGGACATCGATTGCTTCTGATCGATGTCGTAGCGGAACAGCCGGGGCGCTTCGATCGCCTTCCACCCCCTGGCCTGCGCGCCATCCTGCAATCGCTGGGAGATGAGGGGCGCTTCTCCGGGCAGATATTGGACCGGCACCAGCGCTTCGCATGCCTCGAAATGGGGCGTGAGCGTTTCGGCATCGAGATTTCGGACCGAGAAATTCTGCCGCCACCGATCGAGCAGGGTGGCAGGCGTGCGATGGTAGAGGCCGCGATTCACCTCGCTGCCGCCACCCACGCATCGCCCCTCGACGAAGGCCAGCTTGGTCCGGCCGACGGCGATGCCGATGCCGCCCGAACGGTATTTCTGGAGGATCTCGGCGCGGGAGAAATGCGCGGCGGAATCGAGGGGCAGGTCGTCCCCCTCCTCGATCATGATGACGGACTTTCCGGCCTCCGCGCACAGCGCCGCGGTGACGGAGCCGCCCGGACCGGAACCGATCACCAGAACCTCGCAGCTGAGCTGATCGGGAAACATCTCAGCGCGCACCGACCCGCTCCCGCTGCTCGTAATGTGCCGCCCAGACGGCGTAGGTCGCGAGCCGGCCGTAGAAGGTCATCACCGAGCGGATCGGCCCGAGGCGCGATCGCTGCCAGCTGGATACCTGCCGGTCGCGCGCGATCGGCGGCAGGCGGTGAAACGGCAGTCGCGAGGTCGGGATCGGCCAGGCATCGAGGAGCAACGTCGCGCAACGGATGCCGAGGCGCAGATGATCGGGCATCCGCGCATGGGTCGCCAGCAGAAAGGCCGCGACCTCCTCGCCGGATGGTTGCGCATCGCCGGGCCGGATGGCGCTGGCCGCCATGGCAGCGGCCATCGATCGTACCGTATTCTCGAAACTCAGGCGCATCCCGCCGCCTCCCGCAGCACCGGCTGGAAGAGGGGCTCGTCATAGGCCTGGAAGGTCGGGCAACGGATGTCCGTCCGGCGCGAACGGATGATCGCGTCGACGCCGGCCTGCCGGGCCACCTGCCAGTCCCGGTCGAAGCGATCGCCGATCATCAGCGTGCTGGATGGAGCGTTCCCGCTCAGCCGCAGGATCTTGTTGAGGCCCGTGGGATCGGGCTTGAGCCGCGCGACGTCGGTATCGGTGGCGGACACGACGATGTCGGCATCGAGCTCCAGCGCCGCCAATTTCTCGCGCACGGGGTAATCGGAAAAGATCGCGATCGTCCTGCCCGTGGCGGAGAGCGCCCTGAAAAAGCGCGTCACCGCCGCGGCGCGCGCCTTGCGCAGAAGCGGAAGCGGGCGCTGCTCCATCCATTCGGCGGTCAGCGCGCGTACCTCCTCGACGGTGCGTCCGCATCGCGCCGCGCACAGGACATATTGCTGCTCGAGGAAATCGGGCGCCTGCCCGTCGCCCAGTTCCTCGCGGCAGATGCGGAACGCCCTCAACGTGCGCGCCAGGCTCGTATCGCGTGCCAGCAAGGTCGCCCAGAGCAAGCGGGCCGCCATCGCCGTCCGCACGCGATGCTGATCGTAGAGGGTGCCGTCGAGATCGAAGACGACCAGCTTGATCGTCTTCCAGTCGGGCGTCTTCATTGCTGGTGATCGACGGGCACGAAGCTTGGCGCGGACAAGCTGTGCAGCATCGGCACGTTCAGGAACGACGTGGCGATCAGGACCAGCACGACCATGCCGGCGGCGGCGAGCAGACGGCGGGATCGGAACAGCCGCTCCGGCCGCTGCGCGATCGAATTGTGGCGCAGCGACAGCGACAGGTAACAGGCGAACAGGACCGCGATGAACGGCAGTGCCAGGATATATTCCAGCCGGTAGCGAATCAGGAACACGGCCGTGAAAAAGGCCGACATGATCGCGTAGAGGAAGCAGGAAACCGTGAGGCTCTCGGCCGTGTAGGAGACGAAGGAACGCCGGTAGCGGCGAAGCATCTCGAGGCCCGGGCCGCTGGCGATGTCGCGATATTCGGACAGCCGCTTCGCACCCATCAGGAAGGCGCCGCCCGCCCAGTAGGCAAGCAGGAGGCTGATCGGCGGCAGCGAGACCGGATCGACCACCGCCCAGCCGAGCGTCAGGCGGATCGGATTGTTCACGGCCTCGGTGACGACGTCGATATACGGCTTGTCCTTCGTCCGGATCGGCTCGACATTGTAGAGCAGGCCGGAAAGCAGGAAGAGCACCGACGTCGCGAAGAAGTGTGCGTTCACGGTGGCGGCGATGGACAGGCCCACGATCGCGAACGCGGCATATTCCACATAGACGAGCGAGGGCGACAGGCGCCATTGCAGCGCGGCGCGCTTGGATTTTTCCGGATGGAAGGCGTCGAAGCGCCGGTCCAGCCACTCGTTGATGACGTAGTTGGCGCTGGCGATCGCCACGGCGCTCAGGAAGCAGAGCAGGATCCGCTCCACCAGCCCGCTGGTCGGCGGTTGGCGCAGAACATAGGCCAGGATCAGCCCGGGCACGATGAACACATGCTTGGTCATGTGGTCCAGCCGGGCGATCGCGAGATATTCGCGGATGGACCCGGCACGGAGCGCGACGGGTGCCGCTGCGTCCGACAATGGCGGGCTCTGGTTCGCCGTGGCGAGATTTGCGGCAGACATCGTCAGTCTTCCCTCACAGTCTGGCTGGTGTAGACGCGCCCGTCCGGCTCGCTGGCCAACAGGCGAAGGTTGAGCTTGCGGACGAGCTCCGGCTCGGTCGCGAGATAGAAACGCCAATCGACTCGATCGAGGAACACGACATAGGTGCCTGGAACGGCCAGGGACTGCCGGAGATCGGCAAGCTGGCGCGGGTAGGGATAGGCGGGATCCGGTTCACCGGTCCGCAGAAGGACATGGTGGGGCGTGAAGTGGGCGGGGCGGCCGATCACGTAGGCGATCGCATCGGGGCCGTTGCTGTAGAGGACGGCGCTGCGGGGCAGGCTGGAAATCCACGCCAGCGTCGGCGATTGCGACCAGCTGACGCTCGAATAGCCGTATCCCGAGCGGAACGTATCCTCGGTGCGTATCGCGGTGCGGAGAACATGACCGGTCAGCACGATCGCGGCCAGAACACCGAAGGTGCTCGTCATCCGCCGGTACAGGCCGTCCTTCACCTCGGTCCGGGCCACCACGATGGTCAGCAGCAGCGCGGCCGCGACATAGGCCGGGAATGCATAGCGGCTGTTGAGCGACAGGTTGGCCTCGATCGAGGTCGAGAGCATCATGAAGGCCATGTAGAAAAGAAAGAAGAAGGTCAGCGTGATCGGCAGCAGATCGACCGTCACCCGATGGTGACGAGCCTGCGCGAGCGCTACCCGGCAATGGCGGACGATGAGGATCGAGCCGGCCACGATGATCGTCACCAGCAGGCCCGCGCGGAGCGCCAGCGGTGCCTCGTCCGGCAGGATCCAGGCCGCCATCGTCCGCATGCTGTTGAACCATTGCCGCCGGCCCATGTTGCCGAAGAAGCGGAGTTCGCGGCCGATCGAATGCCCTTCCACCAGCTGGCTCGGTATGCACCAGGCGAAGAAGATGCCGGCGCTGACGAGCGCGAGGATGGCGACATCCTGCCACCTGCGGCGCATGTCGTGCCGGGGATTGAGCAGCAGGGTCAGCGCGACGGCGGCCCCCAGAGGCGGCGCCGTGAACCGCGCGAGCGAGCAGAGCCCGATCGATGTCGCGCAGGCCACGAGCCACAGCCGCCGCTCGGTCTCCAGATAATTGAGGAACGCGAACAGGCTCGACAGGATGAGCAGCAGGAACAGCGGTTCCGACATCGCCGTCGCGTGCAGCGTGACGAACGGCGGCAGCGCGATCACCAGCGCGGTGCCCATCGCGGCATGGCCCCAGCGCTTCGTCGTGCGCAGCAGCAGCGAAGCCATCAACGCCGTGTTGGCCGCGACCAGCCCCAGCCCCAGCAGCTTCGCCCCCTCGACCATGCCGAAGCCCAGGGTGGTCATGAAGCGCAGCACGAACGGATAGAGCGGCGCGTCATAGGGATGATCGTTGATGCCCATGTAGCGCGTGCTGTCGGGCAGGATGCCGATCCCGTGCCGCGTGTTGAGTACGAACAGGATGACCGAGATCGCGGTCGCGCCCCAGATCAGCAGGTGCGCCGCGAAGTCGGTGACTGCCCGGTCGTTGCCCGCCGTCGCGAACGGGCGCGGCCAGGGCCGCGATCCGGCGCTGCCGGATCGGGCGGCGATGGTGCCGTCAGAAGACACGGGCGATGTTCTTTGCGACGAAGCGGACGGTGGCGTCCGCAAGGCCCTTGGTGAGCACCGCATCCAGCGCGTCCACCAGCGTGTCGAGATCTTCCTCGCTGACCGTGAAGGCCGGCATGAAGTGCAGGATATCCCGCGCGCCCGGCTGGAAGTGCACGATGATGTCGTGGCGGTCGTACAGCTCGCGGGCGAGCGCGCCGATCAGCACCGTCTGGTAGGTCTGGAACAGCGGGTTCTTCGAGACGTCGATCAGGCTGGACGCGAGCTCCTGCCCGAAGTTGAGCCTGATCGCGCGGAACAGTCCCCGGCCCCGGACATCCAGGATCCGCTTGGGATGCTTCTCCTTCAGCTCCTCGAGCCGCCGCGCGAGATAGTCGCCCCGCTGCTCGACGCGCGCGAGCATGTCCTCGTCGCGCAGCACGTTGAGCGTCTCGATCGCGACCGCGCAGCTTTCCCCCATGCCGCTGAAGCTGGAGCTGTGCAGGTTGCAATCGTTCTTGTTGCCGTAGGCGATGTCGAACAGGTGCTGGGAGGTGACCATCGCGGCCATCTCGCGCTTGCCGCCGCCGAGCGTCTTGGCGAGCGTGACGATATCGGGGACCACCTGCTCGTGCTGGAAGGCGCAGAAGCGGCCCGAGCGGCCGGTGCCGACCTTCACCTCGTCGAAGATCGAGAGGATGTCGTTCTCGCGGCAGACCTGCGCGAACTCGGGCAGATATCCGGCGGGCGTCACCTGGCACGAGGTGCCGCGGATCGTCTCGGTGATGGCGGCGATGATGGTGTTGCCGCCATGTCCGTCGGATTCGCGCTGGATCGCCTCGCGTAGCGAAGCGATGTCGCCGAACGTCGCGAAGACGACGTTTTCTTTCGGCACGCCGAGCAGGAAGCCGCTCTGCACGTCCGTCGCGGTGGTGAGCGAGAGGGCGCCGTGCGTCTTGCCGTGGAAGGCACCCTGCATGCAGAGGAACTTGCGCTTGCCCTTCGGCGTCTGGACGCGCTCGCTGAGCTTCATGGCCGCTTCGTTGGCTTCCGCGCCGGACACGGCGAGGAAGGACACGTCGAGCGGCCTCGGCAGGAAGGTCGCGATGTTGTGCGCGAGCGCACCCTGCAGCTTGTGCGGCGCCAGCTTCATGCAATCCAGCACGCGCCGTTCGTGGCACAGCCGTTCGGCGGCGACGATGCGGGGATGGTTGTGGCCGAGACCCACCACGCCGAGCCCCATGTGGAAATCGAGCAGGCTGCGGCCGTCACGCAGATGGATGCGGCTGCCTTCGGCGGCGGCGATATCCATGTCGCCGAAGCCCAGCACCTCGAAAAGCTGGAGCATGTAGCGATTGAGATGGCGCGCGTAGAGGCGATTGGCGGATGCGCTGTCGAGATCCAGACTCTCTTCGAGTGTCAGCAACTGATCGTCCGCGACGATCGTGCTTCCCTTGCTGTTCGGCTTCTTGAGAACGGTCGCCAATTGTGCCTCCCGCGATGCGATGGACATTGGCTATCAAGCGGGCGGTGGCTTGTTGATTTGGCGTTCTCCATACGCCTTCCGATCTAGCCCGATGACCCAGGCGCGGCACATTCGGCTAGCGGGTTGCGGGGCATCGCGATGTCTCCGAAAGCACTGTGTTTCCCGGCGGTTCGCACGGCGCGCGCCGTCCCGAAAGAGGGCGCCTCTCCCATTTTGCCGGGTCCGCTAATCCCTTTTCGCATCCCCGCTCCGCCATCGGTGCGATACATTCGCGTTGGGGGAAACGAATGCGGCGCAATTGGCTCCAGACGAGAATTGAAAGCTCCGTGGCCGGCCTGGGGGTCTTCGGCCTGCAGCGGCGGTTGCAGGACAGGCTGCTCCTGGCCGATCCCGACTGGATCATCAGCGTCGGCCGCCTCGCGGTGGCGTTGCTCGCCATGCTCGCCATCTATCTGGACCCCACCCAGCCGGCCCAATTCCTCTGGCAGTCGCAAATCGTGCTGGGCTTCTATTGCGCCTTCGCGCTGCTGCTCGTGATGTTCCGATGGACCGCGAACAGCCAGAGCCTGTGGCACGTCGTGCCCTATGCGATTGATGCCCTGGTGCTCGGCTGGCTGGCCATGCTTACCAGCGAGCTGACCAGTCCCTTCGCCTCGTTCCTGCCGTTCCTCCTGCCGGCGATGACGCTGCGCTGGGGCGCGATGGGGGCGCTGGTCGGCGTGATCGTGCTGGAAATCGAGCTGGTCATCGTCGGCGTTCCGGATCTCGAGGATGGCAATCCGGAACTCAACATCTTCATCGTGCGATCGGCCTGCTACCTCGTGATCGCGCTCATGGTCGCCTATCTCGGCGCCTATCGGCAGCGGACCCGCCAGCGTCTCACGGAACTCGCGGACTGGCCTTCCCCGGCCATCACGAACGCGGGTGAGGTGTGGCTGGAGCAGCTTCTCCGTCACGCGGCCACCGTACTCGGGAGCTCGCTGATGGTGGTCGCCTGGCGCGACCATGACGAGCAGCGGAGCACGGTCGCCGTCTGGAGGAACCAGTCGGTGCATCTCGTGCGGATGACCGACGACATATTCTGGCAGCGCCACGACCCCCAGCCGTTCGATTATCATGGGAGCGGGAACGATGCGCGCCGGGGGCTGCGTGCGCTGCTGGCCGGCGCGCCGACGCTTTCCCAGGAGCTGGACGTGGCGCGGATCAAGACCGTTTCGCGCGCGGGCTTTTCGGGTGTCCGTTGCCTCGGCTGGCTGTTCGTGATCGATTCGACCTGCCGGCCCGAGGAAAGCGGGGAGTTCACGGAAGTCGTCGCCAGGCGTCTCGGCAGCGAATTCGAGCGCATGGCCTTGATCCGCGAGCATTCCGACGCGGCTCTTTCCCAGGAGCGCGAACGCCTTGCGCGGGATCTGCACGACAGCGTTCTGCAGGATCTGGCCGCCGCCAACCTCACGTTGCGATCGGTGCAGGCACAACTTCCGGAGGCGCTGAGCAATCGCCTGGCCCAGATCGCGGCGATCGTCGCCGGCCAGCAGCGCCGCATCCGGCATTTCGTCGAGGATCATCGCTTCGGCGATCAATTGCTCGACACGGTACTCGATCGCGCGATGCGGCGGCATTCCGAGGAACTCGTCGATCAGTGGGATTGCCGCATCGAACTGAATGTGGCGCCCGACGACGTTCAGGTGCCGGGCTGGTTCGCCGGACAGCTGAACCAGATCGTTTCCGAGGCGACCGCCAATGCGGTGCGCCATGGCCATGCCACGCACCTGTCCGTCGACGTGACGAGAAGCCGCGAACAACTGGTGCTGGACATCGTCGACAACGGATGCGGCCTGAAGACAGCCGAGCAAAAGCGGCCGACCTCGCTCTTCATGCGGACGGAAAGCCTGGGTGGAAGCTTCACGGTGACCAGGACCGAGCCGGGGCTGGGCCTGCGCATAGCTTTGCCAATACCGGGAGACATGGGCTGATGCCTTCGATCGTTCTGGCCGACGACCATCCGCTCATGCTGCGCGGCATCCAGGATCTGCTCGCCGCGGCGCCCGATATCGAGGTTGTCGGCACGGCCACGTCGGGCGGCGGCGCGCTTGCGCTCATCAAGGATTGTGCGCCCGACATCGCGCTGCTGGACATCGCCATGCCGGGCATGGGCGGGCCGGACGTGCAGGCGGAACTGGTCCGCGCCGATCTGCCGGTGAAGGTGATCTTCCTCACCGCCACGCTGTCCAGCAAGCAGGTCAATGACGCGGTCGAACTGGGCGTCTGGGGCTTGCTCCTGAAAGAGGATGCGCCCGAGACGCTGCTCGATTGCGTTCGCAGCGTCGACAGCGATCAGCGCTGGCTGCCCAGGGAGGTCATGGCGCGCGTCACGCCCCGGCAGGCGCCCACCGACTCGCTCTCGCTATTGACCCCGCGTGAGCGCGAAATCGCCGATCTGGTCTGCGACGGCCTGTCGAACCGCCGGATCGCGGACCAACTGAAGACATCCGAGGGAACCGTGGGCATCCATCTGCAGAACATCTACCGCAAGCTGGAGATCAACAACCGCACCATGCTCGCCGCATTGCGGCTGCGCCGGCGCGAGGGCGTCGATGCCTGAGCTGCGGACGCTGCCGATCGGGAAGACGATCGGGATCATTCTCCAATTCGCCGTCGGGGCCGGCCTGCTGGCGCTGCTGTCGTCCATGGTCGACCTGCGCCAGATCGGGAGGTTGCTGCTCGGCGCGAAGCTGATGCCGCTGATCGCGGCATTGCTGCTGCTCGCCCTCGATTTCCTGCTGCGCGCGATGCGCTTTCGGGAAATGCTGACGGCGGCTTCCGGAACACCCATGCCCCTGCGGAGCCTTGTCGCGCCTTTCGTGGCCAGTTTCGGGATCAGCGATCTCCTGCCGTTGCGGATCGGCGACGGCTTTCGCCTGGTCTGGTTCAGCCGCCAGTGCGCGATGCCGTTCGGGGCGGTGGTCGGGGCGATGATCGTAGAGCGGCTGATGGACCTGACCGCGATATTGGTGCTCGGCGTGATCGGATTCGTGGGCATGCATCCGGAGGTGCTTGGCGCCCATCGGGATCTGGTGCTGGTGGGCGCGCTCGGCCTCGCGGTCGCGCTGTTGGCGGCGCAACGGCTGATGCTGCTCGCCCAGCGATGGCTGCTCAGGATGCAGGCGGGGCGGGAGACCTTCCTTTCCCGTCAGGCCGGCCTCGCGATCACGACGATCGAGACGGTCCGGCAGCTTGCGGCCAGGCGCTATGCCGCCGGTCTCACGCTGTTATCCGTCCTGATCTGGATGATCGAGGCGGGCGTGATGTTCTGCACCTGGGCCAGTCTGGGGGACGCGCCCGTCTCTCCTTTCGTGCTTCTCTTCGCCTTCGCCAGCGCCACGATCGCCACCTTGTTTCCCAGCTTGCCGGGGCATTTCGGGACGTTCGAATTTGCCGGCGTGGAGGCTTTCGCGCTGGCCGGCACCGATCGATCGACCGCCGCCGCCGCCGTGCTGTTGACGCACATCCTGTTGTGGGCGCCGATCGCGCTGTTCGCGATCGGCTGGCTGGTTCGGCGGATGTCGTATGGGATGCGGCCGTTCGCGGCCGGCTGACGCGAAACGGGCCGCCGGATTACGCCACCGTAAGCCCAGTGACAGGCTTCGGCGTCACGCTCGGGAAGAGGCCGCGCGCGGTGCGCTCCGGATCCAGCCCCAGGCTCTCGGCGGCCGCACCGGCGATCAGCGCATCGAGCGGCGTCGTGGGTTTCAGGTCGCGCCCCTCGAACAGTTGACCGTTGCCGAGGCCGGGCCAGTCCGCGATCACGCGCCCGCCCTTCACCGCGCCGCCGACCAGCCAGGCCACCGAAGCAGTGCCGTGGTCGGTGCCGCCGGTGCCGTTGACGGCGGCGGTGCGGCCGAACTCGGTGGCGATCAGCACCGTGGTCTGCGCCCAGACCGGCCCGAGATTGTCACGCAGCGAGGCGAGCAGGGTGTCGAGCGCCTTGAGCTGCGCGGCGAGGCGGTTCACCTGGCCGCTGTGCGTATCCCACCCGCCGGTTTCCAGCATGGCGATGCGCGGGCCGTTCGGCTTGCTCAGGAAGCCGGCGGCGAGCTTTCCGAGGCTCGCCGGATCCTGATTGGCGGCGCTGCCCTCGGCGAGGCCCTGGGCTTCGAGCGCTGCACTCCAGATGGTGTGAAGCTGCGGGTCCGCCGCATAGAGCTGGCCGACGCGCATCAGTAGGTCGTCGGAAGGCTGCGGCAGGGCCGAGGGCGCGTAGGAGGTCACCTGCGCGGGGCCGCGCAGCGCCATCGGCACCGTCGCCGCGATCGCGATCGCCTCGTCCTTGGATTGCGGCATCTGCGCGACCAGCCGGTTCAACCAGCCGTCCTTCGCCTGATAGGGTTGCGTGCCGCCGGTTTCGAGCACGTTCTGCCCGTCGAAATGCGAACGGTCGCGATAGGGTGAGGCGACGGCGTGGACGAACAGCGCCTGCTTCTGCCCGAACATCTTCGCGGTCTCGACCAGCGAGGGATGGAGCGCGAAGGTGCCGTCGAGCTTGGTCGCCTTGGCGATGTCGGCGCCGAGCGACCCGCGCAGCTTCGCAAAGGCCGGATCGGCATAGGGTGACACGATGTGCAGCCCGTCGGCGGCGCCGCGCTGGATGATGAAGACGAAGCGGCGCTCGGTGGGGGCGGTGGCGAAGGCCATGCCCGGCGCGACCAGCATCGCGCCCGTGCCGAGGCCCGCGACGGTCAGGAAACGGCGACGATCCAACATGGCTACCTCCGCAGGAAATCGGGAGAGACGAGCAGCAGCGCCAGCGCGCTGCCAGGGCTTTCGGCGCGGCCGATCTGATCGGCGGTCGCCGGGCTGAACGAGGCGGGGATCAGCTTCGGGCCGAGCTGTCGCGCGTCGATCTGGTCGCCGACCGGCGCCACCAGGCGTTGCGCGAACTCGACGCGCCGGAGCAGCGCATCGGGTGCGGCCCACGACGCCGCGGTATCGTCCCAGCCGGCAGGCGAGCCCGGTTTCCAGACCGGCTGGCCAAGCTGCGTCTGGATCGAGGCGATCTGCATGGTGTCGATCTGCTCGCGGCCGATCCCGCGCAGCGAGGAGATCGTCCATTCCCATGGCGTCTTGAACTTCACGGGCTGGGCCGCCCATGCCTCGGGGCTGTCGATCAGCGCGCTGTAGAGCGTCGGCAGGTCGCCCTTGCCGCGGGTGAAGGCTGCGGCCAGTCGATCGATCATCGGCTGCGGCGGGTTGTCGCCGGCAAAGTGGCGGGCGAGCTTCGTGGCGATGTGGGTGGCGGTTTGCGGCGTTTGGGCGAAGTCGATCATTGCCGCGCGCGCCTGCTTCTCGCCCTGCTGCGAATAGGTCTTGCCCAGGATCGTGCGGGTGCCCGGCTCGTGCAATTGGGGGCGGAAGACGAAGCCGCCCGGCTTGCCGTCGTCCATCCGCCCGCCGGGGCCGATCCCGTCCGCCGTCCAGCCGGTGAGCGCGCGCGCGAACTCGGTCACGTCGGCCTGCGTGTAGCCGGAGCGCACGCCGAGCGTGTGCAGCTCCATGATCTCGCGGCCGAGATTCTCGTTGAGGCCGACATGCTTGCCGGGATCGCGGACCGAAGCGCGGGTGGCGGCCGGGCTGTTCGGGCCGATCGAAAGCACCTGGTTGAGATAGATCAGCATCGCCGGATGCATCTCGACCGCCAGCAGCATGTCCTCGAAATTGCCCAGCACGTGCGGTCGGATCGCGTCGCGCTCGAACGCGCCCGCGAAGGTCATGATGCGGGGATTGTCGGCCGAAATGCAGAAATGGTTGGACCAGAAATGGACCATCCGCTCGACGAACGGAGCCGGTGTCTCCAGAGCGCTCTGCGCGCGGGCCTGCGCGGCCTGCCGGTAGAGCGCCTTCACGTCCTCGCCGAAATCCTGGATGATCGCGCGCTGCTGGGGCGAATAGCGCGGTGGCGGGGCACCTGGCTGCGGCGGCGGGGGCGGCGATGCCATCGCCTGCCGCTTCGCGTCGCGTCGATCCCCCTGATAGTCCTTCATCATCGCGCCGGCGTCGGGCAGCGCGGCGAAGCCCTGAGGCATCGGGACGAAATCCGCGAACTGGCCCTTCAACCACCCCTTCGGATCGGCCGGCGGGGCGACGTTCGGGTTCGCGCCCAGCCCGAAACGGTTGAGGGCGATGGCGGCGGGCGAGAGACCGTTGGCGAAGGTCATGATGTCAGCCTTGTCCTATATCGCTCTTCCACGCGCAGCCGGTATCGCTCGTCACGCGCTCAATGCTGCGCGGGAGACGGAGCGGGGGCCGCGGAACCCTTCTTCTTGTCGTGGCGCATCTGCCGG
>Ga0105240_10007632_pt1 | contig 15665 bp, 17 predicted proteins | sample KBSC54metaG_FD_80426 | JGI IMG/M metagenome (GOLD analysis project Ga0105240, IMG submission 80426) | Corn rhizosphere microbial communities from Kellogg Biological Station, Michigan, USA - KBS C5-4 metaG | ecosystem: Host-associated > Plants > Roots > Rhizosphere > Soil | place: Michigan, USA... | reverse complement strand
TGTTTCAGCCAAGCCAGCGCGGCTGCAAGATAGCCTTTTGTGCTTGTTGCCCCCTCGTTCAACGGCAGGACAGCTGACTCTGGATCAGCATATCGGGGTTCGAATCCCTGGGGGGCAGCCAATTGATAATAAAGCACTTCGTCCTCTTTTGGCCCTCCCTTCAAAACCCCAGACGTGACGTGAAACGTGACATAAACTCACTGGCTCTGATTCCTGGCTCGGAGAGCGTTGCGCTCATTTACAAGTTCCGCCAGGCCTTTCATTTCAGGATGCAGGTACCGTTGGGTTGTCGTTACGCTGCTATGCCCCAGCATCTTGCCGACGAGAACGATGTTTCCTGTTCGGTCGAGCATGTCGGTTGCGAATGAGTGTCGCGCCGAGTAAAGGACTATACCCTTCGGGATCTTGGCTTCTTTACGAATTGCCGAAAATTGTTTGGCGATCCCGAAATAGCTAATATGCGATTTTTTCTTGCGCTTCGATGGGAATACCCACGGTGAGCCCGCGCTCGCCTGTCGCGTACGAAGGAGTTCCCGAACGCGCTCGCTTAGTGGAACGTAACGTTTAGCATTCTCAGTCTTGCCATCGGGCACGAAGATTAGATTTTTCTTCCAAAGGACATTTTCCCATCGCATTCGAAGAACCTCGTCCGGCCGTAGCCCGGCGTCGTGCGAGATCAGAAATACGTCACGAAGCGGCTGAGGAGCCTTCTCCAAGAGTCGCTTTTCCATCTCCGCGTCGAATACAGCAGTTCGTTCTACCTCCTTGCGCAGTCGGATACGTGGCATGCGATCATTCATCTCCCAATCGTGGGCCAGGGAAAGCATACGACGGAGAGTTCGAAGACCGCAGTTGGCGTTAGCTCCAGATCCTGTGAAACTGAGCATTTCGGCCTCGCTACCTTTGATCTGGTCAATTCGCCAATTCTTGGCCGGCGTTTCGGACAACAACCGCCAGCCCGTTTCGTAGTATCGTTTCGTGTCTCCATCCAAAGAACTAGCTTGAATGAAAGGAAGAAATCTTTCCTTTGCAAATTCGCTTAGTAGAGGAGCATGTTTCGCTCTTGCCGGAAGTTGCCTTCGCTGCGCTTGCCGAAGGAATTCCATTGCAACTTCCATGGCTTCGCTCTTCTTCGTTTTCCGGGTGCTTTTCCTAAATCGCTTTCCGTCGATCGTGAAATCGGCGATCCAGGACCTACCATCGGGCCTTTGATACAAATCCATCGTCATTCCTCCAATGCAGCCCGCACAGAGGGGACGTGGCGACCCTGACGCAAGAATTCGTCGAGGTCAATTGGATTGTACCGAACAGACGCATTTGAACTCAGGCCCAGTTTTATGAACGGCGGGCCAATTCCACGGCAGCGCCAACTCCTGAGCGTGGCGGGACTGACGCCAAGCCTGACTGCGGTCTGGTTGTCGTTTAGCAGGTCGCGAGGATCAATCGACTCGACCATTTCGGCCCGCCGAACAGCGGGGTTCTTAACTCTGCCTCGTGTTCGGATCTCTTGCGTTCTGCCATCGTCGATGAAGGATACATTCGACATAGACGCCTCGGTGTTCAAATTCGTCGCGGAAACGAAAATTGACGATCTTCGCTCCTGATCGACAACTTCCTCAAGCGTCCCTTAATTGAGATTTGTTGTCCAAGACTTTGCACCAATAGCACTATTGGTTTGGTCTATGACGACCTCCTGGATCGACCTCTAGACCGGGTACCTGGAGGTGCCCGATTGACACTCTTGATTCTTCAAGTGACTCTGATTCTGTCCTTGTTTTCCACCGAAGTAAGCGCGATGAGTTTCTGACCAAAATCCCTCCAACGCTGGAGTCAGAGCTGTGTCGGACCACCTTGAATTCAGGCTTTTGAAATACATCGTTGCCGTTGCGGAGACAGCCAACTTTACGCGTGCTTCCGAGCGGCTCTTCCTGGCGCAGCCGACACTCAGCCAGCAGGTCATCGCACTCGAAGAAGCGATTGGCGTGCGAATCTTCGTTAGACGTCGCGAAGGCATCCATCTGACTCCTGCGGGACAGATGCTCTACGCGTATGCCCAGGAGATGCTGGACCTCCGAGATGAAGTGGTTAGCGCCGCCCGCGCAATGGATCGAGGCGAGATTCCTGCTCTGCGTATCGGGTTATCCAGCTTTATCAATCCAGACGTTCTGCAATCATTGCGCCAGGCATACGCACGTCTCTTTCCCGAGAGTCCAATGCAAATGACAGGTGGCCATCCGGTCCAACTCCTACACAGGTTGGAGGACAAATCCCTCGATGCTGCAATCCTGCCGCTGCCCGTGACCGGAACAAATTGGGTGGTTGCCCACATCGCCTCAGACCCGCTCGTGGTCTGTATGCGGTCAGACGATCCGCTGGCGGCGGGTAGAGAGATTCAGCCTTCCGAATTGGCGGGTCGGCTCAAGGTTTTCCGCGATCCGGAGACGCATCCCGCGGCGCACTATCGGTTAATGGAGATGCTGATGGAAATTGGAATAAGGCCCGAAGCGACGTGCCTTGCGGCAACGCCGGGCGACATCCAAATGATGGTCCAGAGCGGTTGCGGCGTTGCGCTCATCGATGAAAGAATCGCACTCGCTCCCAACCTTACGACCCGGCCAATTGCAGGAGCGAGATGGACAGCCGATACAGCTTTCGTTCACCACACAAGCGCCGATCACATTGCGCTCTCAATCCTTATTCGCCATCTTCCCAGGGTCAAACGGAAGGCAAGCCAGAAATTTCCCGTTCAGCAGCGAGCATCGAAGCCGGTCCAATTGGAATTGCTGGCGTAATCCGAGCCCCTAATGCGACACGCGAGATGACCCTGAACAGGCCCACAGCCATGGTGTTAGGACCTGCGCGATATCATTCCAAATCATGGTCGGCTTTTTCATCGATAGCCTTGTTATGGGAATAATCCGCACGGTTCGGAGGGAGAGCCGTCGAAAACAGGCTCTGGGCTGGAACACCGCAAGCGGATATGTCACCAGATTTACAACATCGTATGGATCACCAACTCTCCCACTGGTGGACTACAAATACCAAGTGAATGGGCAGACTCATGACGGGTCAGCAACGGGAATGCCTATTGAGGATGATCGAATCAACCATCTTGGAGATGTGATTGATTCACTTCCCGGCATAAGCGTTCGATACGATCCAGCCAATCCCGAGAGGAGCCGGATTCTTAATGAGGACAATCCTAGAATTCCGTTCGAGATAGATCATCTGGCGCATTAGCATCAGAATCGCCAGGCATTCACTGTGCGACGAAGGGAATCAGAGCGTGAGCCGTACTCGAAAAGACTCCAGAGGGCATTTCAACACAACAATCGAAATTATCAAGGTTGGTGAAGATGCCTACGATCTTCTGCTAAACCATGAAGTCTTCCGAATTGATGCGCCAGAGTCTGCCCTGCCTGACTGGCTTTGCGTTCGTTATGGGTTCTGCGGAGAGGAATATGAAGACATTCTGCGAGAAATCAAACTGAACGGCAAGAAAGTCATAGTGTTGTGATTGGGAAGCTGTCGCAGAAGCCAGGTGCGTAGTCAGAATCAATCGATCCGCCGACTCCATTGGACTGCGGAGCCAAGCACGATTGGCTGTTGGATACCACCATCGTCTGGTATCCGATAGATCTGACCAATAGCACCATAGATACGAAGTCTTGGACTCTCGAAAAGAGCGGCGATAAGGTGTGGCACATGACGGCAGGAACCAAGCCGTCGGAGGTGCCAATGAGGATCACGCTCACGTCCCCCGCCCGGCGCAGAATCTTCCGCTGGAAGTTCCCGCGCCGTTTCCGCAAAACCCTGTCCTTCGTCACTCTCATCCTGCTCGTCCCCGCCGTAGCGGTCGCGCAAAGCGGATCGCCGTTCGATACCGGCTTCACTGCCCTCCAGAACCTCTTCACGGGAACGGTTGCGAAGGTCGCCAGCCTCATCGCCATTGTGATTGGAGGCTATGAGTTCGCCCATGGTGAACCAGGCGCGAAGAAGACCCTCGCTGGCGTCGCTGCAGGAAGCGGCATCGCAGTGCTCGCCGTGAACGTTCTGAACTGGCTTTGGGGAATCTGATCGAAGCCAATCTCCCAGATCTGCCAATCACTAAAAGCCACCAAATCGAATTCCACGAGCGTGAGGGGCGACGATGCAGACACACACCTACAATCGGCGAAAAAACCGAGTCTACAAGAGCCTGCACAAGCCCCTCACTTACCTAGGCGTCGAACGAACACTCTTTTTCTTCGTCTGTGTCGGAGCGGTCGGCGCGTTCAATCTATTCAACAGCCTGCTGGCCGGCCTTGCCGTATTCCTCGGCGGATTCGCATTTGGCCATTGGGTGACAAACACCGATCCAGCATTCCTGCGGATCATCGCACGATCTGATCGCTTCAAGGCGCGATATGACGCAGCTAAACAGACGCTGCCACGTGTGGAGGTGCTGTAGTGCTACGGCTCGATAAACTCCTGAAACCCTGGAAAGAAAGCGCGGAGCTCTGCGATCACATCAACCTCTATGGTTTTTGGAACGATACCTCATTTCTTAGCAAAAGCGGCGATCTCGGCATGGTGTTGAAGTTTTCCGGTGTCGATTACGAGAGCCTCGACTACGCCGAGCAGGAATATGCGGTTAAGCGGTTGGAAGCGGCCCTTAAGAACTTCGGCCCCGGATTCCGCGTGTACCAGTATCTGTTCAAGACGAATCGCCCAGACATTCCGTTCGCAAAATACGAGCATCCGATCGTACAAGCAGGAGTGGATCGCCGTCGCCAGCTGTTTCAGGGAAAAGCTGACCGGCTATTCGAGATCGAGATTCACTACTGCGTAGTGATTGAAGGATCACGTTCGAAGTCCGGAATCAGTGCTGCCATTCGTCAGCTCTTCGGCGATCCGGCAGGGGCAATAAACGAATTCAAGTCCCAGTTCAGTAACAAAGGAATAAAACAGCTTGTGCGGTCCCAGATCGAGCGCGATCTTTCGCGTCTCGAACAACGTGTAAAGGCCTTCGTCAACCAGCTTGCTGACTTTGTGCGAATTGAGATTCTGAACGACAAGCAGCAGTTTCACTTCTTCAGAAGACTGGTCAACTACGACGACTGGCGAATCGAAGGAGCGCCGAAGCATTCGCAGTTCCTCGACTTCCAGGTTACTAACTCAACTCTGGAAGCGGAGCGTGATCATCTCCGGGTAGGTGATGATTTCGTTCGTGTCCTCACGATGAAAGAGGCCATCGGCGAAACCCGTCCATTGGTGCTCGATGCGCTGCTAAAGATCCAGGCCAATTTCATCGCCGTGTCGGAGTGGGCGCCGATCCCGGCCGGAACTGCGCGCAAGGAGGTGGTCAAACGGCGCCGCCACTTCAATATTTCGAAAACCGGCTTCGTATCGCAGTTGGGAAACGATCCGTCGAAGACAAATCCCCGGGATGTTCTGGTCGACGAGTCCAAACAGGCCGATATAGAGGACCTGGGCGACTGCCTTCGCACACTTGGGGATGGCCAGCACCTTGGCGAATATTCTCTCACTATCGTTCTGTACGGGAAGCAGCGGCAAGCGCTCGATCACGCAGTCGGAGAATTCGCGGCCGTTTTCACGAATGCGGACGGCACGCTATTCGCGGAGACGTACAACCAGCTCAATGCATACTTCGCCATTGTGCCCGGCAATTACCGATTCAACTTGCGGCGGCTGCACCTCCTCAATACCAACTATGCCGACCTGAGCTTCCTGTTCACCATTCTCCCAGGGGAACAGGTCAACAGCTATCTGAATACCGAGTACCTTGCCGTCCTCGAAACCGACAACGACACACCCTACTTCCTCAATCTGCATTGTGGCGAAGTGGGCCACTCCCTGATTCTCGGGATGACGGGTTCCGGGAAGACCTTTCTATCGGTATTTCTCGTCCAGAACGCGCAAAAGTACAACCCGCAGACCTACATCTTTGATGTAGGAGGCGGATACGAGTCAATCACCGCGATCTTCGGCGGCTCCTATCTAAACATTGGGCGCGAGTCGCGCGAATTCACGATCAATCCGTTCGCGCTCCCACCCACCCCTGAGAATATGCAATTTCTTTTCACGCTCCTCCGCGTCCTGATCGAAGGACGGAATCAGCGATACAGGATTGACTTCAAGGAGGAGCAGAAACTTTGGAATGCCATCGAACGGATCTACGTTTTGGAGCCGGGGCAAAGGACCATCTCGAACCTGGCCAGCATCGTCGGCGACCTAAAGGACCGTTTGCATCGATGGACCCGATCTGGGCAATACGGGTTTCTCTTCGACAACACCGATGACACGCTCTCATTCAGCGATTTTCAGACTTTCAACTTCCGTGGATGGGGAGACTCCCCGGAGCTTCTCGAGCCTCTACTGTTCTATATCCTCCACAGGACATCGAACCAGATCACCGATCCGACGAGACTGGGCAGATTCAAGATGTTTCTGATGGACGAGGCGTGGCTCTTCTGTCGGAACGAAACGATCCGCAGCTATATCGTGCAAGCCCAGAAGACATGGCGCAAACACAAGGCAGTGATGATTCTCGCCACGCAGTCGCTCAAGGAGCTACAGGAATCCGGCCTACTGCCTGTTGTGGCTGAGTGCTGCCCGACCAAGATCTTTCTCGCCAATCCGGAGATGGACCGCGCCGTCTATGCGGAGGCCTTTCATCTGAACGAGACCGAGTTGGATCTGATCTCCGGGCTCGTCCCGCCCGGCCAAATGCTCATTCGGAAGCCGCAAGGTTCAAAAAGGGTGCGTCTCAACGTTGATTCCGTTTTGTACTGGATTGCGGCAAACGGAGCCAACGAAAACCTGAAAAGGTCGAAGTACTTCCAGCAATTTGGTTTCGCAGATGGTCTTCGGAAGCTGGCCGAGGAAAGGGATGCGAGGCCGTGTACGCCCGGTATCAACACCACAAAGCCCCAAGGAGCAGTCGCATGAATCGCAAACTCATCTTCATCGCTTGCTGTGCAGCCGGCCTCTCGGCGCTCTCCGTGAGTGCTCAGGATGCCTCTGCCCGTTCAGTGCAATATCACTCGCAGGACATCGTCCCAATACATGCAAAGCTGAAGTACACCACGCTAATCGAGTTGCCGGCGACGGAAAAGATCATGGAGGCGGCGACCGGCGATAAGGACTTCTGGATTGTGGATGTCGTGGGGAACTTCTGCTTCGTGCATCCAGCCAAGCCGGGCATCAGCTCCAATCTCAATCTGATCACCGACAAGGGAAATATCTACAGCTTCACGCTTCAGGACGTTTCCCAGACCAGCGATACTCCGGATCTAAAGGTGATCGTCGCTCCAGTGGACCAATCGGCGATCGTGGCATCGAATGGGCCTGCTCAGTTCGTGCCTGCGGCACAACTGGAGCAGTCGAAGCAACAGCTTGCCGCGGTTGAAGCACATATCACGCAAGCGGTTGACGAATACAAGAGCGCCTACCCCTTTTCACTGAAGTTCGACTACACCTTCCACGCCAATGAATCACCATTCGATATTGCGGCGATCTACCACGACGACAAGTTCACCTACATCAAGACAACGGCACCTGAGAAATTTTCAATCTACGAGATGAAGGACGGCAAGCCGAACCTCGTGACGTACCAGCTCCAGAACGACACCTACGTCATTCCCAAGGTCGTGGATTCCGGCTATTTCGAAGTCGGCAAGAAGCGCATGGATTTCACCCGCAAGGGATAGAGACGGGAGTGCATGGAGGAAGGTATGGCAGAGACAGTCGCGAATCCTCTCAGCCAGGCGACGCCCGATCCGGAACTGCGTCGGATGGAATCTGAGCCCAAAGGTGTGTTTCAGAAGAAGGTAAAGCCGATCCTGTACCTATGTGCAGCGGCCCTGGTGATTACGGCCGCACTGTTCAGCAAGACGGCGCCGAAACCGGCAGGTCAGCAGGCCGCTACAAAGCAGCAGCCTCCGCAGCCGAACCTGCAGGATGCGACCGACAATAATATTCAGGATCTAAAAAACCAGGTTGCCGCGGCGCAGCAACGCGCCGCGCAGCAGAGTGCAAACGCAGCCGACCCTGCACTTCAGGGCATGACTGTGGCCCAACAGGCTGCCGCCGCGGCCTATGGCCCAGGCGGCCAATCCCCTCCATGTGTTCCAGGTCAACCGTGTGCACAGCAGTCTGGTTATTACGCGCAGCAACAGCTATCTCCTGCCGCGCAGGCTGAGGAACAATTGGCGGCGAAGGACCGAGAGCTGGCATACAACTCTCGATTTGCCTCCAATCTGGTCTACGCCCGAACGGCTGATCCGTCGAACGTGCGCCAGCAGTCGTCTATCGGATCGGGAGCAAATCCGAACCCGGGTCTTAGTGGTCCCGAGCTGCAGGCTCCTGCAACTGCTGAAACTAACTCCGAGTCCAGCTTGATACGGCCCAAGGCTGCTGGCGAACTTGGGATGAGTTCCGTCGCGCCTACGGTGGCTCAGCGCAAGCCGGAGGTCAACATCGACGCCGCGACGGGACAGCCGTACGTGATTTACGAAGGCACCACCCTAGACGCTATTCTGATGAACCGTTTGGACGGCGATGCCCCCGGCCCAGTCAGAGTGCTCGTCTCCAATCCCATGTATTCGCATGATCGCCAGCACGTGCTCGTGCCTGAAGGGACAGTAGTTTTAGGGGAAGCACGCAAGATCGGAGCAGCCGGCTTTGGACAACAGCGCCGGATGGCGATTGTTTTCCACCGTCTGATCATGCCAGATGGATATTCAGCTGATCTCGATCAGTTTCACGGTCTGGACCAGGCAGGCGAAGAAGGAGCCAAGGACAAAGTCAACAATCACTACCTCCAGATTTTTGGGACCTCGATCGCATTAGGTATAGTTTCGGGAGCGGCTCTGATTGAGCAGGGCGGCGGCACAATTTCTACCAGCGGGTCACAGGCGTTCGCGACAGGTGCCTCCGCGAGTGTGTCGCAGTCGGCCACCACTATTCTCGACCGCTTTATTCAGATCCCGTCAACGATCACGATCCGTGAAGGCCACCGGGTCAAGGTCTATTTCACGCAAGACATGTTGTTGCCAGCGTACGAGAACCACACAATCCCTCAAACGTTTTGAGGAGTGGACATGCTCAAGGTCATCATGGCTTCTTTGTTGTTCTCATCCCTCTTGGCTCTGGCAGGCTGCAAGAAACAACAGACGTGCGACCCTGCCGATTCACGTGCGGTATGCGAGCAGTTCCAACAGTGCATGCGGTCGGAGACCTCGACCGAAGTCTGTAGGACTGCGGAGCGGGATGCGAACAAGCTAGACCAGCCCAGTAAGCACTGAGAAAACACAAACCGGAGGTCACTATGAAGCGCATCCTCGCGATTATTACGACCAGTCTGTCCCTAGTCGTACCTGCCCATGCGCAGCTGTTCGGCTCGGGGATTGTGTACGACCCAACGCAGTCTGCCCATGCAATCGAACAGATTTCACAAGGTGAGAAGATCTTCACAAATAGCCTCAAGCTCGCGGATAACGCCATCGCGACGTACAACCTCGCCTACCGAATGTCGCTGGCTCCGCAGCAGCTCTATCAGCGCTTTCTCTCCCCCTCGACGTATTGGATGATGTTGAACCAGGCCGCCAATACGTACGGCAACTCACAGCAGTGGATCGCATCCGTAAACACTGGTACTGGAGCCTCGATTGCCTATCAACAGGCGTCCATTCCCCGGACAGGCCAGATCGGCGGATATGTTGGGCTTAGTACCCCCGCCCAACAGCAGATCGCGGCTCAGGGTGCAACGGCCGATCTGAACGATTCGATTACCGCCAGCAACATCCAAACTCTCGGAACTATCCGCGCCAACTCACAACAACGCCAGACGGACATTAACGCTCTGGTCAGTGCATCGCAATCGGCAGATCCCGCTGAGCACAGTGAGTTGGCTACTCTGCAACGGATCAATCAAGCTCTAATTTTGCTCATACAGGAGCAGCAAGAGGCGAATCAGATCAGCCAGGCATCGGCCTTGCAGCAACTCGTCGGCCAAAAGCAGCGCCAGGACAGCCTGAAGGCCGGCTTCCAAGACACGACCAATTTCACGAACACCTACCAGACACACGTTGCAACCGCATACAACGGCGGTGCCAACGCCCTCACATATTGAACGATAGCCGGCGAGGTGATCAATGGGAGTGCTGAATTGGATTACGCAGGGATGCGATGCGCTCACGGCCTCGGCGTCCCCGACCATCGACGCCATGGGCCTGCGTATCTGCATCGCGCTCGCGACCATAATGCTCGTTTGGTTCGGCGTACAGGAGTCGCTCGCTTCCGCACACGGCGGGACGGGCTTTCACGTAGGCAAATTCCTCAGCTTCTTCATGCTGATCACCTTCGCCTACACATTTGTTCGGTTCTATGACAGTAGCATCCCCGGAATCGGCGTGTCGTTTCGCGGATTCATAAACGGCGGCGCACAGCACCTGGTTTCGATTATTGGAAACGACAGCGTTACGTCGATCCAGAACACTCTCAGCCAGGCTCAATCGACAGAGGGGCCGGGCATGTTGAAGGCGGTAATGAACCCGTATTACGCCATCGTGTACGTCGTCATCCAAGTTCTGATTGCCACGTTCTCCGCAGTGGTCAGCGCAATAGTTGCATACGGGGCAATTGGAAGCGCAGTAATCGGGCTCCTCGGGCCGATATTCATCCCGTTTCTCGTGTTCGATAAATTGGAATTCCTTTTCTGGGGATGGCTCCGAGCCTTTATCGGCTTCTGCTTCTACAAGGTGCTTGCGGCTGCTGTCTTGAGCATCCTTGCACACTTGTTGGCGCAGTATTACACGGAAATGGTGAATTTCACTGATCCGGGGAGCATGGTTCAGGAGCTTCCATTGCTGATCCTCCTCGTACTGGTGAACATCTACATCCTCTTCAAAATCCCGGCGCTGACCGTCAGCCTGTTCTCCGGCTCCGCTGGTGGACACGGCGGAGGAATGGGCGGAATGATCTCGGCCGCAATTCTCAGAGCGATCTAAGCAGGAGGAAGGAATCCATGAGCACAGCCACCACCTCTCCCGACATTACCCGTGCAGCGGAACGCTACCTCGAACAGTATGGCGATCCTCTGTTGATGAATACGTACTTGAAGATCACCATACTGGCCCTCGCAATCGTCTGTATCGCCCTCGCGGGGCTCGTGTATCACAGCCAGATGGCATTGGCGAATGTTCACCCTTTCATCGTGCGAATCAGCGACGTAGGGCGTGCGGAAGCAATCGATTATCGCAATTTCCAATACCGTCCGCAGGAAGCCGAGAACAAATACTATCTTACGCGCTGGGCTGAACTGTATTTCGGCCGGAATCGGTTCACGATAGAACGCGACCAGACAAGCGCTTTGTACTTCCTAAATGGTGACGTCCAGCGCGCAGTAATCGAACAGGAACGCAAAGAGAACGTGATCGCCAATTATGTGAAAGATGCCTCACTTCCATTCGTGGACGTGGAGGTGAAGAACGTCGTTCTTGATGATTTGCGTCAATCGCCGTATTCGGCACGAATCGAGTTTGAGAAGGTCTTTACCAATCCCGCGGATCACTCGCAACTCAAACGGGAACGATGGACGGCCAGCGTGACCTACGTGTTTCGGCAGCAAGTCAAGAACAACGAATTGGCCGTGAATCCTCTCGGATTGACCATCGTTCGCTTCCGCGCCGACCAGGCGTTCGAGTAGATCGGACATGACGCGAATCTCCACATCCCGGAACGAGTGCTTTTGTGACCTCCCGATGAGCTGCCGCATACGACCCAATCACGATGCATCCGGAGGTCTCTCGCTCTGCCTCTGCGTGCGAGCAGGTGTATTGGAAGCCGCTGTGTTCCCGAATAGCCATCGGTGTCAGACAACATACGGATTTCGATTCACCGGCGCGGGAAAGATTCCTTGCCCTATCCACCGGGCCGTGTGTTCCAGAGACATGAGCCTCTGTATGCTCTTCCGCTCTTCTCAGGCACCGCTTTGGGCTCGTCCGTCGCCCTGGCGGCACAGCACCGCTCTGCTTTGGCTTCGCCACCTTGCAGGCTTGGTTCCTCCCAGTGGGGCGCCCTCCAAGAAAGCGCGGTTTGGCCTTGGGAGCCGGGCCCTGCGCGAGGCTTCGCCCGGTGTGCCCTGAGCAGATCAGGAGATCAATTACAGAGGAGTTCATCATGTACCGGAACAACGTCTCTCTCATCGGATTTGCAGGCAAGGATGCCGAAGCCCGCACCACCAAGAATCAGAAGCCCTATACCGTGCTGTCACTCGCGACACAGTCTTCGTACAAGGACAAAAAGAGCGGCGAGTACATCAACCACACCGAATGGCACCGCGTAATCGCGTGGGGCAAGCTGAGCGAGTTCGCTCGGAAGATCCAGAAGGGCACACATCTGTCAATCGATGGTGCGCTCGTTAGCCGTGAGTTCACTGATAAGAACCACAAAGACGTGAAGCACCGGATCTGGGAGATTCGCGCTATCTCCATCCTCAAGCTCGACCGTGCGGAGAAGGCTGGCGCGGAAGAACCCGGAGCCGATGAGTTCGATCCCGAGGAAGCGGCAGAATAGGCCGCTTCCTCAAACTCGTGCGAAGCCCAACGAAAGCGCTGGGCTCCGCTATTGCGAGGCACCCGTTATGAGCTTCGACTTGATCCTCCCGTTCATGCGCCCAATCGAGTCCCTTCTGCTCGATGACGAAGTGAGCGAAATCATGGGCAATCCCGATTCAACCTGGTGGGTCGAACGTCATGGGCGGGTGTGCCGAGAACAATACATCGACTTTGGGGCCGCACCACTGCGCACGGGGCTTGAAGTGATTGCTAACCACCTCGGCAAACGACTGGACGAGGATAACCCCAGGCTGCATGCGCAGCTGCCCGATGGGAGCCGGATCGCAGTGTGGATACCACCTCTCGTCAGTCCGGCTCCGGCAATGTCGATCCGAAAGTTCACCTCTCGTCATTACACGCTCGATGACCTGGTCGGTCGTGGTACGTTGCCTCGCTCGATCGCGGAGACCCTAACGCAACAGGTCCAGATCGGGAAAACGCTGCTGATTAGCGGGGGTACGGGATCGGGCAAGACAACCTTGCTGCGCGTGCTTGCCGAGGCAATTCCGACCAACGAAAGGGTTGTGGTCATCGAGGACACTCCGGAACTGCAAATCTGTCAGCCAAACATTGTTCCCGCGGCCTCCCAATCACACACGTTTAAGGCACCCGTATCGTTCGACGAATTACTTAAAGACGCACTGCGGTTCCGACCGGACCGAATCATCCTTGGCGAGGTGCGCGGTACTGAGGCACGAACGCTGTTGGATTCGTTCAATACGGGTCATGCTGGTTCGCTCGCAACGATTCATGCGAACTCCGCAGCGAAGGCGCTGCGCAGGTTTGCAAATCTCGTGCTTCGCAGTCATCCGCAGACGTTGCTTGCGGATGTCGAAGCAGAGATCGGAGAGGCCGTCGACTATGTCGTGCATCTTGAACGGCAACGCGGCCGCCGGGTAGTGCGCGAAGTGATCTGCATCTCGGATTACAACCGAACGACTCAACAGTTTGTAACAGAGATTGTGTACGAGGCGGATACAGATCCGTTTGAAAACACCGCTCAGTCGGTATTTCCGTTTTTCAATGCGAGTCCGTCGGAAGCGGTAAACCCGTGCATATGGGATTCGCTGAACCGAGTCGAAGAGGCACTTTGAGGTGCTTTCGGAAGATCGGCAACGCCACCTTTGAAAGGACACTAGCAATGCCGCTACTGGAGATCAACCAAGTTCGTCGGATTAGCGCCACTATCCGGCTCGATGCAACCACCGCTGCGCAGCTCGATCAGTACGCGGCTTTCCTCAGTGTTCCGGCTGACGAAGTCGTCGACAAGGCGCTGGGCTATGTGTTCACCAAGGATCGCGATTTCCAGGAGTTCCTGCGCAGGCCTGAAGCGGGCCAGGTTCGCCCGAGCCTTCGAGTCCGCCATGTAGTCGGGAACGGAGGAAGGCGTAGGAAACCAGCGAGCAGCACCGAAATCGCGCCGGAAGCCCATGTGCGGAAATGAACCCCCGGGATGGAGTAGCCGTTCGGTGCTCCGCACCGGGTTTACTTCGACACTCCACCCCTGAAAGGGTTGCGTTTGGAACCCTTCGGTTCCATTCGGAACCACCGCGCGGAATCAATGAGATCCGTACATTCCCGGTTCCACCCGGAACCGGAGCTTTTTGAGCGAAATAGGAGAAAAAGATGACGAGCAACGTAGCAGAGCTGGATGTAGGTTTTCGACGAATCAAAGGACGCGAACCCCGAACTCAGAGCATTGCAACGCGGTTCACTAGATCAGAGGAACGTGCGTTGCTGGCAAGGGCCGAGGCAAGTGGCCAGACTCTGCGCGAATGGGCCCGCGATGTTCTGCTGCGCGTCGCAGGAGATGAAAGCCGCAGCGAGATGGAGATGCACATCTTTACTGAGCTTGTCGGCATTCAAATGCTCCTGATGAATGCGCTTGACCCGCTGCTGCGCAGCGAGAAGATGGCCACGGAAGAACTAGCCGCCCTCTACCGCCGAGTCCAGACAACCAAGGCTACGCGGGCCCAAGAACTCCTCGCTAAGCGCAGTCAGAAGAAGGAGAAATGACCATGTCGACCGTTCAACAATGGGGGCGTAAAGAGTCAATCATCTGGCCGCCGCGTGGGTACGTTTACACTCTCGGAGCATTCATCTTCTCGTGTATATTGGCAGGTCTGTTCATCTACATTCGCTTCCAATACGGTCTTTCGCCTCTCCAGCGTTACTACCTCCCGTACTACTTGCGGACCGAGACTGCCGGTTTGACTCATCCCGTCAGCCAATACCAGTTGCTCTACGTTTCGGATGGTGAAAAGCAGGGCAGAGCAGCTCTGGACCGCGATGTACAGCCAGGCTCAACTCCTCAATTCGGGGGCAAGCCGTTGCCCTTGATGCTTACTCCAGAGGCGGCGCAGCACGGGACGTTTTATCTCATGCGCGAAAGCCTCCGGAATTATCAAAACAAGGCACTGCATACATGGATTGCTCGCTGGATTTATCAGGACGTGCCGATTTATAGGCTCTTCACAACGCAGCTCGTCTTTGGCCTCGTTGCCCTCGCGCTGCAGCTACCATTTTCAATTCGTAAGGACATACGGCGAATCAAGGATCTTCGTTACGGACGGCGTCTAAAAGGTCCAGTCCTTGTGAATGGTAAGCAGTTCACGAAAGCTGTGGCCGGGAACGGCATCGGAATCACGACGAACGATTCAAAGCTGCCACTGCGGATCCCACGGGATGCCGAGAACAAACATTTCTTGATTGTCGGAGACACGGGAAGTGGTAAGTCAAGCGTCATTCGCCAGATGCTTTACCAGGTCGAAGCGCGAGGCGACAGCGCCATTGTTTACGACCCCGCCTGTGAGTTCTTGAAACAGTTCTACAATCCTCATCGCGGGGACATCGTTCTCAATCCGCTTGATGCTCGTATGCCGTATTGGAATCCTTCAAAAGAGCTGCGCCGCAAGGCCGAGGCAAAGGCACTCGCCGTCTCGCTTTACCAACCCGAGGGAGTGTCCAATCGCTTCTTTGTTGAGGCCCCGCAAAAGATATTCGCTCATCTGTTGACGTATCTACCAACGCCCGAAGACCTGGTTA
>Ga0105240_10007630_pt1 | contig 15667 bp, 14 predicted proteins | sample KBSC54metaG_FD_80426 | JGI IMG/M metagenome (GOLD analysis project Ga0105240, IMG submission 80426) | Corn rhizosphere microbial communities from Kellogg Biological Station, Michigan, USA - KBS C5-4 metaG | ecosystem: Host-associated > Plants > Roots > Rhizosphere > Soil | place: Michigan, USA... | reverse complement strand
TGGGACCATGACGATCACAATACGAACCTGAAAATTTGCGCGAAAAGATGGTCGAGAAAGATTGAATGCCCACCACCCAGCCGACCGTCAGCGCGCTGAAGCCGAGCACGCCATTGACGTGCAGAGGCAAGGCCGGCAACGGAATACCGATGCAGAGAAAACTGGTGAAGACGATGGCGACCAAAGGCAGCAGGCCGCCGCTGGCGGTCTCGGTGGAGGCATCCGTGGATTTGTTGGTTGTTGTGGTCATGATGTTATTGATCCCATGTAGAGGTGAACGAACAAGCGAACGAACGCATACCACGCAAGGTGGCGGCTGACTTGTCGTCGAGGGAAAATGATGCAGCGATTACCGTGACTGCGGCGGCAGTAAAAACTGCTGCAGAAGGTACTGATGTGGGCAAGGTAAGCCTGCCCGAGGGAAGTAAGTGTGTCGTCAATTTTTCACCATAGCGTTATACACGTGCGCGGCGACCTGAATCGCTGCCTGAAACATTCAGGCACGGCACGTGAATGACGCGTTGGTTGACGTTAACGCTTACGTAACGAGGCAGGAGGCTTGTCAGAGAAAACTAATTCGAAGCCGATTTAGCTTACCTCACGAAGTTCTGTTTCGTTATTTGCGGCCGATTATACAGAATAGTTTTTATTCTTGTCTAATCTGCGGGAACCTTGTTGCCTGCTTCACAAGACATGCGACAAGGCATGCGACAAGACATGCGTAGACGACAAAGCCCGCGCAAGGCGGGCTTTGTCAGACGTCGGCATGAACAATCACCGACGCTGCTTCTACAGCTGGAACAGCTACTTCTACAACGGTACAACCACTTCTGCTGCAACTACTCAACTACTTCTACAGCTACTGGTACAACAGGTGCAGATACAACGGGTACTTCTACAGCAACATCAACTACTCAGAGACTTTAACTACGCGCGGCAATCAGGCCGCGGTGCGTTCCAGGCGATGCACATTGTCGGCGTTGATTTCGATCTTGCGCGGCTTCAGTGCTTCAGGTACTTCGCGCACCAGTTCGATGCTCAGCAGACCGTTTTCCATCTGTGCGCCGACGACCTTGATATGGTTCGCGAGCTGGAAGCGTTGTTCAAAATCACGTGCTGCGATACCGCGATGCAGGAAGGTCGGCGAGCCTTCTTCCTTCTGCTTGCGGCCGACGATTTTCAGTGTGTCGTTTTCGGCTTCGATGTCGATTTCAGCATTGCTGAAACCGGCCACGGCCATGGTAATCCGGTATTTGTCGTCGGCAACCAGTTCGATGTTGTACGGTGGATAGCTCGGTTGCGAATCCGCACGCTGCGCGTTGTCAAACAGTTGAGCCAGGCGATCGAAACCGATTGCGGAGCGATAGAGTGGGGAGAAATCGTAAGTACGCATAACAGTATCCTTTTGAAAAAGAAGCGATAGATAAACAAGAAACAAGCGCGAACCTCCATTGAGCATTCGCTAGACCGCGGGAAACTTCCCGCTGCCTTGTTACCGATATACGACCAGACTTTTTCTTTTCAAGAGGTTTTTTATCAAGCTTTTTTCAGCGATGTTTTTTGTATTTTTTTTAACAATGCCCCTTGTTTTACCGACCGTCGTTTTTCATTGCCGCAACCACCGTGCGCAAAACTGCCTGCGCCCGACTGTCCCGCACATTGGTATGCAACATCACTTGCGCAAGAGGCAAAGACGGCAGCTTCATGCTCTTGCCGACATCGATGGCGCCGGCCGGTTTAACGCGATAGAGCAACGCCGTCACCGCCAGCCCCGCCGTCACTGCAGCCGCGACGGCATGCACGCCACCGCCGATAAATACTTCCCTCCAGGAAATGCCGGCATCTTCCAGGCGCCGGACCGCCAACTCACGGACGCCGCAGGTATGCGAGAACGTTGCCAGCCGAAGCGGCTCGTTCGCGCGAGGTTGCCAGTGCGGTGCCGCGAACCAGCCCATGCGTTCTTCCTGGATCAGTTCGCCATCGCTGCGCTCGCCGTCACGGCGCACGATGACGGCATCCAGTTCGCCGCGGTCGTACATGGCGAGCAAATCGCGCGAGGCGCCGATACGCACCTCGACGATCACGCCGGGATCAAAGGCATTGACTTGGGCCAGAACCGCGGGAAAACCATCACCAGCGACGTGATCGCTGTCGCCAAGACTGAGACGCGCCGTCGAGTTCTCAATGCGCCCCAGCGCCCTCTCATGGGCTGCCAGCAAGCCGCGTGCAGCATCAAGGAAACCGATGCCGTCCGACGATAAGCGAACCTGGCGCGGCGTACGCTCGAGCAGGCGGCGGCCGAGCCTGTCCTCCAGCCTCTTCAGCTTGAGGCTGATGGCGGATTGCGTCGTGTATAAGGCCTCCGCTGCGCGTGTGAAACTTTGCAAATCAGCAACAAGGACAAAAGCCTGGACGGCGTCAAGATCAAGCGGGCGTTGGGTCGGTTCCATTTTTGGGCGTATTTTGGTTACTCATGATTCACGGCCAATCATTTCAATTCAATATCATTGAAATACATTTTGATGTATTTTTAAAATGATACGCTTGTTCTAAGATGCTTGCATACCCACTGCAATTCACCTGTGGCTTACCGTTGAAACACCGTTGACCCACCCTCTTTGAAGGAGAACATCATGCCTTTTGTCCGAGTCCATATTCGCCGCGGCGAAACCCGCGAATACCGCAAAGCCATTCTCGATAATATCTACGAAGCGATGCTGGAAACTTTCAATGTCCCCAAGGATGACAAGTTCATGGTCGTGGACGAATACGATCCGGACAATTTCGTGTTCGATAAAACGTATCTGAACATCGCGCGCAGCGACAAATTGGTGCTGATCCAGATCACGGCCAACAACACGCGCACCATCGACCAAAAGAAGGCGCTCTACGCGCGCATAGTCGAGCGCCTGGGGGAAGACCCGGGAATACGCTCTGAAGATGTCTTCATCAGTCTGGTGGAAGTGCTGAAAGAAAACTGGTCCTTCGGTAATGGCCTCGCGCAGTACGCGCTGTAAGCAGAATCAACAGCAAAGGCACCTGAAGCGCAGTAGCCTGATAGCATGGCAGGTCTGAATAACCTGCCACGCATATCCATACTCATTCATGCCTTCTTCCTCGTCGAATAACTCGAACAGCGCGAACAACCCGAACAGCCCGAACAGATCATCCGCCGGGCGCAAGCGTCTGCGCAATATTGCTTTGATTCTCGTGCTCATCAGCGCCGGCTGCGCGGCAGCAAGCAAGTACTACGATCCTGACAAACCCAATCGCACGCCATCGGGCTTCCGCAATAACTATCCGCAAGAGCCGCGCGCCTCGCTGCTGAAATGGCAATGGGAACGCATCACGCAAGGCTTGCCGAAAGCACCGGCCAATAACTATCAGTTCCCGATGGCCACGCCTGATATCGCCTGGCTGCAATTCAGCAAGACGACGCCGAGCGTGACCTGGATCAGCCATGCAACAGCATTGCTGCAGATCGACGGCATGAACGTCATCACCGACCCGATGTTTTCTGATCGCGCCTCGCCCTTCAGCTTCGTCGGCCCCAAGCGCAAAGTACCGCTCAACATCACGCTGACGCAATTGCCGCACATTGACGTGGTGGTGATTTCGCATAACCACTACGACCATCTGGATCAGGCCAGTGTTGAACAATTGAATAAACAGGCCGGCGGGCCGCCCTTGTTTCTGGTGCCGCTGGGTGTGAAGGATTGGATGGCGGGCGTGGGTATCACCAATGTGCGGGAGCTGGATTGGTGGGACAAGACGGTCGTGGGCAAACTCGACATCCATTTCGTCCCGGCGCAACATTGGTCGGCACGGGGATTGATGGATCGCTCAGAGACCTTGTGGGGAGGCTGGGTGATCAAGACCGGTGAAGGTGCAGCGCATCCGTTCTCGGTCTTTTTTGCCGGCGACACGGGTTATTCAAAGGATTTTCAAGACATCGGCCGCCGGTTCGGCGGCTTCGATCTGGCGCTGATTCCCATCGGTGCCTATGCACCACGCTGGTTCATGAAGGGCCAACACGTCGATCCTGAAGAAGCCGTGCAGATTCACAAGGACGTGCATGCGAAACGTTCCATCGGCATCCATTGGGGCACGTTCGAACTGGCGGATGAGTCACTTGACGAGCCGCCAAAATTGCTCGCAGAAGCGGCGAAAAACGCGGGGTTGCCCGAAGGTGAATTTACGGTGCTAAAGCACGGTGAAACACTCAAGCTGGATTAAGTAAGAGACGGAGGTCTAGATTTACTGCGGATATGGCAGCGGTCAACGCTGCCGGCAATGATGTAACTATTCAGTCAGAGGCGGTCTTTGAGAGAGCACATCCAAAGCCGCTTTCGCTTCTGAACAACTCCACGCCTCCCTCCCCGCGCTCTGCATTGAGCACTGACAAGCGAGACTTACCACAAGGTTTAAGCGTCCCGCTCCACGCGATTGCGGCCGCCGTGTTTGGCTTTATACAAGGCGGCGTCTGCACGTGCGTAAGCATCTTCAAAATCGGCGCCGACGTCGCTCCAGGAGATGCCGAAGCTGGATGTCACCGGGCGTGACGGCAGGCAGGGAAAGACTTCCTGCACGATGGCGAGACGGATTTCTTCTGCGATGACCACCGCTGCATCGAGCGATACGCCGGGCAGCAGGATGGTGAATTCCTCGCCACCGACGCGGCCGATTTCGCCTTCGCCGTTGAGGGTGTTACGCAAGCGGTTTACCAGTTCGCGGATAACGGCGTCGCCGGTTGGGTGGCCGAATTCGTCGTTGATGCGTTTGAAAAAATCGATGTCGAGGACGACGAGGGACAGCGAGGTTTTCTTGAGGAAGTGATGTGCGCGTTCGAAGATGGCGCCACGGTTGAGCGCGCCGGTGAGGTTGTCGTGCCTGGCTTTGTAGTCCAGCTCATCGGTGAGTTGTTGCAGCTTGGAGTTGAGCTGATTGAGTTCGCGCTCGGTGCGGTCGCTGCGGGCAATCAGGCGGCGGCTTTCGCGCATGAGGCGGCCGTAGCTTTTTACCAGTTCTTCCAGGGCTTGCCGATATTGCTCGGGCTCGTCAGCGCCGCTGGCCACGACTTGCGTGGCGCGGGTGAGAACTGCGGTCTCGGCTTCAAAGAGGTCGACGTCGCTCATTCGCTTTTTACTGCCTGATCGTGGAAAACAAGATTGGGGAAGTCTTCGCTCAGCTCCTGGCCGAACTCGAAGATGGTGTCGTCTTCTTCGTCGTGGTACCAGTTGAGGATGACTTCGGTGCCGGACTTGGCTTTTTCATTCAGCGTGCCGAACAGCGAGAACAACATCTTGGTGCTGGAGCTGTTGAAGTAGGCCAGCGCGACGTTGACCGTGATGCTTGTGCCTGCAGTTTCCTGCTCCAGAAACTGGCGCAGCACGGCGATGATGTCGCCCCAGAACTGCGCGGCGTTTTCCGGATAGGACTCCCCTTTCAGCGAGAGCTTGCGCTCGTCGAAACGAAAATCGACTTCGGGGGAACTGGCACTGGCCGCGATAAATAAGTTATCCATATTTACATTCTTTATTCAAACAAACCACGAGGAACATCTCTTCCGCCATCACGCTGCCACATTCGCCAACGCACGGCATGGCGGGTCAGATCGTCGCTCTTAAATAAAACATTGAGGTGCCGTCGGCTGCCGGCGGCGAGAATTCAAACTCCAGCGGCTCGCTGGCATCGCGCGCCATCGTCAGGAAACCGAGGCCGGCGCCTTTGCTGTCGGGCGGCGTCTCGGAGCGCAGCATTTCCTTATACTCCAATTTGATTTCGTCGATGGTGAGCGAGCGCAGATGCTCCAGCTTCTCGCGCAGTTTTTCGGCGACGACGGCGTTGACCGGATTGGAGCAATGCAGGTAGTAGCGCTCGTTGGTCAGCGAGATGAAGACTGCGCCGTGACGCATGCCGGCTTCCGCGATGCCTTCCTTGTCATACGAATCGGCTGAGTAATGCACGATGTTTTGTGTCATCTCGATAAAGGACGAAAACAACTTGCGGCGCGTGACAGCGACCGCCCCGGTGTGCTCGGCACGCAGTTTGACGGCATCGGCCATGGCGGCAATGATCGTTTGCGAAAAATACCCGACGTAGTAAAAGATCACGTCGCGCCGCTCGACGCATCGGTGAAAATCATCCCACTGCTGTTGAATCCCGTTCATAGGTATCTGCACTCTACTTCTACTTGCTGTTAATCGATCCGCGCAGGCGGAAACTGAAAAAGGTCAGGTCATCGCGGCGACGCTGCTGGCCCTGGTAGTTCTTTTGTTCTTCCATGATCTTCTTGCCGAATTCGGCCATGGGCAGATCACGGCTGGCGCGCATGGCGTTGCGCAGGCGCTGCTTGCCGAAGGCGATGTTCTTGGGGCCGCCGATCTGGTCGATGATGCCGTCGGTGGCGGTCATGACGACCGCGCCTTCGCTCAGTTGCACGCTGCGGTTGCTCCACTTCATGTCGTCAGGCGTATCGATGTAGCCAAGGCCGGTGCGCGCACCGTCGAAGGTCTGCACTTCTTCCGCACCGGGCAGGAGCACCAGCAATGGCATCTTGGCGCTGGCGTAGGTCAGGCTGTCGGTGGCGGCTTCAAACCAGAAGAAGCAGGCATCCATGCCATCGTCGGATTCGGAACGCTGCTCTGCCGTGGCGTGCTGGCCGAGGACGCTCTTCATGCTGCGATTGACCTCGCCCATGACGCGTGCGGGATCGTGCGGGCCGTGTTGTTCCAATGCCTGCTTGAGGGACGACGACGCGATGAGCGTCAAGAAGGCGCCGGGCACGCCGTGCCCCGTGCAGTCAGCGACGGCGGCAAACCAGCCATCGGCATAGCGTTCGAAATGGTAGAAGTCGCCGCCGACCACGTCGCGCGGCTCCCAGATCAGGCAGGCATCGGCCAGCGCTTGCGACATGGCCGTGCGCGAGGCGCTCAGCATGGCCCGCTGGATGACGCTGGCGTAGTCGATGCTTTGCATGACCTGGCGATTTTTTTCTGCCTGCAGCGAGACCATCATGCGCATCAGATCCAGGCCGGAGCCGAGGCCGGCGAACTTGCCCTGGTTGACGATCATGAAGCCGTCCGCCAATGTCTTGTCGCCGGATTCCACCGCCAGCGCGCCAAGCGTCTCAATGGAGGTGTCGACTTCGACGATGAGCGGGTCTTTGTCCATGAAGGCGATACAGCTCTTCTTTTCGTAGAGCTCGCGGTGGTAGGGCTTGGACATCTGCGACATGAAGATATTGCGGCTGATGAGCCCGATCGGGTGGCCGTTCTCCAGCACCGGCAGGCTGATCAGCTCGCGATGGCGTCCGAATACCTCCAACACCTTGGCGTTGTTCTCTTCGAAGGTGACTGCGGGTACGCTCACCGCCAACGCGCTGGCTGTCGGTTGTTGCAAATGACGCCCTGCCATCGGCGCAAGGCTAAAATCGGTGTCCACGTGATCCCTGTCCCTGTTAACTGCAAAACAGCAAATTGTTGTTTAACCAGCAATTTTAGTTAACTAGTGTGACAGCGATATGACGCTCTTAACATCCAGGCGGGACGGGCGATACAGGCGGCCTGCGGCCTGATTCCCTTCAAAACAAACTACTTCCTGACGCTCAGCCGGTATGCCGTAGTCTGCCGGTAGACCTGGCCCGGCCGCAAGATGACGGCTTCCCGCTCAGGCGTGTTGACCTGATCCGGATAGGCTTGCGCTTCCAGACAAAAGCCATCGTGGATGGCATAGGGTTGCATCGCACGCCCCTGCACGCCTTTGAGAAAATTGCCGCTGTAGAACTGCAGGCCGTTCTCGGTAGTCGAGACGGTCAGCTCACGCCCTGAACCCGGATCGTAGACCGTCGCCACGTCGCGCAGCGGCTGGACCTTGCGTCCCGGCTCCTCGACAACATCGTTTTCCCGGCGCAGGCAATAGCAGTGGTCGAAGCCACCGGCCACGCTGAGCTGTTCGTCGGGCCATGCCAGACGCGGGCCAATCGGTGCAGGCTGGCGGAAGTCGAAGGCGCTGCCGGCCACGTTGGCGGCTTTTTCAGGAATCAGTCTGCGGTCGACTTGCAGGTAAGCGTCGGCATCGATGGAGAGGATGTGGTCGCAGATGTCGCCGGCACCGCCGTTGAGGTTGAAGTAGCCGTGCGAGGTCAGGTTGATCGGCGTAGGTGCATCGGTCGTGGCGGTGTAGTCGATGCGCAACTGGCCGTCGTCATCCAGCCGGTACAGCACCGAAGCCAGCACGTTGCCGGGAAACCCCGCCGCGCCGTCCGGTGAAGCCAGCGTCATCCTCAGGCCTTCCGGATCGGTCTGCACCTGCCACGGCATCAGGTGAAATCCGCCCTTCCCGCCGTGCAGATGATTGTCGCCTTCATTGCGGTCGATCTGATAATCGACGCCATCCAGCGTGAACCGGCCGTTGGCAATGCGATTGCCCCAGCGTCCGATCACGCCGCCGAAGAAAGCCGGATTGGCGAGATAACCGTCGCAGTCCGGATAACCGAGCAGGACGTCGGCTTCGCGGCCGTAACGGTCAGGCGCCCACCACGAGATCAGCGTGGCGCCGCGGTCGCTGATGACGACGCGCATGTCGTGGGCGTTGCGCAAGGTGTAGAGGGTGATGCCATGGTCGGCGGGAGCGCTGGTGATTGTGAAATGTGTCATCGTCTGAAAAATTGGCGATGGATTGAATGCCTCAATCCATTCGTTTGATTGCTTATGCGTTCGTAACCGCTTGTATGTGCGCGTACCTTGCTTACACGTTGTGCTCTCTCAATATCGCTCCCACTGCGGGAGATTTCTTCCGTGAGAGCGCAACCGCTGGCGGTGCATCGCCGGCCATCTGCTCCTGATATTCCCGCGGTGTGCATCCGAGTTCGCGCTTGAACACTGCGTGCATGTATTGCACTGACGTGAAGCCGCAACTGACGGCGATGTCGGCGACATTGCTGTCGGCCTGTTGCAGCAAGCGCTTGGCGGCATCCAGTTTGAAACGCAGTATCTCGTCATGCACGCTGCGCCCCAGTTCGCGGCGGAAGTACCATTCCAGCGAGGAGCGCGAGATGCCGACATAGTCGGCCACCTGCTCTGTCTTGATGCCCTGGCAGGCGTATTGGCGAATGAAATGCATGGCCTGCATCACGTGGGGATGATTGCGTGCTTCGTGCCGGCTCGATGCCAGCACGTTGATGCCGGCCGGCGGTACCAGGATGCGCGTGTCGGCAAAGCGTGCGCCATGCAGCATCTGGTGCAGCAGATGCGCCGCCGTACGCCCCATCTCGACCGTTCCCTGAATCACCGAACTCAATGGCACCCGCGTCAGGATGCGCGCCAGCGGATCGTTGTCGATACCGATCAGCGCCACTTGCTCGGGCACCGCAATGCCTGCGCACAAACAGGCCTGCAACAGCTGGCGGGCGCGTGCATCAGTCACGGCAATGATGCCGATCGGCTTGGGCAGGCTGCGCACCCAGGCGATCTGCTGCTCGACGGCGGTATCCCAGGATGGCGCGCTGGTGCCGACGCCGCGATAGATATGTCCCTGAATACCGTCGCGCTGCATCAGCGCTTCGAAGGCTTTTTCGCGCTCCTGCGCCCAGCGATTGACGTCGGCCTTGGGCAGGCTGAAGCAGGCAAAATTTTGCAGTCCGGCTTCGATCAGATGATCGTAGGCGAGCTTCACCAGTTTGAAATTGTCGGTCGCAACGTAGGGAATAGCTTGCGGATAGTCGGCAGCGTCGGCATAGGAGCCGCCAACGGCCACCACCGGCAGGTGCACTCCCGCGAGGGCTTCGCACGTGGCGGGGTCATCGAAGTCGGCGATGATGCCGTGACCTTGCCAGCGCTCGATGCCTTGCAGGCGGCAGCGAAAGTCTTCCTCCAGGTACAAGTCCCACGAGGCGCGTGTGCTGGTGAGGTATTCGCCGATGCCGGCGATGATGTCGCGATCGAATATCTTGTTGCCGTTGAACAGTAGCGCGATGCGATGCACGGTCGGTACTCTTGTCACTTCATAGTCTCCTGATACCCCAACTGCCTTGCCTCACCGACCAACAGGACGGCGACGGCTTCCTCCAACGATCAGCATTTTTTGATTGACGTTTTGATTAACAAAATGCCATCTATTTTTTTATGACTTGCTTTGGGTTGCTCTGTGTTGCTGGACTTATTCAGCGCCATCAATTGTAACGACGCGTCAGGCTGGCGTCAGTCCAAATACCGCTTTGTGCAACTGCAATAGAAAGAATCGCTATCCCGGTTGGTGAATTTCGTAATTGTAGACGCCTGTCGCTGGTTGCTAGTATGGCCCCACATCAAAACCAGCAGGGATCTTCTGCAAGGAAATGATGGCAGAGCAGCAAATGAAAGCAAATGAGCAGCAGATGAGCGGAGCGCCTTCCCACCTGAGTTTGCAGGGCGGGACAACGAACCGCTTCATCCTCCCGGCCGGGCGGCGAACCACAAATCAAACCACGAAAAGTCGCCGGTAAAAAATGGAACGCAAGATTGACGCCGACCATGCACGGGAGCATTCCCCTTAAAAATCATAATGAAACTGGAGACCAGGCAATGAACGCAATCCTGAAAAAAAGTGTATTGGCATTGATGGCGGTGACTACGATCTCGCTGGTCAGCACAAGCGCCATGGCGGATGCCAAGAATCCGAAGATCGGCTTTTCCATCGATGACCTGCGCGTTGAGCGCTGGGCGCGCGATCGCGATTTTTTTACCGCAGCCGCAGAAAAGCTGGGCGCGAAGGTCTTCGTCCAGTCGGCCGACGCCAGCGAAGCACGCCAGATCTCGCAGATCGAAAACCTGATCTCGCGCGGTGTTGACGTGATCGTAATCGTGCCCTTCAACGCGACCGTACTGACCAACACCATCAAGGAAGCCAAGAAGGCCGGCATCAAGGTGCTGTCGTATGACCGTCTGATCCTCAACGCGGACGTCGATGCCTACATCTCCTTCGACAATGAAAAGGTCGGTGAAATGCAAGCCGAAGGCGTGGTCAAGGCGCAGTCGAAGGGCAACTTCTATCTGCTGGGCGGCTCGCCGACCGACAACAACGCCAAGATGCTGCGTGAAGGCCAGATGAAGGTGCTCAAGCCTTACATCGACAAGGGCGACATCAAGATCGTCGGCCAGCAATGGGTGAAGGATTGGAATCCAACCGAAGCCTTGTCCATCGTTGAAAACGCGCTGACCGCCAACAACAACAAGATCGATGCCATCGTTGCCTCCAACGACGGCACGGCAGGTGGCGCAATCCAGGCGCTGGCGGCGCAAAAACTGGCCGGTAAAGTGCCGGTCTCGGGACAAGATGCCGACCTGGCTGCGGTCAAACGCGTGGTCGCCGGCACACAGACCATGACGGTGTACAAACCCCTCAAGCTGATCGCTACGGAAGCAGCCAATCTGTCGGTGCATCTGGCCCGCAACGAGAAGCCGGCTTACAACTCGCAATACGACAATGGTTTCAAGAAAGTCGATACCGTGCTGCTCAAGCCGATTCCTCTGACCAAGGCCAACGTCAATGTGCTGGTGGATGACGGCTTCTACACACAAGCGCAAATCAGCGGCAAATAACAAAAACAAGAAACAATCCGGGCAGGCCGCAAGCCTGTCCGGCATTGCCGTTTTTTCCTGATTGCAGTTAGCGGTTACGCGTGAATTGTGGCGACCCGGCCACGGCTATTGCGCAGTTTTTACTCCACGAGAGCATGCATGTCTGAGTACTTGTTAGAAATGAAGGACATCGTCAAGAAGTTTGGCGGCGTCCGCGCGCTGGATGGCATCGACATCAAGATCAAGGCCGGTGAATGTGTCGGCCTGTGCGGCGAGAATGGCACCGGCAAATCGACACTGATGAAAATCCTCTCCGGCGTCTATCCGCACGGCACCTGGGATGGCGAGATCCTGTGGGACGGCAAGCCGCTGGTGGCGCACTCGGTGCGCGACACGGAAGCGGCCGGCATCGTCATCATCCATCAGGAACTGATGCTGGTGCCCGAACTGTCGGTGGCGGAAAATATTTTCATGGGCCATGAGCTGACACTGCCCGGCGGCCGCATGAATTATCCGGCCATGTATCACCGCGCCGAAGAACTCATGCGCGAGCTGAACATGCCCGACATCAACGTCGCCCTGCCGGTCATGCAATACGGCGGCGGCCATCAGCAACTGGTGGAAATCGCCAAGGCGCTCAACAAGAAGGCGCGCCTGCTGATCCTCGATGAGCCTTCCTCGTCGCTGACCTCATCGGAGATCGCGGTTCTGCTCAAGATCATCAAAGACCTCAAGGCCAAGGGCGTGGCCTGCGTCTATATCTCGCACAAGCTCGATGAAGTGGCGGAGGTATGCGACACCATTTCCGTGATCCGCGACGGCAAGCACATCGCCACCACGCCGATGCAAGCGCTGGATGTAGACCAGATCATCACGCAGATGGTCGGCCGCGAAATCACGACGATGTATCCGACGCGTGACCATGAGATCGGCGAAGTGATTTTTGAAGCGCGCCATGTCACCTGCTTCGACGTCGACAATCCCAAACGCAAGCGCGTCGACGATGTGTCCTTTTCGGTGCGTCGCGGTGAAATTCTCGGCATCGCCGGACTGGTCGGCGCCGGGCGCACGGAACTGGTGTCGGCCTTGTTCGGCGCCTATCCTGGCCGTCATGAAGGCGAAGTGTTCATGCATGGCGCCAAGGTCGATACCGCGACGCCGCTCAAGTCGATTCGCCTGGGTCTGTGCATGGTGCCGGAAGATCGCAAGCAGCACGGTATCGTGCCGGACCTCAGCGTCGGCCAGAACATCACGCTGACGGTGCTCAACGACTTCTCGCGCCGCACCCGCATCGACGCCGAGTCCGAACTGAAGACCGTGCAGGACGAGATCGGACGCATGCAGCTGAAGACTTCCAGCCCTTTCCTGCCGATCACGGGACTGTCGGGCGGCAATCAGCAAAAGGCAGTGCTGGCCAAGATGCTGCTGGCGCGGCCGAAGGTGCTGATCCTCGACGAGCCGACACGCGGTGTCGACGTCGGCGCCAAGGCAGAAATCTACCGGCTCATTTCAGAACTGGCCAGACAAGGCGTGGCCGTGATCATGGTGTCGTCCGAACTGGCGGAAGTGCTGGGCGTGTCCGATCGCGTGCTGGTCATCGGCGAAGGCAAGCTGCGCGGCGATTTCGTCAATCAGGATCTGACGCAAGAGATGGTGCTGGCGGCGGCCATCAACCAATCGCCGCAGCACCGTACCTTGCAAGCCACCGCATAAGTAAAACAACCTGGAATCAATCCGTATGAACTCTCTTAGCTCGACCAACATCAAGCAGCTGTTCAGCCGCTACAAAATCATGGCGCTGCTCATCGCCATCGCCATCATCTGGGCTTTCTTCAGCTGGAAGACCGAAGGTGGATTCGTGACGCCGCGCAACCTCTCCAATCTGCTGCGCCAGATGTCGGTGACCGGCATCCTCGCTTGCGGCATGGTGCTGGTGATCATCGCTGGAGAGATTGATCTCTCGGTCGGCTCCCTGCTGGGCCTGCTCGGCGGCATCGCGGCGATCATGGATGTCACCTATCACCTGCCGCTGCCGATCAATCTGGCGCTGGTCTTGCTGTGCGGCCTGGCGCTGGGCTTGTTCAACGGCTACCTGACGGCGTACATGCGCATCCCCTCGTTCATCGTCGGTCTCGGCGGCATGCTGGCGTTTCGCGGTGTGCTGCTGGGCGTGACGGGCGGCCTGACGATTGCGCCTGTATCCAGCGAGCTGGTTTATCTGGGACAAGGCTATCTGCCGCAACAACTGGGCGTGGCGCTGGTGATCGTGCTGTTCGTCCTGGCGTTGGTGTTGACCTGGCGTCAGCGCGTCAACCGAGTGCGTCACTCACTGCCGGTGCATGCGCTGTGGCGCGACGCGGTGAAGGTGCTGATCATCGGCGGCGTGCTGCTGGCTTTTGTGCGCACGCTCAACAGCTACGACGGCATCCCGGTGCCGGTGTTGCTGCTGCTGGCCTTGCTCGGTCTGTTCAGCTACATCACGACGCAGACGGTGTTTGGCCGCCGCATCTATTCGGTCGGCAGCAACATGGAAGCGACGCGGTTGTCGGGCGTCAACGTGCAGTCGGTGAAGCTGTGGGTGTTCGGCATCATGGGCGTGATGTGCGCACTCGCCGGCCTGGTCAATACGGCGCGTCTGGCGGCGGGTTCGCCCTCGTCGGGCAGCATGGGAGAACTGGACGCCATCGCCGCCTGCTTCATCGGCGGCACCTCCATGCGCGGCGGATCGGGAACCATCTACGGCGCGCTGATCGGTGCGCTGGTAATGGCGAGTCTGGACAACGGCATGTCGATGCTCGATGTCGGCACCTACTGGCAGATGATCGTCAAGGGCAGCATTCTGATGCTCGCAGTGTGGGTGGACGTCAGCACCCGTTCCGGACGCTAAGCGCACTCAGCGTAATGACCGCGCTGAAATCAATACGACTATTTACACAGGAAAGTGCTATGCAATCTTCGATGCCATCTATTCAGGCACAAGCGGTTTTACCCGCAGACCTGTCCGATGCCTTGCTGGTCGGACGCGTCTGGCGAAACAGCAAAATCAATGGCCCCTGCGTGGTCGTGGTTCGCCGTGGCGAGGTGTTCGACATCACGGCCACCGCACCGACATCGGCGGATTTGCTGGACGCCGATGACCTGTTGGCGCTGGCGCGCCACGCGCCGGGCGAGTCGCTGGGCAGCGTGGCCGATCTGGTCCGCGATGCGCTTGATCCCTTTTCAGACAAGCGGTTGCCACGACTGCTGGCGCCTTGCGACATTCAACCGATCAAAGCCTGCGGCGTGACCTTTGCGGTCAGTATGCTGGAGCGCGTGATCGAAGAAAAAGCCGCAGGCGACGCCAGCCGCGCGGAGTCGCTGCGCAAGGAGCTGCAAGCGAGTATCGGTACCGACCTGTCGGCGATCCGGCCGGGTTCGGAAGCGGCGATGAAGCTGAAGCAGGAACTGCTCAAACGCGACGCCTGGTCGCAATACATGGAAGTCGGTATCGGCGCGGATGCAGAAGTGTTCTCCTAGTCGCAGGCCATGTCGGCAGTCGGACTGGGCGCCGAAGTCGGCCTGCATCCCGAATCGCAATGGAACAATCCCGAGCCGGAGATCGTACTGGCCGTGAACAGCCGCGGAGAAGCCGTCGGCGCCACGCTGGGCAACGACGTCAACCTGCGCGACATCGAGGGCCGTAGCGCCCTGCTGCTGGGCAAGGCCAAGGACAACAACGGCTCATGCGCCATCGGCCCTTTCATCCGCCTGTTCGATGAGCGCTTCACCATCGATACCGTGCGTCAGGCGGAAGTCACCTTGCTGATCGAAGGCGAGGACGACGGATTCCGCCTGAACGGCGCCAGCTTCATGCGCGAGATCAGCCGCGATCCGCTCGATCTGGTGGCGCAGACCTGCGGCGCGCATCATCAGTATCCGGACGGTTTCCTGCTGTTTCTCGGCACCATGTTCTCGCCGATCAAGGATCGCGATGCAGCCGGTTCCGGCTTTACCCATCATCTGGGCGACCGCGTCACCATCGCCAGTCCGGCGCTGGGTGCATTGGTCAACCGCGTGCAGCGCTGCGACGCCATCGCACCGTGGACCTTTGGTATCCGAGCCCTCTATCA
>Ga0105240_10007629_pt1 | contig 15668 bp, 17 predicted proteins | sample KBSC54metaG_FD_80426 | JGI IMG/M metagenome (GOLD analysis project Ga0105240, IMG submission 80426) | Corn rhizosphere microbial communities from Kellogg Biological Station, Michigan, USA - KBS C5-4 metaG | ecosystem: Host-associated > Plants > Roots > Rhizosphere > Soil | place: Michigan, USA... | reverse complement strand
CGCGGCCCTCGCGCACGAGAAGACCGAGCAGTTCCGCATCCTCTTCCTCGACCGCAAGAACGTGCTGATCGCCGACGAGGTCCAGCAGCGCGGAACCATCGACCACACGCCGGTCTATCCGCGGGAGGTGGTGAAGCGTGCGCTGGCGCTCAATGCCGCCGCGCTGATTCTGGTGCACAATCATCCCTCGGGTGACTCCAAACCGTCGCGCGAGGACATCGAGATGACCAAGGAAATCGCCAGGGCCGCCGGCGCACTCGGCATCGCCATCCACGATCACCTGGTGATCGGGCGCAAGGGCCACGCGAGCTTTCGCAGCCTGGGGCTGCTGTGAGCCCGACGCGACGGGCATCGACGGAGCCCGGTCGTGTCGCCGGCGAGTGCCTGTGCGGCACCGTTCGCTTCGAGATCGACGTGCCCGCCCGCTGGGCCTGGCACGACCATTCCGCGGCAAGCCGGCGCGCTCACGGCGCCGCCTATGCCACCTACGTCGGCAGCTGGCGCAAGCGCCTGCGGGTGACCAGGGGCGCCCGCACGGTCGTGCGCTACCAGGACAAGACCGCGGGAGCCTCGCGCAGTTTCTGCGGGCGCTGCGGCACGCCGCTGTTCTACGAGCGCGCCCGTTCGCCGCACATGGTCAACATCCCGCGCGCCCTTTTTCATGGCCGCACCGGCCGCCAGCCGCTCTATCACGTCGGTATTTCGGAGCTGCAGGACTGGACCTATGCGGGCGGACCGCTCGTCCCGCTGAAGGGATTTCCCGGCGTCGTCCGGGAGCGTCCGGGGAAAAAGCCGATCCGGAAGGAAGCCGGCATGTTCTGAGGTGGTGGACGACCAAAGCCTCGGCTATGGTTCTCCTTCGACAACCGAAAAATGGGAGGCGTAACCATGCGTACCCCTCATCAGTCGCGTCGAGATTTGCTTAAGCTTACCGCCTTGGGTGTCGCCGCTTCGGTGGCCGCGCCGTCGATCGTCCGCGCCGCCGGCAAGCCCCTGACGATGATGCACGAAAGCTCGTTCATCCCGCCGTTCGACGCCTTCTTCAAGAAAGACCTGGCCGCCGCCTACGAGAAGGCGACCGGCATCAAGGTGAACTACGATATCGTGAGCGTCGGCGGCCTGCTCACGCGCGTCACCACCGCGGCCGAGAACGGCAGCGGCCCCGACATGTCGACGGTCGGCTTCAACTGGGCCTTCCTGTTCGACGAGAAGCTCGTCGATGTGAGCGACATCGCCGCCGAGATCGGCAAGGAAAGCGGCGGCTGGTACGAGACGGCGCAGGAAGCCGTGGTGGTCAACGGCAAATGGAAGGCGATCCCGTACGCCAACATCGGCCAGCTGATGAACTGGCGCACCGACTGGTTCAAGCAGGCCGGCTACGACAAGTTCCCCGACACCTGGGACGAGCTCCTGGAGGCCGGGATCAAGCTCAAGAAGATGGGCCACCCGTTCGGCTTCGAACTGGGCCACGGCTTCGGCGACAATCACGGCTGGCTCTATCCGCTCCTGTGGTCCTATGGCGCCCGCGAGGTCGAGGCGGACGGCAAGACCATCGTCATCGATTCCGACGAGACCGCGCGCGCGGTGGACTACTGCCGCCGGCTCTACAAGGAGACCATGCTCGAGGATTGCCTGGCCTGGACCGACGTCAGCAACAACAAGGCGTTCCTGTCGGAGCAGATCTCCTGCACCAACAACGCCGAGTCGATCCTGTGGGCGGCCAAGAAGGACTTCCCCGACATGGCCAAGGTGATCGACCAGTCGGAAAATCCGAAGGGTCCGAAGGGCCGCTTCCACATGCTCAATCCGCAGGCCCATGCGATCTTTTCCCATACCCCGGACAAGCAGGCGGCCAAGGACTTCCTGCGCTGGCTGATGGCGCCCAAGCAGCTCGGCCCGTGGTACGACATCGCGGCGACCTACTACCAGCCGTTCCTGCACGCCTATGACGACGCGCCGATGTGGAAGGTGGAGCCGCGCAACCTGCCCTACCGCGACGCGCTCAAGACCGCGCATCTGCCGGGCTGGCCCCAGCCGCTCAGCCGGGCGCAGTCCGAGACCATCGCGAAATTCGTCGTCATCGACATGTTCGCCAAGGCCTGCGCCGGCAAGTCGACCAGGGAAGTGATCGCCGACGCCAAGGCGCAGCTGACGCAGATCTACAAGACGGCATAGACGGATGACGGTGGAATCGCTCTCGCCGGCGCTGGTGCGCCGGCGGCAGGCGTTCTCGCTCGGACGCTGGCTGGAGCGCGAGAGCGTGTTCAGCTGGCTGATGGTGGCGCTGCCGGTCGCCTTCCTGGTGGCGCTGGTCGGCTATCCCTTCTTCTACGGCATCTGGATCAGCCTGCAGAGCCGACCGGTGGCGCAAGAGGGCGTGTTCATCGGTCTCGGCAATTTCATCGCCGATTGGCACGACTCCGTGTTCCGGCAGGTGGTGCTCAACACCTTCGTCTACACCATCTCCGCGACGCTCCTGAAAATGGTGGGCGGGCTGGGGCTCGCCCTGGTGATGAACCAGGACTTCCGCTTCAAGAACCTGACGCGCGCCCTGCTGCTGTTGCCGTTCATCGTGCCGACCGTGCTGTCGACCATCGCCTGGCAGTGGATCCTCGATCCCGCCTTCAGCGTGGTCAACTGGGTGCTGGTGCACACCGGCATCGCCGACCCCGGCCCGAGCTGGCTCGGCCATCCCCATCTCGCGATGTTCTCGCTGATCATGGTCAATACCTGGCGCGGCCTGCCGTTCTACGCCATCACCCTGCTCGCCGGCCTGCAGACCATCTCGCCCGAGCTCTACGAGGCGGCGACCATCGACGGCGCCGGGCGCTTCGGCCGCTTCCGCTATGTCACGCTGCCGCTGCTGAAGCCGATCATCTTCATCGTCACCATGTTCTCGGTGATCTTCACCTTCTCCGACTTCCAGCTGGTCTATGTGATGACCCGCGGCGGACCGGCCAACGCCACGCACCTCTTTGCCACCTATGCCTTCGATATCGCCATGGGCGCCGGCCAGTTCGGCCAGGGCGCGTCGATCGCGCTCTCGATGGTGCCGCCGCTGGCGCTGATCATCCTCGCCATGGCGATCTACACGCGGCCAGCCAAGTCATGAGGGCCAAGTCATGAAGACCAGCTCATGAGGACCAGCTCATGACGGTCGACCGCCGCGGCTGGCGCATGCGCCTGCTGACGCTCTGGCTGCCGCTCGGCGCGTCGCTGCTGTTTGCGTTGTTCCCGTTCTACTGGATGGCGATCACGTCGCTGAAGTCGAACCAGGAACTCTACAGCCGCAAGGTCATGCCGCTGATCGTGCATCATCCGACGCTGAAGCACTATGTCGACCTGCTGACCGAAACCGGATTCCTGCTGTGGACCTGGAACACCTTCGTGGTGGCGGTAACGTCGACGGCGATCTCGCTGGTGTTCGGCGCCATGCTGGCCTATCCGCTGGCGCGCCTGCGCTTCGCCGGCGCGACACTGGTGTCCTTCGCCATAGCCGCGACCTACCTGGTGCCCCAGCCGCTCTTGTTCGTGCCGCTGGCCGACCTGATCAACCGGCTCGGGCTGGGCGACACGCTGACCGCGGTGATCCTGACCTATCCGACCCTGCTGATCCCGTTCTGCGCCTGGCTGCTGATGGGCTATTTCCGCACCGTGCCGGTCGAGCTCGAGGACGCCGCCCGGATCGACGGCGCCAGCCGGCTGCAGACGCTGGTCAAGATCGTCCTGCCGCTGTGCGGCCCCGGCTTCATCTCGGCCGGGATCTTCGCCTTCACCCTGGCGCAGAACGAGTTCCTCTACGCGCTGATCTTCCTGACCAAGACCGAAGTGCGCACCGTGCCGGTCGGCGCCATCTCGGAGCTGGTGCGCGGCGACGTGTTCTACTGGGGCCAGCTGATGGCGGCGGCGCTGCTCGGCTCGATCCCGGTCGCCATCATCTATTCGTTCTTCGTCGAGCACTACGTCGCGGGCCTGACCGCCGGCTCGGTCAAGGGCTGAGAGACTTTTGTCGATCTTCTGGCGCGCCCGGAGCTGCGCTATAGTCGGGGCATGGCTGGAAAGATCTATATCGGCATCGGCGGCTGGACCTTCGAGCCGTGGCGCGGCGTCTTCTATCCCGACGACCTCACGCAAAAGCGCGAGCTGGAGTACGCCAGCCGCAAGCTCACCTCGATCGAGATCAACGGCACCTATTATTCGTCGTTCAAGCCGGCGAGCTGGGCCAAGTGGAAGAGCGAGACGCCCGACGGCTTCGTCTTCGCCATGAAGGCCTCGCGCTTCTGCACCAACCGGCGCGTGCTGGCCGACGCCGGCGAGTCGGTCCAGCGCTACGTCGCCCAGGGCCTCACCGAACTCGGCGACCGGCTGGGACCGATCAACTGGCAGTTCATGGCCACCAAGAAGTTCGATCCCGACGACATCGCGGCGTTCCTGAAGCTGCTGCCGGCCAGGGCCGGCACCCTGCCGCTGCGCCATGCGCTCGAAGTGCGCCACGACAGCTTCAAGGACAAGCGGTTCTACGACCTCTGCGCCAAGCACAACGTGGCGATCGTCTATGCCCACGACGCCGACTTCCCCGAGATCGACGAGCCCACGGCCGACTTCACCTATGCCCGCCTGATGAAGAGCGAGGACAAGGTGAAGACCGGCTACAAGCCCGCCGAGCTCGACAAGTGGGCCAAGAAGGCCAAGGCCTGGGCCAGGAAGGGCGACGCCTTCGTCTACTTCATCTCGGGCGCCAAGGTGCGCAATCCGGCCGCGGCCCAGGCCCTGATCGAACGAGTCTGAACCATGCAGCCCTTCCCCGCCGGCTTCCGGACGGCGGAGATCGCCGTCGACGGGGCCACCCTCCACACCCGCGTCGGCGGCCAGGGCCCGGCCGTGCTGCTGCTGCACGGGTTCGCCGACACCGGCGACATGTGGGCGCCGCTCGCGGCCCGGCTGGCGCCGGATCACACCGTGGTGGTGCCCGATCTCCGCGGCATGGGGCTGTCCTCGCAGCCGGTGGGCGGCTACGACAAGAAGACCCAGGCCCGGGACATGGCCCAGCTCCTGCAGTCGCTGAAGATCGACCGGGCGGCGCTGGTGACGCACGACATCGGCAACATGGTGGGCTACGCGCTGGCCGCGCAGTTTCCCGGCAGGATCGCCCGCTGGATCGTCATGGATGCGCCGCTTCCCGGCATCGGGCCGTGGGACGAGATCCTGAAGAGCCCGCTGCTCTGGCACTTCAATTTCCGCGGACGCGACGTCGAGCGCCTGGTCGCCGGGCGCGAGCGCATCTATCTCGACCGCTTCTACAACGAGCTGTCGGCCACGCCGGCGTCGATCGACGAGGCCACGCGCAACCACTACGCCGCGATCTACGCGCGCCCCGGAAACATGCACTGCGCCTTCGAGCAGTTCGCCGCCTTCGGCCAGGACGCGGCCGACAACAAGGTCTTCGCCGCCCAGGCTCGGCTGCAGATGCCGGTGCTGGCGGTCGGCGCCGACAAATCGTTCGGCACGGCGCAGGCTGACGTGCTGCGCTTCGTGGCCGGCGACGTCACCGGGGCGGTCATCGCCAACTCGGGCCACTGGCTGATGGAAGAACAGCCGGCCGCGACCATGGCCGCCCTCCAGGCTTTCCTGACAAAGTAACCGTCATCCCCTTGACTCGGGGGGCCGTCGGGCCAATAGTTAACACTATGGTTAACTATCAGGCTTCCACGCTCGACCGCACCTTCGCCGCCCTCGCCGATCCGACCCGGCGCGCCCTGCTGGCGCGCCTCGAGGAGGAGAAGGAGGAAAGCCTCACCATCAGCGAGCTGGCCAGGCCGTTCCCGGTGTCGCTGCCGGCAATCATGAAGCACCTCGACGTGCTGGGCGACGCCGGCCTGATCCGGCGCACCAAGACCGGGCGCACGGTCGCCTGCCAACTGACCCCGGCGCCGATGGAGCAAGCGATGGAGTGGCTCGCGCGATACGAACGCTACTGGACGGAACAGCTCGACCGTCTCGCCGCCTTTTTGGAGAAGGACCCATGGCCAGCAAGCCCAGCCTCACCCTCAAGCGACGCCTCAAGGCCCCGCCGGAAAAAGTCTACGAAGCCTGGACGCAGCCCGCGCAAATGATGCGCTGGTGGGGCGGCAACAACGAAGCCTCCCGCACCGCCGAGACGGACCTCAGGGTCGGCGGCCGCTTCCATGTCGGCTTCAAGGGCGACAACGGCGAGCAGCACGACGTGAGCGGCACCTACAAGGAAGTGACGCCCTACACCCGCCTGGTGTTCAGCTGGGCGTGGCGCACGACGCCCGAGCGCGAGTCGCAGGTGACGATCGACATCAAGCCCGACCCGGACGGTTCGCTGCTCACGCTGACGCACGAGCAGTTCTACGACCAGAAGGCCTGCGACGATCACGGCGTCGGCTGGAGCCTCGGCCTCGACCAGCTCGAAAGGCTGTTCCCATGAGCCTCGACTTCTATCGCACCCCGGTCGACCTCAGCGCCGCCGGCCTCCAGGCCCCGCTGCTCGACGGGCTGCCGCGCGACATCGCCGGGCTCGTCCGGGTCGTGCAGGGCCTGCTGATCCACGAGCACATGACCGACGCCTATGGCGTGGCCCTGCCGCCCGAGCGGCGGGGCGAGTCGCACGTCCGCGCCGTCGAGGACATGCTGGGCGCCATCGCCGCGCGCGATCCGCGGCCGCTGTCGGCGCCGCGCGAGGCCCGGGATCGCTACGTCTGCGTCTGCCGCTCGTTCACCCTGCTGTTCGTGGCCCTGCTGCGCCACCAGGGCGTGCCGGCACGGGCGCGCTGCGGCTTCGGCGCCTACTTCGAGAAGGGCAAGTTCTACGACCACTGGGTCGCCGAATACTGGAACACCGCCGACCGGCGCTGGGTGATGGTCGACAGCCAGGTCGACGACCGCCAGCGCGCGATGTTCGGCGTCACCATCGACACGCTCGACGTCAAGCGCGACCAGTTCCTGGTCGGCGGCGATGCCTGGAGGCTCTGCCGCGCCGGCAAGGAGGATGCGCAGGACTTCGGCATCCTCGACATGCACGGCCTGTGGTTCATCGCCGGCAACCTCATCCGCGACGCCGCCGCCCTCAACAACCGCGAGATGCTGCCGTGGGACGTCTGGGGCGGCATGCGGCGCGCCGACGAGGAGCTCGACACCGGCTTCCTCGACCGCCTGGCCGGGCTGACGCACGATCCCGACCGGCATTTCGCCGAGCTGCGCGCCGTCTACACCGACCCGCGCGTCGCCGTGCCGGCCACGGTGTTCAACGCCGTGCTCAACCGATCCGAAGCCGCCTGAACAGAGGAGAACGCCATGGACGCCCCCAGAATCGTCTCCAGCGACGAATGGCTCGAAGCCCGCCGCGCGCTGCTGGCCGAAGAGAAGCAGCTGCTCAAGGCGCAGGACGCGCTGGCCGCCAGGCGCCGCGCCCTGCCGTGGGTGAAGGTCGAAAAGGACTACGTCTTCGACGGGCCCGACGGCCGCGAAACGCTGTCCCAGCTGTTCGCCGGCCGCAGCCAGTTGATCGTCAAGCATTTCATGCTCGGTCCCGACTGGGAGGACGGCTGCATCGGCTGCTCGTTCGGCGCCGACCAGCTCGACAGCCAGCTCGTCCACCTGCTCCAGCACGACGTCATGCTGGTCACCGTGGCCCGCGCACCGTGGCCCAAGATCGAGGCTTTCCGGAAGCGCATGGGCTGGCACTTCAAGTGGGTGTCGTCGTTCGGCAGCGACTTCAACTACGACTTCCACGTCTCCTTCACCAAGGAGGACGAGGCGCGCGACAAGGCCTTCTACAACTTCAGGCACGACCGCTACATGAGCGACGAACTGCCGGGCTTCAGCGTCTTTGCCAAGGACGGGGCGGGCCAGGTGTTCCACACCTACTCGACCTTCGCCCGCGGCACCGAGCCGCTCGGCACGACCTACAGCTTCCTCGACATCACGCCCCAGGGCCGCAACGAGCCGCCCGGCGGAAATCTGGGCGGCTGGGTCCGCCTGCACGACAAATACGAGGAAAAACCGGGTCTTCCTGCTGCCATTCCTGAGTTGTAGGCTGGGGCATCCGTAGAGGAGGAATCCCATGCCCGCACTCTCGCTCGACCACTGGAATGTCTACTGCAAGGACCTCAAGGCGACGGTCAAATTCTACGAAAAGTACGTCGGCCTGAAGGACGGCGACCGGCCGCCGTTCAACTTTCCCGGCGCCTGGCTCTATGCCGGCGACAAGGCGGTCCTGCATCTGATCTCCGAAAGCGGCCGCAAGGATCACGGCAGCGGCGCCATCGACCATGTCGCCATCAACTGCGCCGACATCCGCGGCACGCTCGACCAGATCAAGAAGGACAAGGTGCCATTCGAGGTCCGCAAGGTCCCGGCGCGGCCATTGCAGCAGGTCTTCGTGCACGATCCCGACGGCGTGATGATCGAGCTCAACTTCTGGCACGAGGAAGACGTGAAGGAGCTGAAGGGCTTCGACGCCATGACCAGCAAGGCCGGCGCCCGCAAGGAAAAGGGCCTGGCGACCGCCAAGTAATCAGTCGCCGCAAAACCTGGAGTCTTTTTTGTTCCTCCCCCGTCTCGGGGGAGGTGGCGGCGTCATACGCCGACGGAGGGGGTGCCACGCGATCGCCCTCTCCGATTTCAGATCATGATCTGCAACTTGCAGACAATCCGACTGGGGCACCCCCTCCGCCCCCGATTACGGGGGCACCTCCCCCGAGACGGTAGGGCTATCGCATATGGCATTCCCGTCGTCTCGACCGGAGCGCGAAGCGCGGAGTGGAGAGACCTTTTCTCAACGATCAGCGGCTTATCGTGGAGAGAAGGTCTCTCCACGCGGCCCTTCGGGCCTTGGTCGAGACGACGGGAGGAAGCATATGCGATAGCCCTGCCAGAAGACGGGGAAGGAATATGAATCGGAGACTCTAATCGAGCGTCGGCGTGGTCTCGAGCCACGCCCAATAGTCGGCCGGCAGCAGATCGCGGCCGGCCAGCAGATGGCCGAGATACTCGCGCGTCGGCTTCAGCCCCTCATCGACCAGCAATGCCACGTAGGCGATCGCCTCGACCGTCTCGCCGGTGTCGGCGCGCACGACCGGCAAGGTGCGGCGCTCGTAATGGCCGGCCGCCACGCCCTCCCAGACATCGAGCACGTCGAAGCCCGCATCGGGCAGCGCGTTCAGCGTGCCATGCACGACCTTGCCGGGCGCCACGAGGATGTTGCCGGCACCGGATCCCTTGTCCTGCCTGATCTTGTTGAAGGCGAGCTGCCAGCCGTCGAGCCGGCCGCCGATGCGCGCGCCCATCGCCACGCCCTTTTGCGCCAGCCGTCCGTCGAGCAGGCGCGCGACGTTCATGTTCGAGCCGTAGGCGAAATACCACGTCAGGCCAGCCGCCATACCCGCACCTTCTCGTCGTAGCCCCGGATGTCCATCGGCCCGAGGTCGTTGCCCGATTGCGCCCGCGCGATCTCCTCGAGCACGCCCGACACCAGCAGCCGCGCGCCGGTCTCCTTGGTGAGCTGCTCCAGCCGCGCGGCGAGATTCACCGTGTCGCCGATCACCGTGTATTCCTTGCGCTGCGGCGAGCCCACGGTGCCGGTCACCGCGTCGCCGGCATGGATGCCGATGCCGACCCTCAGGACCTGCGCCGGCCGCGCGGCGTTCCAGCGATCGACTGCCGCCAGCATCGCCTGTCCGGCCGCCACCGCGTCCTCGGCGGCGCTGGGATCGTCGAACGGCGCGCCGAACAGCGCCAGGAATCCGTCGCCCAGGAACTTGTTCACGATGCCGTTGTGGCGGTCGACGATCTCGACCATCTCGGCAAAGAAATCGTTCAGCAGCGCCACCGTCTCGCCCGCCGCGCGGCGCCGCGTCATGGCGGTGAAGCCGCGGATGTCGAGGAACAGCACGCACACATACCGGGTCTCGCTCGGCAGCTCGGTGCTGCTGGCCAGCAGCCGGTCGACCACCGCCGGCGACACATGCTGGCCGAACAGGTTGGTCACCCGGTCGCGCGCCGCGGCGGTGGCGACCGAGTTGTCGAACTGGCGGCGCAGGCTCTGCGCCACCAGACCGGCCACGATCCCGGCGATTGCCAGCACGACGCTGCGGCTCAGGTGATATTCGATCGTCTCGTTGGCGTGGCCGGCCAGCGGCGCCAACGGCAGCAGCCATGTCGCCAGCATGAACTGCTCGATCGCGGCGACCGCGCCGGTCCAGGCGGAGAGCCAGAAGTCGAGCCGCAGGGTCGACAGCACGATGAACACGAAATAGAGCAGCGGCGGCCAGAAGCCGAAGACGAGCTGCGGCTCCATGTGCTGGCCCAGCACGTAGATGATGGCGCTGGGCAGGCTGGTCTCGATCAGCGCGTTGGTCATCCGCGCGATCCGCGGGAAATCGAGGTCGCGCGCAGCGCGCCAGCGCAACACCGCCAGTGCGCCGATTTCGTAGAGCAGGAACGGCCCGATGCCCGCCGCCGGCATCCAGACTTCGATCCCGCCGGGAAACAGCCGCTCGGCGAGCCCGGTGAGGAAATAGGCAGCCGCGGTCGTGGTCATGAGCAGCGCGCCGAGGATGATGGCGAGCACGCGCATGCGCTGCAGCTCGCTGCGCATGATCTCGCGCCTGAGCGCATCGGCGTATCCACGGGAGACGGCCTCTGACATCGGCCCGTACGCTAACCGGCCGCCGGGCCCGATGCACCCCAATGTGATCGCCGGCGCGACCGACGACCCTCTGCCCGCGTTGCAGAAGACATGCTAGGAAACCGCCATGCAGATGGCCGAGATCGTGCGGGACGTGCAAGGCATGGTGGCCAACCTGGCCCTGCGCATGCCGCTCTCCTGGATCAACATCCTGGCCGGCCCGTCGGTCACGGTCGACGGCCGCACGCTCGACGGCCGCACCCAGTGGTTCCTCCAGCTCCTCGCCCGCAGCGGTCACAAGCCGCTGGCCGAGCTCGGCGTCGACGATGCGCGCACCGAGTTCGATGCCTTCCAGACGATCATGGGCGGCAAGCCCGCGCCGGTCGGCGAGATCGTCGACCGCATCGTCGCCCCCATCCCTGGTGATCCGACCGGCACCTTGCGCGTGCGCATCTACCGCCCGGCCGGCTCGGTGGCCCGCCTGCTGCCGGCGATCCTCTATTTCCACGGCGGCGGCTTCACGATCGGCAGCCTCGAGGGCTACGACCTGCCCTGCCGCTTCTTCTGCGCCCGCAGCGGCTGTGCCGTGGTCGCGGTCGACTACCGCCTGGCGCCCGAACACAAGTTCCCGGCCGCGATCGACGACGCGGTCGCGGCCTTCCGCTGGCTCGCCGCCGGCGCCACCGAGCTCGGCATCGACCCGGCCCGCATCGTGGTCGCGGGCGACTCGGCGGGCGGCACCCTGGCCGCCGTGGTCGCGCAGGAGATGCGCGGCGCGCCGCAGCCGCCCTGCCTGCAGTGGCTGATCTATCCGGCCACCGACCTCGCCGGCCGGACGGCCTCGCACGAGAGCTGCGGCGAGGGCTTCCTGCTGAGCCGCGCCGACATGGAGTGGTTCCTCGGCCTCTATCTCGCCGATCCGGCCGAGGCCAGCGATCCGCGGGCCTCGCCGCTGCGCGCGGCGGACCTCTCGGGCCTGCCGCCCGCGCTGGTGTTCACCGCCGGCTTCGATCCGTTGCGCGACGAGGGCCAGGCCTATGCCGGGCGGCTGGCCGCGGCCGGCGTCAAGACCGTGCACCGCGAGTTCGATTCGCTGATCCACGGCTTCATCGGCATGCGCGGCGCGCTGCAGGGTGCGGCCCGGGCGATGGACGAGATGGTTGCGGGACTGCGCCACGAACTGGCACGATTGGGACATTGAAATGAGCGAACAGGCGGCAACCGCGACACAGGGGGCGACACTGGGCGATCGGCCCGGCCGGCGCGAACAGAACAAGGCGGAGAACCGCGCGGCGCTGCTCAAGGCGGCGCGCACGGTGTTCGCCGAGATCGGCTATGGCGCGGCCGGCGTGCGCGACATCGTGCGCCGCACCGACCTCGCGTCGGGCACCTTCTACAACTACTTCAAGGACAAGGAAGAGATCTTCAGCGCCGTCATCGCCGAGCTGAGCGCCGAGCTCCACGCACGCCACCAGCAGGGCCGGGTCAAGGCCAAGACCGCCGAGGAATTCTTCCGCAGCCACTGCTCTGTCTACATGAACTTCGTCGCCAACGATCCGGAAACCCTCGCCTTCGGCCGCAACAATGTCGCTGCCATCCGTAACCTGTTCGACAAGCCCGATCTGCGCGAACTTGCCGACGCGCTGAACGACGACATCCGCTCGGCCATTGCGCGCGGCGTGCTGCCCAACGTCGATCCGGGCTACCTGATCGCGGCCCTGTCCGGCGTGGTCTTCGAGGTCTCCGTCGTCATGACCGCGCGCAGCCCGGTCGATCCAGCGGCCGCCGCCGACTTCGCCACGCGCATCCTGATGGGCGGTATCAACAACCTGCCGCGCCGCACCTAGCGACCCTGCACGCCCAGCAGCAGCAAGGCCGCCGACAGGGTGAAGATGCTGGCGGCCGTCGACACCACCACCGCGTTCGTCGCCAGCCCGACGCCCGTGCGGTAGAGCTGCGCCACCAGGTAGACGTTGGCGCCCGCGGGCATGGCCGCGTTCAGGGTCACCACCGTGAGCCACAGCGGATCGAGGGTGAAGAGGTAGCGTCCGGCGCACCAGACGGCGAGCGGCAGCACGATCAGCTTGAACAGGCTGGTGATGCCGGCGAACTGCCAGTGCTCCCTGAGGCCGACGTGCGCCAGCGAGGCGCCGGCCATGATCAGGCCGCACGGCGGTGCGGCGATGGCCAATGTCTGCAGCACGCGATCGACGACCACGGGCGTGGCGAGGCCCGGGACGGCGACGGTGATCTCCGACCAGGCAAGGCCCGCGAAGATCGACGGGATCACCGGATGCTTCAGCATCGCCAGGGCGGCGCGGCCGAGCTTGCGCAGCAGGCCGGTGCGCGCCCCGCCCTGCTGGCCGATCTCCAACAGGAACGACGACAGCGTCAGCAGCACCAGCGAATTGACGCTGATGACCATCAGCAGCGGCACGAGTCCGGCCTCGCCGAAGGCATAGGAGATGAACGGGATGCCGATGCCGACGCCGTTCGAGAAGACCGCCGAGAGGCCGAACACCGTGCTGTCGCCCAGCCGCATGCCCATCGTGCGCCCCAGCACCATCACTCCGAAGTAGAGCAGGAGAGCCGCGCCGAAGAAGACGAACAGGATGTCGGGCGACAGCATCTCGAGCCGCACCTTCGACATGGAGCGGAAGAGCAGCGCGGGGAACAGGGCGTAGAAGGTGACGTTGGTGAGGCCGCGCAGGCCCTCGGCCGTCAGCAGCCTGGTGCGCCCGATCGCCCAGCCCACCGCCACCGTGCCGAACACCGGCACGATGATGTCGAGGATCGCGTTCATGTCCGAGTGACGCGCCGCTCGAGGGACGCGTTCTCATCCTTTCTGCACGGAGCGGGCTCTCGCGCCTCGGAAGGCGCTGCCGCCTGCCAGCGCATGTGAATGCGCCTAGGCCGCCATCGCGAGGTTGCTGTAGCGCGTCAGGTGATGCTGCTGGTTGCCGAACATCAGGTCGATCATGGTCAGCCGCTTGAAGTAGTGGCTGACCGAGAGCTCGTCCGTGACGCCCATGCCGCCGTGCATCTGCACCGCGCTCTGGCCGCAGAACTTGCCCGACTTGCCGATCTGGACCTTGGCGCCCGACGCTGCCTTGTGGCGCACGATGGCGTCCTTGTCGTCGATCTTGAGCGACGCCATCAGGGTCATCGAGCGGGCTTCCTGGGCGTTGGTGAAGCAGTCGACCATGCGGTGCTGCAGGACCTGGAACTTGCCGATCGGCACGCCGAACTGCTTGCGGGTCTTGATGTATTCCAGGGTGGCGGCGTTGATCGCGTCCATGCAGCCCGTGGCCTCGGCGCACAGCGCCACGATGGCGCGGTCCACCGCGTCCTCGACGACCGGGAAGCCGCCGTCCACGGAGCCCAGCACGGCATCGGCGCCGACCGGGACCTTGTCGAAGGTGATCTCGGACGCGCGCTGCGCATCCTGGGTGGGATAATCGCGGCGCGTGATGCCCTTGGCCTTGGCGTCGACCACGAACAGGGTCAGGCCCTTCTCCTCGCGCGCCGCGCCGGCGGTGCGGGCGAGCACGATGATGTGGTCGGCGGACGCGGCGTTGTAGACCACGCCCTTCTGGCCCGAGAGCGACCAGCCGTTGCCCTCCTTGGTGGCCTTCAGCGACACGTCGGCCAGGTTGTAGCGGCTCTGGCGCTCGAGCCAGGCCAGCGCGAACTGCTTCTTGCCCTCGATCATCGGCGCCAGCAGCGCCTCCTTCTGCGCCGCCGAGCCCGCCGCGGCGATCATGCCGCCGCCCAGGATCACCGTCGGCAGGAACGGTTCGAGCACGAGGCCCTTTCCGAACTGCTCCATGACGATCATCGTGCCGATCGGACCGAAGCCGATGCCGCCGTCCTCCTCGGAGAAGGGAATGGCCAGCCAGCCCAGCTCGGCGAACTGCGCCCAGTTCTCGGGCAGCCAGCCGCGCTCGGTCGCCGCGATCTTCTTGCGGTTCTCGAACGCGTACTTGTCGCGCACGAAGCGCTCGACGCCTTCCTGAAGCTGCTTCTGTTCGTCGGACAGGGACAGGTCCATCTTCTTCCTCCAATCACTTTGTCATCCCGAGCGCAGCGAGGGATCCTTCCTCTTGCGCGAAAGATCCCTCGCTGCGCTCGGGATGACAGTCTTCGTTATAAACCCAATATGGCCTTGGACACGATGTTCTTCTGAACTTCGGTGCTGCCGCCGTAGATGCTGGTCTTGCGCATGTTGAAGTAGCGCGGCGCGGCGGGCGGCGCGTGATCGGGATCGATCGGCGTCTCGTTGGTGTCGTGGAACAGCATGCCCGGCTGATAGGGCGCGGCGTACTCGCCGACCGCCTCCATCGCCAGTTCGGCGATGCGCTGCTGGATCTCCGAGCCGCGCACCTTCAGCGTCGAGACCTCGGGGCCGGGGGCGCCGCCCAGCGCCATCGCCGACAGCGCACGCAGCTCGCTCATCTCCAGCGCCTGCACCTGCAGGTCGACGTCGGCGATCTTTTCCCGCAGCGACGGGTCGTCCGCCAGCTCGCGCAGGGCGCGCACGCCGCGCTTGGACGCCGGCACCTCGGCGATGCCCAGGCGCTCGTTGGCCAGCAGGAACTTGGCGCAGGTCCAGCCCTCGTTCTCCGGACCGATACGATTGCCGACCGGAACCTTCACGTTGTCGAGGAACACGTCGTTCACGTGATGGGCGCCGTCGAGCATGATGATCGGCCGCACGGTGACGCCCGGCGTCTTCATGTCGATCAGCAGGAAGGAGATGCCCTCCTGCGGCTTGCCCTCGGGATTGGTGCGCACCAGGCAGAAGATCCAGTCGCCCCAGTGCGCGAACGAGGTCCAGGTCTTCTGGCCGTTGACGATGTAGTGGTCGCCTTCCCGTACGGCCCTGGTCCGCAGGCTGGCGAGGTCAGAGCCGGCGCCCGGCTCGGAATAGCCCTGGCACCACGCCACCTCGGACGAGCGAATGCCCGGCAGGAAGCGCTCCTTCTGCGCGTCGGTGCCGAAGGTGTAGATCACCGGG
>Ga0105240_10007628_pt1 | contig 15668 bp, 13 predicted proteins | sample KBSC54metaG_FD_80426 | JGI IMG/M metagenome (GOLD analysis project Ga0105240, IMG submission 80426) | Corn rhizosphere microbial communities from Kellogg Biological Station, Michigan, USA - KBS C5-4 metaG | ecosystem: Host-associated > Plants > Roots > Rhizosphere > Soil | place: Michigan, USA... | reverse complement strand
TAGAACTCAGCGATGTTCTCGGCGATCGCGGCCTTCTCCATGCGCCGGCGCAGGATGTAGAGCTGCTTCTCGAACTCGCGGTTGTCGAGCTTGAGGTCGCCGCGGCCGATCAGGATCTGCTCGATCTCGGGACGTGTTTCGTTGGCCTTCTCGCCGATCACCGAGATGTCGACCGGCACCTGGCGCCAGCCCAGGATCTGGTGGCCAAACCGGAGAATCTCGGCCTCGACGATGATGCGGCAGCGCTCCTGGGCGCCCAAATCCGTGCGCGGCAGGAAGACCATGCCGACGGCGACGCGCCCGACCTGCGGATCCTCGCCGCTCGAATCGCGGATGTACTCGCGGAAGAAGTCCTGCGGGATCTCGACGTGCAGGCCCGCGCCGTCGCCGGTCTTGCCGTCGGCGTCAACGGCGCCGCGGTGCCACACCGCCTTCAGCGCATCGATGCCCGCCGCCACCACGTCGCGCCGGCGCTTGCCGTCGAGTGCCACCACGAGGCCGACGCCGCACGAGTCCAGTGCCTCGGCGGGATTGTAGCCGTAGGCGGCGGTCAGCTTGGCGGTGCCGGCGATGTACTGGCGGACGAAATCGGATGCGGACATGGTGACGTTCCTTCCTGTGGCCTTCCCCCTCCGCCCTTCGGGCACCTCCCCCGTCAGACGGGGGAGGCAGGGAGGGGGAGAGCAGCGCGACAGGTGTCTAGAATCGTAAGGTCATGAATCGGAGGCGAGCTTCCCGGCTTCGGCCCAGTTCTCTTTCTTGATGTCGGTCAGGATGATCTGGACCGCGTCGGCCGGGCAGCCGAGCGCCCGGCAGGTGCCCTCGGTGAGTTCCTTGGCGAGCTTGCGACGCTGGTCGAGCGTGCGGCCTTCGTACATTTCGACATGGATGGTCGGCATCTTTCTCTCCCTTGCTCAGAACTTGTGGTCGATCGTCACGTGGCCGGGCCGCGCCTTCACACGCGCCTGCCAGGCGGTGATGTGCGGATAGCGCGACAGGTCGAACCCGCCCTCGTGCGCCACGTGCGTGTAGGCATAGAGCGCGATGTCGGCGAGACCGTAGCGGCCGCCGACGAAGAACGTGTTGGTTGCCAGGTGCTTTTCCATCACGTCGAGCGCGGCGTAGCCCTTCTTCATGATGTCGGGCAGGCCGGCTTCCTGCTGCGGCGTCAGCCTGTCGAAGAAATGCTTCCAGAAGCGCGCCACGGCGATATAGGGCTCGTGGCTGTACTGCTCGAAGAACATCCACTGCAGCGTCTGCGCCCGCTCGAGCCGGCTCGCCGGCGCAAACGAGGTGCCCTCGGCCAGATACCAGAGGATCGCACCCGACTCGAAGAGGAACGTTCCATCCTCGAGCTCGAGCGTCGGGATGCGGCCGTTCGGGTTCTTCTTCAGGAACTCGGGCGTGCGCGTCTCGCCCTTCAGGATGTCGCGCTCGATTCGCCTGAACGGCAGGCCGAGCTGCGACATCAGCAGCCACACCTTGTAGCCGTTGCCCGATCCGGTGAAGTCGTAGACCGTCAGCACCGCCGTCACTCCGCCGCGACCGGCAGGGCCGCGATGGCCTTTGCCGCGAGATACCCATGGATGCGTTCGGCGGCGTCGCGGCCGTCGCGCACCGCCCACACCACCAGCGAGGCGCCGCGCACGATGTCGCCGGCGGCGAACACGCCGTCGAGGCTGGTCATCATGCTCTTCCAGTCGATCTTGAGCGTGCCCCAGCCGGTGACGCCGAGATCGTGCGCGCCGAGCAGCGCCGGCAGGTCCTCGGGATCGAAGCCCAGCGCCTTCAGCACCAGGTCGGCCTCGACGTTGAGGTGGCTGTCGGGAATTTCCTGCGGCGTCTGGCGGCCGGTGGCGTCGGGCAGGCCGAGATGGATGCGCACCGAGCGCACGTGGCTGACCCGCTGGCCCCTCGGGCTGTTCCTGCCGAGGAACGACTGCGGCGCCGTCAGCCAGACGAACTCGACGCCTTCCTCCTCGGCGTGCTTCACCTCGCGCTGCGAGCCCGGCATGTTGGTGCGGTCGCGGCGGTACAGGCACTTCACCGACCGGGCGCCCTGGCGCACCGCGGTGCGCACGCAGTCCATCGCCGTGTCGCCGCCGCCGATCACCACGACGTGCTTGCCCTTGGCGTTCAACACGCCCGACTCGTAGGCCGGCACCGTATCGCCGAGGCCGGCGCGGTTCGACGCCGTGAGGAAGTCGAGCGCCGGCGCGATGCCGTCGAGGCCGCTGCCCGGTGTCTGGATGTCGCGTGCCTTGTAGACGCCGGTCGCGACCAGCACCGCGTCGTGGCGCCGGCGCAGCTCGGCGAAGGCGACGTCGAGGCCGACCCGGCAGTTGAGGTGGAACGTGACCTTGGAATCGCGCAGCAGCTTCTCGCGGCGCTGCACGATTTCCTTCTCGAGCTTGAAGTTGGGGATGCCGTAGATCAGCAGCCCGCCGACCCGGTCGTAGCGGTCGTAGATCGCGACCTGATAGCCCTTGCGGCGCAGCTGCTCGGCGGCGGCAAGGCCCGCGGGCCCGGTGCCGACGATGCCGACACTCTGGGCACGCTCGCGGCGCGGCACGATCGGCTTCACCCAGCCGCGCTCCCACGCCGTGTCGGTAATGTACTTCTCGACCGCGCCGATGGTGACCGATTCGAATCCCTTCTCGATCACGCAGTTGCCTTCGCACAGGCGGTCCTGCGGGCAGATGCGGCCGCAGATCTCGGGGAAGTTGTTGGTCGCCGACGACAGTTCGTAGGCCTCGTCGAGGCGGCCTTCGGCGGTGAGCTTCAGCCAGTCGGGGATGTTGTTGTGCAGCGGGCAGTGGATCTGACAGAACGGCACGCCGCATTGCGAGCAGCGGGCGGCCTGCTCGGCGGCCTTGTCGCGGGCGTAGGCGCTGTAGATCTCCTGGAAGTCGTGACGACGCGCCGCCGCCGGCCGCTTTTCAGGCATGGCTTGCGGCGTCCCGACGAACTTCAACATTCTTTCGGCCATGACGGGCCCCTCGACTCGACTGCGTAATTTTATTACGTGCTGGGCACTCTTCCGGCGCCAAAGCTGCGTGATTGTCGGCTATTCATCATGCTTCAGGCTTTAAGTCAATAAGACTGACCTATTATCCAAAGGTGATATCCTGTGAAGCATCAAAGCCTGCGGGAGCCGACCTTTCAATGTGAGTAAATAGTACTGAATCAGTACTATTTAGAAGGATGTGGTATTCAGATACCGCGAAGAGGGGGTGGCGAGAAATGAGAAAAAGTGCGTTGGAGGCCGATGCCATCGACATCGGACGCGTCTCACGCGCGTGAGACTCGGTGAGAATTTCCCGGCACGTGGCCGGGCCGGTCTCAGGCCGGGGCGTGCTGGTTGTAGCGGCCGCCGTGGCGGAAGCGGTCGAGATAGGTCGGCAGGATCGCCTCGGCCGCCGTGGGCTGGATGCCCAGGGTCGCGAGGTTCTGCGCGCCGGCGCGCACGACATTGTCGTGCAGCATCAGTTCGACCTGATCGACGGTGAGCTGCGGGGTGAGGCCGAGGAGGGCGGCCTGCTGGGCGAAGAAGCCCGCAATCTTCATCAGTGCCGACGGCACGCCGACGATCGGCTTCTGCCGGTCGATCACGCGCAGCACGAGGGCGGCGATCTCGCGATAGGTGTAGACCCTCGGGCCGCCCAGCTCGAACACGCTCCTGGCGGTCTCGGGCCGGTCGACGATCGCGGCCACGGCGGCGGCGACGTCGCCCACGAACACCGGCTGCACCCTGGCCGAGCCATCGCCGATCACCGGCAGGAAGGGCGCCATGCAGGCGATGCGCGCCAGGCGATCGAACATCGCGTCGCCCGGTCCGAAGACCACGCTCGGCCGCACGATGGTGGTGTCGGGAAAGCCCGCAATCACGGCATCTTCCGCCGCCACCTTCGACAGGATGTAGCGGTTGCGCGAGCTGCGCGCATCGGCGCCGATGCCTGAGACATGGACGAGGCGCTTCACGTCGAAGTCGCGGCAGGCGTCGGCGACCGTCTTGGCGCCGTCGACATGAACCGATTGATAGCGCTGTCGGCCCTGCTGCCAGCCGATGCCGGCGGCGTTGATCACGACGTCGCTGCCGGCGACGGCGCGCGCCACCGAACTCGCCACCCGCAAGTTGGCGCGCATCAGCATGACCTGGCCGACGTCGCCCGCTGTCTTGACCGGCTCGGCGCGTTCGATCCGGCGGGCCGCGACCCGTACCAGATGACCGCGCTGCGCCAGCGCCCGGACGATGGCCCGGCCGATGAAACCGCTGCCGCCAAATACCGTGATCTGCTTCGTGCTCATGGCCTGCCCTATAGCCCACCGTTGACATCTGTGCGAGCCCGCCCTAACTCACGCCCCGCAGCCCGCATGCCGTGCCCTGGTGGCGGAATTGGTAGACGCACTAGTTTCAGGTACTAGCGCTGAAAGGCGTGGAAGTTCGAGTCTTCTCCAGGGCACCATGCGAGGCTTGCGAGGCATCCGCTCATGACGATCAAGCTGCATCACGGCGACCTCCCGGCCGGCGTCTCCCTTGGCGCGGTCGTGGCGATCGACACCGAGACGATGGGGTTGAACCCGCATCGCGACCGGCTGTGCCTGGTCCAGCTCTCGGCCGGCGACGGCAACGTCCATCTCGTGAAGATGGCGCGCGGGCCCTATAAGGCACCCCGTCTGGCGGCTCTCCTGGCCGACCCGAAAGTGCTGAAACTCTTTCACTTTGGCCGCTTCGACATCGCCGTCCTCGAGCATGCGCTGGGCGTGCGCTGCGAGCCCGTCTACTGCACCAAGATCGCCGCCAAGCTGGTCCGTACCTTCACCGACCGCTACGGCCTGAAGGACCTCTGCCGGGAGTTGCTGGGCGTGGAACTGTCCAAGCAGCAGCAGACCTCCGACTGGGGCGCCGAGACCCTGAGCGACGAGCAGATGGCCTATGCGGCCTCCGACGTGCTGCATCTCCACGGGCTGAAGGCCAAGCTCGACGCTCTTCTGGAGCGCGAGGGCCGGACCGAACTGGCCCAGGCCTGCTTCCGCTTCCTGCCGACCCGCGCCCGGCTCGACATTGCCGGTTGGCCTGAGACGGATATTTTCGCACACTGAAATTCAGCCAGGCTGCGGCTTGGCATGGATATTGCTTGGAACCTGCCGGACGGGGTCTAGTGGCCCCGGAGGGTGAGGGGTTCATGCGTATCGGCCAAAGTCTTCTCCTGGCATCCCGCCAGACGCTGGCAATGACGCCGCAGCTGCAGCAGGCGATCAAGCTGCTGCAATTCTCGCACCTGGAGCTGGCCGCCTTCATCCAGCAGGAGCTCGAGAAGAACCCGCTCCTGCAGGAAACATCCCCGGACGACGGCACCGGTGCCGAGCCCGAGACGCCTGCTGCCCCGGTCGCAGCACCTGCCGATACCGCCGAGACCCTGGCGGCCGTAGCGCCGGCCCTGGCCGAGGCCGACGACCGCTGGACGCGCGAGCACGCCGACCGTGGCGGCGATATCGCCAGCACGGTGCGCGCGCGCGACGATCTTCCCGAGGCGCTCGACTTCGTGGCCGAGCGGCCGCGCTCGCTCGCGGTGCACGTCCTCGAACAGATCGACCTGCTGTTCACCGCCACCATCGACAAGCGCGTCGCGCTGAAGCTCGCCGAAGGATTGGACGAGGCGGGCTATTGCCGCCTGGCGCCCGCCGACGTGGCCGAGGCGCTGGCCGTCGACATCGCCGTCGTCGAACGCGTGTGGGCGCGTTTGCGCCAGGTCGAGCCCGCCGGACTCTTCGCGCGCACGCTGGCCGAATGCCTGGGCGCCCAGCTCGCCGAGCGCGACCGCCTCGATCCGGCGATGAAGTCGCTGCTCGACAATCTCGACCTCGTGGCCGCGGGCGAACTCGCGTCGCTGCGCCGGCGCTGCGGCGTCGACGACGAGGACATGCGCGAAATGCTGGCCGAGCTGCGCACGCTCGATCCGCGCCCCGGCCATGCCTTCGACTTCGAGCCGATCCAGCTGGTGGCGCCCGACCTCACCCTGACGCCGGCCAAGGATCCCGACACCGGCGAGGACGGCTGGCACATCGAGCTCAACACCGAGGCGCTGCCCAAGGTACTGGTCGACCGCAACTATCACGCGACCCTGATGAAGGGCGCGCGCGCCAAGCCCGACCGCGACTTCGTGGCCGAGCGCTTCCAATCGGCCAACTGGCTGGTCAAGACGCTCGAGCAGCGCGCGACGACGATCCTCAAGGTGGCGCGCGAGATCGTGAAGCAACAGGACGGCTTCTTCCGCCAGGGCGTGAGCGCGCTCAGGCCGCTGGTGCTGCGCGACATCGCCATCGCCACCGAGCTGCACGAGAGCACGGTGAGCCGCGTGACCTCGAACAAGTACATCGCCACGCCGCGCGGCATCTTCGAACTGAAGTACTTCTTCACCTCGTCGCTGCCGTCGCGCGCGCCGGGGACGGCGGGCACGGTCGTGTCGTCGGAATCAGTGCGCTCGCGCATCCGCCTGCTGGTCGGCGCCGAGAGCGCGCTGCAGCCGCTGAGTGACGACCGCCTGGTCGACCTGCTGAAGGGCGAGGGCATCGAGATCGCGCGCCGCACGGTGGCGAAGTATCGCGAGGCGCTGCGCATTCCCTCGTCGGCGGAGCGCCGGCGGCTCGGCCGCATGGGCGCGAGCCGCGGCCCCGCGCCCGGACTCTCCTCCGTTCCGTCTCCTGCCGCCCGCTCCACCGCCGTCGCCGCGTCGGCCCTGGCCGGGCCGGGGGACTGACGGCTCTTGACCCGCCCGGACGACGCGCCTATAGGGCTGCACTTCGCGTCGGACGGTTTTCGTCCCTACGCGCCAACCCTTTGGTGGAATTGTGGAAATCGCCGATTTGTTGGCTGGTCCAGACGCTGTTCTGGCCAGTGTGAAGGCGTCCGGCAAGAAAGCGCTGCTGGCTGAACTGGCGGGCCGCGCTGCCACGGTATTCAAGTTCGACGAGCGTCGACTTTTCGACCGCCTGCTGGAGCGCGAGCGCCTGGGCTCGACCGGCATCGGCGGCGGCATCGCCATCCCGCACGGCCGCCTGCCCGGCATCGCCAAGCCCTGCGGACTGTTCGCGCGGCTGGCCCATCCCGTCGATTTCGATTCGATCGACGAGCGTCCGGTGGACCTCGTGTTCCTGCTGGTGGCGCCCGAGGGCGCGGGCGCCGATCACCTGAAGGCACTGGCGCGCGTCTCGCGTCTGCTGCGCGACCGCGCGTTGGTCGACAAGCTGCGTGCCACCGAAAGCGCCGATGCGCTTTACGCCCTTCTCGTCGAATCGGTCCAGGCGCAGAGCGCCGCTTAGGCGCGTCTCGACGTCAGGTCTTCGGTACTGGTCCTCAGTGGACGAGCGCGGGCTCGAGTTCGTGCTGGCGAATCAGTGCCTGCGCGACCTCGATCGATGGCGCGGCGGCCATCGGCTTGCCGTCGGCAGAGAAGATGCCGACCGCATGCGCGCCATCGGGCAGCGCGATCGACTTCACGTAGGCGATCTGCTGGGCGCCGAGACTGAGGAATGCATCTTCCGCGAGGGGCGTGAAGACCGTGGTGGTGTTGCTCTGGTTTTCCATGGCTACCTCCTTGGCAGCATCAACGCGTCCCAATCCGGCGCGCGGTGATATCGACGGTATTGTCCGCCTGCCCGGCCTCGGTCTTCGAACCATCTATACGAATGGTGCGCATCCGAGGTTCCGCGACGGGGCGTGTTAAATCGATTGCGAGCAGGCCATTGTCCAGCCGGGCACCGATGACCTCGATGCCGTCCGCCAGCATGAAGGCGCGCTGGAACTGCCGGGCGGCGATGCCGCGATGGAGGAAGACCCGATCGGCCTCGTCGGCCTGCTTGCCACGCACCGAGAGCTGGTTCTCGACCAATTCGATCACCAGTTGCTCGATCGCGAAGCCTGCAACGGCCAGCGTGATGCGCAGGCCGTTCTCGCCGATTTTCTCGATATTGTAAGGAGGGTAGCCTTCGGCGTTCTTCGCCAGGCGATCGAGCGTGCGCTCGAGCTGGTCGAAACCCAGCAGCAAAGGCGAATTGAACATCGACATGCGACTCATAACCCCCCTCCGAAGAGCGAGTGGCCGGGAACCCGATATGGCCTTCCCTTGAAGGAGAATCTGGGGTGCCGCAGGGGGCTTTCAAGTGGCGGGGAAGGGCGGGTTTTTGCCGTATTTCGGTCCCGTCCTGTTCCGCCGCGTCGCAAACCTCGCCAGCGGGCGCCTGGTCGGGTAAACTCCGCCACCCTCAACGCCCGGTCCCCCAAAGGTCGGGTCAAAAAAAGATCAAGAAGAGCAATGACGCTGGTCGCTTCAGATATGCGACGGCCCCGCGAGCCCCGGTCCAATGGCCTGGCGGCGGCCGGATCCCGTCCCCTCCTGTCGACGGTCGCCCGGGCACTCGCCGCCCCTGCCACGGCGCTGGGTCGCCCGCCGCGGATCGGCCGCTGGCTGCTCAGTTCGCCGCTCTATTCGCTGACCGTCGGCTACGGCACGCCGCGCAGCTTCTTCGCCGTCTCTCCCGATCCGTGGCCGGGCGATTCCGCGCGCGGCCGCCGCATGATGACGGGCGAGTTCGCCGCCCACGGCTTGGTTGGCCCGATCGCGCTCGATGCCGGCAATCCGCCGTGGCAGCGCCCCGACATGCCGGCGCTGTGGCTCGACGCGCTGAACGGCTTCACCTGGCTGCGCGACCTGCGCGACTGCGGCGAGGCGGGCGCCGCCCACCTCGCGGTGCGCCTGATCGACGACTTCACCAACTGCGAGTGGCGCTGGTCGCCCGTGACCTGGCGGCGCGACGTGCTGGCCACGCGCATGGTCGCCTGGATCCGTCACTATGACTGGCTGGCGACCGCGGCCGATCCGGCTTTCGCCCGCCGCTTCGTGGCCTCGCTCGCCCGCCAGCGCGTCCACCTCAGGCGCGCCACCCGCGCGGGCCTCGTCGGCCGCGAGACGGTGACCGTGCTGAAAGCGCTGATCTTCGCCGATCTGGCCTTCCTCCACGACGGCAAGCGCTACGCCAAGAGCCTCGAGCAGTCGCTGTCGCGGCTGGCCAGGTTCGTGAAGCGCTATGTCGCCCACGATGGCGTCGTCGCCGAACGCGCGCCGCACATCCAGGTCGAGGCGCTGCGTGACCTGCTCGACGTGCGCGCGGCGCTGTCCTCGGCCGAGCAGCGCGCGCCGGCCGAGATCGTGGCCGCGATCGACCGTCTGGCGCCGATGCTGCGCTTCTTCCGTCACGGCGACGGCGGGCTCGCCCTGTTCAACGGCGCCTCGGAAGGCGACCGCACCCTGATGGACCTCGTGCTAGCGCGCTCGGGCTCGAGCGAGGGCGCACCGGCGATGGCGCTGCAGAGCGGCTTCCAGCGGCTGGCCGCGGGCACGTCGCTGGTCATCGCCGATGCCGGCAGCCCGCCGGGCCGTGGCATGGACGGCATCGCCCACGCCGGCACGCTCAGCTTCGAGATGAGCGCCGCGCACGAGCGCCTGATCGTCAACTGCGGCACCTATCCCGGCGCACCGCGCGAGTGGCGCCAGTTCATGCGCTACACCGCCGCGCACTCGACCGCCGTCGTCGACGACACCAACTCGACGGAGATCACCGATCACGGCGCGCTCGAATACCGGGCCGGCAACGTACTGGTCGACCGTGCCGAAGATCAGGGCGCGCAGTGGCTCGACATGAGCCATGACGGCTACCGCTCGCTGTTCGGCATCATCCACCGCCGCCGCATCTGGCTATCGCCCGATGGCGGCGACCTGCGCGGCGAGGACATGTTCGCCGGGCCGGAAAATCGCCCGGTGGCCGCACCCGACAAGCGCTTCATCGTGCGCTTCCACCTGCATCCGTCGGTCAAGGCCACGCTGGCGCAAAGCGGCCAGGCCGTGCTGATGCGCCTGCCCAGCGGCCGCGGCTGGCGGCTGCGCGCATCGGGCGCCGGCATCGGCCTCGCCGAAAGCATCTATCTCGGCGAGGACGGCCGTCAGCGCCGCACCGAGCAGATCGTCCTCGTGGGCCAGGTGCCAGTCGAGGGCATCGGCATCAAGTGGGCGCTCACCCGGATGGAAGGGTAGAGCTGGGGGCGGGCCACCGAGGCGGAGACTACTCCGCCGTGAGTGGCGCGATCTCGGTGATCCAGAGAAGACGCGCGACTGGCATCGCGCGCCCCCAAGCCCTAAGGCTTCAGGAATCCCACCGTCTTGTAGACGTCGGCCAGGATCGGATCGGCCAGGGCGCGGGCCTTGGCGGCGCCCTCGTGCAGCACCGAATCGACGTAGCCGGGATCCTTCATCAGCCGCTGCATCTCCGCGCCGACCGGGCCGAGCTTGGTCACCGCGATGTCGGTCAGCGCCGCCTTGAACTCCGAGAACTGCTTGCCGGCGAAGGAAGCGATCACGGCGTCCTTCGCCTGGTCGGCGAGTGCCGCATAGATGCCGAGAAGATTATCGGCGTCGGGGCGCTTCTCGGCGTCGGCCGCGGTGTCGGGCATCGGCAGCGGGTCGGTCTTGGCGCGGCGGATCTTCTGGGCGATCGCATCGGCGTCGTCGGTGAGGTTGATGCGCGAGTAATCCGACGGGTCCGACTTGCTCATCTTCTTGGTGCCGTCGCGCAGGCTCATCACACGCGTCGCCGCCCCGAAGATCAGCGGCTCGGTCACCGGGAAGAAGTCCGGCGCGTGGAAGTCGTTGTTGAACTTGATGGCGATGTCGCGCGTCAGCTCGAGGTGCTGCTTCTGGTCCTCGCCGACGGGCACATGCGTGGCCTTGTAGATCAGGATGTCGGCCGCCATCAGCGCCGGATAGGCGTAGAGGCCCAGCGAGGCGTTCTCGCGGTCCTTGCCGGCCTTCTCCTTGAACTGGGTCATGCGGTTCATCCAGCCGAGCCGCGCCACGCAGTTGAACACCCAGGCGAGCTGGGCGTGCTGGGGCACCATCGACTGGTTGAAGATCGCGTGCTTCTTGCCGTCGACGCCGGCGGCCAGGAACGCCGACGCGATCTCGCGCGTCTGGCTGCTCAGCAGCGCCGGGTCCTGCCACACGGTGATCGCGTGCATGTCGACCACGCAGTAGAGGCACTCGTAGTCGTCCTGCAGGCGCGCGAAGTTGCGGATCGCGCCCAGGTAGTTGCCGAGGTGGAGGTTTCCGGTGGGCTGCACGCCCGAGAGGATGCGGCCTTTCAGGCCCTTGGCGGCGTACGGCGCGAGATGGGAATTGGGCGCGGCAGCGGCTGTGGTGACGTCAGGCATGGATGTGGACTCCGCTCACTGTTTCTAGGGCGCGGGCTTTGGACCTCCGCGCACCCCGCCGGTGGAAGGCAGGGGCGGGCGGGTATCGCTTACCAACCGACCAGAATCAAGGCGGCCGGAATCGAGCACGGGGCGTTGACGAGCGCCGCCCGGCCTGTTCGGATCGGAATTGCACGCATCTTGCAAAATAAGCGGGAGCGGCGGGGGAACGGCTTCAACGACCTGGATGGAGGCATCCGATGGACGAACGGCAATTGCGTGGTCTGATCGACCAGGTGAGGGCGGGCGGGCTGTCCCGCCGTGGATTCGTGCGGCGGCTGGCGGCCGTGGGCCTGGCGGCGCCGCTGGCGACGCAGCTCCTGGCCCATGCCGGCGTGGCGATGGCCCAGACCAAATCTGCCTACAAGCCGACCAAGCGCGGCGGCGGCGGGCTGCTCAAGGTCCTGTGGTGGCAGGGCCCGACCCTGCTCAATCCGCACTTCGCCGTCGGCACCAAGGACCAGGACGGCTCGCGCATCTTCTACGAGCCGATGGCGGCGTGGGACCGCGACGGCAACCTGCGCCCCGTGCTGGCGGCGGCGATCCCGGGGCGCGAGGACGGCACGCTGGCGGCCGACGGCCGGTCGGTGACGTGGAAGGTGAAGCCGGGCGCCACCTGGCACGACGGCAAGCCAGTCACCGCCGACGACCTCGTCTTCACCTGGAAGTACGCCAGCGACCCGGCGACGGCCGCCGTCACCAGCGGCTCCTACAAGGACGTGACGGTCGAGAAGGTCGACAGTCACACCGTCACCGTGAAGTTCGCGCAGCCGACGCCATTCTGGGCCGACGCATTCGTCGGCTGGGCGGGCTGCGTCATTCCCCGGCACCTGTTCGCCGACTACATCGGCGCCAAGTCGCGCGAGGCCCCGACCAACCTCAAGCCGGTCGGCACCGGGCCGTACAAATTCAAGGACTTCAAACCGGGAGATATCGTCAGAGGAGAGATCAACCCGAACTATCACACGCCGAACCGTCCGTATTTCGATGCCATCGAGATGAAGGGCGGCGGCGACGCGGTGTCGGCGGCACGCGCGGTGCTGCAGACCGGCGAGTATCACTTTGCCTGGAACGTGCAGGTCGAGGACGAGATTCTGCTGCGCCTCGAGAAGGGCGGCAAGGGCCACGTCGCCATCACGCCGGGCGGCAGCATCGAGCACCTGCAGATCAACAACACCGATCCATGGACCGAGGTCGATGGCGAGCGCTCGAGCCTCAAGACCAGGCATCCGATCTTTTCCGACCCGGTGGTGCGCCAGGCGCTGTCGCTGTTGATCGACAAGGATTCGGTGGAGAAGCACATCTACGGCCGCACCGGGCAGGCGACCGCGAACTATATCAACAATCCCGAGCGCTTCCGCTCGAAGACCACGAAGTACGCGTTCGACATCGACAAGGCCAACGCGCTGCTCGACAAGGCGGGCTGGGCGCGCGGCGCCGACGGCGTGCGTGCCAAGGACGGCAAGAAGCTGAAGTTCGTCTACCAGACCTCGATCAACCAGCCACGCCAGAAGACCCAGGCCATCGTCAAGCAGGCCTGCCAGAAAGCCGGCATCGAGATCGAGATCAAGGCGGTGACGGCCTCGGTGTTCTTCTCGTCCGACGTCGCCAATCCTGACACCTACACCAAGTTCTATTCCGACCTGCAGGAATACAGCAACGGCATGAATGCGCCCGACCCGGAAGTCTTCCTGCGCCAGTTCTGCTCGTGGGAAGCCGCGCAGAAGGAGAACAAGTGGCAGGGCCGCAACATCACGCGCTGGCAGAACAAGGAATACGACGACATCCACAAGGCGGCCCAGGTCGAGCTCGATCCCATCAAGCGCGCGGCCATGCTCATCCGGCTGAACGAACTCGCCGTGAACAACTACGTCATCATTCCGCTGGTGGCGCGGCCGGGCGCGGCGGCGATGAACAACAGCCTGGTCGCCGAACTGAGCGGCTGGGACAACAACACATCCGATCTCGCCAACTGGTTCCGCGAGGGCTAGAACGACGCGGAAGAAAAAGAAGGTTTCCGCGATGTCCGACACCCCGCCGATCGAGTACGCCTTTCCCGAGTTGCGCAAGTGGGAGAAGGGTGCAGCACCCTACATCCATGTGCGCGACAGCGGCAGGCCGGGGCCCACGGTGATGGTGACGGCGCTGACCCACGGCAACGAGGTCTCGGGCGCCATCGTGGTCGACGCGCTGCTCGAACGCGGGCTCGCGCCGCGCAGCGGCACGCTGATCCTGTCGTTCGGCAACATCGAGGCCTATCACTCGTTCGATCCGCGCACACCCTTCAAGTCGCGCATGGTCGACGAGGATTTCAATCGCGTCTGGGGCCGCCTCGACCAGCCCGCCACCACGACCGAGACCCGGCGCGCGCTGGTGCTGAAGCCGTTTGTCGAGCGTGCGGATTTGCTGCTCGATCTCCACTCGATGCACGACGACGGCGTGCCGCTGATGCTGGCCGGCCCGCTCGACAAGGGCAGCGAGCTTGCCAGGAAGGTCGGCACGCCGGTCGATATCATCCGCGACGCGGGCCATGCTGCGGGAATGCGCATGCGCGACTACGGCGGCTTCGGTGATCCCAAGAGCCCCAAGAACGCGCTGTTGATCGAGACCGGCCAGCACTGGCGCGCCTCGTCGGTCACCGTCGCCAAGGACGTGGCCGCACGCTTCCTGGCCGAGACCGGGATCGTCGAGGCGGGCGACCTGCCGCCGGACTGGAAGCAGAAGGCGTTGGCGAAACAGCGCATCATCGAGGTGACGCACGCCATCGCCACGAAGAAGGGCAACTTCACGTCGGCGCGGCGCTTCGAGGGCCAGGAGGTCATCGCCAGAGCCGGCACCGTACTGGGCCACGACGACGGCGAGCCGGTGACGACGCCCTACGACAACTGCGTGCTGGTCATGCCCTCGTCGTCGCGGCCGCTGCGCCCCGGCGTCACGGTAGTGCGTCTGGGCCGCCTGATGTGATGTCGGCGGGTGTGACGTTCGGGGGGCGTCGCATCGCGGCCTTGATCTCGCCGATGCGCACCACGCCCAGCACCATGCCGCACAGCCCGTAGGCCACGCCGCCCGCCGCAACGAGAACGGCCAGCGCCGCCGCGCCCGCCAGATCCGGATGGGCGAGCGGCGTCTTGACGAAGACCAATCCCAGCCAGAGCACACCGCCCATGCCGACCGCGGCGGCGGCGATCCGCCAGGTCCGCGAGACGAGCCGCGCATCGGGCAGCCAGTGACCGCGCCGGCGCAGCACGATCGCCAGCAAGGCGGCGTTCAGCCAGCCCGACAGCGAGGAGGAGAGCGCGATGCCGACCTGCGCGAGCGGCGTGGCCAGCACGAACACCGCGTTCAGTGCGACGTTGACGGCGATCGATACGAGCGCGGTGTAGAGCGGCGTGCGCGTGTCCTCGCGCGCGAAGAAGCCAGGCGTCAGTGCCTTGACCAGCATGAAGGCGGGCAGGCCCGCGGCGTAGGCCACCAGCGCGCCCGCCGTCCGCAGCGTGTCGTCCGGCCCGAACTTGCCGTGCTCGAACAGCACGCGGATCATCGGCTCGGCCAGGATCCACAGCGCCACTGTCGATGGCACGCTGAAGAGCAGGCCGAACTCGAGGGCGCGGTTCTGGTTGGCCATCGCGGCCTCCGTCGCGCCGGCGCGCAACTGGCGGGAGAGGAGCGGCAGCAGCGCGGTGCCGATGGCGATGCCGATCACGCCGAGCGGCAGCTGGGCGACACGGTCGGCGTAGTAGAGCGCCGAGATCGAGCCCGCCGGCAGGAGCGACGCCCACACGACCTCGAGCACAGTGCTGACCTGCTGGGCGCCACCACCCACCGCCACCGGCGTGGCGAGCCGCACGAGCTGGCGCACGCGCGGGGTGAAGCGCGGCCGCACCAGCCTCATGGCGACGCCGTCGCGCCAGCACGAGAACAGGAGCCACAACCATTGCAGCAGCCCGGCCAGCGCCACGCCGATGGCGGCGGCGTATCCCGCGTCGGGCAGCAGCGGCGTCAGTCCCAGCACCGCGCCGATCAGCGTGACGTTGAGCAGCACTGGCGTGAAGGCCACCTCGGCGAAGCGGTCGATGCTGTTCAGCACGCCGCCATAGAGCGAGGCCAGAGAGATGAACACGAGATAGGGGAAGGTGATGCGACCGTAGGTGACGGCGAGATCGAAGATCGACGTGTCGCCGGTGAAGCCCGGCGCCATCACCCAGATCACGGCCGGCATCGCCGCGATCATCAGCACGGTGAAGGGCACCAGCACCATCAGCAGGCAGGCGTGCGCCTGGCGGGCGAAGACCAACGCCGACTCGCGGCCCTCGCCTTGCAACTCGCCCGCGAACAGCGGCACGAAGGCCGCCGAGAAGGCGCCTTC
>Ga0105240_10007626_pt1 | contig 15671 bp, 12 predicted proteins | sample KBSC54metaG_FD_80426 | JGI IMG/M metagenome (GOLD analysis project Ga0105240, IMG submission 80426) | Corn rhizosphere microbial communities from Kellogg Biological Station, Michigan, USA - KBS C5-4 metaG | ecosystem: Host-associated > Plants > Roots > Rhizosphere > Soil | place: Michigan, USA... | reverse complement strand
GGCGCCGCGCTGGATTTGCCCGTCGGTGTGTTCAAGGAGGGTTACCAGTTCGATGCGCTGATCATCGACGGGCGCTCGCGTGAAAGTAATTTACGCCTGAATGCGGACGATTCGCCCGGGGATGTGTTGCAGAAGATCATCTACCTGGCCGGTCGAACCAACATCCGCGAAGTGTGGGTCGCTAATCGGCGCGTGCACCCGGTGGGTGTCACGACGCAGGCATGGGATGGTCGCGAACGTAGGCGTCAATAGCGGCAAACCAACGCTGCTTTTCCGCGGCCTCCAGAAAAGAAGCTTCAAACGAGTTGCGTGCCAGCGTGGTGAGTTCCGCTTGGGTAAGCCCGAGTCCACGCTCGATGGCCGTAAAGTTCTCCAACAGGTAGCCGCCGAAGTAGGCCGGGTCATCCGAGTTGACGGTGACACATAATCCGCGCTCCAGCAGGCGTCGGATGTTGTGGTCCTCGACCTTTTTGAAAACCTTCAATTTCACGTTCGACAGCGGGCAGACGGTCAACGGCATCCGTTCCCGTACCAGCCGCTCGACCAGGCTCGCGTCCTCTTCGCAGCGAACCCCGTGATCGATGCGCTTCACCTTCAGAAGGTCGAGTGCTTCGTAGATGTACTCCGGCGGCCCTTCCTCGCCTGCGTGGGCTACCGTCAGAAAGCCTTCGCGACGGGCCCGATCGAACACCGCCGCAAACTTCGCAGGCGGATGACCTTTTTCCGATGAGTCGAGTCCCACCCCCACGATGGTGTCTTTGAAAGGCAGCGCTTCTTCCAACGTCCGCATGGCGTTTTCGGCGCTCAGGTGGCGCAGAAAGCACAGAATCAGGCGTGAGCTGATCCCGAGCTCCTCACGTCCGGCGCGTAGAGCGCGGGTAATGCCTTCCAGCACCGTTCGGAAGGCGATGCCGCGCTCGGTGTGGGTCTGCGGGTCGAAAAAAATCTCAACATGCACCACGCCCTGCTCATGGGCCTTACGCAAATACGCTTCGGTCAGCGCGAAAAAGTCGTCCGTATCACGTAATACGCTGGCTCCAGCGTAGTAGATGTCGAGAAAGGACTGCAGATCGGAAAACCGGTAGGCGGTCCGCAACGCCTCGACATCGGCATACGGCAAGGTCACGCCGTGCTTGCGGGCCAGCCGGAACGCGAGCTCGGGCTCCAGGGTGCCCTCGATGTGCAAATGCAATTCTGCCTTGGGCAGCCCTTTCAGGAACCCTGCTGCAGATTTCATAGCCGATACTCTTCATTGACGCCAAGGCGAATCGGGCACGTATATCACGCTTTGGAATGCTGTTTGCAACGGTTATGCCATTGTCGTTAGGATCGGTACCAATGGGCCAACTGACAACGCATGTCCTGGATATCAGCGCGGGTCTGCCGGCCGCAGGCCTGCGGATCGAGCTGCATTCGTGGACGGCGACTTCCGCCATTCGGTTGGCGACGGTGGTCACCGGCCCCGACGGCCGGGTGGGGCAGCCCCTGCTGGCGGGCGAGGATTTTCGCGCCGGCCGCTACACACTGACGTTCTATGTGGCGGAATATTTCCGTGGCCGCGGGGTGGCCCTGCCGGAGCCTGCCTTCATCGAAGAGGCCACCATCCGGATCGGCATCGCCCGTCCCGAGCAGCATTACCACGTCCCCTTGTTGATCGCTCCGTGGAGCTATTCGGTCTACCGGGGAGGATAGCGTGGACGATATCCGCTTCCTGCTCGATGGACGATTGGTGTGCGTTGAAAATGCCTCCCGCACCATGACGGTGCTGGAATACCTGCGCGAGGTCGCTCATCGCACGGGCACGAAAGAGGGTTGCGCCGAAGGCGACTGCGGTGCCTGTACGGTGGTGTTGGGGCAGCTCGACGCGCACAGCGGTCGTGTCGAGTACCGGGCCGTGAATTCCTGTATTCGCTTTCTGCCGACCATCGATGGCCACGAGTTGGTCACGGTGGAGAGTTTGTCGGCGCCCGACGAAGCTCCGCACCCGGTGCAACAGGCGATGATGGATCATCATGCCTCGCAGTGCGGGTTCTGCACGCCTGGCTTTGTGATGTCACTGTTCGCTCTGTATCTGCAGGAGCCCGCGCCGACTCGGGAGCGGGTGCTGGAGGCGCTGTCGGGAAACCTGTGCCGCTGTACCGGGTACCGTCCGATCATCGAGGCCGGTGTGCGCATGGGTGAGTATCCAACACCGGCGCGCTGGGATCGAAATGCCTGCGCCGACTCTTCGCGTTGCGAGGCTCTGCGTGCCATTCAACGCGAGCAGTCCGTGCGGCTGCCCGGATTTTTTGCCCCCCGCAGTGTCGATGAGCTGGCCGCGGAGTTGGAAAGGGAGCCCCGCTCTCTGGTCCTGGCGGGCGGCACGGATATCGGCCTGTGGGTCACGAAGCAACTGCGCGAGTTGCCGCCGCTGGTTTACGTGGGCGCCGTCGCGGAGCTGCAGCAGGTTCGCCGTGGTGCCGCAGACATCGAAATCGGCGCTGCCGTGTCATTGACCGATGGCTGGCGCGAGCTGGTTGCCACCTATCCAACACTCGCCGAGATGGCGCAGCGGTTTGGGTCTCCTCCCGTGCGGAACTCCGGCACCTTGTGCGGAAACCTGGCGAACGGATCGCCGATCGGGGATTCACTTCCCGTTCTGATCGCGCTGGATGCGGAGTTGGTATTGCGCCGGGGTTCCCGTGTGCGCCGTGTGCCGCTGGAGAAGTTCTACCTGGGCTATCAACGTACGGCCTTGGAGCCGGGCGAGTTTGTCCTGGCGGTGAAAGTTCCCGCGCAAACGCCAGGTTGGATTGCAGCTTACAAGCTCTCGAAACGCTTTGATCAGGACATTTCGGCGCTCGCGGTGGCTTTTGCCGTGAGGGTCGAAGGAGGGCGTGTGGCCGCCGCGCGCATCGCCTTCGGCGGCATGGCAGCGGTGGCGATGCGGGCGCCAACAGTCGAGCGCGCCTTGATCGGAGCCACCTGGAGTGAATCCAGCATCGATGTGGCGGTGGAAAAGTTGGCCGAGGATTTCAAACCCCTGACCGACATGCGGGCCAGCAGCGCCTATCGCCTCCAGTCCGCCGGCAATCTCCTGCGCCGCTTCTACTTCGAGCACAGTGGGGCGGCCGAGCCCACGCGAACCGCCGATACGGTCGCGGCCTTGGCTCCGGCTTAGACGATCATGGCTGTCCGTCACGAAAGCGCACACCTGCACGTCAGCGGTAGAGCGCTTTATGCTGACGACATCCCATTGCCGCCCAACACCCTGCATGCGGCGTTCGGTTTGAGCACGATTGCGCATGGTCGGATCCGGGCGTTGGATCTGGGGCCCGTGCTGGAGTTTCCCGGGGTTGCGACGGTTGCCGCTGCCGCGGACGTGCCTGGCGAGAATAACTATGGCAGCGCGGTTCACGACGACCCCATTTTTGCACCCGACCTGGTTCAGTATGTTGGGGCGCCGCTGTTCGCGGTGGCCGCCAACTCCTACATTACGGCCCGAAAAGCCGCGCGCTGGGCCCGGGTGGATTACGAGGCGTTGCCGGCGATTTTAGATATCCGGTCAGCGTTGGCGGCGGATGCAACGGTACTACCGACCCAACGCATCACTCGCGGCAACCCTGTCGAGGCGTTGGCCCGCGCACCGCATCGGCTGCAGGGCACGGTTCATGTCGGGGGCCAGGATCACTTCTATCTCGAAGGCCAGATTGCCATCGCCGTGCCCCAGGAGGATGGCGGCATGCTGGTGCACAGCTCTACCCAACACCCGTCTGAGGTGCAGCAGATCGTCGCCCATGCCCTGGCCAAACACTCCAACCAGGTGACGGTGCAGTGTCGTCGCATGGGCGGAGGGTTCGGGGGCAAGGAAACCCAGCCCGCCCTGATCGCCGCCGCGGCCGCGGTGCTGGCTCACAAGACCGGCCGCCCCGTGAAGCTGCGCCTCGATCGCGATACCGACATGATGATGACCGGGAAGCGGCATGACTTTCTGGCCGATTACACGGTGGGTTTTGCTGACGATGGGCGAATTCTCGCGTTGACCGTGATGTTGGCTTCGCGCTGCGGATATTCGGCGGACTTGTCGGGTCCGGTGAATGACCGTGCCATGATGCACATCGATAACGCCTATTTCCTCGAGCACGTCGACATTGTTTCCTACCGCTGCAAGACCCATACGGTATCCAATACCGCATTTCGTGGCTTCGGCGGTCCGCAGGGTATGGTGGTGATCGAGCAGATCATCGACTCGATTGCGCGCCAGCTCCGCCTGGATCCACTCGAGGTCAGGCGTCGGAACTTCTATGGCACCCAGGATCGCAACGTTACTCACTATGGCCAGACGGTCGAGCACAACCTGATTCCCACGATTGTCGAGCGGCTCGCGCAGAGTAGTGCGTATGTCGAGCGCCGCAAGCAGGTGGCCGAGTGGAATGCCGTCCACCGGCACATCAAGCGAGGACTCGCTTTGACGCCGGTGAAATTCGGGATTTCCTTCACCGCCACCCTGTTCAACCAGGCCGGGGCGTTGGTTCATGTCTACACCGACGGCACGGTGTTGCTGAACCACGGCGGCACGGAAATGGGGCAGGGGTTGTTTACCAAGGTGGCGCAAGTCGTCGCCACCGAGTTTGGTTTGCCCCTGAGTGCCATTCGAGTGTCGGCGACCGATACCTCCAAAGTCCCGAATACTTCCGCCACCGCGGCCTCGGCCGGCGCGGATTTGAATGGCAAGGCTGCCCAGGCCGCCGCACAGACCATCCGCGGTCGCCTGACACAGTTCGCCTGCGAGACCTACCAGGTGCCCGAGGCGGCCGTGAGCTTCCGCGACGGCCGGGTGCTCATTGGCGAGCGGCAGTACTCATTTGCGGAGTGGGTGCAGAAGGCATACCAGTCCCGGATTTCATTGTCCTCGACGGGTTACTACCGCACGCCGAAAATTTCGTACGACAAGACCACTCTCCGCGGCCGGCCGTTCTTTTACTATGCCTATGGTGCTGCCGTCAGTGAAGTTGCTGTCGACACCCTGACGGGAGAGACCCAGTTTCTGCGTGTCGACATTCTCCACGACGTCGGCCAGTCCCTGAATCCCGCGATCGACCTCGGCCAGATCGAAGGCGGCTTCCTGCAAGGTGTGGGTTGGCTCACGTCGGAAGAGTTGTGGTGGAACGCGAAGGGCGAGCTCCGGACCCACGCCCCATCCACTTACAAGATTCCCACTGCTCGCGACTGGCCTCCCTACGCGCGGGTGCAATTGCTCGAGGGCCAGCCTAACGGCGAAGAGACCATCTACCGCTCCAAAGCCGTCGGCGAGCCTCCGTTGATGTTGGCCATATCCGTCCTGCTCGCGATTCGGGATGCGATCGCCAGTTGCGGGCCTCCCGGCACCCAGGCCGAACTGGTTGCTCCCGCGACCCCGGAGGCGGTCTTGCGCGCTCTCGCCGGCGTTCGGTCGGAGAATGGCGTCCATGCCGCGCCGGAGTCTCGGGTGGAGGCGGACGTATGAGCATTGCAGCCCGCCGAGCGCACCGCGTGCGAAAGGAGCTCCTCGCATGAGCGCCGCCCCCGGCCTTCCTCGCGACTGGATCCCCACGCTCCTGCGATTCCTCGAGCGCGAGCCCGTCGTGGCCCGCGTGGTCGTCACCGAAGCTCGCGGCTCAACCCCTCGCGAACCCGGCGCTTTCATGCTCGTGGGCCGCGACAGCGTGGAAGGCTCAATCGGCGGCGGCCGACTCGAATGGGAAGCGATCGCCGCCGCGCGCGACTTACTCGCCGACCTCACCGCCGCCGCACGCCTCAACAAGGTCGTGCTCGCCGCGGATGTTGGCCAGTGCTGTGGCGGTGTTGTGTCGGTTTGGCTCGAGAAATTCACACCCGAAGACTTGCCGGTCCTCCACGCCGCCGCCGAAGCCGGCGCTCGTGGCCGTGCGGTGTTGGTGAGCGAGGTCACCCCCGCCGAAGTCCATCGGCGCGTGGTAGCTCCGGCCCCCCACCGACGCCCGCAACCGGCGACGGCCGACATCAATCCAGCCAACGCCGCCGTGTCTGATCGAGCCATTGCCGACCCGCCCCGGCGCGTCCAGCCGGCGATGGCCAACATCAGTCCAGCCAACGCCACCGTGTCTGATCGAGCCCTTGCCGACTCGCCCCGGCGCGCCCAGCCCGACATGTCTGCTACCGCTCCGAGCGCCACCCCCACAGCGATCGAGCACCTCCTTCGCCAACCGCGCCAACTCGCCGGGCCCATCGTCCTCGTCGCCGGCGCCGTCACCGTCGCTCCGGCCGCCGCCAACCGCGCAGCCGCCGCCCCCAGCAAACTGACTTTCATCGAGCGCCTGGACGACGACCTTCCCGCAGTCTGGCTCTACGGTGCCGGCCACGTCGGCCAGGCACTCGCGCGGATTTTGATGGAGCTACCCCTTCGCCTGACGTGGATTGATTCTCGCGCCGAGTTGTTTCCCCAACCCCTTCCTGACAGCGTCCGCGTCCTCCGTGACGATGACAGTGTCGCGACCGTCTCCGAAGCTCCCGTCGGCGCCTATTTCGTGGTGATGTCCCACAGTCACCCGCTGGACTTCGAGTTGTGTCACGCGCTGTTGGAGCGTAACGACTTCGCCTGGCTAGGCCTGATCGGCTCCGACAGCAAAGCCGCTCGCTTCCGTTCCCGCCTGGCGCGCACCGGCCTCGGCGCAGACGTGATTGCAAAACTGGTCTGCCCCATCGGTGTTGAAGGCATCACGAGCAAATGGCCGGCCGCCATCGCCGTCGCTGTTGCCGCCCAATTGATGCAGAAGATTTCGTCGGCGGCCGAGCGACCTGAGGTGCTGCCGTCCATGGCCTTGCCGCCGAAGAGCGCCAAGGTCCCGCGACCGCCCAGCTTACCCACTCCAGTATCGCCCGACGTCCCCTGCGCCCACGAACTCTGCGCTACTTGCGGCACCCCCGCCGCGCCGAGCCATGCCGCGAGTCGCGCAGACACCGCCGGCCCCGCAAACTCAACCGTCCCCGGCGCCCGACCCGGCACGGTGGCCACCTGCGGCACCTCCATCGCACCGGACGGCTCCGCCGGCCCCGCAAGCCCAACCGCCCCCCGCCCCGACACGGTGACTTCTTGATCGACTATCTCTTGGACTGGTGCGGCCTCCTGGTCCGCTGGCTCCATGTCATTGCCGGCATTGCTTGGATCGGCTCATCGTTTTATTTCGTCTGGCTCGACAATCATCTCCAGCCGCCGCTTGCCAGCGCGGAACCTGCTGACCCCAATGTCGCGGGTGAGCTATGGGCCGTCCACGGTGGTGGGTTCTACCGGTCGCGCAAGTATCGGGTCGCCCCAGCGGTGTTGCCGCCCACACTGCACTGGTTCTATTGGGAGGCCTACACGACCTGGCTGTCGGGCTTTGGCCTGTTATGTCTGTTGTATTTCCTGCGCGCCGAGGCCTATCTCATCGACCCCTCGGTTGCCGCACTGACGAAACCCGCCGCTATCGCGATTGCCTTGGGCGTGTTAGTCGCGAGCTGGCTCGTTTATGACGGCCTGTGTCGTTCACCTCTCGGCCGCAATGCGCGCGCGCTGGCGATAGCCGTGGCGTCAGTCACGGCTTTCGAAGCATGGGGTCTGTGTCACCTGTTTGGCGGGCGGGGTGCCTTCATGGTGTTTGGTGCCGCGCTCGGTACCATCATGGTCGCCAACGTTCTGTTCATCATCATTCCCGGCCAACGCGAGCTCGTCAAGGCCAAGAAAGAAGGTCGCGAGCCCGATTCCGGCCCAGGCTTGCGGGGCAAGCAGCGGTCTGTACACAACACATATTTCACGCTGCCCGTGCTGTTCGTCATGATCAGCAATCACTACGCGATGACGTACAGTGCCCGTGACAACTGGCTCGTACTCATCGCGATGAGCTTCGCCGGCGCGTGCATCCGCGGCTGGTTCGTTGCGCGGCATAAGCCGGAAGGCCGACGCGGGGTCAAGTCGGCACTGCCCGCGGCGTTGGGTGTGTTGACGTTGGCCGGCGTGGTTGTGGCACTGGCGCCCGGCCGGACACTGGTGCAACCGGGCCTGGCATTGCAGGGATCTCAAATCCACGCCATCGTGGAGCAACGCTGTGTTCCCTGTCACAGCACTCACCCGGCCACACAATTCGGATTCAGCGCACCCCCCAATGGTATCGTGCTCGAAACGCTCGACCAGGTGCGCGCGCATCTCCCCGAAGTCCAGAAACAGGTATCCCTGCGGGCCATGCCACTGGGCAACCTCACCGGAATGACCGATGCAGAGCGTGCGACGTTGCTGATGTGGATCGGCCACGGCGGGGCAGGGCAGCTTCCGTGATAACCCTGGAAGCGTTGAACGCCCTACCTGTTGAAACATTTACCGCCACTCTCGGTACAATATTCGAGCATTCTCCTTGGGTCGCACAGCGCGCTGCCTCGTCGCGGCCGTTCGCCTCACGCTTGGACTTGCTCGATGCAATGCGTACGGCCGTCCGTGAGGCGCCCCTCCAGGATCAACTGAGCTTGATTCGCGCCCATCCCCAACTCGGCGCGCGAGGTCGCAAGCGACTGGAGCTGACAGAAGCATCCTCGCGCGAGCAACGGCGTGCCGGTCTGGACGCTTGCAGCGACGAAGAGTTCGCCGAGCTGATGCGACTCAACACCGCCTACGTGCAGAAGTTCGATTTCCCTTTCATCCTCGCGGTCCGCGGTCACGACCCCGACTCCATTCTGGCGTTCATGCGCGGCCGCCTGAACAATGATCTCGAACAGGAGCGCCATACCGCACTCACCCAGATCGGCCTGATCGGCGGATATCGATTGGCCGACATGGTGGCGAGCTCTGCAGCGGCTGAGGTGCGCGCCATGCATGCGCGAGTTACGCGGGCGCAGGCGGTGTCCGAGCCGCTTCTGCGCGAGTGGATGCTTGCCGCCGGCCTGGACGTCCGTGCAGGCTTCGCCTTCACGCCTCCGAGTGCCACCAGTTCAACCTCGCTCCCAAAAGGCGCCAACACGCACTCAATCGCCGCCGCCAGTCCAACCTCTGCCGTCCCAAACGCCTGCTTCCTTTTCGGCGCCTACTTCGACACCGCCACCCGCACTCCGCGTCGCGACGGAAGTCTGAGTTCCCTGCTGGGAGTCGCCGTCGCCCAAGACCTCCGCGTGCGGCAACGCCAAATCCGGTTCGGCCTGTTGGTTTCCCCCTTCCCAGAGGGCGCCCAACAGGGCAGTATCCTCCTCGACGCCGCACTTCACGAACACACCACGCTGTCCGCAGCAGAAATCGAACCGCTCATGCCTCTGCGAGCCGCCGATGTGACCGAGCACTACCTGGTTATTTCGTCGCCTGCGTCCACCAGCGCTTGCGGCGCTCTCGATGTAATCGCTCTCGAGCGCGCCACCGGCGCCCTGGAATACTTCCTGGCCCAGCCCTGACAAGAATCCCGACAAAAATTCAACTTCAACAAGAGTCCATGCAACAACTGTTCGATCTCCGCGGCCACGGCACCACCGTTCGCACCGAGGTGTTTGCCGGCCTGACCACCTTCCTCACCATGGCCTACATTGTCGTGGTGAACCCCCTCATTCTGGGTGAAGCCGGACTTCCGGTGGCCGGAGTCGCCGTGGCGACCTGCCTTTCCGCGGGTTTTGGCAGCATCCTCATGGGCCTGTTGTCCAACTACCCGTTGGCGCTCGCGCCAGGGATGGGGTTGAACGCCTACTTCACGTACACCGTCGTGAAAGGGATGGGGCTTCCCTGGCAGACCGCCCTGGGCTGTGTATTCATCTCCGGCGTTGCCTTCATGTTGCTAACGGTCGCCGGTGTGCGTCGTCTGATCATCAAGGCGCTGCCTCGCTCCCTGTTCGCGGCGGTTGGCGGGGGCATTGGCATTTTCATTGCCTTTATCGGCCTGAGAGACGCGGGCATCGTGGTCCCGAGTCCGGGCACCGTCGTCGGCCTCGGAAAAGTCACTGCGGCACCGACGGCGCTCGCCATTCTGGGCCTGCTGGTGATCGCTTCTCTCCAGGCCATGCGCGTTCGTGCAGCGATATTGATTGGCATTCTGCTGATCGCAATCCTCGCCTGGGTGTTGGGAGTTTCGCACTTCGCGCCCGCGTCCTACAGTCTGACCGACCTCGCCTCGACCGCATTCAAGCTCGACATTCCGGCCGCCTTGAATTTGAAAGGCGGGGTAGGGCTGTCGCTGGTCGAAATCATTTTTGTCTTCCTGTTTGTCGATATGTTTGACAACATAGGCACGCTGGTCGCGGTGACCAAGCGCGCGGGCCTCGTCGATAAAGACGGCTCGGTGCCGCGCCTGAACCGGATCCTGCTGTCCGATTCCATTTCCATGCTGTTCGGTGCCTTGGCCGGCACCAGCCCGGTGACGAGTTATATCGAGAGCGCGTCGGGCGTAGCCGTCGGAGGCCGCACGGGCCTGACCAGCATCGTGGTCGGTATCCTGTTCCTGGGCACTTTGTTCTTAGCCCCCGTGGTGCAGGCGATTCCCGCGTTCGCGACCGCACCTGCTTTGATACTGGTCGGCGCGCTGATGATGGGGGCGCTCACCGAAGTCGAGTGGAGCGACCCGAGCGCAGCGATCCCAGCCTTCCTCACTGTGATCATCATTCCGCTCACGTACTCGATTGCCAACGGCCTCGCCTTCGGCATTACCAGCTATGCGGTGTTGAAACTGATCCGTGGCCAGGCCCGCGTCAGTGACTGGTTGGTGTATTTGTTGGCGGCGCTATGTATAGCGCGCTTCATTTACCTGGCGTAGCAACCACGACGGTGTGACGTGGTGTTCCGACGCGGCCCCCGCATTCCTCGATCTGACGCCGAAAACCAACGCCATCCAACCCTGCGGGCCCGGCCCACCGCGCCGGGCCTCGAGGGGCCCCCCTACATCCCAGGCGCTGGCCCTCCGCACCCCGTCCGGCGCCGCCTGCGCCGCCTGCGCAAACTTACCCTGTCTTGACCTGCTCCCCCTTGGGCGGTGCCGCGAAGAAGTCCTCGCCAACAGGCTTGTTAGCCAGAATCTCCTCCCGCGTCAGTCCCTGGATCTCGTGCGGAAACACCAGCCAGCTATCGGTAGCCCGCACATAAAAATCCGGCACCAACGCACTTCGATTGCGTGACGGCTTGTAGTACACCGTCGCGATCTTCACCTTGCTGGGCAAGTTGCGTCGGCAGCGGCGTTTGAGCTCCGACATCACTGCCTCCAGGCTCCGCCCCGAATCAAACACATCATCCACGATCAGTAACTCGTCCTCCGCCTCCAGGCGTGAGACCAGGTAGTCGGTCGCGTGGACCCGCACGGTTTTGCTTTGCTGGTCGATGCCCGTGTAGGAGGACGTGCGAATCGGAATGTGATCGGCGTGGATGCCGTGATATTCCAGGACTTCCTGGACCGCGATGCCGATCGGAGCACCACCGCGCCACATGGCCACCAGGAATGTCGGCCGCAGGCCACTGCGTACGATGAGCCGGGCCAGCTCCATCGAGTCGCGCAGTAACGAGTCGGCCGAAATAAAAAGCTTTTCCATGGGTTGTGACTCTCAAAAAAGGCGCCAGCGGCGGGGGCGCCATTATGCACTGCTCGGAGCCGACAGGCTCCTGGACGGGGGGCTCGAGCACCCATGCCTGCTACGTCCCTGGGCCATTACCGCCTGCCGGGCCCCCCTGAGATTGCTGCGGCTGCTGTTAATCCAACAGTCCGAGTAGGGTAGCGACAACTGCCTCCGGCGCATCCTCCTGGACGAGGTGACCGGCAGCGGGCACCACCCGCAAGGTAGCGCCCGGTATCCGGGAGGCGAGCTCGCGACCCCGCTGGAACGGAATCCAGCGGTCTTGCTCTCCCCAGAGGATGGCCACGGGGCAGTAAGTCCCAGGTCAACGTGGCCATCTCAATGGTCCTCGCGGGCTAAAGCATGATCCTCCAGAGCAGGAGTTATACTCCCCCGGCTCCGGGGTGTCTTAAAAGCAGAATGAGCGGCGAGCACAAAGTCGGTTGGGGTTGGAGAGTTTTTGCCTGCCTCATTGCGGGAGTCGTCCTCTTTGCAGCGTATTGCTGGAAGGAGCTTCGGCCTGTCCCTGTGAGGGTGCCGACGCCGACCTCCGACACCGTCACTGTGAACCCTAAGCCTCAATCGCTCCTCGACCGAGTCACGCCGACGGCAGTCGGCCACCCCACCGCGGAAAATGGAGAAGAGATTTGCGGACTAGGGCGTGCGCCGACCTCCGACCCCTACGGCATCAACATGTATGTCAGCGCACAAACCCGCGCGGCCCGCGATCGATGGGAGAGCGCCCTGTTGAACAGCGCCGACCTGCGCGCCCGTGCGGTGGGCCTGGTGCTACAGCAAACGGGCCGGAAGGTCAGTCCAGACCTGGCTCTCCGGGCCGCCGAGGCTCGCGATGAGTTAGTCCAACTGGCGGTTGGCTCCAATGATCCGACCGTCTACGCGTTGACTGTCGCTGTCTGCCACGACAAGCCCGCCGACATTGCAGTGGCCGCCGATGCATGCACCCGGATTTCGCTGTCCGAGTGGGCGCGGCTCGACCCTGACAACGTGGTGCCTTGGCTCGCCCTGGCCCAGGCGGCACGCGCTGCGGGTGACTCCGGGGCGGAAGCCACTGACTTCGCCCACGCAGCGCAGGCCCACAAGGTCGAAAATGCAGGACTGTCCTTGCTCACCCTGGCTCAATCTGAAATGCCGCAGGACTTGTCCCCGCTGGAAAAAACCGCATCGGCCATAGAATTCATTGGACTCGAAAGCGCGTGGAGCGGTCCGCAGCTAGGTGAGCCATTGCGCTATTGCACGAAAGATGCTCTGGGCAAGAGTGACTTGGCGACCCAATGCAACAACGTCGCCGCGCTCCTGGTGAGCCGGGGAAGGAGCTTGCTCGAATTCAGCATTGGCCGGCGCTTGGGTGAGCGGTTGAGTTGGCCGCAAGATCGTCTGGACAAGCTTTCGCAAGAGTGGTCCGAGCTGTTCGAGCTGGTCCCCGCCGACGGGCACGATCAATGGTCATGCGACAGCGTCGCACGCACCAATCAGTTTATGGAAAAGCGGGTGCAGGTGGGCGAGATGCAGGCGTTGCGTTATTTCAGAGACGTACCGCGCTTAAGAGACGGTCCGACTCGATGAGCTGCGCACGGCTGGGCGGCACCGGCTCCAGGGCGTTGTTTCAAAGCTCCGCCACTACCCTCACCGTGGGCTCCACCAACACTTCCTCGCAGTTCTCTTCCGCCCCTCCGCGATCAACCACCAGAAAGTGACAAGTTTTCCCCAGCGCCAACAAAGCATGATGCCAGGTGTTGCGCCGATAATTGACGCCCTGATTGCCAGCCGCCCGAAACGCCCGAATCCGACTTCCCCAAGGCGTATCTCCCGGCTCAGCCACCACCACCAGATAGGGCAAGCCATCCAACGGGTAAAACGCCTGACTCGACAGCGGATGCCGCTCGAGGCCCTTCACAACAAAGGGCAACGGACGCGGTGACGCTTTGAAAATGCTGATGAGCGGCCGCCCTCCATTGGCGAGCACATCTACCGGCGTGAGATCGTCGAAGCGCTCAGAAGTCCCCTCATTGATGAGCCGAGGAGTGTGCCCCGTCGTCTCGATAACTTCCCCAAACGGCGCGAAAGCCGCCGCGGTGAGGGGCACGGCATGGAGGATCGTGTCGCTCAACCGCCACCCCTCTGCGGTTGCCCAAACAACCTGACGCGGCTCAGCCCTCCGTCCGGATGAATATTCACCCGGACATGCGACAGCGGCCCGATGTCGCGCAGTACCGCCTGAAACCGGTGCTCACCATCGGCCTTCAGAAACTGCGGCTCGAGGAGCGTCGGCCAATAAATCGACTGACTCACCACGTGTCCGTCCCACTCGCCGCGCAGGTGGCAGCCCTGAATGGACACCTGGTGTGGAAAGTTTCCTTTGAAATGTGCGGTATCGATATCGACATAATGAATTTTGCCGCGAGAACCAAGTTGCAGGATCACCCAGTCATAACCCGGCTCACGCCGGCGGCGGGTTTCCCAACCGTCTGCCATGCTCGTCCCACGTCCGGGCAGGAGCACGTTATGCATCGAGCCGTAATGCTCATCGCTGCAGGCGAGGGCACGGCCGCCGTGCAGGGCCGCCGCCAAATCAACAGTCCCCGAGCCGTTGACCCCGCTCCAGTCGAAATGCACGGTGCCGTAGGCGCGGAACCGGGCAACTCCGCCATCCGGAAAGATGTTGAGTTTGAGGTGTGTCCACGTCTCGTGGGACCGCAGAGGAAAAAAGTTCCGCTGGTTGCCGACGAGGGGTGACTGCGGCAGCAGCACTTTCCAAGAAGTATGGGTGTCAGGGGACCCGTCGACACGGCACGCCTGGACCGAGGCGAAGGGCGGGTAGTTCCCCGTGAAATAGCGCGTGTCGATTTCGAGGGCGGCCAAGGTGCTCGGAGCCGCGAGTTTCACAATGCAATGATCGTGGCCCTCGTCCCGGCGACGACGGGATTCCCAACCGTCCATCCATTTGCCGTTGTCGTCATAAACGCCGGCGCGCCACTCCGGTTCTGTCGATTTCAACATCCGTTCCTTGGCGGCGAAGAACTCGTCAGTGGCGAACAATGCCACTGCACCGAGGCGATCATCCGCGACGTTGATGTAGCGCTTCAGGAGGTCGGCGGGGACGGTGGTGTTGCTCATGAGTGGGGGTGTGTCTTGATCCAATGCTGTGCAATGTCGATGCGGCGGCAGATCCAGACCTGGCGATGTTGCAGGACATAGTCCAGAAATCGCTCCAGGGCCTCGATTCTCGCGGGACGGCCAATAATGCGGCAGTGAAGTCCGACGGACAGCATCTTGGGCGCATTCAGCCCGTTGGGATCACCTTCGCGGTAGAGTGCGTCAAAGGCAGACTTCAGATAATCAAAAAACTGCGTGCCCGAGTTGAAGCCCTGCGCGGTCGCGAATCGCATGTCGTTGGTATCGAGCGTGTAGGGAACCACGAGGTGCGCAACTTCGCGCGGGGCGTCGTCAGGGCCAGCCTTGACCCGGATCCAATACGGCAGATCGTCCGCGTAAGAGTCCGAGTCATACACAAACCCGCCATGCTCCACGACCAGCCGGCGTGTATTGGGACTGTCGCGTCCCGTGTACCAGCCCATTGGCGCCGAGCCAAACACCTCGCGCAGGATCGAGACCGCCTCTGCCATGTGCGCGCGCTCGGTGTCGGCATCAACGGACTGGTAGCTGATCCAACGCAGGCCGTGACAGGCAATCTCGTGCCCCAGTTCCTTGAACGCTGCCGCCGCTTCCGGATTGCGCTGTATCGCTCTCGAGACCGCGAAAATGGTCAAAGGGAGTTTGTGACGCTGGAATGCCCGCAGTACCCGCCAGAGGCCGGCGCGTGATCCGTACTCGTAAAGCGACTCCATGCTCAGGTGGCGCATCGGAAACGCCTGGGCGTTGACGATCTCCGACAAGAACACTTCCGAGGCAGGATCGCCATCCAACACGCAATTCTCCGCACCCTCTTCGTAGTTCAGTACGAACTGCAGTGCGATGCGCGCGCCGTTCGGCCACTGCGGGTGCGGTGGATGCTGTCCGTAGCCGGCTAGGTCGCGAGGGTAGTGTGTCGTGTTGGATGTCATGAGTCGGGCTGTATTGCTGCCAACACCGGTTTGATCAGGGACGATGCCCCG
>Ga0105240_10007624_pt1 | contig 15672 bp, 14 predicted proteins | sample KBSC54metaG_FD_80426 | JGI IMG/M metagenome (GOLD analysis project Ga0105240, IMG submission 80426) | Corn rhizosphere microbial communities from Kellogg Biological Station, Michigan, USA - KBS C5-4 metaG | ecosystem: Host-associated > Plants > Roots > Rhizosphere > Soil | place: Michigan, USA... | reverse complement strand
TTCGCTGCCTGGAGCTACGGCCAGCATCTGGAAGAGAGACTTTCCGGCGCCGCGCGCGAAGCACTCGGAGCGGTAAATCACGGCGACAATCTCCATATGAACCGCTCGGTCCCGACAGCTGTGGACCTCGTGCATTACCTGCCGTACGACGAAAGCTGCTTGTGTCACCGCACGAAGGAGGGACCCGTTCCGGTGGGGTTCGTCGCCCTCAGGCTGGGAGCAAAGACAATCGACGTCGCGATGAATACCGCCGCGAATCCAGCCGCCGGGTGGAAGGCCATGATGGAAATGGGCGACATGGGAATGAGCAGGATGCAGATGAACGGCATGAGCATCGAGTCGGAAACCGCCGCGGCACTGCCGCCGGGCGAATCGAAGTGGCTTGTCGATACGCTCACTCTTCAGGTGCGCAATCATCCGCTCGCAGACCGCGGCTTCGGTCTTGTTGTCGGCTCGGTCGGCAGCACCTTGCATGTGTTGAGCTACACAGTCATGCCGACTGCTTATGGCGATACTCTCGTTTACGCCGCCGAGTACACTCCAAAGCAATTCACAACGCTGCTTGGCGACGTACTGAATGCTCCGAGCCTCCTGCCGGCGACTTTTACCGAAGGCAGAAGGAATCGCGACGTCATAGCTGTCCGCGTCGCCGACGGGGCGAGTCATCGAATTCTCGATTCAGCGCCGGGAACGGAATCTTCGATCAACACCCAGATGGCGCTTCCAAGTCAGTTCGGAGCGCTCAATCTCGACGTGATGGTCAAGCCGGAGCGTGCGAGCGCTCTCGTGATTGGAGGTCTGCCGCGATCGCGTCTGCCATTCCTGCTGGGACTTCTCGCGCTTGCGGCTGCGATGTCACTCGTTGCGGTTGCCCAGATCCGCCGCGAAACCGAGCTGGCCCACCTGAGAGCCGATTTCGTCTCCAACGTGTCGCACGAGTTGCGCACTCCGCTTGCCCAGATCCGTCTCTATCTCGACACGATTCGTCTCGGTCGCGCATCCACTCCGGCGCAGCGGGACTGGTCACTCGGGCACATCGAGCGCGAAACGACGCGGCTCAATCATCTCGTCGAGAACGTGCTGCGCTTTTCACGTCTGGGCCGACCCGACATTCCTCCGACCGCCGGAGTGGATGTCACCGCCGAAGCGCGATCCATCGTCGAAGAGTTCCGTCCGCTCGCTGCGTCACGCGGCGCAAAGATCGACGCGGAGATCGCTGACATTCCGCGAGTAATGCTACGGCCGGATGCAATCCGCCAGACACTCATCAACCTTCTCGACAACGCCGTGAAGTATGGTCCCGCGGGCCAGACAATCGACGTTCGCCTCGCACCTGATGGAGGTGATCTCAGACTGTCGGTTACCGACGAAGGCGCGGGAGTGATCAGAGCCGATCGCGAAATAATCTGGCGGCCGTTCTCGCGTGGACGGACGGCAAACGGTGCGGCCGGCAGCGGGATTGGCCTCACGATAGTGAGGGACATCGCAACGCAGCACGGTGGCCGCGCGTGGGTCGAGGAGGGTCCGAATGGCGGCGCGCGCTTTGTCGTCGCAATTCCGATGGTGCCTGACGCTGCCTCGGCCACGCCCCGTGACGCAGCTCACTCGAGCGAGTCGCTGGAAACAGAGCGCGAAACCGCAACCGTCAACTGATGCCGCAGCGGATTCTTCTCGTCGAGGACAACGCCAACCTCGCTGAGGGAATCGACTACAACCTGCGACTCGAAGGTTACGAGGTCAAAATTGCTGAAACCGGCCGTGCCGCGCTCGAGATGTTCGAGGGCTGGTCGCCGGAGCTGCTCGTGCTCGACCTGATGTTGCCGGATATCGACGGGTATCAGGTGCTGAGAAATATTCGCGCGCGGGGAAGCCGGGTGCCGGTGATAATTCTTTCTGCGCGCAGCGAAGAATCGGACAAGGTTCGCGGCTTCCGGCTGGATGCGGACCAGTACGTGACCAAGCCATTCGGGATCGTCGAGCTGCTCGAGCGCATCGCCGCGCTGCTGCGCAGAAGCGCCAAAGCCGAAGCGGCTTCTCCGCCGCGGGTGGTGCAGTTCGGCGCAATTACCGTAGACATGGCGTCTCGAACAGTCGCTCGGCTCGGAGTTGCATGTGCCTTGACACCCAAGGCCTACGAGCTGCTGCTCGCGCTGATCCGGCGCGACGGAGCGGTCGGGAGCCGGTCGGATCTCCTCAAGGAGGTCTGGGGCTATGGCGCGTTCGTGATGACACGCACCGTTGACTCCCACATTGCCGAGCTGAGGCGGAAGCTCGAGGAGAATCCGGCGGAGCCCCGGCATATCGTCACCGTGTGGAAGGTCGGCTACCGCTTCGTCTCGTAAGAGTCCGGTCGCTCCGCACACTTCTCACACACAATCGGTACGGTTCCACCACCCTCTAAGCGGCACAAATCCGTAAGCTCTCCATGCGCACGATTACCTAACGCGCCGACTTTTCTCGAGAGGGCTCACATGACTTCCGTTTCTTCCAGCTCCCGCCCGCTGCGCCATCGGGCAATCTCATTCTTCCAGTTCGCCGCCCCGCTCGCGGCAGCTCTCATCGTTCTCGCTCTGTTCGCGCCGCGCGCCCAGGGCCAAGGCAAACAGGATGATCCCCGCTCAAAGATTCTCGTCTCGTCCGAATGGCTGGCGAGCCACACGTCGGACCCGAATCTCGTGCTGCTCCATGTGGGCGACAAATCGGAATACCTCGCCGAGCATATAGCGGGTGCGCGGTTTGTCTCGCTCGATGACATCTCCGTTTCCGACCACGAGAATCCGGGCGGCCTCATGCTTCAAATGCCGCCAACAGATGCTCTGCGCAACATGCTTGCCTCGCTCGGCATCTCGGATAATTCGCGGATCGTTGTGTATTACGGCAACGATCGGGTGTCACAGGCAACGCGTGTTGTCTTCACGCTGGACTACGCGGGGTTGGGAGCGCGAACATCGCTTCTCGACGGCGGGATGCAGGACTGGAAGAGATCGGGTCATGCGGTGACGAGCGCCATACCACGAGCGGAGCCGGGCACGCTCGCAGCCCTTCGCACGCGCCCGATTGTCGTCGATGCAGAATGGGTCAAGTCGCACATCGGCAAGCCCGGGCTCTCGGTAGTCGATGGACGAGCCGCGTCGTTTTACGATGGTGTTCAGACCGCGGAAGGAATGCGGGGAACGCACCACCGCACCGGTCACATCGCCGGAGCAAAGAGCATCCCGTTCAATCAAATCAACGACGATCAGCTGAAGATTCGATCGAGCGCTGAGCTCGCTGCATTGTTTCTCAAGGCGGGCGTGCAACCGGGCGATACGGTCGTTGGCTATTGCCACATTGGACAACAGGCGACCGAGATGTTGTTCGCGGCTCGATCACTCGGACATCCGGTCCTTCTGTATGACGGCTCGTTCGAGGATTGGTCGAACCATGCTGATTATCCGGTGGACAATCCGGCAGCCAAGGCTTCGAAGTAATGAGCTCGGCAGTCGCTCCCCTGGTCGAAGCACGAGAGCGGTGGCTCACCGCTATCGTGCCTCGACCGTACGCGAATCCCTACCTCATGGGATTTGGCCTGGGACTCGTGCTCCTTTCCGCGTTCGTCATAATGGGACGCGGACTCGGAGCGTCGGGCGCGTTTGCCAGCGGCGCGGCATCCGTCGCGGCGACGATCACCCCTGACCGCGCGCGCGCGAGCCATTACTTCGCGCGATACCTCGGTGCTGACGGCGGCCCGAGAGTCGACTGGCTGGTAGTGGAGCTGCTGGGCGTAAGCATCGGCGGATTGTTGTCCGCCCTGCTTGCCGGCCGGGTGCGGGCGACAATAGAACGCGGCCCACGAATTTCACGACGTAGTCGTCTCGCGCTCGCTTACGGCGGAGGCGGAATCATGGGTGTGGGCGCGGTGCTGGCCCGAGGATGCACGAGCGGACAGGCTCTCACCGGCGGCGCACTGCTCAGCGTCGGGAGCTGGCTGTTTGTCGTCGGCGCATTCGCAGCCGCCTACGCTGTCGCACCGCTACTGCGGAGAGAGTGGACATGATCGCTCCCTTCAATGAATACGGACTGCTGAGCGACGGTGCCGGGCTCTGGATTGCTCTCGTCATTGGGCTCGGCTTTGGATGGTGCCTGGAGCGCGCCGGAATGGGAAGCGCTCGCAAGCTCGCTGGTCAGTTCTATCTCACTGACTTGACGGTGTTCAAGGTGATGTTCACCGCGATTCTCACCGCAATGCTCGGAGTCTTCTGGCTCGGCTGGCTCGGCGTCCTCAACATCGGACGAGTCTACGTTCCGGAAACCTTCATTCTCCCGCAGCTCGTCGGCGGAGTCGTTTTCGGAATCGGCTTTGCTGCTGCCGGCCTCTGTCCGGGAACATCATGCGTCTCCGCGGTCACCGGCCGAGGCGATGGGGCGATGGCTGTCCTGGGGATGTTCACCGGAATTTTTGCGACAGGCATCTTCTTCGGCTCACTCGAATCGTTTTACAACAGTACCGCCAGGGGACAGCTGACCTTGCCGGCGGTCTTTCACGTTTCCTATGGGATTGTCGTTTTCGCAATCGTGCTCGTGGCATTGGCGGGATTTTTCATCGCCGAAAGACTCGAGCGTCGAGCACAGATACGGGGCGAAAGGCCGGCATGACTGACATCACCCGGAGATCTGTCCAGGTTCTGGCCTCGGCTGCATTGGGCCTGGGACTGCTTGCCGCGTTTGCCGGCAATCCGGACTTCGCATCGTCGGCTCGCGTCGACGTGCGGTCGCTCGCGCGAAACGTCGAGGCCGAGGAGGATCACGTAACAGCCGTCGAGCTGGCGGAATGGATCAAGGATCGACGCCCGGGATTGCGAGTGGTGGACGTACGGCCGGCAGATGAATTCGACGCCTATCACGTTCCGACAGCGGAAAACATTCCACTCGACAAGCTGGTGGATACTCCGTTCCGGAAGGACGAGACAATTGTGCTTTATTCGGGCGGCGGTGCGCATGCTGCGCAGGGCTGGGTATTTCTCCGTGCACTCGGACTGCCGCATGTGTATTTCCTGCGCGACGGCCTTACCGAATGGCTCGAGGACGTGATCAATCCGGTGATCTCGGCGGCTCCCACGGACAGCGCTCGCAACAGCTTCGCCCGCGCCGCTGATCTGAGCCGCTACTTCGGCGGCGTGCCGCGCGCTGGAGAACCGGCAACGGTAGCACCGCTACATGAGCTGAGTCACAAGTCACTCGCAAAGAAGGACTCGACAACCGGTTCGACAGCCGCCGCCGTGTTGCGGATTCGCGGGCGCGGATGCTGACCTGCGCGCCGGCTCCGGAGCTGCGCAGCGTCGGCGCAACCGACGATTTCTTCGCACATCTGCGCCGGGCTGAGTTCGCCCGGCTCGATGGCAACGGGCAGGCTTATCTGGACTACACTGGGAGTGCCCTTTATTCCGAGCGCCAGATACGTGCCTGGTACACACTGCTGGAGAGGAGCGTTTTCGGAAACCCGCACTCGGAAAGCGCGCCATCGCAGGCAAGCACGCTTGCAATCGAGGAAGCTCGCGAGCGCGTTCTTCAATTTCTCGATGCACCGGCCGATGACTACGTCGTGTGCTTCACAGCGAATACGAGCGCTGCGATCAAGCTCGTTGCCGAGAGTTTCCCGTTTTGCGACAACGCGGCCCTCGTGCTGTCAGCGGACAACCACAACTCGATGAACGGGCTGCGGGAGTTCGCCGCTCGGCGTGGCGCACCGGTGACGTATCTCAGGCTTGACCAGAAGCTGCGGCTCGAAGATGCGGAAGATCGTCTCGAAAGAATTGCGGCAAGCGGGCGCAAACTGTTTGGCTTTCCGGCTCAATCGAATTTCTCCGGAGTAAAGCATCCGCTGAGCCTGGTGGCCTTCGCGCAGTCGCTTGGATTTTCGGTGTTGCTCGACGCCGCGGCATTTGTGCCGACGAATCGACTGAGTCTTCGCGACACGCCCGTCGATTACGTAGCGCTGTCGATGTACAAGATCTTCGGTTTCCCAACCGGCGTCGGCGCGCTCGTTGCACGGCGCGACGCACTGGCGTGTCTCGATCGGCCATGGTTCGCCGGTGGAACGGTGGAGTATGCTTCGGTTCAGAATGGCTCTCACCTGCTGCGGGCGCACGAAACCGGATTCGAGGATGGCACGCCGGCTTTTCTCGACATTGCGGCACTGGCCGAAGGATTCGACTTCATCGATGACGTCGGGCTGCCGCGGATCAATGAGCGGGTGATGAAGCTGACGGCGGAATTGCTCGACCGGCTGCAGTGTACGTATCTCGATAATGGCTTGCCGGCCGTGACCATCTACGGGCCGGCGGATCTCGAGGCGCGTGGCGCGACGGTGGCGTTTAACATCATTGGCTATAACGGCAGGGCGATACCGTATCAGGATGTGGAGCGCCGGGCGCGCGAAGCAGGTGTGGCGGTGCGTGGGGGATGTTTCTGTAATCCCGGTGCGTCGGAGGCAGCGTTTGGATTTCCGGCGGAGAGGGCCGCGAGATGCCAGGCAACTGTTGGCTCGAAAGGATTCTCGGTCGAGCGTTTCGCTTCATGTCTCGGGTCCGATTTCGCGGTCGGGGCAGTTCGCGCATCTCCGGGCCTGGCGACCAGCTCGGATGACATCGACCAGCTCATCAAGGTGGTCGAGAGCTACTGCTGAAGGAGGGAGGGGAGGCCCGCTTCGTGCCAAAGGTTGTGCGGGCCACCAGCGTTTGCGAAGTTGGCGCCGTAATACTCCTCAATCAAACCTTTGGACTCCATGATTCATTATGCGTTGCTGCTGCAGGGGGGTGAGGAGCACGTCACTCTCGGACGGATGGCGCTCGAGTATGTCGGCTTTCTCTCGTTTTTCTCGGTCTACGGCGCGCTCGGTTTCCATTTCCAGGTTCTGAAAGGCCTCCGGGCGGAGAAGGGCATCGATACAGGCGGAAGCGTTGTCGATCGCGCGGACCGCCGTGCCGGCGTGATCGGACTGGTCGGCGCGCTGTTGATGGTTTTCACGCTCGTCATCGGCCTCACGTCGCGAGCCGCGTCGCGGCACACAACGGTGATGGCGGCGGTGAACAAGGGCGGCGCAATGCAGCTGTTCCAGATCGGTTGCATCGCCCTCTTCGTCATCTGCTTTGCGCTCGCGGCGCAGCGCATGCGGGCGGCGTGGGTGATAGCGGCAGTCACGGGGCTTGCATATGCGCTCCGCAATGTGGCAACCGGCAGATGGTTTGCGCCGATAAACCCGATCCATGAAACCGCTGCTTCGTTGTGGCTCGGCACGCTGATGGTTCTTTTGTTCGCGGGCATCACGGCTGTGCTGCGTGGGTCGCAGTCGAGTGAAGAGAGAGGAAGACTTGTCGCCGAGATGGTGGGACGGTTTTCACCGCTGGCGCTTTTTGCCGCCGGTCTGCTGGGTGTGACCGGCATCACTACGGCGTGGCGGCATCTCAAGCATTGGAATGCGCTGTGGACCAGCTCGTACGGTTATGCGCTCGACGCAAAACTGTGTGTCGTTGTGATCGTAGTCGCGCTGGGCGCCTGGAACTGGCGGCGGATGAAGCCCAGGCTTGGCGATGAGGAAGCGGCCCTCGCGATCAGGCGATCAGCGACCGCCGAGCTGAGCTTTGCGGCCGTCGTGCTCGCGCTGACGTCGCTGCTCGTGAGCCTGCCGGCCCCTGGATCGTCAGGACCGCCTGGCGCCGGTGGACCTCAGGCTGCAGGACCTCCAGCTGCAGGGCCTCCAGCTGCCGGAGTGCCGAAACAGCCTTGAGCCGGAAACAACAAACCCGCGAGCGAGTCGCGGGTTTATTGTTTTTCCGGGCAACTGAGGCGAATCAGGTAATCTTGACTTCCTGAACCATCCCGTGAACGAAGTGGGGCTTGCCGTCCTTGGCATCGGGGAAGAAGCAGACCAGGGCGTAGTCTCCGGCTTCGAGATTCACCGTGAAGAATGCGTGACCTCCCTTCACCTGTCCCACAACACCGCCCATCGGCATGGCCGGCGGCGGAGTCTTGTCCGACTTTGGCAGCCAGGCCTGGAAATCCTTGAATGTCTTGCCCGGAGGCATCTTGAAGATCACGACCTCGTGCGGCTGGTCGGCCGAATTCTCGACGCGAACGACGTTCTCTCCGCTCTTGAGAGGTGAGGAAAAGTCGAACTTGTAATCCGAGAGCGTCAAAGTCGTGGTCGGAGTCGGCTCCGGCGCGGCGGCGGTCGTCGACGGAACGACCACGAGTCCGGTCGACATTCCTTTCGCTATGTGTGGAACGCCATCGGCTCCCGGGATGTAGCAGACCAGCGCGTAGTTGCCGGGCTCAATTGTCTGAGTCGCAGCGGAAGTCCCACCCGGGGGCGCAGCGTTCGGCCCACCCACCGGAACGATCCACGACGGCGGCGGCTCGCCAGGCTTCATTGCCTTCATGCCGGCCACCATGTCGGCGTACGTTTTTCCTTCAGTCAGTTTGATCAGCTGCGCCTGGTGCGCCTCTTTCCCTTCATTCATGAGATGAAGTGTCGTGAGGCCCGCCGGGATGGTGTCCGGCGCAGTGAGGGTGTAGTCCTTGGCTGTTACGTGAACCACGTTCGCCGTCGCAGCTGCCGGTGCAGCCGCCTTGGCGGTAGCAGTAGTGTCAGTTGCGGCGCTGTTCGGCGCTTCCTTGACTGAGCACGCGGCAAAAGCCGCAGACGCCAGTACCGGGATTACGCGGGCGATCCTGTAATGCATTAACTCCTCCATACGTGGGGCGAAAATCGTTGCAGATATCGATAATCTCTTCACGTACTGTCCGCCGTCAAGCACTCCCGCGTAGTTTTTTTGCGCGATGTTCTGCGCTATTCGCCGGTTTTTTCCGCCTTGTCGAGAGCCGCGGAGTTGATACAGTAGCGAAGACCCGTCGGCGCCGGACCATCGTCGAAAACATGGCCCAGGTGAGCGTCGCATTTGCTGCACAACACCTCCGTCCGCGACATGAAGAGGCTACGGTCCGTCTCCGTGCTCACGCTCTCCGGGGACGCCGGCGAATGAAAGCTCGGCCAACCCGTGCCTGAATCGAACTTGGCGTCGGAGTCGAAAAGCTCATTGCCGCAGCAGACGCAGCGATAAACCCCCGGCTCGCTGGACGCGTTGTACTTCCCGGTAAACGCCGGCTCCGTGCCCTTCTTCCGGGTTACCCGGTATTGATCGGGAGTGAGCTGCTTCTGCCACTCCTCATCTGTCTTGTGAATCTTGTCAGCCATTTTGAATTTGCCTCGTTTTGTATTGCCGCCCCGCCTGATGGCGGTTCGTGCCGATGGTTATACGATCAAACGCCCGGAACGGATTGAAGGGATTTGCTGTTTCCGGACGTGGCAGGCCATGCGCACGAGGACATATTAATGCTTCCCACACCGACACTCATAAGGCCGTGATCCCAACCCCTGGCAGCCGGTCAATAAGCAGAGGGTTCGCCAGCGTGCTCGTGGCGATTACGGTCGCCTGCGCGTCCAAGCCGGTCGAGGTAAATACGCCGGCCGTCATCAGGCTCGATACCACGCGAGTGCCGTCGCGGATGCGAAGGCCGGCTCCCGCAAGGAATTTCTGGAGCGCGATGGCGAACCTCGATCCCGATTACCCAAAGAGCCATTCCACCAGTCCGGACGAACGCCAGTTCGCTGCAGCGCTGCGCATGATGATGGCCGGCCAGCACGACGAAGCAGGGTTTCTGCTCGACAGCCTCGGCCGGAATACGAGCGACTCGATCATTCGCTCCGCGTCGCACATTCTCCTCACCGCGACGCTGCAGTACCAGGACAAGTGGAAGGTTCTTTCCGACCTCGCCCCACTGCGAACGGACCCGGCGGACTCGGCGGATCATGATCGAGCGGGCGTCGAGCAGTGGGCGGCGGCGTTCAAGGGCGTCGCACAGCGCACGATGGTTTTTCCGGAGAAAACCGTTGTCCTTCCGCTGACGCTCTCCCTGGCAGGCACGCCGGTGGTTCCGGTAATGATCAACGGAAAACCGCGGTTTTTCTGGCTCGATACGGGCTCGAGCATGTCGATCATCTCATCTGAAGTCGCCGCGGATGCCGGAATCGAGCCGCTCGTGAAGGACACGCTCGAGGTTGCCACCACCACCGGCCGGGTGCCCGCCCGGCCGGCGGCAATCCGCAAACTGGAGATCGGCGGGATCTCCATCGGCAACACCACCGCGATGATCGTTTCCAGCGACCTCATGGAAATTCGCGTAGGCGATCTCATGAAGCCCGCAAAAACAGTGAAGATCGACGGAATCATCGGCTTCGACATCATCAGCCGGCTGAATATCCGGATCGACTACCCAAGGGCGACTGTAAGGCTGACGAAGCCGGTCAGATCAGGCTCCATATCGTCGCGGAATTTCTTCTGGGTGGGAACGCCGATTGTGCGGCTCATCACGTCGAGCGGAGTGCCGGTGCACCTCGGGTTGGACACAGGCGCGCAGGAGACTTATGCCACCCAGCGGATGCTCGACAAGATTGGAGTGCGCACCTTTGTGGGTGAGCGCAAACAGGTGGGCGGCTTCGGTGGGCTCAAGGAATTCCGGGGTCGCTTCCTCGAGCAGCTCAGACTGTCGCTTCGGGGAAAAGCAGTTCTCTTCGAGAAGGTACTCGTGTTTGCTCCGGCCGTCTCCACGTTCGCGGATCTCGACGGCATGCTCGGCGCCGACATCGGGCAATCCGGCGTCGTCGAGATAGACGCCACGAATGGAGTTTTTGGAGTCGAAGAGTCGACGTACGACCCGTTGCGCGACCTCACACCGCGAGCTGCGGGGCAGCCGACCCTCTTGCGAGTCGGTAATTAGACTAGTATCTAACCAACATGCCATCGCGTACGGCAATTCGGGCTCAGGTCCGCTTTCACGTCACTCCCCGTTTCGAAATCTTCTATGCGCTTAGGGCTTTAGGAGAGACCTCCGACCGAACCGCGGAGTGGCGCCGTGGCACCGAACAGCTGCTTCCGGCAAAGCTGTACCAGAAGATCAACGACATCGCCCCGCGTCCGATGATCTGGGCTCTCCTCGCCGACACGCTCCGCGACGCCAGACCCGATCCGCCATTCGCCGAAGTCATTCGCGCCATCGAGTCACTCACTGACGAAGCGTTTCAACGCGCCATCCTCGGAGGCGTATTCCGGAGTGATGGAACTGTCGAAACCCTCATGTCGCGCGATCTCTCACTCGCCGATGCCGTCAAAGGCGAGATGCGATCCGGCAATGCGCTCGTGTCCCTGCTCGGTCTGCATCCATATAACAAGTCGAATCCCGTTGTTGTCGCATTCAACAGGGTCATTGCCGAACCGGCGTCCTATCAATCGGACCTCGTGTTGGCCCTCAACGAATTCTGGAGCTGTGCTTTTCGTGAGAGCTGGACCGAGCTCGAGCCGCGAATGGAGCGGCTCGCAAAATCGATGCAGGAAGTGCTCGCGGAAAATTCCCTCGCAGAATTTGCCGCGCAGGTGAAGCTGCCGATCACTTTCGACGATCAGCGCCGCGCCGTTGCCAGCATTCGCGGGTCGACGACATTCGCGTACACCGCAGTCCGTGAGATCCACATAATTCCTTCCGCCTTCAACGACACCCGGATCTGGGGTGCGTACAGAGACAGCCCGAATTCGGTGCGACTATACCTGCCGGTCTTCAACCCGATGCTCCTTCAAGCCGAGGACACCAGCCCCGATCCGGAAATTGGATTCCGCGCGCTAGGCGATACTACCAGATACGCGATGGCATTTTTTCTTGCGGAGTCTCCGACAACCTCGGTAGAGCTTGCGAAGGCATTTGGCGTTTCCAAGGCCACGATCTCGCATCACGTGCAGCTGCTTCGTGCCGCCGGTCTGCTTCAGGAGCGAGCCACGGAAAAGGGAGTCGAGCTCTCACTGGACCGCAGTGCGGTCGAAAGGATTTCCACGGCTGCGGCAGCGCAGATGTTCTCGGGCGAAAGCTCGCGCGCCATTCGGCGAAGCCGGCATCAGGGAAGTCGCAAATCATCACGCGGAGCAGCCGAATGACGGCGGTATTTCGTGAAGGACAGCTGAGAGGCAAGGTCGCGCTGATTACCGGCGGCGGAAGCGGAATCAACCTGGCAATCGCCGAGCGTTTTGCCGAACACGGCGCGAAAGTGGCGCTCGTCGGCCGGACGCTGGAGAAGCTCGACTCGGCGGCGAGTGGAATAGTTGCACACGGGGGAATAGCGGCCGGTTTCCCTGCCGACGTGAGAAACTACGATGCGCTGGCGGCTGCGATCTTCGCGGCGAAGGAAAAGTTCGGGGGAATCGACGTCGTCGTCTGCGGGGCCGCCGGAAATTTTCCCGCGCCGGCACTTGGAATGTCCGCCAACGGTTTCAAGTCCGTCGTGGACATTGACCTCCTCGGAACGTTCAACACGTGTCGAGCGGCGTACGAGCATCTGAATCGTCCGCGCGCATCGATAGTGAACATCTCCGCGCCGCAGGCCTATGTACCCATGGCGATGCAGGCGCACGTGTGTGCTGCAAAAGCCGGAGTCGACATGCTTACGAAGACACTCGCGCTCGAGTGGGGACCGGACGGCGTCAGGGTCAACTCGATTGCTCCGGGCCCGGTGAACGGCACCGAAGGAGTGCGACGCCTGATTCCCACAGAACAAGCCCGTGAGCGCGTGACGAAAATGATTCCTCTCCGGCGGTTGGCTGAAACGTCGGACATCGCGGATCTCGCGCTTTTTCTGTGCTCCGCTGCGGCGCAGTACATCACGGGGGCGATTATGGTGTGCGACGGTGGGCAGTCACTCACTCCGATCCGGTTCGATCTGCTCGCTCGCGAGGGTTCTCCGGCTCAATAGAGCTCGTCTATCGATCGTGGCCAGTCCTGCTTGAGCAGACGTGACAGGGCCCGGTCGGCCAGCAACCTGTCGTCAGTCTGGCAATGCGGACAATAGTTGGTCTCGTTGCTGGCGTAGCGGATACGCTGCACCGGAGTGGAGCATACGGGGCAAGGCTCGCCATAACGTCCGTGCACCGCCATTCCCTGGCGAAACGCGGTGACCTTCGCCGGAAAATTCTCACCGGCATCTGTGCGCAGCCGATCGATCCATTCGAGAAGCGTCTCACGCGTCGCCTCAAAAAGCCGCGTGATCTCTTCCGCCGAAAGACGACTCGTGAGCTTCAGCGGAGAAAGCCGCGCGCGATGCAGGATCTCGTCGGAGTACGCGTTCCCAATTCCGCTGAACAGCGTGGGATCGGTGAGCGCACGCTTCAGAGTGTGATTTTCACTCACAAGGCGCTCAGCGAATTCGTCACGCGAACATTCGAGCGGCTCGAGTCCGCCGCGGTCGATGTCCCGCAGCGCAGCCTCGCCTCTCACCGTGTAGAGGGACGCGCGCCTTGTCGATCCGGCTTCCGTGAGAATCAGCGATCCGTTGTCGAAGTCGAACGCGGCGAGTCCAAGTTTGCCCGGAATCTTTGCGCCCGCCGGAAGCCACCGAAACCGACCTGCGATCATGAGGTGAATCACAATCCAGAGATCGCCCTCGAACCCGATTGCGATGCGCTTTCCGACCCTGCGAACCGCGGTGACTCGTTTGCCTTCTGCATCAGTGACCGGCGGATCGACAGAGCGAACGAGAAAAGGATTTGCGACGCGAATCTTTTCGAGGGTGTGACCAACTACACGTTGCTCGATTGCTTCGATGTATACGGTGATGTCCGGCAGCTCGGGCATCGCGTGCCTACCGTCGCGCCATTGCCGAGAACAGGTAGGTGAGGTTGGCGGTGCCGTCCATTATTGGCTCATCGGTCGAGTAGTCGCCGATGTCGTCGTGATACACGATGAAGCCCGTGTTGAACGGCGCGTACTCATCGGGATCGTGAAGCTTGATGCCGAGCAGATTCTGGTAGATCGAGCGATACACCGGCCCGTCCACGAGGCCGCCCGTGAGCTGCAGCTTGAGGAGCCCGGAAATCACCGAGTGGGGATCGCGCGCGTACACGCCCGATTGTGGAAGGCCGATGACCATCGAGACACCCCACGGATTTGCGCCGAGCAGCCAGTCGAGCGCAGCGGATTCGTATTCACGGAATTGCGTGTCGCCAGTCATCTTGCGGTACAGGTAGGCCTGGGTGGCGAAGCTCGCCATCAAGTCGTTCGAGCACCAGATGAACGGTATGCCGACACGAAAACCGTTTTTTGCCCGCGCTGCGACAGCGGCAAGTCCCCGGCGATAGAAGGATGCGAGCTGGGCACGCTCAGCCGGCGAGCCATGCCGCCACGCTTCGTAATGTCCGTTGTTGTGCCACGGATACCATTGATAGTGACGCGCGGTGTCCTTGCCCATCCACGGAGTCACCGGCTCGTCACGGGCGTATAGAAGTGCGTCGCCGAGATAATGCTTTTGACCAGTGCCGTCGATGAGCGACGCGGCGCCGAGCTCCATGTCGTCGGTCCAGTTGTCCTCTTCGTAGAAATAGGGTGCCCCACCAGGAGCAGTCTGGCAGACACCGGGATGTTTTCGTCCAAGATCGTATGCTGCAACGGCGCGCTGCCGAAGCGTTGCGGCGTATGCCGGATCCCGCTTTGAAAAAACCGACGCCCCGAGCCCGAACGCCGCAGCGTACTTGCCCGCCGTGGAGGCATAGCCGGTCGATCGGTTCTTCGCCTTTATCAGTCCCTGCGGCTTCCCCGTGCATGGATAGACCGGACGCTCTTTCCCGTGACCCCAGCCATAGTCCGAAGAATCTCTCCACGGCAGATCGAAGTATTTGTGGTCGCGGTCGTCAGCGAGCTGGTTGAACATGTCTTCGCCGCCCGGATACATCTCGAGCAGCCAGTCGAGACCATGACGCGCCTCATCCAGGATATCGGGTATGCCGTTCGGTCCGGGCAATCCACGCGCGTCGAACAAATCGGAAAAGGCGCCCGGATTGTCGCGATACGCCATCAGCATGACGAACGTCGCGTTTGCCGACGTCGTGACGTATTGGAGATAGTCCGATGCGTCCGCCCATCCACCCGAGACGTTTATGAACTCTCCGGTTCTCGTCGGATGATCGACGATTATTCCGTCGTGCTTGTGAATGGAGTCCCTGATGATGGGATTGAAGCCTGAGCGCTGCTCTCGCATGTAATAGAGCAGCGTGTCCGCTGCACCGGCGTATGTGCGGGAGTCGATACGAACCGGCGGAGATGCGGAGCCTCCGGCGACGATGGTGTAGCGCCCCGGCTTTCTGAGCGCCGAGAAGTCGAGGCGATGTGTCATTGCGCACGGGCCAAATGCGCCCGACGGCTTTGCAGGGCGCGGCCCGAATACGACTCGGCCCGACTCGTCCTGCACCGTGAACGATTTAATCGATACCGAATCCAGAGAGCATGCGACCGCTGTCTTGGGAAAGTCGGGCCGATAGCCGAGCTGGTTGATGCGAATGAAGGTGCGAGCGGCAGGAGTCTGCGCGGCAATCGATGACGCCGTGACCGCGGCCACACACAAAACAAACGTGAACAGCAGGCGCGCTCGCATCACGTCACGGCAGCGAATCGAGTACTCGGCGCTTGCCGAAGCTGTCGATGTCAAACGCAACCGCGCGCTGCTTGCCGGCAATCGCGCCTCTCACGGTGGCGAGAGCTTCGTAATAGTCGAGATAATGGAAGGATGAGATGCCTCCGCGCACGAACTGGTACATGGTTACG
>Ga0105240_10007623_pt1 | contig 15673 bp, 8 predicted proteins | sample KBSC54metaG_FD_80426 | JGI IMG/M metagenome (GOLD analysis project Ga0105240, IMG submission 80426) | Corn rhizosphere microbial communities from Kellogg Biological Station, Michigan, USA - KBS C5-4 metaG | ecosystem: Host-associated > Plants > Roots > Rhizosphere > Soil | place: Michigan, USA... | reverse complement strand
GAAGCCCTTCGCGTCATTGAACCACTTCACAGTACCTTGTTCCATTTTTTCCGTGTTTCCTGGTATTGAATTGCGCTGGATGAATCGGAGCGACCACTGGCAGAATCTTGCTGGATCGGCACTCCAGGTAACCCTGAAATGCATTGGGCGAGTTACTGCTCACGCCCGGTTCGACTCTAACGCTTGCACAAGTGTACCATCGGGCGGCAAATGGCGCGTCAATTCTGGATAGTCACGAAGGTCGTGGGTACCCAAGAGCACTGATACCGCAAGACTTACTGATCAGGGATGAGTTCACTCAGATTGTGATAGGGTGAAAAGTCGCTATGACTCAAGACCAAGTCCCCGAGTTGCTGGCTCGTTCTGCCGAGGTTCTCGAGAATGAGTTCCAGCGCCTGCCGGCCTGCCGGCCAGAGCGCCAGTCGGACACAGACAGCGAAGCGCTTCTTGTGGTGCTCGAAGAGACTGCAAGGCGGCTGGGCGATAACTACCCTTATTTCCATCCCCTGTACGCCGGACAAATGCTCAAGCCGCCTCACCCGGTGGCCCGGGCGGCATATTCGATGGCCATGATGATCAATCCCAACAACCACGCACGCGATGGGGGCAGAGCCAGCTCTGCGATGGAAATCGAGGCCGTGGCCGAGATCGCCGGGATGTTCGGCTGGACCGAATACCTTGGCCACCTCACCTCCGGTGGAACGATGGCCAATCTCGAAGCGCTCTGGGTGGCCGGTCAGATCCAAGAATCAGAAACTAGACGCCGCATCATTGGATCGGAGCAGGCCCACTACACGCATCATCGGATCTCGAGCGTCCTCAAGTTGGAGTACAGCTCAGTCGCAGCCGATGAGCGCGGCCGGATGCGGCTCGACGCCCTCGAAGATGAATTACGCAAGGGTGATGTGGGGACAGTGGTGGTCACGCTGGGCACGACCGCAATTGGGGCAGTGGATCCACTGCCGGAGATCCTGCAATTGCGCGAAAAGTACAGCTTTCGAGTGCATGTGGACGCGGCCTATGGCGGGTACTTCAAGCTCATCGAGAACACCCTCGACAGTCCGGCACGACTCGCGTTCCAGGCGATCGGGCGGGCCGACTCAATCGTTATCGATCCGCATAAGCACGGTCTGCAGCCGTATGGATGCGGATGCGTGCTGTTCCGCGACCCGGGCTTGGGCCGCTTCTACAAACACGACTCACCCTATACATACTTCACCTCAAAGGAATTACACCTGGGCGAGATCAGCCTGGAGTGCTCGCGCGCAGGAGCCGCGGCCGTCGCGCTATGGGCCACCCAGAGGCTGCTGCCGCTCCAGCGGGACGGAGAATTTGCCAAAGGTCTCGCGCAGGGGCGGCGGGCCGCTCAGGAACTGGACCGGAGGCTGCGCTCTGAAGCGAGATTCAGCTCCCTTGCGGGCCGCGGAACGGAACTCGACATTGTTGTCTGGAAGATCAAGGCAGACACCGCCCAGAAGTCCTCCGAGCTCGCGCAATCGATTTTTTCAGCGTGCGCCAGACGCAACCTGCACCTTGCGCTAGTACAATTGCCGCAATTCTGGTTTGGATCTGCCGGCGGCAGCTTAGAGTCGGTGACCTGCCTACGATCAGTACTCATGAAGCCGGAACACGAGGCGTGGCTGGACCGGATCTGGGATGAGTTGTGTGGCGCCTGCTCTGAAGTGGAGAATGGCTGAAGATGGCAGAGGCAAGGACATCTATCGCCGAAAGTGAAAACGTTCTCATCCGCGCCGGCGGATGTGACGTCGTTGTTCTTCCACAATTTGGCGGCAAAATCGCCTCCATCCGCGTCGGCTCACACGAACTCCTCCAGTCTCCCTTATCACCAATTACGAAGCGCACCCAAAGCATGTCTTTCGATGAAGGCGACGCAAGTGGATGGGATGAATGTCTCCCATCCGTCTCCGCGTGCTCAGTAAAGACGGCCGTGGGAATCGCAGAGATCCCGGACCACGGAGACCTGTGGCGGGTCGAGTGGCAGAAACACGGAGTAGGGAACAGTAAACAGGGACAACCAACCAACCCCGATCATTCGCTGACGCTCTTCGGAAAGTGCTTTTCGCTGCCGCTGGAAGTTGAGAGAAAGATCCGATTGAGTGTGGCGGATCGAGGTTGGCACCTGGATCTTAACTATCGAGTCCGAAACTGCGGCAAATATGCAGTGCCCTGGTCGTGGGCTGCGCATCCCCTGTTTGTTTGCGAACAGGGCGATCGCATCGTTATGCCGAAAACCATTGAGTCGCTGAAAGTGGAAGGATCTGGCGGCAAGCGTCTGGGAGAAAACGGCAACGCGGTCGCGTGGCCCATAGCGAAACTCCGGGCAGGCGGAACAGCGGACCTCAGCCTTGTAGATCGCAGCGACACGGGAGTTGGCGACAAGCTCTTCGCGGGTCCGCTTAAGACGCCCGATAACTGGTGTGCACTTGACCGCGTCTCCGCGGGATTGCGCATTCGAGTGCAATTCGATACGGCGGCGACTCCCTACCTCGGTCTTTGGATCTGCTATGGAGGCTGGCCGGAGAAGCCTGGACCAAAACAGGTCTGCGTAGCAATGGAGCCCTCGACTGCGCCGGTCGATTCACTCGCCGTAACCGGCCCTTGGTCGCGCGAGCTCGCACCGGGCGAATCGTTTTCGTGGCCCATGCAAGTTGAGATCGAACGAATCGAGAGAAAAACAAATGCATGATCCTGAAGCATTGCGTTCTTTACATGTGAGCCGTTTCAAAGCTGAGCCGGAGATTTTTGCTGCTCCGGGGCGCGTGAATCTCATCGGCGAGCACACCGACTATGCCGAGGGCTTCGTGATGCCCGCGGCTATCGATTTCGCGACGCTGGCCGCCATCTCTCCCAGAACCGACGGAAAGATTGTCGTCTACTCCGAGAACTTCCAGGAAGAATGCACCTTCGAAGCAGCAGCGCTTCCAGCGGAGCCGTCGGAGCACTGGAGCGATTATCCTCTCGGCGTAATTGCGATTCTTGCCGGCGAAGGGCACCGGATGACGGGTTTCAGCCTGAGCCTTTACGGAGATGTGCCGCTAGGCTCGGGTCTCTCGAGTTCAGCCGCGATCGAAGTGGCCACCGCATTTGCGGTTACGTCGCTACTCAACGTGCTCTATCCCGGGCCGCAACTCGCGCGGCTGTGCCAGAGAGCGGAGAACGAATTCGTCCGATCTAGCTGCGGCATCATGGACCAGTTCATCTCAGCCAATGGCGAAGAAAACCACGCGTTGCTGTTGGACTGTCGAGATTTAAGTTTCCGGCTCGCCCCGATCCCGCCAAATGTCGCGCTGGTCATCGCAAACACAATGGTGAAGCACTCTGTCGCAGGCGGCGAGTACACCTCACGCCGTGCTGAGGTAGAAGAAGCCGCGAGCGTTATCGCGCGGCACAGACCCGAGGTTCGTTTCTTGCGTGATGCAAACGTTGACGATTTGAAGCGATGGGGTTCGGAGATGAGCCCCAACGCGCTGAAGCGTGCGCGCCACGTCATCACTGAGAACACGCGAACGGTCGCCGCTGCAGAAGCACTCATCCATCACGATCTCAAGGAACTCGGCAGATTGATGGCTGAAGCGCACGAGAGCTACAGCAAGGATTTCGAAGCAAGCTGCGCTGAAGCCGACACCATGGTCATGCTCGCGAACAAGCTGCCCGGCCTGATCGGCGCTAGGCTCACCGGCGGAGGATTCGGGGGCTGCACGATCAATCTCGTTGAACAGGAACAGGCGCCCGCATTTGCCAGGGCGCTTGGCGCAAGTTACGCGGCTGCAACAGGTATTGAGCCTCAGATTCACATTTGCCATGCCTCGAGTGGCGCGCACAAGGTAACGGCAAGCCTCTCGCATTGAAAGACCCTGCGGTTTCCGGAGCACCCAAGCATGCATCTCATTACCATAAGGTGGAAAACGCGGTCCTCTGAAGTCACTCCCGCGGCTCTGTATCAGGACTACAAAACCGTTTTTCCTTGCTAAAATCTTTGACAGGTTTCTTTGAGTTGGCCCAGAACAGACGAGGAGAGAGCACTTCTCCAGCAGGCGACTTTTGAGATTGTCTTCCGCGGTGTTCGACACCGGGGAACATATCGAATTCCTGATTTCATGCCGGTCGGCACTTTGAGCGCGCAGAGAGACATAAAGGATGCAACAGAACTTGAATACGCCCTTTTCCTACGAAATAACCCCAGCATCTGGTTTGGTCGCTTACTTCTCCATGGAGATTGCGATCGACCGCAGAATTCCCACGTACTCGGGCGGCCTCGGTATGTTTGCCGGCGATACACTGCGCTCGGCAGCAGACCTTGGCATTCCGCTAGTCGCCTTCTCGCTCGCGCACCGCAAGGGTTACTTCCAGCAGCATCTAAACCCGGCCGGCGATCAGACAGAAGAAGTGCAGCCGTGGAATCCTGCTGACCTGTGCACGGAAGAGCCGGCCAGGATTCGCGTATCCGTTGAGGGACGCGATGTAACAGTGCGCGCGTGGCGTTACGACATGGTCGGCCGCTACGGCCATGTGGTGCCGATCTATCTGCTGGACACGGACCTCGATGGCAATTCGGGGTGGGATCGCGGGCTGACCGATCATCTCTATGGCGGCGATACAAACTACCGCTTGCAACAGGAGATCGTCCTTGGACTCGGCGGCGTTCGCATGGCCAACGCAATGGGCCTGAAAGTGAACGTCTACCACATGAACGAAGGACATGCTGCGCTGTTGACGCTTGCCTTGCTCGAGAGCGAGATGGGCGGTGGTCCGCTCAGCTCTCCGACCGAAGCCGACATCCAGCAGGTGCGCAACAAATGCGTCTTCACCACCCACACGCCGGTTCCCGCCGGACACGATCGCTTTTCAACCGAGCAGGCGATTCGAATACTGGGCGGTGAAAGAACTTCGCGGCTTGAGAAACTCGGCGTATTCGAAGATGGCCTGCTCAATATGACCATGCTGGCCCTGCGGTTCTCGCGCTATGCAAACGGCGTGGCTATGCAGCACGGCAAGGTCTCGCGGGACATGTTCCCGCAGTATCAGATCGATGCCATCACCAACGGAGTGCACGCCCCGACCTGGATCTCCGAACCGGTACAGCAGATGCTCGATACCCATATACCGGCTTGGCGTCGCGATAATCTCTGCCTCCGGAACGCGATCGATTTGCCCGAGCAGGAGATCCTCAGCGCGCACCATCGCGCCAAGGAAGCCCTGCTGACCGAAGTAGCCTCGCGCACGGGTCTGGTGCTGAATCCCAATGTCTTGACGCTCGGATTCGCGCGCCGCGCCGCCACCTACAAGCGGGCAAGCCTCATGTTCACTGATCCGGAGCGCCTCCTGAAGATCGCGACGCAAGCCGGAGGCCTCCAGATTCTATACGCAGGCAAGGCGCATCCTGCCGATGAACCGGGCAAGGCGCTCATTCACAACGTCATTGAGACCGCCGGCAAGCTGTCCAATGACATGTTGCGGATCGTCTACCTCGAAAACTACGCGTGGGATTTGGGCGCGCTCCTCACTGCTGGCGTCGACGTCTGGGTGAATACACCCCGGCGTCCGTACGAGGCCTCAGGCACCAGCGGCATGAAGGCAGCCTTGAATGGAGTCCCAAGTCTCTCGATTCTCGATGGCTGGTGGATTGAGGGTTGCATCGAGGGCGTGACAGGCTGGGCCATTGAAGACGGCACAGACGATGCGGAAGAGGCGGTAAACCTCTACACCAAACTCGAGAATGCCGTCGTCCCCATGTACCGGAATGAGCCTGACAAGTGGGCGAAGATGATGCGCACAACCCTCGCCTTCAATGGGTCCTACTTCAACACCAATCGCATGGTGAAGCAGTACACCAGGAACGCTTACTATCCCGTTCGGCTGATCGATGTGGCTAAGGCCGGAGTGGAAGAGCCCATCTACGTACGCGCCTGAAAGTGCGCGCAGGCAAAAAGGGCGGCTTCTAGATGAGGCCGCCCTTCGTGTTTTCCGCACACCTCTGAATCGCAGGCAAGAAAAGGCCGAGCCACATAAGCTCGGCCCCTGGGTTAAACGAAATCGGGTCTAGGCAACAGCGAGGCCGAGAGCGCGATTGATGCGAAGCTGCAGCGGATCGAGATTGGTTTCAGCCTCGGCATAGACCGGGGCAGAAGCGGCCTCAACGTACTGCTCGGTATGCATCACCGGCTCAGGAGCAGAGTACTGGTCAGCGTATACGGACTCGACGTAGGTCGGCTCCGGCTCCTGCCTTACAGGCTCAGGAGCGTGGAACTCCTGATGGTAGCTGGATGCGGACTGCACGAACGGCTCGAGCGCAGACAACACGCTTTCAAGCTTCTCTTTGCGGCGCTGAAGGTCGTGGTACTCGGAGTAGATGCTCTCCAGTTGATGGTTGGCGCCTTCAAAGGCGGCGAGGTAGTTTGCCCGGTAGCCCATCGGATCTCCTTACAGCAGTCTTTCGTGGGAATCCGCCTGCATCTACTCCGCTAATTCTCTTCAACGAGAAGGGCTTGGGGATTGGCGGATGCGATTTAGCAGAATCGGAACTGCTATGCACGGAAGATTAGCCGGAGGTCACCACGCGAGACATTACCCAAAGTATGTACCTCAACGGACTTTCGTGATATTAGATCACATTAAGTAATTGAAAAATAACACAAAACTGATCCGAACGAAGGTAACTACACCCATCGGGAAATCCTCTAAGAAGGAATCAAATTGAAACAAAGTCAGGGTTCAAAATGGTGCGGTTCAGTCCCCCGTTGGCTCTTCCAGTTCCGACCCGATGCGATGAAGCTTCATTACGCGCCACTGGAGCTTATCAAAGAAGAGATACACAACAGGCGTTGTGAACAGCGTGAGCAACTGAGAGACGAGCAGGCCTCCGACAATCGTGATACCGAGAGGCTGGCGAAGCTCCGAACCCACACCCATACCGATAGCGAGCGGGAGGCCCCCGAACATCGCAGCGAGCGTCGTCATCATAATCGGCCGGAATCGCAGCAGGCACGCCTGGTAAATGGCCTCGACCGGCGGCAATCCCTCTTCGCGCTCGGCCTGAAGGGCGAAATCGATCATCATGATCGCGTTCTTCTTCACGATGCCAATGAGCAGAAGAATCCCGATCAAGGCCATGATGCTGAGGTCCGTGCCGGTGATAAGCAGCGCAAGAATAGCGCCCACTCCCGCGGGCGGCAGCGTCGACAGAATCGTGAGCGGGTGGATGAGGCTTTCGTAGAGAATCCCGAGGACGATGTAGACGGCGACGATCGCAGCCAGAATGAGGTATGGCTCATTAGCAAGCGACTCCTGGAAAGCCTGCGCGGTGCCCTGGAACGTCGCGTGGACCGTCGAAGGAATGCCCAACTCTGCTTGGGCTTTCTGCAGTGCGGTAACGGCATCGCCCAGCGCGACATTAGGAGCGAGATTGAACGTGAGCGTGACAGCCGGATACTGCCCCTGGTGATTGACAGTCAACGAGGTTCGCTTCTCGTCCCAGTGAGCGATCGCGGAAAGCGGCACCATTGCGCCCGTCGCACTGGCAGTGCTCGTTGTTGCCGGAGCAGGGCTCGAAGTGTCCCCTGAGGTGCTTTGAATGGCGAAGGGAAGCGACTGCACGCCCGAGGGCATCCCCGTCAGCGTGCCTGACCCGATGGATGCTGCGGTAATCGATTCATTGCTGGCTGCAGCAATCGCGGCGATGTTCGAGGCGACAGGGTCGGTGGTGCTGCCGGCCGACGCTAAAGGCGTACTGGTGCTGATCGACGAACCCGGGGTTGTGTTCACCAGCTGTCCTGCCGAAGTAGGAAACACAGCGGACGTGCCGGCGGGTGCCGAGGTGGTTGGCGCCGAAGAACCAGAAGCGGGAGCAGTTGCAGAAGCGGTCGCAGTGGAACCTAGCAGCGGTACCGATGCCGCAGCACCAGTCGAGCCAGTCTTGATGTAAATGTTGTTGAGCGAGTCTGGACTGAGCTGAAACTCCGGCGCGACCTCCATCACCACGAAGTACTGATTGAGGCCGGTGTACATGGTAGAGACCTGCCGCTGGCCGAAGGCGTCGTAGAGGACCGCGTCGATGGCGGCGGTTGTGATGCCGAGTCGCGCCGCGGTATCGCGATTGATGACCAGTGTCTCCGAGAGGCCGTGATTCTGCTCATCGGTGGATACATCGCGGAGCTCAGGCATCGTGCGCGCTTTGGCTTCGAGCCGGGGCGCCCAGGTGTTCAGTTCATCGACGTCCGGATCGGACAGGGTGTACTGATATTGAGCGGCGCTGCCTCGCCCACCAACCTGAATATCCTGCTGCGCCTGCAGAAAGGTGCGGGCGCCGGGTACGCTGAGCAATTTACCGCGAAGGCGGTTCACCACCTGATCGGCGTTGACGTGGCCAGGCCGTTTATCAGGATCCTTCAGCGCGACGAACATGAAGCCGGTGTTGTTGCTCCCTCTGCCGCCGCCCGCAAAGGCAGTGACGGTGGCTACGGCGGGATCGTTCAGCACCATCTGAGCAAGCTGCTTTTGTTTATCGCGCATCGCAGGGAAGCTGATGTCCTGCTCACCGATGGTCTGGCCGCCCATTCTACCCGTGTCCTGCTGAGGAAAGAAGCCTTTGGGGACGATTTTGAATAAGTAAACATTCAAAAAAGCGCAGCCGATTGCGACGGCGAGAGTGATTCCTTGGTGGCGCAGTACCCACCGCAATGCAGTGTTGTATTCGTAGTGAATCCACTGGAACGCATTCTCGAACATCCGATAAAGTCGCCCGTGACGGCTCTCGTCACGCTGCTTCAGAAACCGTGCGCAGAGCATCGGAGTTGTCGTGAGCGAAACCAGCATTGACACGGCAATTGCCACGCTGAGCGTGACCGCAAATTCACGGAAAAGCTTGCCGATGATGCCGCCCATAAGCAGGATGGGAAGGAATACGGCGATCAGCGATGTGCTCATGGAGAGAACGGTGAACCCGATCTCCTTGGAGCCTCTCATCGCTGCCTCATAGGGCTTCATGCCCTCTTCGAGATAACGCGTGATGTTCTCGATCACGACGATAGCGTCGTCTACGACGAACCCCGTGGAGATTGTCAGAGCCATCAACGACAGGTTGTCGATCGTGTAGCCAAGCAGGTACATCACCCCGAATGTGCCGACCAGCGATAGCGGCACCGCGATCGATGGGATGATCGTCGCCCACACCTCGCGCAGGAACATGAACACGACAAGTACGACCAGCACTACGCTTATGAGCAGTGATATCTCGACGTCACGTACGCTGGCCCGAATGGTCGTAGTGCGATCGAGCGCCACGTTCATCTGGATCGTCGGCGGGATCTCGGCCTGAAGGTGAGGCATCTCCTTCAGAACAGCATCGACCGTGTCGATGACGTTTGCGCCGGGGATCTTGAAGATGATAATCAGGATGGCGTCTTTGAGAGTTCCGCTATGCCCGGTGTTGTTGTTGCCGGCGAAGCCTGCAGTATGGATATCGGAAACCGAGTCGACCACATCCCCGAGATCGCCCAGACGAACCGTGGCGCCGGTCTGCTTGTTGTAGCCGACAATGATCGGCTTGTATTCGCTCGCTTTGAAGATTTGGTCGTTGTCGTCGATCTGCCAGCGATGCTGCGCGTCGTTGAAGCTGCCCTTGGGCCGGTTGGCATTAGCGTTACTCAGAGCGGTACGGACAGCCTCGAGCCCGATACCATTGTTGGCCAGCTGCATGGGATTGAGCTCGACTCGAACCGCGGGCTGCGCGCTTCCTCCTACAAATACCTGTCCCACCCCGGCTATCTGCGCGATCTTCTGCGCGAGCATCGAGTCGGCCATGTCGTAAATTTGCGGCTTGGGTACCACATCAGAGGTGAGCGTAAGGATGAGGATCGGCGCATCCGCCGGGTTGGCCTTGCGGTAGCCGGGATTCTGCGGCATGTACGCAGGCAATTGGCTGCGCGCACCGTTGATAGCTGCTTGAACATCGCGCGACGCTGCATCGATGTCGCGATTCAGATCGAATTGGAGCGTGACGTTGGCCGATCCCAGCGAACTGGTCGAGGTCATCTGGTTGACCCCGGCAATCCGGCCGAATTGCCGCTCTAGTGGGGTAGCAACCGCGGATGCCACCGTCTCAGGGCTAGCTCCGGGAAGGCCGGCGCCTACACCTATAACAGGGAAGTCGACGTCGGGTAGCGAGGCGACCGGCAGCACCGAGTAGGCCACCGATCCCGCGAGCAGCAGAGCGATGCTCAGCAGTGAAGTGGCTACGGGTCGCTTGATAAATGGTGCGGATAAGTGCATCGTCGCTCCGCCTCAGTCCGCCGTTACCATCTGCCGTTCCGGCGTGGTCAGATCCCGCGGCTGCAAGCGCTTCGCGAGCCTGTCGAAGTAGAGATAGACCACAGGGGTGGTGAACAAAGTCAGCATCTGCGAGAAGATCAGGCCGCCCACGATGCTGACTCCAAGAGGCATCCGAAGCTCCGCGCCAGTCCCGCCACCTAGAGCAAGCGGCAGGCCGCCAAGCAATGCCGCCATGGTGGTCATAATGATGGGCCGGAAGCGCAGGAGGCACGCCTGAAAGATCGCTTCTTCTGACGATTTCCCTTCATCGCGCTCAGCCTGCAGCGCAAAGTCGATCATCATGATGGCGTTCTTCTGCACGATTCCAATGAGCAAGATGATGCCAATGAGTGCGATGACGCTGAATTCGACCCGGAAGAGCATCAGTGCCAACAGCGCACCCACACCGGCCGAAGGCAGCGTAGAGATGATCGTGATGGGGTGAATGTAGCTCTCGTAGAGCACCCCGAGAACGATGTACACCGTGATCAGAGCTGCCAGAATCAGGATCGGCTCATTGGAAAGAGAGGTCTGGAAGGCCGCGGCAGTGCCTTGGAAGCTCGCGTTAATGCTGTTGGGCATGCCGATATCCTTCTCAACCTTGTTGACGGCCTTCACCGCGTCTCCGAGCGCCTTTCCGGGCGCGAGATTGAAGCTCACGATCGTGGACGGAAACTGCCCCTGGTGGCCGATCGAGAGCTGCGCGCGCGTCTGCTCCCAGTGCGCCAGCATGCTCAGGGGCACCTGCGTGCCGTTGCTCGATTTGACGTAGAGATTATTCAGCGTAGTCGGATTCGTCTGGAAGTTGTGACCTACTTCCATAACCACGTGGTATTGATTCAGCTGCGTGAAGATCGTCGAGATTTGACGCTGTCCGAAGGCGTCGTACAGGGTGTTGTCGACATCGGCCATGGCCACGCCCAGTCGCGATGCGGTGTCGCGGTTGATGACGAGCTGAGCACCAAGGCCCTGATCCTGCAGATCGCTGGCGACGTCCGTCACTGCCGAATCCTTGCTCAGTTCCTGCACCATCTTCCGGGTATAGGTTGCGAGTTCGGCCGAGTTCGGATCTTCGAGCGAGTATTGGAACTGCGTGCGGCTCACGCGGTCTTCAACCGAGAGATCCTGCAGCGGCTGTAGGAAGAGCTGGATCCCGTTCACGTCGGCAACCTTGGGCTGCAGACGCTGAATCACGTCCGAAGCTGAAATCTTGCGGTCCTCAAGAGCCTTGAGCGTGATCTGGATCCGCCCCGAGTTCAGCGTTGGGTTGACGTTGTCGATCCCGATGAACGACGAAACATTGTCGACCGCCGGATCCTGCAGAACTATATCCACGAGCTGTTGCTGCCGCCGCGCCATATCAGCAAAGCTCACAGTCTGCGGCGCTTCGCTGATGCCAAGGATCACGCCCGTATCTTGCACCGGGAAGAATCCCTTAGGAATCACGATGAACAGCAGAACCGTTGCAACGAAGGTTGAGATAGTGACCAGCAGCGTGATCAGCCGGTGATCGAGAACCTTCTTCAGAGCCCGGCCATATGAATCGATGATGTTGTTGAAGACCGATTCTGACCAGTAGTAGAAGCGAGTCTGATTCGCGTGCGACTTGTCCTTGAGGATGCGCGAGCACATCATCGGTGTCAGCGTCAACGACACCACCGCCGAGACAAGAATCGTAACCGCAAGGGTAATCGCGAACTCGCGGAAGAGACGCCCTACCACATCGCTCATGAAAAGAAGCGGGATGAGCACTGCGATCAGTGAGACGGTCAGCGACATGATCGTGAAGCCGATCTGCGCGCTGCCCTTCAGAGCCGCCTTCATCGGCGACTCGCCCTCTTCAATGAAGCGCGAGATGTTCTCGATCATCACGATCGCGTCGTCCACGACGAAACCGGTCGAGATCGTCAGCGCCATCAGCGTCAGGTTGTTCAGGCTGTAGCCTAGCAGGTACATCACGCCAAAGGTGCCCACGATCGAGAGCGGCACCGCGACAGATGGAATGATGGTCGCTGCAAGATTGCGCAAAAACAGAAAGATGACCATGACGACCAGCGCCACGGTGAGCATCAACTCAAACTCGACATCTTTCACCGACGCGCGAATGGTGCTGGTGCGGTCCGTGAGGATGTGAACCTGGACATTCGCCGGAAGGCTGGCCTGCAGTGTGGGGAGCAGCTTATGGATGCGGTCGACTACAGCAATAATGTTGGCGCCCGGTTGGCGCTGCACATTAACGATGACAGCCGGCTGCCGATTCATCCACGCCGCCTGCTGCGTGTTTTCCGGCGCATCGATCACGTTGGCTACATCAGAGGTACGGACCGGCGCGCCGTTCCGATAAGCCACTATCACCGGCAGATAGTCGGCGCTCGACAGCAGTTGGTCGTTCGCGTTGATCGTGTACGATTGCCGGCTGCCGTTCAGAGTGCCCTTCGCCTGGTCGACGTTGGCGGCTGCGAGCGCTGTACGAAGATCCTCGAGGCTCAGGTTGTACGCGGCGAGCTGAGCAGGATTCGCCTGCACGCGAACCGCGGGTTTCTGTCCGCCGGCAATCGAGACCAGGCCGACCCCGGTGACCTGCGAAATCTTTTGCGCGAGATTGGTGTCCGCCGCGTCCTCGACCTTATCCAGGGGCAGGGAATCGGAAGTGAGCGCCAACGTCAGGATCGGTGCGTCCGCCGGATTCACCTTGCTGTAGACCGGAGGATTGGGCAGATCATTGGGGAGAAAGCTATTCGCCGCATTGATCGCGGCCTGCACTTCTTGCTCGGCGACGTCGATGTTCTCGTCGAGGTTGAATTCCAGCGTGATCACCGACCCGCCGCCCGAACTCGTCGAAGTCATCTGCTTGAGTCCCGGCATCTGGCCGAACTGGCGCTCCAGCGGAGCGGTCACGGACGAAGCCATTACGTCCGGCCCGGCGCCCGGGTAAAACGTGAGTACCTGGATAATCGGGTAGTCCACCTCGGGCAGCGCGGAAACCGGCAGTTGCAGGAAGGCGACACCGCCTGCCAGCATGATCGCAGCCATCAGCAACGAGGTCGCGATGGGACGAAGAATAAACGGCCGGGATGGGCTGAGACTCACTGTCGCTGCCTTTGGTTCGAGGTGGGACTCTGATCGCTGCGATACTGGCTAGGACGCCGGTTCGCCCCAGGCTGCCCCTGTGCGCCGGCTGGCTGTCCGGCTCCGGGCTGACCCGCTCCTGGCTGACCTGACAACCCGCTCCCGCTATCGCCGGAACCCGGCTGCGATTCGGCGTGTCCTCCGGCTTGGCGCTGATGGGCAGCAGACGTCGTCACAGGCTGGCCGGGACGCAGGCGCTCCGCGCCGTCAACAACGATCTGAGTTCCCGGAGCCGGCCCGCTGTCGAGAATGGTGGTCTGGCCTTCAGCCAATGCGACATTCACCGGCTGCATCTGGGCAACCTGGCCGCCTTTGCCATCGCTGTTTACGGTCCAGACGAATAGCGACCCATTCAGGCCAGTCTGGATTGCAGCCGACGGCACAATGAGCGCGTTCTTCCGGTTCTCCAGCACGAGGTGAATATTGACGAACTGATTCGGGAAGAGAACGGAGTCCTGATTACTGAAGATGGCCTTGAGCTTGCCTGTGCCGGTGGTCGGATCGATCTGGTTGTCAGCCGTCAGCAGATTGCCTTTAGTGAGCAGTTCGGTGTCGCTGCGGTCATAGGCGTCCACAGGCATGCGCTTGTCTGAGACCAGACGCTTCAGCACCTGGGGCAATTGGTTTTCAGGCAACGTGAAGTAGACCGCAATCGGTTTGAGCTGGTTGATCACCACCAGGTTCGTTGAGTTCGCCGAGATGATATTGCCCGGATCGACTAGCCGAAGCCCGATCTTCCCGCTGATAGGCGCCTTGATGTAGCACCAGCTCAGTTGAAGCTGGGCATTCTCGACTGCGGCATTGTCTGACTGAATTGCTCCCTGATATTGACCGAGTTGCGCCTCATTCGCCTCCATCGACTCCCTGGAGACAACGCCGGCAGCAAATAGCGCCTTGTAGCGGTTGACCTCAGCCTGGGCATTCTTAAGCAACGCCTGGTCGTGAGCCAGGGTACCCTTCGCCTGGTCGAGCGAAGCCTGATAGGGCCTCGGGTCGATCTCCATGATCGTCTCGCCTTCTTTCACCTCCTGCCCCTCGGTGAACTTGACCGGCAGCAGTTCGCCGCTGACCCGCGCCTTCACCGTAACGGTGAAGTTGGGAGTCACTGTGCCAAGGCCGGTCAGGTAGATCGGCATCGGCTTCTGCTCAGCCGGCACAACCTGGACGGGCACGGGTCGGTTCGCCAGAGCCGCAGCTTGATGGGCGGTGTTGGCAGCAGCCTTCTCTTTGTTCTGGTAAACCCGCCAGCCGATGAACGCACCGGCGGAGATCAACACAAGATAGATGAAAAGGCGGACCCAGGGGCTCTTGCGAGGATGTGACTCACCGGTCTTTGCAAGATCAGGCTCAGTGGCGTTTTGAATCGGCATGGTGATAGCTTCCAGTCATTCATGAATCTTCAAAAAAACAGAAATTCAGCTTATGCGGCTGAAAACATGGAGCATTCGGGAGTTCTTACAGTGTGTGTGTCCCTCATAAAGGACGGTTTCCATACCGGAAAGGTTTCGCGTAGACCTCCAGCACACGTCCTCGAAAGTAGCCCGAGGAACCGCTCTGCGACCGCGGCCATTCTATTCATTTTCAAGTAATGGAGACAGATCAACCGGGCGTTTCCGCGGAGTGCTCATTCTGATGAACCTGCGCCGCCATTCGTTGCGTCGAGAGCCACGCGATCTCCGGAATGCTAAATGGAAGGAACCTTGAGCCCGGCGGGAACCGGAATGCGCTCTAACCAACTCGCATCCTGATACATGGCATTCCGGAAAATGAAGCCTTGATCACTGAAATGACGTCCTATAGGCAGAGCTCCTGCGTGGCAGACCGCTGCACATGCGCCTACGCCGTTTTCGCTCGATCGTGCGTCATCGAATAAGATTGTTTGTTCAACTGTAACGTTCTTCGGACCGGCCGGCTGCTCGCCGCCAGCCCGGGATTTCACTTTTTGAGCCGCTTTTGCCTTGAACGGTCCGCCACGGTTCGCGAGGCGTTCCTCTCCCGATCGATAGCCGGCAAATCGCCTCATCTAAAGCGGGGACTGTGTTCCCGCCCGTGGCACCAGAGTCGGCGCGCCAGCAGCTCGCATCGACCTTGAACTGAATCGGGCAAACCATGCTTGGGCAGGTTTTGCCGTAGGAGCGGGTACCACCGTATGTGGATTGTTCGGCTTGCACTGAGGCGGCCGTATACATTTGTCGTTTTTGCGCTCTTGATCCTGATT
>Ga0105240_10007622_pt1 | contig 15675 bp, 9 predicted proteins | sample KBSC54metaG_FD_80426 | JGI IMG/M metagenome (GOLD analysis project Ga0105240, IMG submission 80426) | Corn rhizosphere microbial communities from Kellogg Biological Station, Michigan, USA - KBS C5-4 metaG | ecosystem: Host-associated > Plants > Roots > Rhizosphere > Soil | place: Michigan, USA... | reverse complement strand
TGACACACTCGCGGTCGGTGGCGCGCAGATTGTCGTAACAGGTATCTCGCGTACTTTGCTGCGCCTAGAGGTTTGTCACCTCGCCGGAAACTCCACGATTGCGCCGGCTGCCGCTCTAGCAACGCTGGTTCTCGGCGAGAGCGGTGATGAAGATGTCGAGATTCACCCTCTCGATACTTTGCGGGTTCCGCCGTTCGCAAAGGGGGCCGAGGTTAGTGTACGTCCTCTGCTCGGTCCTGAAGGACGGCGTCACTGGTTTATTGCCGGCGCAGCCGCGGCGGTGTTGGCTGTTGTAGCCGTTGTAGCGGCGCGGTTGGAGCCGGTGTCTGTTGACGTTCACCCAACCGATGCTCATGTGCTGACACCGGGCACGCTATTGGCGATTCCCAATGCCGGCCATCTATTGCTTTTGCCTGGGAAACATACCATCAGAGCGGAGCGCAAAGGATACATCGCCGCGCAGACGGACGTGATGATTAAAAGCGATGATACAAACGGTGTGCGGCTGCGCCTCGAAAAGTTGCCGGGGCAATTGGGTATTGATACTGGAGGTGTTGCGGCAACGGTGACCGTTGATGGTGTGGACGTCGGCCGCGCTCCCGGTGTACTGAGCGTTCCCGCCGGTGCACGTACGGTCATGATTAGCGCACCCCGACACGTAGACTACATAACAAACGTCACTATCGAAGGGGCAGGTGAGCGCCAGGATCTTAAGGTTAGTCTGCAGACCTCATGGGGATCACTTAAAGTGCTATCCATCCCTGAGGGAGCACATGTCAGCGTGGATGGGGTCGAAGGTGGCGTCTCCCCCCTGACGATCGCCGCTCCGTCCGGCGTCCGGCGGATACGGATCGCCGCTGTCGGCTTCAAGACATGGGAGAGTAGCGTTGTTCTTAAGGCTGGAGACACGCTAAGTGTTGGTCCGGTCACGCTTGGACAGCCCGATGCACATTTGACGGTGCGCTCCGACCCCGCCGGCGCCGATGCTACCGTCGCGGGCACCCACCTTGGACGGACGCCCGCAGAAATCGACCTTCCCTCTGGGATCGCACATCAGGTGGTGCTTAGCGCTCCAGGCTACAAAAACTGGACCCGTGCGGTATTCGCCGATCCAGGGCGTAAACTGGCGGTGTTGGCAAAACTCGAGCCCATACTTGGGCGAGTGAGCTTTCAGGGTGACCCGGCGGATGCGGAGGTCGTCGTTGACGGGACGGTGCGCGGCAAGGCGCCGCAGTCCTTAGAGCTTCCCGCTACGGAGCATCGCATAGAGGTGCGGAAGCGGGGGTTTGTTTCGTTCAAGAGCATCGTAACGCCGGAGGCGGGGCTTGATCATACGGTGCAATATCATCTCGCCCCAGCGCGGGCGAACTAACACGGAAGACGCAGACATGACTCATTTGCGGCGATTGACTGGGACCCTGACTTTCGGCGCGCTGTTGTGCGTGAGTGCGGCTGCACGCACGACGTGGGCCGCTGATGAGGGCGGGCAGCCTGTGCATGGTGTACAACCGACTCCGGTTACCGCGCCAGCGCGGGCGGCCACGCCCGCAACGGCAGCGCCCACTCAAGACGCACCTAAGACGGCGACCGCTAAGCCTCCCTCTCCTGGCGCGCCGCAGGTGCCGGAGGAATCGGCAACCATTCGCGATGACCCCACTATCGCGCCTGATCCGAAGCAATCCGCCGATAACAACGTAAGCTTTCCCAACGACATCTAATAGCGATGCATCCCTTCGCGATTGAGCTCGATGATCGCGCTGTCTCTTTTGCGCGAGAGGGGCAGGTGTTATCGAGCGCTCCAAGCGCCGTTTGGGACGGAAGCACCGGGGAGCTGGCCGGCACGAATGCATGGAACGCGTTACGTCGCCACCCGACCGCGACCTCCACGCGACATCTAGGGTCGCTTCTTAGTCAGACCGTTGCTAACGATCGATCCATAGCGCTGGTCGCCGCCGAGTTAGTGAGGCGTCTTGTGGCACAAGCTCCAACCCCAGGCGAGAGTGTATGGATTGCCGCTCCGGCACACGCTTCAGCGCATGGGCTCAGCGCCATACTCGCGATTGCGCGCCATCTGTCCCTGCCGGTCGATGGATTCATAGATGCCGCGGTGGTTTCAGCGGCAGCGTTGGGCTTAGAGAATAGCGCCATCGTGCTCGAGATAGGGATGCATCACGTTGCGGCTACTTACATTGATCGTGATGGGGTACAGATTCGCCGCCGGCGCACGGTATTGACCGAACGCGGTGGCCTAATGGCGTTTTATCAAGGGTGGCTCGAGCTCGTCAGCACGACGATGGTGAAGCGGACTCGCTTCGACCCTTTGCATGACGCGGCCACTGAGCAGCAACTGTTTGATTCATTGGCGCGGTGGGCGGGCGAGGCGGCGGCTGAGGGGACGGCGAATGCGGTTCTCACCAAAGGCACAGAACGCTTCGAAGTGACGCTTACCCGGGACCAGTTCGCTCAGGCCGGGCGATCCCTGCATCGTGAGGTGGCGCGTTTACTACACGAGTTACGGCCTGCAGGAGCGCCTGTAGCTTTGGTGGTCCCGTCCGTGGTCGCTCAACTTCCTGGATTGCGCGTGGAGTTGGAGCAGTTTGTAGAATGCGAACTCATAGGGGTCCCGGATGGCTTCGCGGCCGCGGCGACCTCACTGTTAGACCTCCCACAGCGAGCGAGCAACGAGCTGGTTCGCTTGCTCCGGCGGCTGCCCGCTATTGTCCCCGAGGGACTCGAGGCCGCTATTTCCCGCGAGCTGGTGGGTTCACGCGCCGACCGAAGGTCACGCCCGTCACATGTCCTGTTGAATGGACAGGTGTATGCGCTTGCCGGTGAAGCGCTCGTGGTTGGGCGTATGCCGGAGGGTCCTCGCACCATTGCTTTGTCAGATGGATTGGCTGGAGTGTCTCGACGGCACTGCACTCTGGCTCCTGAAGGAGACGAGTTCATACTGCTCGATCACAGCAGTTTCGGGACCTTCGTCAATGGCGAGCGTGTGGCGGAGCGCGTTCGAGTCCATGCCGGTGATCGCGTGCGAGTGGGTGACCCTGGTGTGGAGCTTGCACTCATCGCGGTAAATGAGGCGACCGGCGCAACGAGTTAGACTCTGACGTGACGAAACGACGCCGTATCATCGAGGTGTTCACACTCTCGTTCCTTGACTGCATCTGCTGTGGTTTCGGGGCGGTGATTCTTTTCTATACGATTGTTAGCGCACGCAGCGGTGTTGTCGATACGCGTATAACAGACAACCTCACTGCCGAAGTGAACAAGCTCGATGAGCAAATCCTTAGTGGGACGCGTCATCTTGCCGTCTTGCGCGATACCTTGGAGAGAACTCGCAACGAGACCGCCAGCGCCGCCGCGCAAAGTAACCTCATCGCGGCCGAGCTCGCAGCGCGCAAGACTCAGGTATCCAACTATGACTCCACGCGCCTTTCCCGGGAGCAGCGCATTGAAAAGCTCAGGGCGGATATTCAGGCCCTGCAGGAAGGCACGAAGCGGCTCGAGGCGGGTAGCGACGAACTCGCGCCACCCGGCCAGGACGTTGTCGCGTTTCGCAAGACAGGTGGTGATCGACGCTACATTACGGGGCTGACCCTGCACGGCCGACGGGTTCTTATCTTACTCGATGTCTCCGCCAGCATGTTGCACGAGGACATTGTCAGCATTCTAAGATTGCGCAACGCCAGCGACGCCCAGAAGCGCGCCGCGGCCAAATGGCAACGCGCGCTCGAGACGGTGCACTGGTTGCTGACGCAAGTGCCTCCGGGAAGCTCGTATCAGATCTATACCTTTAACACCAAAGCGCAGGCACTGTTACCCGACTCGACCGGTAAGTGGATCTCCGGCGGTGATCTCCCACAGATTGCGCGGAGTCTGCAGGCGTTGCAGACGCTTGTGCCTGCCGACGGAACTAGTCTCTATAACGCGTTCGCCGCGACCAAGACCTTGAGTCCTTGGCCTGATCAAATCGTTCTGATCACCGATGGACTGCCGACACAGGGTAAAACTGCGGGGCCGCGCAAGTACGTTGATTCTGCAGCTCGCATGCGCTTTTTCGATGAATCGGTGGGGCAACTTCCCGATAAGGTTCCTATCGATAGCATCTTGTTGCCAATGCAGGGTGACTCGGAGGCCGCGCATCGCTTCTGGCACCTGGCGCGTACTAGCGACGGCAGTGTGCTCATGCCCGCTAAGGATTGGCCGTGATGCTGCAAGAGGTACAGCATGCGTAGGCGGCGCTCGGTGGAGGTCTTCAGCCTCTCGTTCCTCGACTGCATCTGCTGCGGTTTCGGAGCGATCATTCTGTTGCTGGTGTTGACCGAGATCGGCCGGCCCGTGGTGTTGGAGAAGAGTCGTAAGAGTCTCGACGGACAAGTACGTTATCTCACCGAGAAGTTGTATGCGATTCAGGGCACGACCAATGAGCTGACACGCGAGCTGGAAGGCAGCCGCGCAACGCTTCAGCAGGAGCGCCAGAAGCTCGCGCGCCTTGCCGGAGAACTCAGTGCCATTCAAGGCCAATACAACAGCAGTACTCAGGACGCTTCGGTTTCGAATCGGGTCGAAGGAGCTCTGGTGGCCGCCTATCAGAAGCTGAGCGCAGAGATGCAGCGGCTGCTGCAGCAACGTGCGAAGCGACCCGCTACTGCGGCCATCGGGGGCATCCCGATCGACAGCGAGTATGTCATTTTCGTCGTCGATACCTCCGATAGCATGACCGACAATCACTGGGATGCCAATCTGGCGATCATCGATGAGATTTTGAGTCTCTATCCGCACGTGTTGGGCATGCAAATCATGAACGACCAAGGGACGTACATGTTTGAGGACAGCAAGGGCAAGTGGCTTGCCGACTCGGCGGATGAGCGCGCTGAGATCCGCAAGCGTGCCAAACACTGGGCGGCCTTTAGTCAGTCCAATCCGGTACCCGGCATCGAAGAGGCTATCCGCAGCTACTGGGCTGCCGACAAGCGCATCAGCGTCTTTGTGCTCGGCGACGAGTTCACCGGCAAATCAATTCAAGCGGCACTGGATTCCATCAGCGCGCTCAACAAGCCGGGCCCGGATGGGCGCCGTCCGGTGCGCATCCATGCTATCGGCTTTCCCGAAGGACCGGGCATGTCGCCCGACACGAATATCCGGTTTTCCGCGCTCATGCGCCTGGTGTGCTCGCAGAACAACGGTACGTTCATTGGTTTGAAGAACTAGGATAGAGTGTCCACAAAATAAAGCCCGGCACCGCCAGGGATGAGTCTCATGCCAGAGCCTGAACCGAAAATAGTCCTGCTCGCGGGAGCGAGCGGCCTAATCGGAAAAAGTGCCCTTGATGCACTTCTGGAAGCCCCGGACATCGGGCGTGTCTTCGCCGTAACGCGCCGCCCGCTCGGGCGCGAACACCCCCGTCTTGCGAACCGTATCGTGCAGTTCGAAACGCTCGAAGCGCAGCTAAAAGGAATGATATGCCACGTGGCGGTGTGCTGCCTCGGTACAACCCTGCGTCAGGCCGGTTCCGAAGCGGCCTTCCGGCGTGTAGACATTGATTACGTGCTGGCGTTTGCGCGTGCTGCTAAGGCGGCGCGGGCACAGCGCTTCGTGGTCGTGTCGGGGGCGGGAGCCAATCCACAATCAAAAAATTTCCAGGTGCGCACGAAGGGCGAGATGGAGGAAGCGCTCGCGGGTGTGGGTTTTGAATCGCTCGATATCCTGCAACCAGGCCCCGTACTAGGATTTCGGAGCCAAATGCGCCCTATGGACATGGGGGCTTGGCTGGTTATGCCGGTGGTGAATCCATTTTTGCGCGGTGCACGAGAAGTCTTCCGAGGCATTTCCGCCCGGGCGCTCGGCGCCGCCATCGTTGGAACCACTCGCTCCGGCCGCCGGGGCGTGCAACGCTACACGCATGCAGGGATTCAGGCGCTGACGAAACTGAAGTCAGCGCGCTCGGCACTGACTCCAGATGCAAGGACAGCGGCTAACAATAGACAGCGCGGTTAAGCAGTCTGTGGGACCGTGGCAGAAGCGCCACGAGCACGACGTATCCGTGATCTAGTTAACATTTCCTTCCGCTCTGGGACTCGCACAATCTGTCCCTGATTGGACCTGGTGCGCAGCAGACGTACGCCAGGTCCCGGTAGAGTGCGTCTTCAGGAAAACCCCTGCAGGAAGCTTCTTGACTGGACCGGGCACCCGTGACGAGCCTGGGCGCGCTCACAGCATGTCTGGCGTCAGCTGCCCTACGTACTGTTAGTTGCGCTTGCTTGCGCCATTGCCGCGGGTTTGTATCTGGGACGACGTTATCTACCGCCGGTGCGGGCGTTACGCGCCGGGCTGGCCGCCCTGAAGGGCCGGCGTTGCGAGCCGGTGAAGGTATCCGGCATCGACGAGATGCGCGGGCTTGTGGAAGACTTCAACAGCGGCGCGCTGGCGTTACGCGAGCAGTTTCGTGCGTTGGAAACCCTGGGAGAGATCGACAAACTGCTGCTCGGATCGGCCGGGTTGGAACAGGTTCTTGACGCGGTCCTGTCGCGCGTACAGACCGTAACCCGCTGTGATTGTGTAGGCATTACGCTGAGGGATGCCGATGCTCCGGGGCGTGGGCGTGTGTATCTCGCAGGGTCTGGGTTAACGGATCTTCCGGTGCGCCGCGTGGAGCTTGATGATGACATGATCACGACGCTCGCCACCGAGAGCGGCGGGCTTACCGTGGCGCGTTGCGAGGACGCTCGACACAGCTTCCTGAAACCATTGCAGGTCATCGGTGCAGAATTCTTCTGGATCTGGCCGGTGAATGTGTCCGAGCGGGTGGAGGCGATCCTCGCAGTTGGGTATCGCGAAGCGCCTGCGGCCGATCCGTATCTTGCCGGCCTGGGCACACAGTTCGCCGAGCGTCTCGCCGTAGCCTTATCAAAGAGCGCCCGTGATGAGCATCTTTATCGCCAAGCCCACTTCGACCCGCTCACTGCGTTGCCGAATCGGATTCTATTCCGTGACCGGCTCGCGCAAGAGCTGGCGAACTCCACTGCCGGCCTAAGCCGCGGCGCGCTGTTGTACATCGACCTCGACCATTTCAAACGAGTCAACGACTCGGTCGGGCACGGCGCCGGGGACCAACTTCTGATAATCGTGGCGCAGCGCTTGCGCTCGTGTACGAAGGAGGGCGACACGGTCGCCCGGTTGGGTGGCGACGAATTCACTGTGATTTTACGCAATGTCGTCGACCCCGACGCTGCGCGCGTGGTGGGCGAGCGCATTATCCAACTGCTGCAGCTTCCGGTAAACATCGGCGGCCGCGATCATTTCGTGTGCGCGAGCATTGGCATTACTTTATTTCCCGATGATGGTTCTGCAATCGACGATCTCATGCGCAATGCAGATACGGCTATGTATCGAGCCAAGGAGGCGGGGCGCGGCTGTACGATGTTTTTCGATCCTCACCTTGCCGGTGCTCCGGCGGCAACCTCCGAGAGCGGTTTGCAGCGCGCACTGCGCCGGCGTGAGTTCTCGCTGTTCTACCAACCGCAATTCTCAATACACGATGGGGCCTTGGCGGGGTTGGAAGCGCTGCTTCGTTGGCAGACTCCTCGCGATGGCGTGCGCTCACCGGGCGAGTTCGTGCCGGCGGCCGAGGAAAGCGGCCTGATTGTGGATATCGGCGGCTGGGTGCTGGAGGCGGCTTGTGCGGAGCTTGCCGCCTGGCGGGAGCAGCGCCTGACGCCGCCCCGTTTGGCTCTCAACGTGTCCGCTCAGCAACTAAAACAGGTCGAATTTCCGCAGCTGGTGCAGCGGGCGCTCCATAAATACGAAATTTCTCCTGCCATGCTAGAGCTCGAGCTCACTGAGAATGTATTTGCAGATGAGACCGTAGGCGTGACCTTGAGCCGTTTGGCGCAACTCGGCGTACATCTCGCGCTCGATGATTTTGGGACAGGATATTCCTCACTCGCGTATCTGCGTCAGCATCCCATCAGGACTGTGAAAATCGATCGCACATTCCTCGACGACGTACCACAGAACGCGGCCTCGTCCACTCTTGTAGAGACGATCATCGTCATGGCGCACGCACTTGGTAAGCGGGTGGTCGCCGAGGGCGTCGAGACCGTCGAGCAGTTTAATTTCCTCCGTGAGCGTCGCTGCGATGTCGCGCAAGGCTTCTTTCTCGCGCGGCCTCTGTCCGGAGGGGCAGTGACAGAGCTTTTGCAGGCCCGCAAAATGAGCACGGACTCGGAAACAAGCGACCTTCGTGCTGCCGGCTGAGATCGGCGCAGGTCACGGAAGTCGCATGAGGTTAGATACCTGCGCAATACACTTGCGATCACGGCCATTCTCTTTCTAGCGGCGTGCAGTAGCGTTCCCCGCACGCCGGAAATGCCTGGTGATGGAGGCGCTTCCATTGCGCACACCGCTGCCCAGGTCGTCGGAACCCCCTATCACTTCGGAGGAGCAGACCTGCAGGGGTTCGACTGCAGTGGCCTTGCGGTATATGCCTACGAGCGTGCGGGCTTAGAAATTCCGCGTACGGCCGAGGCTCAGCAGCGCGCGGCGCGACCGGTGCCGTTCGATGCGCTATCGCCGGGTGATCTCGTCTTTTTTCGCATCCGGAGTCGCCACATAAATCACGTTGGTATTTACACAGGCGATGGTCGCTTCATTCACTCACCGCGTTCCGGTGGGGCGGTCTCGTATGGAAATCTTCGTGACGGCTATTACCATAAGCACTTCGTAAGTGCGGGTCGGTTCTGGAACAGCACAGCTTCAGCGACTTATGTCTCGTCGCCACATTGAGACATATTTAGCAAGAAACGCACTGAAATTATGCTCTGTCTGTCGTTGAGAGCCGCGACACATTTGAGCACTTGACTGTCATTCGCGACGCTTCGACACTGCGCCTTGTGATAAGGGCAAACCCGTCGAAAGGCGGGGACGCAAAGCCACCGGTCTAAAGGAAGAGGTTCCTATGACGGCGGGGCTGCCACGATCGTGCCACGGCGCGACCGCTTGCACTCCTTCCCATCGCAACCCTCTTGCCGCACTGCGGGGCTTCCATAATGGATGGTTCGGTCCGGGGAAGGTTATGTCATCAAGCACGCCAAATGTGGCTGCCGGCGCGGTTGACCGCCCGGAGGCCCGCGACCCGGCGGCAGCGCCCGCTGTCGAAGCGGGTCCGTTCGTCCTGAATTTATGCTCATCGACCACACCGATGGCTCTTGCGCAAGCGGACCTTGAGGAGCTGAAGCGATTTACATTTTTCGTGAGCCGTCGTTTCGAGGAGGGTCGTGAGCGTTTCCGTCTCCACATGGGTTATTTCTCGACACTGGCCGAAGCAGAAGAGTGGTTGAGTGTCGTCCGCGAAATTTATCCCGGTGCCTGGGCTGGTGAAGCGCCAGGCAAGAAGCTGCGGGCGAAGGCCGCTGCCGCCGCCGCAGCACAGGCGCAGCATGCTGTAGGACCGCAGCCCCGCTCGGCTCTACCCAACTTGCCGCCGTCAATCCCGGCGGCGGCGCTGGTTCCCCCAACAGCTGCCCCGAGTCCAATACCTGCGCCGCGTGCGGCTGCCGCAGCCGCGCCTGTGCGATCTGCACCGATATTGACTCCAAATCCGCCGGCGGCACCTGTCGCACGGCCTGTTGAGGCATCGAGTGGTGCGCCTGCTGCGCCGTCGGCTGTTCCTTTCGACGTGACGAGTATTTCCGTTCCAACGGTCCATGCGGCGTCTCCTGCAGCGCCCGCGCCGGTTGCGGCTCCTCCCGTCGTTTCACCTCCAGTGGTGACGCCGGTTGCCAAGCCACCAGCAGCACGAGTGCAAGCTTTGCCGCCTTCTGTCACTAAAGCTGCGCCTGTTGCGCAGGGCGTAGCACCGGCGGCTAAAAACATTCCGACTGTGTCGGCCGCTCTAACGTCCGCGCGTGCTCAGGGAGCAGTCGGTCAAGTTCGGGTAGCCGCCGCAGCCGCAATGCCGCCGAAGGCTGTTGGGGTCGTTGTTAGTGCGAAGACGCCGCTGCGCACTTCGACAACGCCTGCTGCACGATCTCCCGTCAAAGCGACTACGCCGCCGGTGTCGTCTGCCAAGTCACGGACGGGCGTTGCTAGCAAAGCGTCACCCAAAGGTACGGCGTTCGCCGACTCCAATGTGCGTGAGGTTCTCGCGGCTCTCGATGATACGAGTGAAACGGGCCAGACTCGGATGATGCCCGCGCCTCAAATTCCGCGTGCCGAGGCGGAGGATGAAGGCGCCCTCACAGACACGCAGGTTTTGCGATATCTCGAAACTCGTCGTAGCGACGAGGAGGGTCGACCCGGCGAAGACGCCCCCGATGCAAGCATCTCGTTACTGAAGCCGGATGACACTGGCACACGGCGCGCGCTTAAGGAAGCGGTGACCCACAACGCTCCGGTCTCCTTTGCGGTACAGCTGCAATGGGCGGTGCAACCTGTGGAGCTCGACAAAGTACCGCCGCTGGCGATTTTCAGTGCTTACACGCTGTATACCGTCGAGGGTAGCCGCGAGGGACGCAAGTGGTACGGCCTGCGGCTCGGATTCTTCAGTGATGCGATTTCCGCAAAACAGGTCGCTTACTACGTGCGTTCGGAGTTTGCCTCTGTTGCGGTGGTTCCCGTCAGCCCGCAAGAGAAGGCTCGCGCGACAGATGCGGATAAGAAGACGAATGCTTCCCTTGCGTTTCCACGGAAGACTCGCCAAGGGCAGGTTGATGAGTTCAAGCTCATCGATTCGGACGATGTGAAGGACGCCAACCCAGGCCAGCGTCCAGCTGCCGGAAAGCCGGCAGCGGTTCCTACCGCTGCTGCCCCTGCCGGCGGTGGCCGCCCAGCACAGGCTGGCGCGGGCAAGAAGGGCGTTGGCAAGGGAGCCGGCCGTGTTGGCGCTCGCGAACGCCGTGGAGCGCAGACGCTCGAGGAAACGCTCGAGATTTTGGGCGCCGGCGAGTTGGAAATCGACTCCGGTAGCGGCGAATCGGTGAGCGACACTGGTGTACGGCACCTGCGTGTCGAGGTGCAGAAAAATACGCCATTCTCGCGGTTGCTCGAGCGGTTGAGCGAGAGAACGAAGAAGACTTGAGAGCGCTGCTTTAGCGCTTGCCGAAAAGCTTCTCCAGCTCGCTCAGCGACTTGTTGATTTCCGCACTGTTGGGCGCTGTGTAGGCACCGGGCCGCGGCTTGTAGTGGCCGCAGAAATTGGCACGGGTTTTATCGCTGACCTCGTCCGCCGTTGGCTCGCGGCAGTGTTTGGCTACACGCGTGTCGTAGTCGACACACATCTTGCAGACGTGCAGTTCGGCCCGACACTTCGGGCAGGCATCAGCACGCATCAGCGGCAGGCTTAGAGAGGAGAGCGAAGCGCCGCATTTCCAGCAGACGAGGTCGTGCGCCATGGCGCTAGTATGCGCTCATTGAGAGCGCTGTTACGACTAGCCGGGTCATGCGGGCTCCTTCTCCCTGGTCCGGTCACGGAGGAAGTCGTCGAGAACACGGCCGGTGTGAGACTGCTTTTTCTTCTTCGCGATCTCAGCCGGCGTACCTTGTGCCACAACACGGCCACCGCCGTCACCGGCCTCAGGGCCCATGTCGACGATCCAATCCGCTTCGGCCATGACATCGAGATTGTGCTCAACTACCACAGCCGTATTGCCCGCCTCAACCAGCCGGTGCAACACGTGGATGAGCTTCTCGACGTCAGCCATGTGCAGGCCGACGGTTGGCTCGTCCAGCACGTACAGAGTGTGTTTCGGTTTATAGCGGGGCCCCGCGGCAACCTCGCCACGGACCTTCGACAACTCTGCGACCAACTTAATGCGTTGGGCCTCGCCTCCCGAGAGTGTCGGACTCTGCTGCCCCAGAGTCAGATAACCTAACCCCACATCCTGAAGGAGCTTCAGCGCGTGATGGATGCGCGGATGAGCCTTGAAGAACTCGACCGCATCGTCCACGTCCATGGCGAGAACATCACCGATGCTCTTTTCACGCCAGAGGACCGAAAGAGTCTCGGAGTTGAAGCGCCGGCCGCCGCACACATCGCAGAGAACTTTGACGTCCGGTAGGAAGCTCATCTCGATTGTCTTTACACCCTGCCCTTCGCACGCTTCGCAGCGCCCGCCGGCGGTGTTGAAGGAGAAGCGGCTTGCGGTATATCCGCGAATACGCGCCTCCGTCGTGCCCGCGTAGATGGTGCGAATAGCATCCCAGAACCCGATATAGGTTGCCGGGCAGGAGCGCGGTGTTTTACCGATCGGCGTTTGATCTACTTCGAGCACACGGTCGATGTGCTCGATACCGCGCACGGCCTTGCAACCGATGAAGTCCGCTGGCTTCTTCCCGCGGCCGTTGCCACGGTTCCTGGAAGCGCTTTTGCCGTTACCGTTTCCGTTGGATTTGCCGTTAGACTCTCCAACCAGCCGCCGGAGGTTTGAATACAGCACATCGCGTGCGACGGTAGACTTGCCGGAGCCGGAGACGCCTGTGATAACAACCAGCCGCCCTACGGGAATGCCAACATCGGCGCCTTTGACGTTGTGCAGGACCACCCGCTCGAGTTTCAGGCGCGGCGTGTTGTCTTTTACAACCCTTAGAGGTTCTGCGGGATGTAGTAACGGTTCTCGCAAGAACTTGCCCGTGATCGAGCGGGGGTTGCGCACCAGGTCTTTTACGACACCAGAGCCGACGATCTCTCCCCCGCGCACGCCAGCTGCCGGCCCTAAATCAAGGACGTGATCGGCGCGCCGTATGGTGTCCTCGTCGTGTTCGACTACGACCAGAGTATTCCGATTTCCCGCGAGTTCGGCCAGCGAGTCGAGCAGGATGGCGTTATCTCGAGGATGCAGCCCAATGGTGGGCTCATCGAGCACATAACACACGCCCTGGAGATTCGAGCCGAGCTGTGCCGCTAGCCGAATGCGCTGCGCTTCGCCGCCGGAGAGTGTGGGAGCGGAGCGGTCGAGCTGCAGATAGCCCAGTCCGACCCGCTCCAGGAACTGCAGGCGCGAGCGCAGCTCGCTCAGCAGATCGCGCGCGATCTCCTTCTCGCGCAGATTGAGCTTGAGTTTGTTGAAGAATTCGGCGGCTCCACCCACCGGCTCCGAGGCCAGCGCGGCGATGGAGCGATCCCGAAAGCGAACGTTCAGAGCAATTGGGCTCAGTCGCTGGCCGTTGCAGGTACTGCAGGACTGTGGGTCGTGCTCATACCACTCGTTCCACCAGATCTCCTCGCCCGTCTGTTCCTCATCGAAACCGGGCATCTCGACGCCGGTGCCGAAGCAGCTCTCGCACCAGCCGTGCTTTGAATTGAACGAGAACAATCGTGGATCGAGCTCGGAGAAGCTTCGGCCGCACGAGGGGCAGGCACGCTTGGTGGAAAACACCGTAACCGTGTCTGACTTCGGTCCGAGCACGTGCACCAGCCCTTTGCCGAAGTCGAGTGCGCGGGCTAGCGCAGCGTGGAGCGCGGTGTCGGTATTCGCAGAGACGTCGATTTCGGCGACTGGCAGCTCGATGGTATGTTCCTTGAAGCGCGACAGACGCGGCCACTGCTTGGTGGACAAGTTCGCGCCATCTACCCTTAAGGTCTTGAACCCCTTCTTCGCAGCCCATTTCGCCAGGTCGGTGTAGAAGCCTTTCCTGGCAACGACCAACGGCGCGAGCAGCGCGATGCGCTTGCCCTTATAGTCTTGCAACAAGCGCGCCGCAATGGATGCGGCACTCTGCGGCTCTATGGCAACGTTACAGTCAGGGCAGTACTGGGTTCCCAACTTCACATACAACAGGCGCAGGAAGTGGTAGATCTCCGTCAGAGTCGCGACCGTGCTTTTCCGACCCCCACGACTCGTGCGCTGCTCGATCGCGACTGTTGGTGGAATGCCGTAAATGGCATCTACGTCGGGTCGCGCCGCAGGTTGCACAAACTGACGTGCATAAGCGTTTAGTGATTCGAGATAGCGACGTTGCCCTTCATTGAACAGGATGTCGAATGCGAGTGTCGATTTACCGGAACCGGACACCCCGGTGATGACCGTGAAACGGTCGCGGGGAATTTCAACATCAATATTCTTTAGATTGTGTTCGCGTGCGTTATGAATGACGACGGCGTTGCGGTCGTGCCCGTTGCCTCGGCCATAGCGCGCCTTCGGTTCGGCAACTCCACTGAACGTGGGACTGTTGAGCGCCTCGTTAACAGCCTTGGCGGCTGCGGCGGCGTTCGCGCCACCGGCGCCGGCCGTCTCGCCGGACATGCTTTTCTCGTATGCCGCGAGCGCCTGTCCGGTGAACGAGCGGGATTGTGCCGCTATTTCCGTGGGCGTCCCTACACAAACGATTTCGCCACCGCGGTCACCTCCGTCCGGCCCCAGATCGATGACCCAGTCGGAAGCGCGAATGAGATCCAGATTGTGCTCAATAACTAACAGAGAGTGTCCGGCGGCGAGCAATTTGCGGAATGCCCGCAGCAGTTTCGCTACGTCTTCGAAGTGCAGACCGGTGGTGGGCTCGTCGAACAAAAACAACTTGCCATGATGGGTAATGCTGGAGACGACAGAGCCGGCGTCGGCGAGATGTCCTGCGAGCTTGAGCCGCTGGGCTTCACCGCCGGACAGGGTTGGTACCGGCTGGCCGAGCTTCACGTATTCAAGGCCAACATCCGCGAGCGGCGCTAGACGGGCCGCCACCTCGCGCGAGTCCTTGAAGAACTCAAGCGCCTCCGTGACCGTCATCTCCAGCACGTCGGCGATGCTCGCGCGCCGTCCGTTCGCGCCTTCGCGTTTGATGTCCAAGACCTCGTCGCGGTAGCGGCTACCGTTGCAATCGGGGCAGCGCAGGTAGACGTCCGAAAGAAACTGCATCTCGACGTGCTCGAAGCCGTTGCCGTTGCAGGTTGGGCAACGCCCGTTGCCCGAGTTGAAACTGAAAGTTCCCGAGGTGTACTTGCGCTCCTGCGCTGCCGGCTCGGTGGCAAACAATGCGCGTATTGCATCGAACGCGCCGACGTAGCTGGCGGGATTGGAGCGAGTGGAGCGTCCGATTGGACTCTGGTCGACCATGACGACGTCGTCAATGAGCTCGGCGCCCTTCAAGCCGGCGAACTCTCCCGGGGCTTCGGTGGGCTTACCGCGATATTTCAGCAATGCGGGATATAAGACATCCTCCACGAGAGTGGATTTACCGGAGCCCGACACGCCGGTCACGCACACGAGGCGTTTCAGCGGCACGCGCACATCGATGTTTTTCAGATTGTGTTGGCGCGCGCCGGTGAGTTCCAGCCATCTGTTGGAGCGTGCTTCGGCGACGACTTCCTGTACACCGTTCGAGGCCTCGGCCTGCTTAGCCGCGCGCGCCGCTGCAAGCTGCTCGGGCTTCGCAGCTACTGTCTTGCGTCCGCTTAGATACTCGCCCGTCAGTGAGCGGGATTGCTTGCGAATCTCGCGAGGCGTACCGAAGAAGACGATTTCACCGCCGCGCTCGCCGGCGCCGGGTCCCATGTCGAGGATGCGGTCCGCCTCCAGCATGATTTGCGGGTCGTGCTCGACGACGATCAGAGAATTACCGGCGTCGCGCAGCCTCTTCATTACACCGATAACCCGCTGCATATCCCGCGGGTGTAGCCCGATGGACGGCTCGTCCAACACGAACATGGTGTTGACGAGGGATGTTCCGAGGGCGGTGGTAAGA
>Ga0105240_10007618_pt1 | contig 15678 bp, 6 predicted proteins | sample KBSC54metaG_FD_80426 | JGI IMG/M metagenome (GOLD analysis project Ga0105240, IMG submission 80426) | Corn rhizosphere microbial communities from Kellogg Biological Station, Michigan, USA - KBS C5-4 metaG | ecosystem: Host-associated > Plants > Roots > Rhizosphere > Soil | place: Michigan, USA... | reverse complement strand
TGGGCGACACGATCTATTTTCACGACGACAATTCGATCTACGTCAACCTCTATATCGACTCGCAGGTGCAGTGGCCCGAGAAGGGCATGCGCTTCAAACAGGAGACTCGCTTCCCCCAGCAGCAGGGGACGACCATCACCGTTTTCGCCGATAAACCGGCACAACTGGCAGTGAATCTCCGTATTCCGTACTGGGTACGCGGAGGCAGCGTGAAGATCAACGGAACGGCTCTACCCGCTTTCGCAAGTCCAAGCAGCTATCTGAGCCTGAACCGCACCTGGAGAAGTGGAGACAAGATCGAGCTGAACCTGCCAATGGATTTGCACATCGATGCAATGCCAGACAACGAAACGATTCAGGCCGCTATGTACGGCCCCCTTGTGCTTGCCGGCCGTTTCGATGCGGTGCCGAACGAGATGAGCTACGGCGACCCCGGCCCGAAAGCTGGAGCCGAGCATAAGGTGCCGGATATCGTCGCCGACGCGTCCAATCCCACTGCATGGATTGAACCCGACGCCCGGCAGCCGCTCACCTTTCAGACCGTCGGGCAGTCGCAACCGATCAGTATGGTTCCTCTGTATCAGGTCATGCATAACCGATATGCCGTCTACTGGAAAGTCTCGAACAAGGCCACGTAGAAAGCGGCGAAGGTTAAAGAGGCTGCATTCTAAGTCCAACTGATTAGGCGATATTCGAAAACCGTGATGAACCAAAGGGAACGGTCCCGCGACGCAGTGGTGTTTTCAAAGCTCGTCCTCATCACTGCCTTGCTTCTTTGTCCAGCCATACTCGGCACCGCAGAGGCCTCGAGCGGGGACCAGGCTCATCCGGCGAATGCGACGAGCTCACCATTGACTTGGGAAGGCACCCTGGAGCACCGTTTCCTATCCTCCATCGGCAAGCGCGGATTTCTTTTTACGATTGGGCCAGAGGGAGCGGAAGGATACCTTTATCCATTCCGCATGTTTCACGACCTTCGAGTGACTTTTCAGATTGCGGCGCGCGAGAAGATTGTTGAGGGTCGTGAATGTGCCCGGACAGCCACCGTCACTCCCAGTTCCATCACTCGTCACTACATTGCAGATGGACTCGCAGTGCGCGAGACGCTTTTCGTGCCGCTGGATGAACCGGCACTGATCATCACCTATGAAGTCGATTCAGCAGAACCGGTCGATATCAACGTAACTTTACGGCCGGATATGGATTTGATGTGGCCCGCCGGCATGGGTGGGCAGACTTATTCGTGGGAAGAAGCTCACAAAAGCTTTCTGATTGAAGAACCCAGCAGCAGATATCGCGCCCGCATTGGTTCCCCTGCTATTGTCGGGCATTCCGAGCCCGCCGATCGAAGGCAGCCATGGATTACCGACAAGGTCCTCTCGCTTCGTCTACATGCATTGCCCCACACAGTCGTGCCGCTGATTGCAACCATCCGCATTCCGAAGCAATATGACGAACTCGAAGTCTATGAAGCGGCAGGCAGGCAATACGAATCATGGATGCAGCAGGCGGACGCGCACTATCGCACCCTTCGAGACAATAGCCTTCAAATCATCACCGGCAATCCTGAGATCGATAAAGCCCTTGCCTGGGCAACGGTCGCTCTGGACGAGGCGGAGGGCTGCAATCCTGATCTCGGATGTGGGCTGCTCGCCGGGTATGGCCCAACGTGGGATACTCGACGCCCGCAATACGCCTGGTTCTTCGCCGGCGATGCGCTGGTCACTTCCTGGGCTTTGGAAGCCGAAGGCGCTCACCAAGAAACGGTGCGCGCCTTGAGCTTCATCCGCAAGTATCAGGACCGCAACAGTGGCGCTATCTGGCACGAGATTTCGCAGAGTGCCTCATTTGTGGATTGGTTCCATCTGTATCCCTACATTTATCGCCACACCGACATCAGCCCGCTCTACCTGCTGGCCATGCGTAATATCTGGGAATCGAGTGGTGACCGTTCCCTGCTCGATACAAGCTGGCCATCGCTCGAAGCAGCCTGGCGATTCTGCCTCGAGCATCTGGATCCCGAAGATGGGCTGATGGTGATCCCTCCAGAACAGTCCGGCGTCAACGAAAACGAAGCGGATCGAACCCAAAAAGAGTTGCCGCTTGAGCTTGTCTGGGCCGCGGGCGCAGACGCGTTCTCCGAACTGTCTGCTGTCACGGGACATACATCCGAAAGTGAACAAGGGCGTTCGGCGTCGGCACGCGCCCGTGCTTCCTTGAAAGAGTTCTGGGATCCGGAGCGAAATTACTATTTCGAGGGATTGCGGGCCGACAAACGGCCTCTGCAGCAGCAGATGGCGTCACCCGCCTGGGGAGTCGCGCAACGCTTGTTCCCAGCTAGAGAGCGAGAGCTCGTTCTCGATCGGCTCGCCCAGCCCGCTTTTCGAACCGACTGGGGCCTGCGCAGCATTCCGAGCGACGATCCAGCTTACCAGCCCGATTCGTACGCCCATGGCAGCGTGTGGCCGGTTGGCACAGAAACCTACATTCTGGCTACACTCGTGGCGCATCGGCCGGAACAGGCGTGGCCTATGTGGTACTCGCTAGTGAAGGATTCCTTTATCGGATCCCCCGGCCACATCCCGGAAGTGCTGTCGGGAACTGCAAATGTGCCACTCGGGGTCTCGGTGCCGGAACAAACATGGTCCTCAGCGGCACTGATGACCGCGACCGTGCGTGGAATTCTCGGTCTGGATCCGGACGTCCCTGGCAATAAGCTGCGCTTCCAACCGCATCTGCCGCCGCAACTGAACAACGTAACTATTCATAATTTTCGTTTCGGCTCCAGAACCCTGCAGTTCACCTTGCAGCATAGTTCGAGCGGGATAGAACTGTCGGTAGCGAACACCGGCGAGCCATTCGACCTGGAGTTCGTTCCTCAGCTATTGTTTTCCGGCGATCGAGTTCGCGGCTTTCTTAATGGAAAAGAAGTTCCAGTTCGCGTGATGCCGGGGGAACACGACAGGCATGCCTCTCTGTCCTTCACAATTCAGCAAAGCGAACAGGTTAGGATCGTCGCAGGCGATAACAGCCGCTAATCCCTCTACCTACGTGGCCAGGAAAACTCTGATTCCGCGCGAATGCTTCATCGGGTGGCAAAGTTCCAGCTCCCATCCTGAGGAACCGGCTAGTCTGATCCCGGCACTCGCTCGGACCTTGGCGCTACTGCTCCGGCCATAGCGGGCCAGAGCGGTGATGTAACTGCCGGTTCCCAACGATGCGGCTGGCTGGCAAACTCGCGCGGCGTACATTTCACGTGCTTCTTGAAAACCGAGGCAAAATACGCGGGATTACAAAACCCGCAGCGCTCGGCCACCTCCGCCACGTTCAGCCGCGGATCCAGCAATGCACGCTTGGCAAGCTCCACGCGCTGCTGAATGAGGTATTGCTCCAGCGTGATTCCCGTCGTCTTGCGGAACACCCGGCTCAAATGTCCACATGAGAGATGAACCGCATCGGCAAGATCCTGAATGCTGACATGGGCCGCGCCGCGCTCTTCCACCACCCGGCTGACCGCCAGAACAATTTTGTGTTCACGCTGGCTGAACGCGGTTGCCATTTGTTCAGAGATCAGATCGGCAAAGCGGCGAAATGCCTCACCCGCCGCGAACGGACTGGGAGCATGTAAGACGCCGCTGGTGGCTTTTTGTTTCGCCATCTGGATCTGAAGACCATCGATGCCGGAGCTCAGAGTTTCAAGCGCCATGTGCTCGATGGCCCAGGTGAGCATCGCGCGTGACTGCTGAATCTCGCCCGCCGAATGATCCGTCGGCATGGCCAGTGCGAGAAATTCCCGCAATGCCGTCGACACATTGCTGCCCTGCCGGAACGCTTTCAGCAATCGTGCCATTACATCCGCGACCTGGGCTTTCTGCGGCATCGGGTCGCTATAGAACGAAACGCTCGAACCGCCCTCGTCCAGCGCCGCACAGGCTTCCTGGTAGGCTTTGAGCAATTCCCCCGGCTGGCGATGCTCCTCGCTGATCCCGATACGCACGCTTGCGCGATATTGCGATCGCACCTTGCCCAGAATGCTTTCCGCCATTTCCTGCAACGTAAGCCGCTCGTGGCTGCGGTTGCGAACTTCCTGGCTGGTGAAAATGCATATCTCCCCAGGACGGACCACTGTCGCCAGCGAATCCGGCAGACTCTGAGACCAATCCTCTACGACGTGAGAAATCCGATTCAGTGTTGGCACTGTGGTCTGGCGCGCTGCTTCCGCCGCCAGTTGCTCGATCTGTAGCACCAGAACACGGTCCGGAATCCTCTGCAATCCCGCTCGACGCGCCAGATGCTTCAGTTCTTCAAGGTCGCCGATTTCTCCCGAAAGTAAAATCGATGCCAGTTCCTTACGATCAAGGCTCAGCTCGCGGTCTTGCTGCCGTTGCGATTCGCTGATGAGTTGCAGGCGTTTCCAGGAATTCGAAATATATCGCGCAAACAGTTCCAGGATTCTGACGCTCTCTGCGACTTGCGCCTGAGTAACGACCGGAACCCGGTAATAAGCATCTTCGAGGCTGCTCAAGTTGATGTGTTTCTGTCCGGACAAGGTCTCGCGCACCACCTTGAAGCCTTGCGCCGTAGGAGGAGTGGTCAGAACCTGCCCCGAGAACAACGTCCCCAGATAATCACCATCGCAGATCACCGGCACCGCAATGTCCGTCAGACCCACGTGACAGGAATAAACCTGGGTACACCCTGTGGCCCGGCATCGATGTTTAGCCGGAACATCGGAACGAGCGCAGGTTTCTTCCTCATGCGCGCCGAATCCGTGAACCAGATCGCAGAACAATGTGCTGGGAGAAAGCCGGTTTCCCTCAGGGCTTCCGGCAGGCTGGAGTTGGACCAGCGCGTCCTCTGTGCCGACGCGGCTCTTGAATTTCACTTTCGTGGGATCAAGTTCTTCGCCCTCTTCGTGCCACATTAATTCCACATTGCGAATTGGACTGGTGTCGTTCAGAAGAAGAAGAAAGTGCTTGAACAGCTCGAGGTCTTTCCGGAATTCACCTTTCAACGCGCCGCTCAATGCGGTCGATGCTTTTTTCACAGCTCCCCCCAGACGGGGAGCGATTTTAGTACAAACACTTGGCGGAGTTCATGCTTAAAACGACAGCAACCATCGTTATTTCAACTGAAGCAATGAAATTTCGCTCTAGGGATGGGCGCGAACCGTAAGTCCTCCGTCTACGACCAGGTCAGTTCCGGTGATGAAAGCAGAACTGTCCGACGCGAGGAATACAGCGGCTTCGGCTACATCGTTCGGGACCCCGCGGCGCCCCACAGGATGGAGAGCCGCGGTCTGTTGCGCCACCTGGGCGGGGTTGGCCGAACTCTGAAGATAGTGCTCCCAGAGACGCGTATCGATGTACCCCGGGCAAATGCAATTCACGCGTATATGCCGGCTGGCCAAGTCCAGAGCTAGATTGCGAGTAAGCGCGACCATTGCCGCTTTCGAGCAGGCGTAGGGAATGGAATCCGGGAAGGCATGACTCGCATGAACCGAGCTGATATTCACGATGCTGGCTCCAGATGGCGGGAAGAACGGAAGCAGTTCTTTGGCCAGCAGGAAGGCGCCGCGCAGGTTCACGTTCATCACCAGATCCCAATCGGCAAAAGTCAGAGTGTTCAGGGTTTTGTCGAGTTCAATGCCTGCATTGTTCACCAGGATGTCGACGTGATCATGAAACTGTTGCATGGCTCGCACCGCGTTTTGAATCTCGGCAGGTTTTCCCAAGTCGGCGGCGATGAACCTGACCGGCAAGGATGAATTCCGCGCAGTCAACTCTGCTGCAGTATGGCTGCCCGCTTTGCTATCGCAGTCCAGTATGAAAACGCAGGCACCCTCGCGCTGAAAAAGGGCGGCAATGGCTCGCCCGATGCCCTGCGCGCCTCCCGTAATCAGGGCCACTCGGCCAGGCAGGCGACCCGAACCGTTGCTCCTATCCATCAGCGACATCCCTTACCACTTTCTCCGTGTGCTACTTTGCAAGTTCGATGAAGACCAGCTCTGAACTGTTGGGCTGGCTCAGCGTAAGTTTGAGCCCGGCGCCCATCAGATCCCGGCCAGTTGCGGTTTCGGCAGCCCCTCTATCGTGGAACTTGACGCGATAACGAGCGGTGGTATCAAGACCTTGCAGCATAAATGCGTGTGTCTCTTCTGCCTCGCTGCTGCCGCGGAAAGCGTACACTACGCCCTTCTTTCGTGCCGCATCCCAGTATTCAATTCCATCCCAGTGAACTCCATCGGGACGAGGCGAGACATGATAGAGGCTGCCATCGCGAATCAGGCCACGAAGTTCTTTCTTGTAGAGCGCGATTTCCTGTTTGGCTTCGGCATGTTGCTCGGCGGACCAGGCATTGGTATCGAGCATGATCGTGAGCCAGCCCATCATGCCGCTGCGCAGCATGTACCGGAAATTTTCGATGCGCGGCGTCGGCCACTTCTCCACGTAGCTTTCCAGCATGGCAGCTGGGAGGACGTGGCTGGTGTCGTAAAACGCGCGCCGGTTTGAGAGTGGATCATAGGTGTCGGTGATTGAAAAATAGTCCCCGTGCGCCGCGGTCCCGAAGTCGACCATGCGTCCGCCATCGTTGCAGATCTCGAGCAACAGTCCGGGATGCTTCCTACGCATCTCCGAATAGATCTCGTAATAGGCGCGCACCGCGTGATAACTCACGTCGGTGGAGTTCGTGCTATCCACAAAGTATGCGCCGGAACTTTTGTACACACATTTGTTCAGCGGATCGGGTGCCGCATGCGGATGATCGGTGCGGTCACAGCCATGCGCCACTAGATAACCATCGTGTTCCAGCATGTCGAGGTGATAATCGGTAATGATGCGGTCCACCTCATGCTCGGCCCACTGCTTGGCTTCTGGATCTCCGATATCGATGGTCTGACCTTTAAAGGGCTCCGGCTTCCAATCCGCGGGAATGTCGGTAACCATCCAGTCGCGCACCTTGGGATCGCGCGCGTTCAGTGCTCCCGGCTGCGTGGATAATCCGGCTTGCGTCCAGTCCACCCAGATACCGAATTTCAATCCATGCTTGTGTGCGTCATCGGAGATTACCGCAAGACCTCGCGGAAATTTCTGCGGATTCGGATACCAATCGCCTACATCGCGAAACCATCCGGCATCAATGTGAAACATGTCTACGCCGAGCTCGGCGGAGTCGCGAATCATGCGCTCGGCAATCTCTTCGTTGACCTGCATGCCTCCGCCCCAACTGTTGTTCACGACCAGCGGGTAGTTGGGATCTTTCCAGGTTTCCGGGTTCCCGAGCACGGCGCGCACCCAGGGGCGCAGGATGTTTCCCGCCCCGTCCGGACCATCGCGGAATCCTCCGAAGAAAACGATGGGGGATTCGAACGTCTCACCGGGCTTCAGGCGACTGTGAAACGGACCCGGGTCGGGATTGAGGCCGAAGACGGCTTTGAGCGAATCCTTTTCGCGTTTGATAGAAATGCGAGTTCGTCCGCTGAACTCAATGCCGCCATACCAGCCACTGTGTGCCGAATCATTTCTCTGCACCAACGTCCACGGAATGATTTCACGCGGCTGGTTCTCAAACAGGTCCCCGTAGGTGCTTGATGTGCCTGTCCAGTGAAATCCATCGGCGATTGGAACGTCGTGCGTCCCTATGTTCGAAGGCGTATTCGCGCCTTTTTCCACGAAGATCTGCTGCAATGGCTGTTTGGCGTCAACCTGCCAGTCGACGGCCAGAGCATCCTGCATGGGAATCCAGATTTCGCGGGTGTCCAGGTTTTCGATGCGAATCTGGTGCTCGAGAGGACCGAACGTCTGCCGAGTACGCCACTCCCAACTCAACCGCAAATGCGGCGACTGAGACTCGTACACGAAGACAACCTGATGTTCGCTTACCTTGCTGGCTTCGGAATTGAGTTTCCACGCGCAGGGCGTCTGCTGTCCCTCAATCACAACGAACGGGATCAGCGCCTCCGAGTTCCGGTTCTGCCATTCAGGTTGCCCGGGAAAAGCGAATTTCGTCAGACGAGGAGCGTCGTCCGAAGCTTCGAGCGTTATTTCCGTGTCGCTAGTTCGGAGTTGCGCCTTGTTTTGCGCCAGTGTGCAAAGCGAAACGAAGAGAAGCGAAACCAGAGCGCCGGCGCGGGTTTTTCTGGACATTAGGTCTGGGCTCCGCAAGGAAGGCAGAACCGGATCATTGGACGATCCGGCCCCGCACATGCTTAGAAGAAGAAGCGCGCTCCGACCTGCATAATGCGCTGGTTAGTTTCGCCCGTTAGACCGCCCTTTCCCAGCACGGCCCCGAACGTGGCATCGGTCGGATTGTTATCGATCTGGTTGAAGTTCGCGTGGTTGAAGACGTTCTGTGCCTCCAGTCGAAGCTCGAAGTATCGCGATCCCTCCGCAGAAAGGGGAAACTTCTTGAGCAAGGTCGCATCGGTGTAGAACGCCCCGGGATTTCGCACGTTCGGAAAAACGAACGCAGCATTACTGAGCGTGAAAGGCGCCGTCTGAACGAATGCCGCAGAGTTCAGCACCGGCTTCGGACTGCTGGACATAAACGTCCCGGTGTTCGGATTCGCCAGCGCCGCCGAGTAATCCTTCGACTGCACCACCTTAACCCCCGGCGCCAGCGAGTAGCGCAAGGCCGCTCCCGGAGCAGTTACACCGCCAGAAACATCCGGCATCAGCACAGGAGTGCCTTTCGGATTCCACGTACTCACACCCGCGATGCTCCAGCCACCGATGACCTGGTCCAGGATCTTGGCGCCCATGGTATCGTGCCGGTTCATAAACTGTCGGCCACGGCCGAACGGCAGTTCATAGGAGTAATTCAGCAACAGCGTTTGTGGCATCTCATACCCCGCCACGCCATACGCTTCCATGATGTTATGAGGGTCCTGCAGCAAGCCCCTGCCCGCCGGACCGCTGTGCTGGATGTCCTTTCCCCAGCTATTGGTGAGAGTCTTGCGAATGTTGTAAGCGGCGAGCAAGGTTAATCCATGGTATCCGCGGCTCTGGATTTGCAAGTTGAGGAAATTCGCAAACGACCGGCCCCAAGTCGCTTGCCCGGGTGTGACATTCGTGTACTGCGGGGAGAGCCCCATTAACTGCCCCAGAGGAACCGTTGGCTCGCTGGCAAACGTCTGCGATTGCCCAAAGAACGGATTGGGCACCGACTCTGCAGTAAAAATGTTCTCTCCACCATGCGTCTTAGCATACTGTGCTCCCGACGCGTAGTAACCGAGCGGAACATTGTTCAGGCTCCATCCCCAGAGTGGCATCAGCAGATGCACACCGCGAACACCGGTGTAATCCGCCGTCGCTACCCAACTGCGGCCCAGTTGCCGCTGCACGCTGACGTCCCATGTGTAGTCCGTCGGACTTTGGAAATGGTTAATCGTCGAGGCTCCGCCCTGGTTCGGATTCGCCGATTGCCCGAATGTCTGAAATCCGTAATCCTGATTCGTAGTGATTGGTGGATAGTAGCCCAGATGAGCGCCGGAAGCTTGCAACGGGAATGTACCCAACCCGTGATCCTGGGGGCTGAGTTCGCTGATCCAGTGCTGGTTGTCGAGCGTCGGCTGCTGGTTGAGCACGATGGTGTTGTAGTAGAAGCTGAACCAGTCGGTGGAGAGCCCGTTCAAGCCTTCATCGATGATGCCGGCGCTGGCATGCAGCACTGTCTTGTCATTGATTGCGTAAGCGATTCCAAGCCGCGGCTGGAAATTCTTCCAGTCGGTGTTGTACAGATTTTTCTGCGGATACTCGGGCGTGTGCAGCAGCACGATGCGCCCGGTGGCTCCCTGCGAAATCCAGGCGGGATCCGGAAGACCGGCGAGTTGCGGCAATTGGGACGTCACCTGGCTCCAATCCCAACCAGGGTTCGGTGTGAGCACATTCTTCGCGTTAATGTCGTACATCAGCGGCGATGACTGGCCCGGGGCGAAACTCTTCGGTGAGCGCGCGCCGTCATGATCCCAGCGTAGACCGATTTGCACCGTTAATTTCTGGTTGACCTTCCAGTCATCCATCGCATATGCGGCCTCATTGAATCCATAAGGCGAGATGTTCCAGTTGCCCCATTGAAACACTTTGGATGAGCCCATCATAAGTTCCGCGAGGGGGAAGCCGGTCGTGGGATCGCTGGGATTCCCCCAATCCTGCTGTGAACCGCCTCCATTGTTGATCCATGCCACTCCCGTGTGATCTCCGCCGTTCTCATTAAAGCGGTAGTAGTACTGCTCGTACCCAACTTTGATGGTGTGCCTTCCCATCACCTTGGTGAACGAAACGGTTCCATTCTCGGTCTGGTTGATAAAGGTATCGAACTGCGATCCTCCTACGTTGGAAAACGCCGGTGATCCAGTCGCACCGACCTGAGCAATGTTGAGTACCGGAGGAATTTGATTGGTGGTCCGCGACGGATTATTCACGACCAGCGGATCGAAACCCCACGTGGTGGTGTCGATGTTCGGATCCGCTTGCGATCCATCGCCCGAAACACCGTCGCTGTAAAGTTTTGCCACTCCGAATCCAAGATGCACATCTAGAATTGACGTTGCCGATGCGACCCAGTTGTACTGCAAAGAGCCGGTCACGTCGTGATCATAAGTGTAGGAACGGGCCGCGTGCAGCCAGGGCGCCGGGATGTTGTTGCTCATGTGGGTCCGGCTGATGCTCAAATTGAAGCGCTGGCTGTTCGAGAGATTGTGATCAATACGCAGGAAGAAGCGATCGGTCGGACGCGTAACAGCAATGGTATCCAGGCGGTTGTTGCTGTAGCCGTCTGCTCCCGGCGTATTGTTCGGTTGCGGATAGAGCGCCATGTAGTGCGCAAAGGTCGCGCTCTGGAGCGAGAGACCCTGGCTCTGAGCCGGGCAGGTCCCGCCTGTTATATCCGCCTGCGAGCAGATTTTGCTTCCCGATAATCCGTTCGCTCCCACCGGCGCCCCGGGAACGGAACCATAGGCCATGCGGTTCCCGCTTGCGTCAAGGTGAAAGGGATCGAAGATGGCAGCGTAATCCGGAGTGCCGCCCACCCCGTTCGGAAAATCGATGATGGTCTGCGAGAAGTCGCCTTGCTGCTGCAGTGCCGTCGGAACCGTCGTGGTTACCGTTTGTCCGGTGTTATAGCGCTCGCCTTCCCATCCGAAATAGAAAAATGTTCGGTTCGAGCCGTTGTAAACATGCGGAATCGACACCGGCCCGCCGACCGACAAGCCGTAGTTGTTCTGGTGGAAGGCCTGGCGGTCCACCCCCAACGAGTTATTCGACCAGCTGTTGGCATTGAGCAGTTGGTTTCGGAAGTATTCGAAAAGGCGGCCGTGGTACTGATTGGTGCCGCTCTTTGTATTCATCGTAATCACGCCGCCGGAGTAGCGCCCGCGGTCCGCCGTCAGAACTCCGCTGTCCACGCGAAATTCCCCGATGCTGTCGGGAGTCGGAATCGCGCGATTCACCGCGTTGAATTCGGAGTCCTGGACCTGGTTGCCATCCACCGAAATGCTCGTGCCATTGACCTGGCCACCGGAGATGGCATAGGAGTTGCCGTTATTCGCCATCAGATAAGCCGCATTCCCCAGAGAGGCAATATTGTCACTGAGCGGCCCCTTGCCTTGCACCTGCGGGATCACTCCTGTGAGATCGAGAGAATTACGGTTCAACTGCGGCAACTCCGTGATCATTTTGTTGTCAAGGACGGTGGACTGGCTGGACTGATCCGACTGCAGCAACGGAGCCGATTCCGTTACAGTAACGGTCTCCTTGGTGGTGGCCAGCTTGAGGCTGAGGTCCAAAGATAAACGATCCCCGGTTCGCACCGTCACTTCGGTGCGTTCAATGGTGGCGAATCCCTCTTTGCTCAGTGACACTTTGTAAGGCCCGGGGATGAGTTGTGGCAGCACGTACACACCGGCGCTGTTTGTCTTGCCGGTATAAGTCACCCCGGTGGCGGTATTCATAGCGCTGACAGCGGCGCCTTCAATGGCCGCTCCCGTGGAATCGGTGATCAAGCCTGTAATCTGGCCATTGGATGACTGGGCGAATCCACTTTGACTCGCCACGATAAAACCCACGAGAGCTAGCACAAACGCCAGTACTCTCAACGTTGAGGTACGCCCGCCCTGGTTTGATTGATACATCGTCCCATCCTCCCGATGCCGAGTTCCCCTTGAAGCCCCGTCCCACAGAGATCAGGCACACAGATTGCGCGGTGGAGCAAGTGTGGGGTACGTCTTCGCTCACATCTATGCGGACCGGTGTTTTTTCTATCGTTTAAGCAACAGAGGAAGAACGGAAACGTTCACGACTTGGGCGAGGGTTCCTGAATGGAAAGCCGCTGATCGCACTTCACATCTCTCATTTGCTGCACGGTACCGGAAGGCCAGTGAATATCCAAAGAGACCGTGCGCTCCTCTCCCAGACCGAAGTGCACGCGCGAATCACTGCTGCATCCGTAACCTACGCTGTTCGAGACCAGGCAGGTTTGCGTGCGCTGGGACCCGCGGCACACGATCTTCGCGCCCAGTCCGGATGCATTGCTGCGCGTTCCTTGAAGCTTTAATTGCAGCCAATGCTGCATCGGACTGCGGTTCATCCACAATTCCACCGGGCCATTGATCGAGTTCACGGCTATGTCGATTCGACCGTCATTATCAAAATCTGCAAAAGCTGCGCCACGGTGCACCCGCGCGACCTGAAAGTCATTCCCCGCCCCGGAAGAAACGTCGACAAATTTCGCTCCGGCGTTTTGCAGGACACGGTTGGCTTGGGGCTCGTTCATTTCCAATCCCCCGCAAGCGACGAAGATATCTAGGCGCCCGTCGTTATCAAAATCGGCGAAGCCGCAACTCCATCCGCTCCAAGACCTGCTTAGCGCGAGCAATCCGCTGCCGGCGCTGGCGTCGTCGAAGCCGCCCTTTCCGTTGTTGCGAAATAATTCGAAAGTTTCGTTTCGCAGGCCCGTCATCACGATGTCGGGCAAGCCGTCGCCATCGAAATCGCGGAAATCCGCTCCCATCCCGGAAATCTGCCGTCCATCCCCGTTATAGGCAATTCCGGCCTGCATGCCCACTTCCTTGAGTTTTCCTCCTCCCAGGTTGTGGATGAGCAGATTCCGGTCGTTGTCGTTGGCGATGAAAATGTCTGGCCGTCCGTCCCCGTCGTAATCGGCAATCGCGATCCCCATTCCCTTCCCCAACAAGTTCCCGATGCCCGCCTTCTCTGACATCTCGGTGAACGTTCCGTCGCCGTTGTTGTGATAGAGCAGCACCGGTTCAGCTCAGTACTTATCCGGATGGCAGTAGGCACGATCTGCTGGATTCAGCCCACCGCAAACCGGATCTTCCCCCGGCGACCAATCGCAGTAATTGGAGACGACCAAGTCGAGACGGCCATCATTGTCATAGTCCACCCAGGCTGCGGCCACGGACCACAGCTTGTGTCCCTTGGCCGTCGCCCCGTTCACGCCCGCTGCCTGCGTGACGTCGGTAAAGGTCCCGTCTCCGTTGTTGCGATACAGAATGTTCCCGTGCACTCCCAGAACATAGAGATCCTCGAAGCCGTCATTGTTGTAGTCCCCAACGGCCACTCCCATTTCATAGCCATGGCCCTGTACTCCGGCTTTCCGCGTGACATCCGTGAATGTGCCGTCGCGGTTGTTGCGGTACAGGCGGTTGAAAAACTTGGGATCCGTTTTCTGCAGCGAGGGCAGCGCGCAGCCATTGACGCAATAGAGGTCGGGCCAGCCGTCGCGATCGAAGTCGATCACCCCTAGGCCACCCAGGACAGTTTCCACCTGGTACTTGCGCCCGCTGGCATCGTTGCGCAATACGAAATCGAGTCCGTTCGCTGGCGCCGTGTTTTCAAACCGGATGGGACCGCTGGTCGGTGCGGCAAAGGCGCGAGGCATAGTGCACGCAATGCCGGCCGCACCCAGTGCGCGGGCGAACTCGCGTCGTGTTATTCGAGTTTTACCGCTGGTCATCCTGGTCCCGATAAGATTTGTGCTGAAAGTCATCCGAAAGCTGGGTCGCTTCCGCAAAGGCTCGCTCCGCCTCGGTTGTCCGCCCCATTTTCTTCAAAACCGTTCCGAGAAGATAATGCAGAGTGCCCTTCTCGTCGGGATACCCGTGCTGAAGGGCAGGTGACAGATTCTGCCATGCCTCGTCCAGGGCTCCGGTTTGGGCGCACGCCTTCGCCAGTTCCACTTGTCCAGTGACGTCGCCGGGATTGCGGGCCGCGAGTTCCCTCAGATAAGGCAGCGCGCGGGAATAATCGCGATCCTGCATCGCAATCCGCGCCAAAGTGCGCTTCGCTCCCATCTGGCGCGGATCGATTTTCAGGGCAGACTCTGCGCTTGCCCGGGCGGCATCGGCTTTACCCGCGCTGAACTGCGCCTCCGCGAGCCTTTCGATCACTGAAGGATCGTTGCCGTTCTCGCGAAGTGCCTGCTCGTATTCGCTGATGGCCGCCTCTGGCTTAGCCTGCAAGCGCAAAAAGATGTCGCCCCGCATGACGTGCAGCGCTGTCTGGTTCTCAGCCGACTGCTGCACCTGCTGCGCCGCCCGGCCAGCCTGCTGAGAGTAGCACCGCGAAAGCTGAAAGAGCCCGTAGGAATCAGGAGACGAGCCCGCGACGCCGCGTTCCAGAGCAGGAATCCCGCGTCCGCAATCGCCCAGCTTCGCGAACGCGATACCTCGCCGCAACCACGCCTGCTTTTTCAGAAGATTTGGAGGGGGCAGTTTCGTTATTTGTTCCCATCTTTGCTCCACAAAAAGCGTATCGAGCCGGGTGCCTGCGACGGGTCCAATCGCAAATTGGCATTGACTATTACCAGCTCGTACGCAAGCGAAGAACTTCGCGGCCGCTCCTGAAACCACATTGTCGGGCGGCTGCAATTGCCTGGGCCAGGTCTCCGCCTCCCGCGACAACGTCAGCGGCGAGCGCTGCGCAACCGCATTAAGTCGCTGATTGACTCGCTTCCAGTCTGCCGTTTGTGCAGCTAATTGTGCATCCACGATCCAGGCGGCGAGATCGTTTGGATTCAGCTCCAAGGCATGCCGGCAGTCTTCGGCAGCAGCACGCGTATCGCCTGCCTCGAGTGCTGCGCTGGCCAAGTCGGACCAGATACCGGGAGCGCTTGGATCGAGATCCGCCGCTCGTTGCAGAACCGACATGCGGCTGCCTTCGCCCGGCGCCAGAGCCAGCGCTCGCAACCGGTATTCCGCAGCCAGGCCCTGGTTCGAACTTCTCAGCAAAGCGGAGATCTCGCCAAAGCGCGCCAGCGCAAAATCTACAAAGGCCACCGATGACTCTGACGAGCCCGGGGCAACCTCAACTGCTTTCAGGTAAGCAAACGCCGCCTCGGCAAAGAGCGTCTGGCGGGCATAGGCTTCGCCCAAATACGCCTGCGGGTATTCCTCTTTGGGTCGCAATCGCGATGCTTTTCTTAGAAAAGAAACCGAACCCTTAGCATCTCCCGTCCTGAGCGAATCTATACCCAGGAGCAGATTGACAAAATAATCCTCCGGTTGCAGGCCGTAGGCGCGATGCAGCAAGGGAAGTGCGGCTGCAAATTGCCCCTGTTGATGCAGTTCAAAGGCTTTCTGAACTAAGGTTTTGAATTGGTTTTGAGCGAACGCATTACATCCCGCAGCGAGGACAGCGATCCAGACGATCACCCGGAGCG
>Ga0105240_10007617_pt1 | contig 15679 bp, 8 predicted proteins | sample KBSC54metaG_FD_80426 | JGI IMG/M metagenome (GOLD analysis project Ga0105240, IMG submission 80426) | Corn rhizosphere microbial communities from Kellogg Biological Station, Michigan, USA - KBS C5-4 metaG | ecosystem: Host-associated > Plants > Roots > Rhizosphere > Soil | place: Michigan, USA... | reverse complement strand
CATTGCTACAACTCCCTGAAGCGCGAAGGGCTCGAATTCGAGCTGACGGTCCATACGGAGGGTGTGGAGATCGCGGCGGCGCTCGAGCGCTTTTTCGAGCTGCATGCGATGCGGTCCCAGCTTGGCGGTGCTGTTTCGCACCCGGACCGCTTCCGAAGCGAGGGGGCGCGTGAGTTCCTGCGGGACGTGTGTGCGAGACTGGCTGCACGCGGGATCGCGCGAGTATTCGAGCTCGAAGTCGGCGGGCAAGTCGTGGCGAGTAGGATTGGGTTTGCGGTCGGGCACACCCTTTACATGTACTACAGCGGTTTCAACCCCCGCTGGGCCAGATACAGCGTGGCAACGACCCTATTGGCCGAGGGAATCAGGTACGCGATCGCGTGTGGACTCAAGAGCGTAGATCTCTCGCCGGGACGGATCGTCGCAAAGACGAGATGGAGCCCGCGGGAAGTAACCTACGGGCATGCCGTACAGTTTTGCAGTGACCACAGGGCACATCCGGCGCGCCTGCTCTACCGGCTGGCATGCGGCGACGGGCTGGCATCGGTCGCTCCGCTCCTGAGCCGCTTCAAGCGGCACGGAAACTGAGTGCGCCAACAGCGCTGATACTGCAGCTTGCATCCAAGCTGGTGGCGGCACCCTACGGTATCAGTATGGCGGCGCTCGCTTTGCACGCTGAGTCTTCGCAGCTTCGGCCCACCACGCGAGATCGTCGGCGAACCGCGCGAACGCACGCTCGAGAACTGCTCCATTCTCACCGGTCGGCGAGCCCGCCTGGTCCAGCGTCTGGCCGATCGATCCAACCGCCAGCGTGCCCGAGATGACCACCATCCCCATCTCGGACAGCGTATTGTGCCAGGCATAGTTCGACCGGGCGCCCCCCAGCCGGCCTGCCGAATAGCTCGCTATCCCCACCGGGCGCCAGAACCACTCTTCGAGAAAGTGGTCGGTCAGGTTCTTGAGCCCGGGCTGGATACCCCAGTTGTATTCGCCGACCACGAAGAGGAAAGCATCGGCTTCGCGGATCTGAGCGCCGAGTCTCGCCATCGCCGCGGGCGCAGTGCCGGGCGCATATTCCTTGAGCATGCGATCGAGCATCGGCAGACCGACCGCCTTGGCGTCGATCAGCTCGACGTCCTCGCCGCGCTCGCGAAGCTTGCGCACGGCGAAGTCGGCCAGGCGGATGCCCTTGCGGTCGGCGCGATAAGAACCGTAGAGGACGAGAATTCGATTGCCCATGAGCAGTGTCCTCTAAAGCACGCGTCGCTCGGGATGAGGTGGCCAGCAGTGGGCGACGCGCTCCCGGGTTGTCATCTTAGACGACCCGACGGGAATTGGCTGCGGTCAGGGCATCGGCTCGCGTGCGGCCAGTGCCAGAATCTGGGTCACGTACGGGGCGAACGAGCGCGCCGTTTCCACGCGAAACGTCTCGGGACCGGTGCGCCACAGCACGATCTGCGCTTTCGCGAACACCGTGCGGGTGCACATATCGACCGGAAACGCCGCCGGGTCGAGATCGAGCGGGCAGCCGATGTTGAGAGCGGCGGCGGCACGCGCGCCGCTCAGCTCGAACGCGGTCTGCCCATGACTGATCTCCACCAGAGAGTGCGGCATTCCTCCCAGGGCGCGCTGCAACTGCCCCTGCATCTCCTGGATCGCATCGGCCGGGCCGATCAATAGCCGCTCGTCAGGCCCCAGCCAGAGTGCCGCCCGCCCATCGTTGCGCTCGGCACGACAGGGCGCTTCGCTTCGCTGCAAACCGAGGGCGTCCGCGGCGGCAGCCAGTACCAGCGGGCCACCGCGCAGTACCAGCCTGGAAGCCGGAGGCAGCTGGCGGAGCAGCGGGCTGGAGGCCACGACCTGCTGCTGCCGCGCAGTGGACAGGTCAGCCATTGAGGCGACTCCCCTGCGCGTCGTAGAACACAGGCGAGACCACCTGGACGGGAATATCTCCGTCAGGCATCGAGACGTACAGCGTTTCGCCCAGGCGCGAGCGGCCGCTCACCAGCAACGCGAGCGCGATGGACCGGCCGAGAATCGCGCTGTGATACGACGAGGTCACATGACCGATGGGGACCTCCCGGACCGCTGTCCGCTGCCTGGCGGGCACGATCTGCGCGCCTTCCTCGAGGACGCATTGCGGATCGCGCGTCGCGAGTCCAACGAGCTGCTTCCGATAGGGTGAGGCAAAAGCGGGGCGCTGCAGCGCGCGCTTGCCGACGAAATCGGGTTTGCTCCTGCCGATGGCCCACCACAACCCCGCATCATCGGGTGTCACCGTGCCATCCGCGTCCTGGCCGACGATGATGTAGCCCTTTTCGGCCCTGAGCACGTGCATCGTCTCGGTGCCATACGGAGTGATTCCATGCTCCTGCCCGGCGGTGTGGATCGCCTGCCAGACCGCCAGCCCGAAATCCGCGGGTACATTGACCTCGAATCCGAGCTCGCCGGTGAAGCTGACGCGCATGAGGAGCATGGGGACTCCGCAAATCCGCCCGCGCGCGACGCTCATGTGCGGCATGGCGGCAGCTGAGATGTCGATGTCCTCCACCAATGGCTCCAAAACACGCCGCGCGCTCGGGCCTTGTACAGCGATCACTGCCCACTGCTCGGTAGTGGAAGTGAGCCAGACGTTGAGATCGGACCACTCCGTCTGCCGATAGTCCTCCATCAGTGCGAGGACACCTGCTGCGCCGCCAGTGGTCGTCGTGACGTGGAACCGGTCGTCTGCCTTCCGGGCTACGACACCGTCGTCATAGATGAAGCCGTCGTCCCTCAATAAAATACCGTAGCGGCAGCGTCCGACGGCCAGGTTCGTCCAGGCGTTGACGTACATCCGATTCATGAAAGTCGCGGCGTCCTTTCCGACGACTTCGATCTTTCCGAGCGTGGACCCGTCGAAGATGCCGCAATGCTGGCGGACCGCGAGGCATTCACGCGCCACTGCGGCGTGCATGCCTTCGCCAGGCCGGGGGAAGTAGCGGGCACGCTTCCACAAGCCGACGTCCTCGAACACGGCACCGTTGCGAGCGGCCCAGTCGTGCATCGGCGTCGTCCGTACCGGATCGAACAGCTCGCCGCGCGCGAAGCCGGCAAAACTGCCGAAACTCACGGGCGTGTAGGGCATGCGGAAGGTCGTCAGCCCGACCTGAGGCATGGGCTTATCCAACTCCCGGGCGACGATCGCGAGTGCGTTGATGTTGGAGGTTTTGCCCTGATCGGTCGCCATCCCGGTGGTGGTGTAGCGCTTGACGTGCTCGATCGAGCGGAAGCCCTCACGGGCTGCCAGCGTGAGATCCCGCGAGGTGACATCGTTCTGCCAATCAACGAAGGCCTTGCCGGCACGGGCGCCCGGCGGCTGGGCAAGCGCACCGAGCACGCCAGAGGCAGAGCTCTCGGGAGGCGGCAGCTCGGGTAGGGAGGCGGCGACGGATAGTCCGGCGCTCTGCGCGGCGGCAAGCCCGGCGTGCGCGCCGTCCTGGACCGCGGAGTCGAGCGAGAACACTCCCCGGCACGCGCCCGCCGAGCGGACCCGCTCCGCGGCCTGTGCGGGCAGGAAGGCGCCGAGGCGCTCGTCCCAGGACAATTTGCCGCGCGATTGCGAGAAGAGGTGCACGCTCGGGGTGAGACCTCCTGACATCAGGAGCAGGTCGCAACGAATGCGCCTCGCCGGGCCGGCCGGCTCACCGGAAGCATCCAATTTCTGGATGCGGACCGCGCGGACACGGAGACGGCCGGACGTGCCGAGCACCGTGCACTGTGTCTCGATGGAAAGTCCCGCGCGCCGTGCGGCTTCCGGCAGCTCGCCGTCAGAGGAGCCGACACGCACGTCGACGATGGCTTTTATGGACGCTCCGGCACGGTGCAGGTCGAGTGCGGCCTGGTATGCCGCATCGCATGCGGTCACCACGACTACCCGCGATCCCGCGAGCGCCCCATACCGGTTTAAATAAGTCCGCGCCGCCCCTGCGAGCAGGATTCCCGGCCGGTCGTTGCCCGGGAAGACGAGGGGACGCTCCAGGGCGCCGGTCGCGAGCACGACTTCCTTCGCGCGCACCTGCCACTGGCGCTCCCTCGGCTGGTTGTGGTCGGGCCGCGCCAGATGATCGCTCAGGCGCTGATTGAGCCCGAGCAGGTTGTGTGGGAAGTAGCCGAACCCGGTCGTGCGGGTCAACACTCTGACTCGAGGATGTGCCGCCAGCATCCGTACGGTGCTCGCCAGCCAGCGGTCGGCCGGCTCGCCGTTTATCATGGCGTCCGAGTGAGTAGTAGACTCGGATAGCAACGATCCGCCCAGTGCAGGCTGCTCATCACACAGGATGACCCGCGCGCCGCACGCAGACGCGGCGGCCGCAGCTGCCAGTCCGGTGGGACCCGCTCCGACCACGAGCACGTCGCAGTGCGCGAATCGATTGGCGTAGGTGTCGGGGTCCGCCTGCTCGGGGGCGCGACCGAGACCTGCCGCGGCGCGGATCTTCGGCTCGTAGAGCCGCCGCCAGGCGTCGCGCGGCCACATGAATGTCTTGTAGTAGAACCCCGCCGGAATGAAAGGCGCGAGCAGGCCGCTCACCGCGCCAAAATCGAGCGCGAGGCTCGGCCATCGGTTCTGACTGTAGGCTTCGAGGCCGTCGTAGAGCTCGACCTGAGTGGCTCGCACGTTGGGGGTCACTCGAGCGGAGTCCCGGCACACCGCGACGAGCGCGTTGGGCTCCTCCGGTCCGGCGCCGAGGAGGCCGCGGGGCCGGTGATATTTGAAGGAGCGCCCGAACAGATGCACGCCATTGGCGAGGAGCGCCGAGGCCAGCGTATCGCCGGCGAAGCCGGTGTACTCGCGGTCGTCGAATCTGAAGTGGAGTGGCCGCCTCCGGTCGATGTGGCCCCCGCTCGCCGTGCGGAACACCCGGCTCATGACCGCGACCCCGATGCACCCTCGAGTGCCGCCGCAGGCGGTCGCTCGCCCACCCGATAGGTGGCGATGAAGTGATCGGTGGTGGTGTCACGCAGGGCGTTGAAGAACCGTGCGCAGCCGTGGGTGTGGCGCCAGCGCTCGGCGTGGACCCCCTTGTTGTTCTCACGCCAGTAGAGGAAATCCGCCCACTGCTCGTCACTGCACGCGGCCGGGTTGGCCGGGCGCGCGATATGGGCCTGTCCGCCGTAGACGAACTCGAGCTCCGGACGCACGCCGCAATAAGGACATTCAATCAACAGCATGTCGCAGTCCGCCTCTCAGTGACAGGGCACAGCGGGCAAAAGCCGCCTTTTGCCCGCGGCAGCCGAGCCGATGTCCGACAAACGCGCAGGAGCGCGTTTGAACGACCGGAGGTCGACCCGAAGGGTGCCGGCCAGGGATGGGCAGGCATAAAAACGGCCGCAGGCCAGTTTTTCCCATAACTAATGCGCGACGGCCGCCGCCGCGGCCTCATCGATGAGCCGCCCTTCGCGGAAGCGCTCGATCGTGAACGGGGCGTTGATGGGATGGGGTCTGTCGTGGGCGATCGTCCAGGCGAGGAGGTGCGCGGCTCCTGGCGTTGCCTTGAAGCCTCCCGTCCCCCAGCCGCAGTTGACGTACAGGCCCGGCACGGGCGTGCGGGCGATGATCGGCGAACGGTCGGGGCTGACATCGACGATTCCGCCCCAGTTCCTCAGCATCCGCATCCGGCGGAACATGGGGAAGAGCTCACAGACGGCTTCGAGCGCATGGCTGCTGACGTGTAGACCGCCGCGCTGAGTGTATGACGTATAGGCGTCGGTGCCCGCGCCGATCACGAGCTCGCCCTTGTCGGACTGGCTGATATAGGCGTGGATGGTGTTGGACATGATCACGCAGGGGAATATGGGCTTGACGGGCTCGGAGACCAGCGCCTGCAGGGGATAGCTCTCGAGCGGCAGCCGCACTCCCGCCATTCTCAGAATGACGCTGGTGTTGCCCGCGGCGGAAACGCCGATCCTGCGCGACCGAATGACACCGCGGCTCGTCTCCAGGCCCTCCACCGCGCCATTGGCGTCGCGACGGATGCCGATGACCTCGCAATTCTCGATGATGTCGACGCCGAGAGCATCGGCGGCGCGCGCGTAGCCCCACGCTACCGCGTCATGCCTCGCGGTGCCGCCGCGTCTCTGGAAAGCGGCCCCAAGGACGGGATAGCGGATATCGTCAATCTGCAACAACGGACAGACGGCCCGCGCCTCATCAGGCGTCAGCCATTCGTTGTCGACCCCGTTGGCGCGGTTGGCGTGCACGTGCCGCTTGAAGACCTGTACGTCGTGTACCGTATGCGCGAGCATCATGACGCCGCGCTGGGAGAACATCACGTTGTAGTTGAGGTCCTGGGAGAGCCCTTCCCACATCTTCAGAGCGTGGTCGTAGAGGGCCGCGCTCTCATCACGCAGGTAGTTCGAGCGGATGATGGTGGTGTTGCGGCCAGTGTTGCCGCCGCCGATCCAGCCTTTCTCGAGGACGGCCACGTTCCTCAGGTTGTGCTCCTTGGCCAGGTAGTAAGCCGCGCCCAACCCGTGGCCGCCGCCGCCTACGATGATGGCATCGTAAGCGGCTTTCGGCTCTGCCTTGCGCCACTGCGGCTGCCAGTCACGGTGACCGGACAGGCCTCGCCTGAAGAGCGAGAAGCCGGAGAAGCGCTGCATCGTCTGATCCGTTGTACAGAGCTGTGGGAGTCGGCGGCGATGATGCCGGGCGCCGCTGACGGTTACGAGCATGTGGGCGCCTGCTTCTTGAACGAATGCGACACGTCTGGGCGACTCGTCGCGAGTGCGCGTCGCACTGCGGCCTCAGGACTTGACGGCGTGCTGCCGTCACTTCATGATCCGGAGGCCTTGAACGCTTGTTCAAGTCATTGCTCGCCGCAGCGCACGACGACAGCAAGCCACTGAATCACCATAAAGATATCTTGTAACGCACGGCCCCGCTCGGCTCGATGGCAACCCCTGCCAGCGTCTTCCGGAGCACTGAATTGAACAAGCAATCAAGCTCTCGCCGCAACGATCCGTCGGATGGCGCAGGAACGCGCGAGGTGCCCGAGGAAGCGCGCCGGCAACAGCTCATCGAGGTGACGATCGACAGCCTGGCCGACGTCGGGTACGTCGGCAGCACCTTGGCGCAGATCGCGCAACGCGCCGGTGTTTCCCCCGGACTGGTCGCGCACTACTTCGACGACAAGGACGGTTTGCTCGAGGCTACTTTCCGCACTTTGGCCCGCGGCATCGGGGAGCGCATGCGAGAGCGGCTGAGGCGTGCCCGCACGCCGCGCGGGCGTGTGCAAGCGGTGATCGACACCAACCTCGCTCCGGAGGAGTTCGATCAGCGCACCGGCACGGCGTGGCTGGCGTTCTGGGGACAGGTTCTGCACGTAAAGGGCTTGAAGCGCGTGCAGACCGTCTACCAGCGCCGCATGCTGTCGAATCTGCGCCATGCGTTGCGGCGCCTGGTGCCGGCCGATGAGGCGCACAGCCTCGCCGCGATGATTGCCGCCATGATCGATGGCGTCTGGCTGCGTGCGGCGCTCTCGCGCTGGCAGGAAGCTGACAGCGAGACTGCGCGTGCGATGCTCACGGACTTCGTCGACAGCCGGCTGCAGAAATCCTCGCGACCAGAGACGGGGGTGGCCGCTACGACCGGCGGAGCCGGCGTCTGCTCGCCGCGGCCGGTGGGCTCGGGCCGTGGATCTTTCAAGACGATCAACCCGGCGACCGGCGAAGTGTTGGCCGAAATCGCGGTCGACGGTCCAGCCGAGGTCGCAGCAGCGGTCGCCAGAGCCTCGGCAGCGCAGAAGGAGTGGGCGAGCCTGCCGGGTGTTGCGCGTGGCCGCATCCTGCGGCGTGCCGCCGACATTCTTCGAGCCCGTAACGCCGAGCTCGCGGAGCTGGAGACGCGCGACACCGGTAAGCCCATCCAGGAGACGAGCGCGGTCGATGTGCTCTCCGGTGCCGACTGTCTCGAATACTACGCGGGTCTCGCCGCGAGCCTCGCGGGCGAGCACCTGGACCTCGGGCCGCAGGCGTTCGGCTATACGCGGCGCGAGCCGCTCGGTGTCGTGGCGGGCATCGGCGCCTGGAACTACCCGCTGCAGATCGCCTGTTGGAAAGCAGCGCCGGCGCTCGCCTGCGGCAATGCCATGATCTTCAAGCCCGCCGAGCTCACTCCGCTCACGGCCATGAAGCTGCGTGACGTCTTTGCCGAGGCGGGTCTGCCGCAGGGTGTGTTTCAGGTCGTGCAGGGACTTGCCGACACCGGGCGGCTGCTCACGGCGCACCCGGACATCCGCAAGGTCTCCCTGACCGGCGAGGTCGGCACGGGCAAGGCGGTGATGGCGGATTCGGCCGCTTCACTCAAGCAGGTGACGCTCGAGCTCGGCGGCAAGTCGCCGCTCATCATCTTCGACGATGCGGTTCTCGAGAACGCCGTCGGCGGCGCGCTGCTCGGCAACTTCTACTCCGCCGGCGAGGTTTGCTCGAACGGCACACGCGTGTTCGTGCATCGCACCCTCAAGGCCGCCTTTCTCGAGCGCCTCGCGGCGCGGGTGCGCGCCATGCGCATCGGGGATCCAATGGACCCGGCGACCCAGGTCGGCGCCCTGATCTCCGAGGATCACATGGGCAAGGTGCTGAGCTACATCGCCCGCGGCAAAGCCGAAGGCGCACGCCTCATCACGGGCGGTCATCGCGTCACGAGCGGCGATCTTGCGAACGGCTTCTTCGTCGCCCCGACGGTGTTCGACGAGTGCCATGACGACATGGCCATCGTGCGGGAGGAGATCTTCGGACCTGTGATGTCGGTGCTCGAGTTCGAGGACGAGGACGAGGTGATCGCGCGCGCCAATGCGACCGAGTTCGGTCTCGCCGCCGGCGTCTTCACCAATGATCTGACACGAGCGCACCGGGTCATCGCTCGCATCCAGGCCGGCACCTGCTGGATCAACCACTACAACATCACCCCGATCGAGCTGCCGTTCGGCGGTGTGAAGCGCTCCGGGCTCGGGCGCGAGAACGGCCGGGCGGCGATCGATCACTACACTCAGCTGAAAAGCGTCTACGTCGCCATGGGCGACGTCGAGGCGCCGTACTAGCCGTCGTACCGGCCGCCGTACTGCTCGTCATACTGGCCATGACTGAAGAGACCTTCGACTATGTGATCGTCGGTGCCGGCTCCGCCGGCTGCGTGCTCGCGGATCGGCTCACCGGCAGCGGTGAGCACTCCGTGCTGCTCCTGGAGTACGGCGGCTCGGACCGCTCGGTCTACATCCAGATGCCCGCGGCGCTCTCGATTCCGATGAACATGCCGCGCTACAACTGGTTCTTTCATACCGAGCCCGAGCCGAATCTCGGCGGACGGCGACTGCACACACCGCGCGGCAAGGTCCTGGGCGGATCATCCTCCATCAACGGGCTGGTGTATGTCAGGGGCAATCCGCTCGACTTCGAGCGCTGGGCGTCGGAAGGGGCGAGCGGGTGGGCCTACCGGGACGTGCTGCCGTACTTCAAGCGGACGGAGCGGCGCGAGAAGGGCGGAGACACCTATCGGGGCGGCGAGGGGCAGGTGCAGACCCGCTACGGTCCGCTCGACAATCCGTTGAATCGAGTCTGGCTCGAGGCCGGCCGGCAGGCCGGGTATCCCTTCACCCAGGACATGAACGGCTTTCAGCAGGAAGGTTTCGGCCGCATGGATATGACGGTGGGTAACGGACGCCGCTCGAGCGCCGCCAACGCGTATCTGCGGCCAGCAATGCGCCGGCAAAATCTCACCGTGCGCACGCACTCGCTCGCTACCCGGATTCTCTTCGAGGGACACCGCGCGGTCGCGGTCGCCTATCGCCGCGGGCAAGAGGGGCGCGTTGCACGGGCGCGCCGCGAGGTGATCGTGAGCGCAGGACCCATTCAATCGCCGGCGCTGCTGAAGCTCTCGGGCGTCGGCCCGGCGCAGGAGCTCGCGCAGCACGGCATTGGAGTCATTCACGATCTGCCCGGAGTCGGGCAGAACCTCCAGGATCACCTGGAGTTCTATTTCCAGATGGCGTGCACGCAGCCCGTGACGCTCTATTCGGAGATGACACGCTTTCGCAGGGCCCTCATCGGCATGCGCTGGCTCCTCACCAAGGAGGGACTCGGGGCGAGCAATCACTTCGAGACGGGCGGCTTCATCCGCAGCCGCGCCGGCGTGCGCTACCCGAACATCCAATATCACTTCCTACCCATGGCCGTGAGTTATGACGGCTCTTCGCTGGCGCAGGAGCACGGCTTTCAGGCCCATGTCGGGCCCATGCGCTCGCAGAGCAGAGGCTGGGTGCGGCTCGCCTCCGCGGACCCGAACGAGAAGCCCAAGGTGTTCTTCGACTACCTGTCGCGGCCGGAGGACTGGGAGGAGATGCGGGCCTGCGTGCGTCTCACCCGCGAGATCTTCGCACAGCCAGCGTTCGCTCCCTACCGGGGCAGGGAGATTCAGCCGGGGCAGGGCGTTAAGACCGACGCGCAGATCGACGAGTTCGTCCGCAGTCACGTCGAGAGCGCTTATCACCCTTCCTGCTCCTGCAAAATGGGAAGGCCTGATGACCCGCAAGCCGTGGTCGATCCGGAGACTCGGGTGATCGGACTCACGGGCTTGCGCGTGGTCGACTCTTCGATCATGCCGTCGATCACGACCGGAAATCTCAACGCACCCACTCTCATGTTGGCGGAGAAGGCCGCCGACCACATCCTCGGCAAACCGCCGCTGCCGCCGGAGGACGCTCCGTTCTACGTCGCGCCGAATTGGGAGACCTCGCAACGTTGATTAATTGGCGCAAAGTCGCCTGCGGCGCTTTGCGCGGCCAGCCGTATAACCTTGTCGACCTCGCGGCGCCCTGAGATCCGTCGGCGCTAGAGGAGGTGCCCCGGGAAACGGGATCGGCCCTGGGCCGCTCAATGATTTGCTTTTGAACGGGCTACTCTCGATATCTCTCTACGGCGTCCCCGAGCGCCTCGCGCAGCGGCCCGAGCCAAGGCTCGTAGTGGCGCCACTGCTCGAGCCCGTCGCGATAGATCGGTTGGCGCACCTGCTCGGAGCTCGGAGTCCTCACGCTGCGCGCGGTCCGATGGAAGGCGAGACAGGCGGGCTCCATCTCGAGGCCGCAGTGGTCCAGCAAACGCCGGACGCTTCCCTCCAGGTCTTCCACGACGTCCTCGTAATGGACGCGCAGCACTCGTCCAGGAAGCACCTCATCCCAGTGATGCATGAGCTCGAGGTAGGTGCGGTAGTACCTCGCGACATCCTCGAGTCCATATGTGAACGTCTGCCCCTGCGCGAAGAGCTGCTTGAAGTTGCTGAAGCAGCAGGCCATCGGCTCGCGCCGCACATCGATGATCGTAGCCGCGGGCAGGATGAGGTGGATGAGCCCGATGTGCCGGAAGTTGTTCGGCATCTTGTCGATGAAGCGCGGCCGGTCGGTGGCGCGATACGAGCGGGTAGCACGCACGTATTGCTCTCCGAGCCGACGGCAGTCCTCCGCCGTCATGCGGGCCAGGACGCCGGGATAGATCGCGTGGCCGAGAGGCGTCTCGCGGCCCTGTAGGCCGTTGACCATGCGCGGCAGATCCGCGAGCTCCTGAGTCCCTTCGACGGCGGAGTGTGAGGACAGGATCTGCTCGATGAGCGTGGACCCGGAGCGGGGCAGTCCCACGATAAAGATCGGGTCGGCCGCGGGTGACCCGAATCCCGCGCGTGCGGCGAACAATGCGGGGGTGCAGACTTCCCGCTGCAGCCGAGCGCCGGCTTCGAGCTGCTGCGCATCATAGCCGCTCGAGGCCCGCTTGAGCGCATTGCCGCGGCTGTAGTATTCGAAGGACTGCGCGAATTCTTCCCGATCCTCGAGCGCCTTGCCGAGTGCGAAGCACAGGTGATATCGATCGACCGTCGCGGTCGCAGGAGCCGCTTCCGCAGCGCGCATGCGGTCGATTTCCTCGTCCGTGAAGCGATACGTCTTCAGGTTGGCCAGGCTCCAGTAGGCTTCACCATACCCGGGACGAGCGCCGGCCGCGGCGCGATACTCGCCTACTGCCGCCTCGGTGGCGCCCAGCGTTTTCAAAGAGTGCGCGATGGAGAGGTGCAGATCGGCCGGTTGCGCGGCTTCGGTAAGCAGATCTCGGTAGATCTCGAGTGCCTGCTCGTGCTTTCCGAGTCCGACGAGCGTCAGCGCGTAGAGCGTGCGGTAGTTGCGATTCCGGCGATCGATTCCCAGTAGCCGCTCGGCCTGGGTCCGCGCCTCGAGGAACAGGTGGCGCTTCGCGAGAACCTGCGCATACTCGAAACGCGCGAGATCATAATCCGGCGCAAGCTCGAGGACTCTCTCGAGCAGCAATTGCGCGTCGTCGAGAACGTCGCGTTCCAATCCGATACGGGCGAGCAGGCGCATCGCCTCGACGTGGTCACCGTGCTTGCGAAGGTAATCGCGGACGAGTTGCTCGGCCGGCGCGATCTCGCCGTCTGAGAAGAGCGCAGTCGCCGCGACGATCTCGGAAGGTAGTTGTCCCAGCGTCGCGACGTGCTCAGCCGCCTGTTGCGCCTGCTGCGTCTGCCCGGTCATCCGATAGAGAGTCTCGAGCACGCGCCAGCTCGCCGGCAGCGCCGGATTGATGTTGACCGCGCGCAGAAAGGCGTCGATTGCCTCGGGTGCCTGCCTCAGCGCGACATGGCAGTGCCCGCGTTCCTGGTACAGGCCGCTGAAGCGTGGGTAGAGGCGCTCCAGCGCAGTGAGCGACTCGAGCGCCGCGGGAACATCACCCGCGAGGCGCTGGGCAACCGCACGCAAATAGAGTACGTCACGATTCTCCGGGACCGTGACCAGGAGCGCTTCGGCGGCGCGCAGGGCCGCCGCCGGCTGCCCCAGCCTGAGCAGCTCGCGTATGCGCTGAACTTCCTGCTCCACCATGACTCACTGGAGCCCGCTCCGACCTAGTGGAAATTGTATCCGAACGAGACCCCGATCACCCGTGGCCGCAGCGGCGTCTGCTCGATGATGAACTGATCGGTGCTGGTGAACGTGCTGGCGTTGGAATTGGTGAGGTTCTCCCCGTGCAGATCGGCGTGCCAGTCGCCCTTGGAGACGCCTATCGACGCATCGAGAGTGGAGTAGGCCGGATTCTCGAAGCGTCCCCGGGAGGTGGTGATGGACCCGCCGACGCCGATCTCGGGGTTCGCGCCCGCCTGCGAGAACGAGTGCCCGGTGTGCCTCACCCCGACCTGGACGTAAGGAACGTAGTCGCCCACCACCCAGTCGTAGCGCGCACGCAGGCTGAACTGCATCGGCGGTGAGTTGGCGCTGGGGGCGCCGATCGGGCCGAAGGGGTTGCTGACCCCGACGCACGTGCCGGTGCCGCAGACCTGCGTGATCGGCTTGCCGAAATTCGCAGTGTCCGCCGGGTTGTTGTCGATCAGCGCGGGGGAATTGGTCTGGCTGCTCCTGTTCCAGTCCGCCGCACCCTGCACGGTGAGGCCGGCGATGAGGCGGGCCACGAACGAGGTCTCGATGCCCTTGATGAGGAAGTCCTGGCCGTTGGTGTCGTAGAAGATGTTGCCGACCACGCCCGGGTTGAAGAACTCGACCTGCACGTTGGTCCACTTGTCGTAATACACCGCGCCGTTCCACTGCAGACGGTGGTCGAAGAACTGGGTCTTCCAGCCAATCTCGTTGTTCGTCAGGTTGTCCGACGAATACGACCGGGGAACCACGTACTGCGCGATGCCGTTTGGTCCGATGCCGTGCAGCGCGCCGCCGTTCTGGTTGAATCCTCCCGGACGGAAGCCCTGGGAGAACGTGTAGTACACCATCAGATCCGGCTGGATGTGCCAGGTGACGTTGGCGCGTACCCGGTTGCCGTCCTCCGTGTCGGACAGGTTCTTCGAGTTGAGGTTGGTGCTCGAGCCCGACTGGCAGCCGCCGGGCGGCGTTCCCCCCTCGAAGCAGCCGAAGCTCGAGAGCACGCTGCCAGCCTCGGAATTGAGGAAGCGGAAATGGCGCAGGCCCGCCGTCACGGTCAGCACCTGCGGCAGGAGGTCGTAGCTCGTGGAAAAATACTCGGCGAGCTGCCGGGTCTGGCGCAGCTGATCCTGGTAGAACGAGGTACTGTCGCTCTGCACTCCGGGATTCTGCACGTTGGTCCCGCTGAACGTCCCGACGTTCGACAGACAGCCGGTGTTGCCCGGCGTGCCCGGAGCGCCGTTTGCGGTGCACGCAGGAATGCTCTTGTAGTGCCAGCCGGTCTGGTCGTAGAGCGCATTGTTCTCGTAGTAGAGGCCGGCGATCACCCGCAGGCGCCAGGAGTCCGGCGTGCTGACGCGCAGCTCGTGCTGCTGGTGCACGTTGCGCTCCACGGAGCGCCAGATCGCACTCGGCGAGAAGCAGGTCGAGGGCAGCGGGTTGGCGGCGGAGTAGGGCCCGTAGCACTGATAGTAGTCGGCGTAGAAGCCGCGCGCGTAGTTGGTGTAATCGCCGACCTGCTCGACGTTGCGGTCGAGATAACCGCCGGTATAGACGAGATCGAGCTTGCTCACCTTGCCGTGGACCGTCCAGGACGTGTTCTCGAACCTGTCCTTGTCGTAGGCATTGTTGAACAGCGTCACCTCGAGCGGCGACAGGGTCGTGCCATCGGAAGCCAGCGGCTGCTGGTAGAACACACCCTGAGAATTCAGGTCCTGGTAGGACTGCGTGAGCAGCAGGTCCCAGTCGTCGTTGACCTTGTAGAGCGCCTCGACGCGCGCCCCCTGGTACTCGACCGGGTTGATGTCCTTGCGCGCGATCTGGGCGTTGCTGACGGTGGAGCTGCCGGGCGGAACGCAGTATCCGTTGTTCGGCTTCCCGTCCGGACACTGTCCATTCACCGCCGCGTATCCCGCGTAGTGTATGCCGACATCCGTGTTCTCGCGGGCGAAGGTCGCGGGGACGTTGTCGATATAGCCGCCGCGCCGCGAGTCGTAGATGACCCCGCGCACCGCCATGTGGCCGGCGATGACGGGCAGATTCAAAACGGCCGTCACGTCGGAGTTGTCCTCGCCGTGGGCGGTCGTTCCGTAGCCGGCGCTGATGCTGCCCGAGGTCGTATCGAGCAGCGGCTTGTTGGTGATGTAGCGGATGACTCCGGCCTGGGCGCCGGCGCCGAACAGCGTGCCCTGCGGCCCCTCCAGGACCTCGATGCGCTCGAGATCGGCGGCATAGATGTCGAGATTGCGATTGGGCAGCTGCACCGACTGGTCGTCCAGGTACACGGCGACGTTCGGCCAGAGGCCGGTCGAGCCGCTGCCCTGACTCGCCTGCGATCCGGCGCTGACGCCGCGCATGAAGATCTCGTTCTGTCCCGGCCCGTTGTTCGCGGCCGTGACGTTCGGCAGATACTTCACGTAATCATCGAAGGTCTGGATGTTGAGTTGCTGCATCGTCTGCGAAGTCAGCGCCTGCATCGAGATCGGCACGTCCTGGATGTTCTCGGTACGCCGCTGCGCAGTGACGATGATCGTGGCGAGCTCGTTCGTGCCGCCGGCCGCGGCGGCAGTGGTGTCGGCGGCCGTGGCCGCCGCCGGCGCGGCGCCGGCAGTTCCATTGCTCGATGGAGGAGGCGGGTCGGCGGCAGGCGCCGCCGCGAATGCGCGCAAGGCCGCGCCGGCCAGGATGACGGCGACGGCGTAGGAAACACTCGACTT
>Ga0105240_10007614_pt1 | contig 15684 bp, 12 predicted proteins | sample KBSC54metaG_FD_80426 | JGI IMG/M metagenome (GOLD analysis project Ga0105240, IMG submission 80426) | Corn rhizosphere microbial communities from Kellogg Biological Station, Michigan, USA - KBS C5-4 metaG | ecosystem: Host-associated > Plants > Roots > Rhizosphere > Soil | place: Michigan, USA... | reverse complement strand
TGATGTAACGATCCAGGCGCAGATTCTCGATCTGCTTTCAAGTTTGCGCGATAAGTTCGGCCTCACCATGCTTTTCATCTCCCACGATCTGGCCGTGATTTCTAAAGTCGCCAACCGAGTTGCTGTCATGTACGCGGGTAATCTGGTTGAGATCGGTCCGCGAGATGAAATTTTTCGCAATCCCGCGCATCCCTACACCCGCGGGCTTCTCGAAGCTGTGCCAACGTTAAAAACCGACCGTCAACAGCCATTGCAGACAATTGACGGCACTGTTCCTCCGCTGCGTGAACTTCCGCCCGGATGCCCGTTTAAGCCGCGATGCGACCTCCGTATTGCAGAATGTGCCCGAGCCTTACCGCCGTTGATGGAAATTCAGTCCGGGCACTGGGCAAGATGCCCAGTCGTGAACCCGGTGCGCACTTTATAATCCGTTTCTGACAAGGGCTTTCGAAGACACGAAATCCGGTAAATATTGCGAATACTTCTTCTAAGCGACATACACAGCAATTTGGAAGCTCTGGAAGCCTGTCTGGTGGCGGCTCCGCCGACCGATGTAACCGTGAATCTCGGGGACATAGTCGGTTACGGAGCCAGCCCCAATGAAGTGACCGAACGCGCGCGCGGGTTAGCGGGGGTTTTCGTTCGCGGGAATCACGACAAGGTGGTCGCGGGAATCGACAGTGTGGAAAATTTCAATCCTATCGCGGGTGTAGCGGCGCTGTGGAATCGCGAGCAGATTGACAGTGAGCATCTCTCCTGGCTGCGGGAGTTGCCCAAAGGGCCCGTCGCACTGAATGAGATTGCCGGCTTGCAATTTGTACACGGCGCTCCGGACGATGAAGATCGTTATGTAGTGACGCCTGAAGACGCCGCGAGCCAGTTGATAAAAGCAGGAGCTGCTATTACTTTTTTTGGTCACACTCATATTCAGGGTGCGTTTCAGCTTGAGGAGAACGTCGTGCGAACTGTTCATCCCACATATGAAACTGTTGCGAAGCAGGAGGCGTGGGGTCTACCCCTCAAAGAAGGATTAAACTACATGATCAATCCTGGATCTATTGGGCAGCCGCGGGATGGCGATTGGCGCGCTGCCTTTGCGGTTTTTGATTCTGTTCAGCGGGTCGTTACTTTTTTTCGCGTACCTTATGAAGTGAGATTAGCCCAGGAAAAAATTTTTGCGGCGCACCTTCCAGCGCGTCTGGCAACAAGACTTACAGCAGGACGTTAATCAATGAAAGCTCCTCCTGAACATTATCTGATCGCGCACACTGACGGTGGCGCTCGCGGCAATCCTGGTCCAGCAGGATATGGGGTTGTAATTCATGACGCCCGCGGTGCCAAAGTGGCAGCCCTGAGCCAATACCTTGGGAAGCAGACCAACAATTTCGCCGAATACCAGGCGCTCATAGGAGCTTTAGAGTATGCGTCCGAGCACGGCCCCAAGGCGCTGAAGGTGATCAGCGACTCGGAATTGCTGGTTCGCCAGATTAAAGGCATCTACAAAGTGAAGGAGCCGACCCTGCGCGACCTGCACGGTCGAGCCCGGCAACTGATTAATAACCTGGAGTGGTTCGACATTGAGCATGTGTTGCGCGGACACAACCGTGAAGCCGACGAATTGGCCAATGCCGCCATGGATAAAGGTTCAGGACGGGATCCCTTTCGTCCGCCACAGCCTGCTCCAGCGGTACCCGCAAAAAAGGAGTTCGATGGCATCGTACGCGGCGGGAAAATCGAACTACTAGATGGGGAGTTGCCGGACGGCACTGCGGTCGAAGTCCGAATCAAACCAGGCAAATAGTTCAGCGAGCCCACCCGCCTAGTCGCTTACCAGATTCTGCAAGTTGCCCACTCCGGCCACCCTGATCTCTACATTGTCGCCCGCAATCAGCGGCCCTACTCCGCTCGGCGTACCGGTCGCAATCAGATCTCCGGGGAGCAATGTCATCACCTCCGCGATGTAACGGATGATGGCATCAAGCGAGAAAATAAAATCACGCGTGTTGCCGTGTTGTTTCACTTGACCGTTGACGCGCGCCTCGACGTCAACGCCGGCCCAGGGATCAAGTTCGCTGACCACGATGGGTCCGACCGGGCAAAATGTATCGAAGCCTTTGCCACGAGTCCACTGCCCGTCTTTTTTCTGAAGATCACGCGCGGTCACGTCGTTCACGCAGGTGTATCCCAAAATGTATGGCCTAACGTCTTCGTCGGATTTCAGATTGCGGCAGCGCTGGCCGATAACTACGCCAAGCTCTCCCTCATGGTCAACTCGAGCTGAAATTTTTGGCCGCACGATGGTTTCGCCCGGCCCAATCACTGACGACGGCGGCTTGAAAAAAATCAACGGCTCAGCCGGAACTTCGTTTCCGAGTTCAGCCGCGTGCTCGCGGTAGTTTCGTCCGACACAAACAATTTTCGTGGGCGAGACCGGAGCCAGCAATTTCACCTCTTCTAAATCAATCGGCGATATCCGAGTAGTCCCAGCTTCCGGGGAATTTTTATCAGGCGCAAATTGAGACGCATGCGTTATGTGCTCCCGACCGCCAACAGCTTCAATCAAACCAAAATGTGGGGCCCGATCATATTCAAAACGGCAATATTTCATAGTTTTCACGCGAAGAATGATTCCTCGTCTAATTTATGGCCGTGAGGGAATATGCCAGAGGCTACGCGCTTAAAGCAAGGGTGCTCAATTCAGAACTGCTCAACACAAACCCAAGTAGAAAGTGAGCATCTCAAAGTATTGATTTGGCGAGAACCGGGGATTTCTGCCCATACCTTCGGGCTCGTAGAAGCGCGCTTAACTGCGAAACCTCAAAGCCTGCTTCTCATTACAGAATTAGGAATAAAACAGCTTGGCGATTGGACCTTCAGTTCGGCGCGACGAATTAAGACCGCCGCCGCATGGCCCGGTTGCAGTGGAACGCCGGAAACACGATCCCGCATCGGAGGAGCGCTATCAGGCGCACGCGCCTAAGCCGGTCCCCAAAGGGGTTTTTCGGTCGATCGGGCTCGGCCTGATCACCGGTGCGGCCGACGACGATCCTTCTGCGATCGGCACCTATGCTACCGCTGGCGCGAAGTTCGGGCCTGCGCTGCTCTGGCTTGCCCCCGTCGCGCTTCCCATGATGTTCGCCGTTGTATACCTGTCCTCGAAACTCGGTCAGGTTACCGGGCAGGGACTCTTTGCGATCATTCGCCAGCATTATCCTCGATGGCTCTTGTTGATGATATTAGGCACGGTTGTGGTGGGAAATACCATCGAGGCCGGCGCCGATATCGGCGGAATGGCTGCAGCGCTCCGGCTGGTGGTGCCGATTCCAGCGGCAATCGTCGTTGTGATCATCACCGCCGCGGTGCTCGCCCCACAAATTTGGGGATCGTACACCATGATCCGCAACATATTTCGCTGGCTCGCGATGGCTTTGCTGGCCTATCTGGGATCCGCTCTTCTGGCCCATCCTGACCTGATCGCGACGCTTAAAGGAACGCTGATTCCGACCATTCAGTGGAATCGGCAATTTGCCGAGATTGTTGTGGCGGTGATCGGCAGTTCGCTGTCGGCCTATCTTTACACCTGGCAATCGAACCAGGAGGTTGAGGAAGATATTTCCATGGGCCGCCGTCGGCTGGTCGACCGCATGGGCACAACTAAAGAGGAATTGAGTCACTCGGCGCACGACATTGGCTTTGGAATGTTCTTCTCCAGCCTGGTGATGTATTTCATTATTCTTTCCACCGGTGCGACGCTATTTCGCGCTGGAAAGATTGACATCAACACCGCCGCCGAAGCCGCACAAGCTCTGCGTCCGTTGGCTGGGAAGTTTGCGGAACTATTGTTCGCCCTGGGCGTGATCGGTGTTGGCTTTATTGCCGTACCAGTGATGACTGCGGGCGCGGCCTACGATTTTTGCCAAACCTTCCGATTGAGGCACGGGCTTCACACTCCTGCAAGGCTGTCTCGCGCCTTCTACGCCGCCATCGTAATTATCACGGTGGTTGCGATGGGCATGAATTTTCTCGGGCTGAATCCCATCAAAACCCTGGTGTGGGCAGGAATAGTGCAAGGGCTTTCGACCCCCTTCCTGATGTTATTGCTCATGCGAATGACCAATAACCGCAAAATTATGGGGCGGTGGGTGAATACTCCCGCGCTGAACGTTCTGGGATGGCTAACAACCGCGGCAATCTTTGCTGCCGCAATATCGCTGATCTTTTTCTGGCTGAAATAATCTTATTGGGACTCAGGAACAGTCTCTCCAGCTTCTTCTGACCGTGGACTTTCATTGCCGGGATTATCGACTGCCGAAATTGAATAAACATATTCGTGGCCTGGAGCTATGCTGGAGTCGCGGAACGCTGGCGTCTTGATCAGTTCAGTATTTATTTTTACCGGTTCACTGCCAGTTTCGCGGCGATAGACGTTGTATCCGGCCAAGTCCCTTTCGCTGTTCCCTGCCCAGATCAGATCAATGAAAGGCTTCTGCCCAGGGCCGGAAAATACGGCTTGCAATCCGGTTGGAGCTGCCGGCGGAAAAACATCGTGCGCAACTACGCGAACTGACGATGAGTCGTCGCCTTCCACCTGCTCCGGACCCTCTGTGCGATCAACCGTCGTGACAACAGTTACGCGATAATCGTAGGTCTTCTCCCACTCAAAGCCGGTATCAAGCAGGCTGGGACCGGGCTCTCCGTTATTCGGGATCTCGGCTGCTACGGAGTCGTGGCCGGTCGTTACGTCGCGGCGATAGACTCGATATTCATATTTCACTCCAGCAATTTCTGGCTTAGGCGGCACGGCGTTCCACGCGATCTCGATGCCTTTCGCTGAAAGATGTGCGCTCAAATTTGACGGCGCCGCCAGCGTTGGCGCGGACGGAACCTGCACCTGATTTGAAAGTCCCGCGCTTCGACCATAGGAATTCAGAACGCTGATCGCATACGAGAGATTTGAAGTCGGCGATTGCAACTCGAGACTCGGCGAGAGCTGATCGGTGTAGGTTTCCTGCTGCGGCGTGGGTTGCTGCGACCTGGACGCTCTTCGCCGATAAGAAACTCGCTGTGTTGTAGCTTTTTGCGCAGGCAGGTCGATCAGCGGCGTTCCACAATCATGCAGCGGCGATCCGATGCTGCGACAGATGCGTGTTGGCCCGATATGCACGAAGGCTTGATGATCTTCGGTTTGTTCAGGCACTGACCACGTCAGGTGAACTGCGTTGCCCTTGCGCACTGCCCTAAGATCTTTTACCGGGCGTGCCAGTTCAAGCGAAGGCGGCTCCGGAATTCCTGGGGTACCGCAACTCAAAAGCAATCCAACAGAAGCAATGGCTAACGCGAACGTCGGCTTGGTGAGTTTCATCCGTCGGGGAAAGATTAACACTTCGACGACACTGAGTATTAATGGATGCGCGGGCGCCCTCGCCCATGCCGCAGCCTGTCGACTCCCGATCGCGAAAAGAGATTTCGTTGCGCTGGCGGGGCACCCGCGCCTCCACGGTCAAATCAGCACATTCGACGGGAGCTAAAGAATATACCTGCTCAGATCCTGATCTTTAACAATGTCAGTCAGCGCTTTGCTGACGTATTCGGCGTCAACCGTGATCTGTTCGCCCTTTCGTTCCGGTGCAGAGAAGCTGATCTCATCGAGCACGCGTTCCATGATCGTATGCAGGCGGCGAGCGCCGATGTTCTCCGTGCCTTCATTTACGCGGAAAGCGAATCGAGCAATCTCTTCCAGCGCCTCTTTGGTGAACTCTAGCTTGACGCCTTCAGTCTCAAGAAGCGCAGTGTACTGCTTGACCAGCGAAGACTTCGGCTCCGTAAGAATGCGAATGAAGTCTTCCATGGTGAGCGATTGCAATTCCACGCGGATGGGGAAACGGCCTTGCAGTTCCGGAATCAGATCACTGGGCTTGGATACGTGAAACGCGCCTGCCGCGATGAACAAAATGTGGTCGGTGCGGACCATGCCGTAGCGGCTGTTTACCGTGGTGCCTTCGACAATTGGCAGAATGTCACGCTGCACGCCTTCGCGCGAAACGTCCGGCCCGTGGCCGCCTTCACGACCGGCGATCTTGTCGATCTCGTCCAGAAAAATGATGCCTGAGTCTTCCACCCGGTCGATGGCCATGCGGGTGACCTGGTCCATATCGATGAGCCGCTGCTCCTCTTCCTGGATCAGGTATTCAAAGGCTTCATTGACCTTCATCTTCCGCTTTTTGGTGCGCTGGCCGAAGAGGTTGGGCAACATGTCCTTGATGTTAACGTCCATCTCTTCGACGCCCTGGTTGGAAATTATTTCGAAGGACGGAAAATTGCGTTCCCGGGTTTCGATTTCCACTACGCGATCGTCGAGCTTGCCTTCGCGCAATTGCTGCCGCAGCTTTTCCCGAGTGCGCGAGTAAGAATCGCCAGACGAAGCTTCCAGCGTGAATCCGGGCTGCGGATTCGGCGCCGCGGGCGCAGCCGGGGGCAGCAAAATGTCTAACAGGCGCTCCTCCGCATTCAGCTCAGCTTTGTCGGCGACGTCTTCGAGTTTTTCTTCGCGAACATTATCGATTGCGATCTCCAGCAGATCGCGGATCATCGACTCCACATCACGTCCCACGTAGCCGACTTCGGTGAACTTTGAAGCTTCCACCTTCAAGAACGGCGAATTGGCAAGCTTGGCAAGACGACGCGCGATTTCGGTTTTGCCCACGCCGGTGGGCCCGATCATGATGATGTTCTTAGGAATAATTTCTTCGGCCAGCTCTTCGGAGAGTTTCTGGCGACGCATGCGATTACGCAGAGCAATGGCCACGGCGCGCTTCGCGTCCTTTTGCCCGACGACATGCTTGTCAAGCTCGGCAACGATCTCGCGCGGCGTTAGCTCGTCGAGTGCGAGCTGTTCTTCTTCGGCGCTAGCAGGGAGATAAATAGCCATAAATCTCATGTGGGGACAGCCGCCCTCGGCTGTCCTCGGATCGAAGATCCGATATGGGTCAAACTTTAAGCATCGAGCTACGCTCGACGGACAGCCGAGGGCGGCTGTCCGCACGCAAATCTCATCTCCACAGAAATCACAGTTCTTCTATCGTAACCTTGTCATTCGTATAGATGCACATTTTGCCGGCAATCTTCATGGCTTCTTCCGCAATCTGACGCGCCGGCAACTGGGTATGCTCGACTAACGCCTGCGCTGCAGCTTGTGCATACGGACCACCACTGCCGATAGCTGCGATCCCGCCATCGGGCTCGATCACATCTCCCTGGCCGCTTAGCAGGAATGTCTGCTCTTTATCAGAAACCAGCAGTAACGCCTCTAGATGTCGCAAAAACTTATCGGTGCGCCAGTCTTTGGCCAGCTCAACCGCGCCTCGGCCGATGTTGCCGTGATACTGCTCCAGCTTGGCTTCAAATCGGCTGAAGAGCGAAAACGCATCCGCAGTCGAACCCGCGAAACCCGCCAGAATCTTGTCCTGATACAGCCGCCGTATTTTCTTCGCCGAATGTTTAATCACGCCTTCGCCAAGCGTGACCTGCCCATCTCCGGCCATGACTACGTGGCCATCCCGGCGAACACACAAAACTGTAGTGGAGCGAATCAGGCGCTTCTTAGGCATGACAGGCAAACGGTGATTATAGCAGCCAAGCGGCACCTCCTTTACGCATTGGTCGGCTTGTTCGCCAGCAACTGCCGCAGTACATATTGAAGGATCCCGCCGTTTGCGTAGTACAGGGCCTCCTGAGGCGTATCAATGCGGACCAGTGCCTCGAATTCTTTGATTTCCTTGCCGGCTTTGGCACGAACCTTGATCCGCTGCCCGGCGGAAAATTTCTCTACCAGATTGCGAATACCGCTGATCTCAAACACTTCGTCGCCGGTCAGACCCAGCGTCTGCGCGCTCTGATCCGCCAGGAACTGCAACGGCAGAATGCCCATGCCGACAAGATTCGAGCGATGAATGCGTTCATAGCTCTCGGCGATGACGGCGTGAACTCCCAGTAGTAACGGCCCTTTCGCGGCCCAATCACGGGACGAGCCGGAGCCGTATTCTTTACCGGCAAGAATGACGAGCGGTACGTTTTCAGCGATGTATTTCTCAGACGCTTCGAAGATCGTCATCTCCGCGCCATCCGGCAAATGTCTGGTAAAGCCACCTTCCAGGTTCGGCACCATTTTGTTTCGCAGGCGGACATTAGCGAAGGTTCCGCGCACCATGACCTGATGATTGCCGCGCCTCGAACCGTAGGAGTTGAAGTCCGCCGGCTTCACTCCGTGCTCCTGCAAATATTTTCCTGCCGGGCTGTCTTTCTTGATCGAACCCGCCGGGGAAATATGATCGGTGGTAACGCTGTCGCCGAGAACCGCCAGCACACGCGCTTTCTTGATGTCGCTCACCGGCGCGGGCTTCAGCGCCATTTCATCGAAATATGGCGCGCGTTGGATGTAGGTCGAACCGTTATCCCACGCATAGGTTTCGCCTTTCGGAACATTCAGCGATTGCCAATGTTCATCGCCAGTGAAGACTTCGCCGTAACTTTTCGTGAACATGGCGGATGAAATTGAATGCTGCACCACTTCATCCACCTCGCGCTGAGTAGGCCAGACGTCCGCAAGGAAAACCGGCTTGCCCTCACGGTCTTTGCCCAGCGCATCTTTTCGCAGATCAACGTCGATTCGCCCGGCCAGCGCAAAAGCGACTACCAGCGGCGGCGACATCAAATAATTGGCGCGAACATCTGGATTAATCCGTCCCTCGAAATTGCGATTGCCCGAAAGCACCGAGGCAACGACGAGATTCTTACGCTCGATTTCTTCCGAAATTTGCTGCGCCAAAGGCCCCGAATTTCCGATGCAGGTGGTGCATCCGTAGCCGACAATATGGAACTTCAGCTTCTCGAGATACGGCGTTAACCCCGCATTGTCGAGATAATCGCGGACTACCTTGGATCCCGGCGCGAGCGAGGTTTTAACCCACTCGGGGACCTGCAGGCCACGCTCGACCGCCTTCTTCGCAAGCAGACCCGCCGCCAGCATCACCGACGGGTTCGAAGTATTGGTGCAACTGGTGATGGCCGCGATTACAACCTTGCCATGGCTCAAATGGCCATTGCCGCCGACGGCTTGCTGAGGCTGTCCTTTGCTGGTCTTGATCAGAGAAGGCAGCGCGCTCTCAAAAGATTCTTTGGCGTTTGAAAGCGGCACCCTGTCTTGCGGGCGCTTGGGGCCGGCGAGACTCGGCTCGACTGTGTCCAGATCCAACGCCAGCAGCTCCGAATACTCGGCTTCAGGCGTGTCCTTGTCGTGAAACATTCCCTGCTCGCGCGCGTAGGCTTCGACCAATGCAATCTGCTCGTCGGCGCGGCCGGTGAGCCGCAAATACGTCAAAGTCTCGCGATCGATGGGAAAAATCCCGCACGTAGCGCCGTATTCAGGGGACATATTTCCTATGGTCGCGCGATCAGCCAGTGGCAAATCTTTCAACCCTGGCCCGAAATATTCCACGAACTTGCCGACCACTCCGTGCTTACGCAGCATTTCGGTGATGGTGAGCACGAGGTCGGTCGCCGTGGCGCCCTCGCGCAGGCGGCCAGTAAGCTTTACGCCGACTACTTGCGGGATCAGCATGGAGACAGGCTGTCCTAACATTGCGGCTTCGGCCTCAATTCCGCCGACGCCCCAGCCCAGAACTCCCAGGCCGTTGATCATGGTGGTATGCGAATCCGTCCCGACCAAAGTATCCGGATAAGCTGTTCGCTTCCCGCCGGCCTCATTCACGAACACCACACGCGCCAGATATTCCAGATTTACCTGGTGCACAATGCCGGTGTCGGGCGGAACAATCGCCATATTTCGAAATGCCGTTTGCCCCCAGCGCAGAAACGCGTAGCGTTCTTTGTTGCGCAGGAATTCCAGTTCCGCATTCATCGCAAAGGCCTGGGCCTTGCCGAATTCGTCGACTTGCACCGAATGGTCGATCACCAACTCTGCCGGTTGCAGCGGATTGATGAGCGCAGGATTGCCACCAAGTTTCTTCATCGCGTCACGCATCGCGGCCAGATCGACAACTGCGGGAACGCCGGTGAAGTCCTGCATCAGAACGCGGCTAGGAGTAAAAGCAATTTCTTTTTGCGATTTCGTCTTGCCGTTCCATGCCGCCAGAGCGCGAATGTCATCGGCCTTAACATTTCGGCCATCTTCGGTACGCAGAAGATTTTCCAGCAGAATACGCAGTGAAAATGGCAAATGTTGGGTCGAAATGCCTTGTTTATCCAGCGCGTCGAGACGGAATATCTCGTATTCCTTGCTGCCGATTTTCAACGTCGAACGCGAACTAAAGCTATCCATGGACCAGCCTTCCTATAAGTTTTCTTATCGGGGAGCGCAATAGATTAGTTTAGTCGTTTGCGCGGGAGTTTGCGCCGCACTGGCCATCCCAATGATCTGGAATAGCGGAGAAATAAGCCCGCGTGATTCAGTGTCGAAATACTCTGTGCGGCAACAGATAAGTAAACCCGGAGAATGCCTCCCACCGCGTCGAAGTATTAGTCAGTCCGTGATCGAAGCCGCCATCGAAAACTAAGTGAGGGCTGGCACTGTAACTCACTGCCCACAAATTGCCGATGGCATTTCCGTGTAGAAATGGTTGCGTGAACCGCCAGATTTCTCCCGACAATCCGATCTTCCCAGTCAATGGATGTGATACCGAAAGAGATTGCCCAAATTGGCCGCGGCGGACGGGATCGCTTACGACTTCGTTAAAAAATAAATTGGCATCGTAGTGGAATTTTTTGATGTCGGCACTTGCCAGCAGGAGAAGCGAGTTTGTCGAACTGCCAATGTCGAGGTCCGGCGCAGTTCCGCCGTAGACAGTATGGAAGTAACTGGCCGAGATCGTCGGCTTCATCCCCTCACCTGGATAGAGCATCGCCTGCGTTCCTAATGAAACTCCCCCTGTGTCATTAGTCAACCTGCCGTCGGCGTGACTACGCGCGAAAGGCTCATTTCCCACCAGCAACTCAAGCCGGCGCGAGAGCGCAAACTTTATGACCTCATTGATGCTGGTCTGTGACGACAATCCCGGCGATGTCCATGCGCCGAGTATGCCAGACTCGAACTGAAAATATCCGGTTGGAGTAAGAGTTGCGGGAGTCGAGACCGTCGGCCTTCCGGGATTCGCGATCGGAGCGTCAGGTTCCGCTGCGTCAGCCTGAGATTTTGCCGCCTCTTGCGCTGCGGAAGCGACTGCAAGAACCATAATTCCCACCGCAGTCAGCAGACGATAACTCGCACGTGAGCGCCGAATTCTTGGCTTCGTCGAAAACACCATCAGACTCGCGATCTTCCAACTTTCAACTCACTTCGCCCTTAATAAAAGCACTGGAACGCTGACATTGTGCTGCACCCGGCTCGCGGTCGTCCCCAGGAATAGATCGGCAAAAAAGCGATGCCCGTGAGTGCTCATCGCTACCAGATCGCAGCCTTTCTGTTTTACCCAGCGAATGATTTCTTTTGCCGGGTCTCCGTACGCCAGTTCGGCGTCGGCTGAGATTCCGGATGCCTCAAATTCCGAGCGCACTTTCTTTAAATAGTCGGTGTCGTCGGCGATCTCGCGGCTCACCGCGTCCCTGCCATAAGTGCGTGCGGCCCAGCCATCGGCCACATGCAATAACACCACGCGTCCCTGCGACAATTTCGCGAGCTGCTTCACATGATCAATGATCGCGCGATCAGTCGGTGTTCCATCGACAGTAACGAGAATGGTTTTGTACATGTTCGGGCCTCTCTACCCGCCGACGATGACGTGCCACGCCGAGCGCAGCGAATCCGGAAGTCCCCAAAGATCGAGAGCAGTAATCAAAATCGCGCTGCCCCATCCGCCGGCCATCAATACCCAACCGTTTTTCCAGCCCCGCATCTTCTCGCCCGAACTGGTGAAATGAAGTAGCGGGAACATGGCGAACGGCAGCTGCAGCGCCAGTACCACCTGGCTTAAGGTAAGCAAATCATTGACGCTGGCGTCACCGCGAATTCCGATGACCACAACCGCCGGAATAATTGCCAGCGAGCGCGTGATCACCCTGCGCACCCAGGGCTGAATGCGCCAGTGCATAAAGCCTTCCATCACCACTTGCCCGGCCAGCGTTCCGGTGATGGTACTGCTCTGACCGCTAGCCAAAAGTGCGACAACGAATAAAGTGCTGGCGAGAGCTGTGCCCAGCAAAGGTGCCAGCGTCAGATAGGCGATGCGAATCCAGTCGCTTTGCGGGCTGAAGGTGATGATGTGGCCTCCAGCCGCCTGCACGTTGGTTCTGCCGTAAAAAACCAAAGCTGCCAACACAAGAATTGCCGCATTCACCAGGAACGCCACTGACAATGCAGTCGTCGAATCGATCACATTGAAGCGGATGGCACTCCGAACCGAGGCTTCGTCTTTCTGCAGTTTGCGGCTTTGAACCAACGCTGAGTGCAGATAAAGGTTGTGTGGCATCACGGTCGCGCCGATGATTCCAATTGCAACGTAGATCATTCCTGCCTGGCGAAAATTTGGACTGATCAATGCGTGGCCCATTTCCAAAAAATTCGGCCGCGTTTGCGGAAGCACAAAAATTTCGATCAGGTAGCAAACGCCGATGGTGGCAATCAAAACTAAAACTACCGCCTCAATGGTTCGCATGCCATAACGCTGCAGTGCGAGTAACAGCAATACGTCGACGCCGGTGATAATCACCGCCCACAGGAGCGGAATGTGGAACATCAGGTTGATTGCAACCGCGCTGCCGAGCACCTCGGCCAGGTCACAGGCGCCGATAGCAACTTCGCACAGCAGCCAGTTCGGCCATCGTGTCCAGCGTGGATACCAGTCACGGCAACATTGCGCCAGATCTTTTCCAGTGACGACCCCAAGCCGGGCAGCGATCACCTGCATAAAAATCGCCATCAGGCTGGCAAGAGCAACCACCCACAGCAGTCCATATTTGTATTGTGCACCGGCCGCCAGATCAGTTCCCCAATTGCCGGGATCCATGTAGCCGACGCTAACCAGAATCGCCGGTCCAATGAACGCGCGCCACTGTTGCCAAAAACCCGCGCCGTGATGCGGAACCTCGATGGTGCTGTGCATACCCTCAAGCGACACATGACTCGGCGAAGCGGTCACAGTCGCAATATGATCGGACTCTTTCGAATCGGGCATGGCAGTAGGATTCTGACTCGAATCTTATCCTACTGAAGAAATTCTATTGAAGCCGTGGTGAAGGCAGTCGGGGTGAGAGGAATTGAACCCACTACCGGAGAGATCCGAACAGGAATTGAGGCAGGCTTAAAGTTTAGGTCCGCCCGGCGCCGGCGCTGAGGGTCATTTCGACGGCAGGCATTGGGACCTCCATGTACCAGTCATGGGGCGGTGTGTCGATCCCCCACACGTTCCCTGGTTGCTCTAACGCCAACCCTAACAACCAGAGCTTGCCACCCTTCTCGACGGAAATGCAGTTCACCACCCGTGCGTTCGCGCAACCCCCTGGTAGTCCCTCCAATCTTACGGATGTTCCAACTTCCACCGGGCGATAAAATCGCGCCGCACACCCTTGAGGATTCACCAAGATCACCATACATTCTTCGGGAAGAGTGGGTGAGCATTCCTCGACTCGCAAAGCTGCGGGTATCTCGCAACTGATCCGACTTCCGTTGCGTCTTGGATATCCCATAACGACTATTCACCCTGCCTGCATTCTAAGTAGGTCATCATGGAAGGTTCGATACGGTGAATCCTGTAGTCGTGAGTGATTAAAGTAACTCCCAAAGATTACGTCCCCTATCGCCATATAGCGCTAAATTTCATTCCGTCTACGTATGGAGAATCGCTCACCGTATTTCGGCGGTTACTGTCGTCACTAACATTGAGGTACGGGCGGGCTTTAGCATTACAATGTGCGACTCAACAGCCTACTAGTGACCCGTGACCCGGACGTAGAACAAGCCGTCGCTGACGTGTTCGACGGTATTGAACTCCGCGTGCGCGATGACAGCATTTCCGTCCTGGATCTAATCGGCAGGAGTCACTTCGACGGCTTTATCATTGATTGTGACGGAATCGAGCGCGGCACCGAAATCGTTGCTGCGGCGCGCAACAGCCGATCAAATCGAAAGTCAGTCATCTTTACCATCGCCGACGGCAAGACGCCGGTTGCACAGGCGATGGAACTGGGATCGAATTTCGTATTGGAAAAGCCGCTCGATATCGGCCGGCTCAGCACCTATTTCCAATCTTCTGTACGCCAAATGGAAGCCGAACATCGCCGATATTTCCGCTTTGAGCTGGCACTTGATGCTGAAGTGATCCGCCGCGACGGCACAGCCATTTCCGCTCAAATTCTGAACGTCAGTGATGGCGGCCTGGCGCTGCGCCTGTTGGACCGAGCCCATCTTCACGGCTCCGTAACGCTCCGCTTCTCCATTCCGGATGCGCGACGGACCTTCATCACCGCGATAGCGCTGATCTGCTGGTCACGCGGACCGGTATTTGGAATCAGGTTCTTCGGTATGCATGAAGACAGCGGCAAAGCCTACGCAGAGTGGCTTTCTTCCATGGCGCTGGTCTAAGCTTTACTGGTAAGACTTCCCTCGTGCGACCTCTCTCAGGTTTGACATAGATTCGTCCTCACCCTAACCTTATTTGCTCTGGCCATGAAAGTTCTTCTGATCGGCAACGGCGGACGCGAGCATGCTCTCGCCTGGAAGCTGCGGCAATCGCCGCGAATCAGTCAGCTCTTTTGCGCTTCCGGAAATGGCGGAATCAACCGCGAGGCCGAATGTGTCCCCGTCGACCTGAAAAGCCTGGAATCAATCGTGGGGATTGCGACCCAACTTAAGCCGGACGTTACCCTGGTCGGCCCGGAACTGCCGCTTCAGCTTGGAATCGTTGATGAGTTCACTCGCCGCGGCTGGCCCATCTTCGGCCCGACCAAAGCGGCCGCGCAACTTGAAACCAGCAAAAGCTTTGCTAAGGAATTCATGCAGCGTCATCGAATTCCAACCTCACACTACGCCATTTGCGATTCCATCAATGATGTGAACGACGCGATCGGCAGGTTCAGCACACCGGTCGTGGTCAAAGCCGACGGCCTGGCCGCCGGCAAGGGTGTGGTCATCTGCAACACCAAAGATGAAGCGGTTGCCACTGCATCCGAAATGCTTAGCGGAAAAATGCTGGGCGGGGCGGGCGCCCGCGTTGTGATTGAAGAATGCTTGAAGGGGGACGAACTTTCCTTCCTGGTGCTCAGCGATGGAGAGCGCGTCGCGCCTCTGGTTGCCGCGCAGGATCACAAGCGGGCCGGCGATGGCGATACCGGTCATAACACAGGCGGCATGGGCGCGTATTCGATCCCACAACTGCTGGATGAACAGATGAGCAATTGGCTTCTACAACACGTCGCGCGCCCGGTGATCGACGGTATGAAGGCGGAAGGGATGGAGTACAAAGGTATTCTTTATTGCGGCCTGATGATGACTGCCCGCGGCCCCATGGTACTCGAATTCAACTGCCGCTTCGGCGATCCTGAAACGCAACCGATCATGATGAGACTCGACAGTGATCTACTGGAAGCCGTTGAAGCTTCGATCGAAGGCCGGGTGAGCGACGGCGATTTTCGCTGGTCTCAGGACGCTTCGGTATGTGTGGTGATGGCTTCCGGCGG
>Ga0105240_10007613_pt1 | contig 15685 bp, 17 predicted proteins | sample KBSC54metaG_FD_80426 | JGI IMG/M metagenome (GOLD analysis project Ga0105240, IMG submission 80426) | Corn rhizosphere microbial communities from Kellogg Biological Station, Michigan, USA - KBS C5-4 metaG | ecosystem: Host-associated > Plants > Roots > Rhizosphere > Soil | place: Michigan, USA... | reverse complement strand
CTCGCGCTCGCTCAGGCCATCCTCGCCGGAGCGCAATGCAATTTGCTGGGCAATATCTGGTGGCAAATAACGCCGTCCCGCGTGGACCACGCGGATGGTATCCAGAAGCTCCCGACGCAGAGCGCCTTTCAATAAATACCCGGAGGCTCCGGCCCTCATCGCACGCGTCGCCTGCACGTCGCCAGCGTAAGTCGTTAGAACAATGATGCGAGCAGCCGGAAACTGGTCGCGAATTTGCGCGATGGCGTCCACACCATTCAAAACTGGCATCTGCACGTCCATCAACGTGATGTCCGGCCTCAGCTTTCCGAACGCTTCGACTGCTTGTTTGCCGTTTTCGGCTTCACCGACAAGCTCCATATCCGGTTGCGGCTGAAGGATGGCAGCTATGCCCTCCCGAAGCAGCGGGTGGTCGTCAACCGTCAGGATGCGAATCGGAGCCTTTTTTTGGTGCGTCATGTATTATCCTGCGGCAAAAAGCTGTCGCAAGAATTGCCAACGTTGGTCAGCACCTTTCGTATATGCGAAGACGGCAGGAACGCTGAGCTCAACCTCCGTACCCATGTTCTGGCGGCTCTCGAGTGCAAACTTCCCTTTGATTTTTTTGGCCCGTTCTTGCATCCCGGCAAGCCCGAAATGGCCTGGGCGCCCACCTCGCTCAACCATTTCAGCATTGATGCCAACGCCGTCATCGCGGATGGTAAGTTGAAGGCGTTTACGACTGTAAGCAAGCTTGACCTCTATGTTGGCGGCGCGTGCATGGCGATAAGCGTTGAGAATTGCCTCGCCCGCAAACTGTATGAGCTCATCGCATACCACCGGGTGTAACGGGCTAGGAGAACCCTCTATAATCACTCGGAAGTTCGCCGGTTCGCCGCATGCGACGTTCTTGGCAATGTCATGCATGGCCTGGGGAAGATCTTCACAAGCATGACGCCCGCGAAGATCGTGAACGCGATCACGTCCTTCAATCAACACCTCGTCAGCGCGAGACATCGCACTTTCAATCATTGCGCGCGCCGGCTGATCGATCGGAATCGCGTCAGCTACAGACTGAAACCGCAACATCAGCCCTTGGAATCCTTGAAGCAGAGTGTCATGCAATTCGCGGGCAATGCGTTCACGCTCAGCGAGACGGGCGGCGAGTTGGGACTGAATTCGCGCGGACACTTGGCTGAGTCGCATCTGTAGACCGAACCACAACAACGCCACCGCGGCTGCCACGCACAACCAAAAGAACAGCCGCGATTGCACAAAGGTCGGGGGTATCGTGAAGTTAAGCGTGGCCCCCTGATTATTCCAAACACCGTCGTTATTTGCGGCCTGTACGTGGAAGCGATATTCGCCTGGATTCAGGCCGGTATAAAAGGCCTGGCGGCGATTGCCAGCGTCCACCCAGTTGTCGTCCACGCCGTCGAGTTTGTATCGAAAATGCAGGCGGTCTGGCACGGCAAGGCTCAATGCGGTGTATTCGATTTCTTCTTTGGAAGTTCCCGCGGCCAACGAGAGGGCATGAGGAAAATCATACGTATTATCGTTCGCGGCCAATGACCGAATGGCTACGGGCGGCGGCAGTAGGTTGTGGTGCAGATTGTGCGGGTCGATCCACGCTAAGCCATTACCGGTAGTGAACCACACACGTCCATCCGGTCCTGCGGCGGTGCTGCTGCCGTAGATGGCGCCATATGGCGCACCGGGAAGGCCATCGCGGGAATCAATCAACTCATAACGAAATTCGCGGGGGTTGGAGTGCCGAACTGCGGATTCAAATGTGCTGGTTTCTATGCGCAGTATACCTGCTTGCGTAAAAATCCACGTGTTACCTTCGTTCGTACGGGCTATCCCTGTAACAACGGAGAGGGCGGGAATATCCGCTGAGTGAAGCGCATGGAACCTTTTGTGGTCATAGATCGCGATGCCAGACTCTCCGCCGACAATCAGGCCATGGGAGTCGGGGGTTATCAGCGTGATGTCTCCGATGTTGGGGGTGGCGCCCGAGAAATCCTCGATTTTGCCAGCACTGGCACGGAAGAGCGAGCCGCCAGAATAGCGGACCCACATGTTGCCATCGGGGTCCGCAATCAGTACGCCGGTCGCGGCCGTTTTTGGTTTGACTGCAACTTTCGTCCATTTGCTGCCGTCTTGCCTGAAAACACCAGCGTGAAAGACGGAAATCCAGATTGCGCCGTGACGATCTTCCGCCGCAGAATACACCTGCTCACTTCTGACACCTTCAGGCAGTGCTATTGGTGGCGCTAGGGTCCCATCTTGCTGCAGAAGCCGCACGCCGCTCTGTGAAGTCACCCAAATCTCGCCCGTCGCATCGTTGGTAAACAATCCGCGAAGGCGACCAAAGTCACAGACGACCTGTTCGGGGACACCGTTCGGAAGTATCCGGTATAGCGACCCAGTGCCATCCGTGGCGCGGCTATTTGTGTTGGACCAGCCGGTGTAGGCGTATAGTCCGCGCGGCGTGGCCTTGATTAGCCGGCCAGTGTAGCCGACTGGCACGCTGGGTTCGGTGACAACGTTGGCCGGTGTGAAGCGATCTAACCCAACGCTTGTGCCGACCCAAATATTTCCCTCTCTGTCTTCGAACATGGCATGGACGAGGTTCGAAGACAGGCCATCGACTTTGCTAAAGAAATCAAACCCACGTGCATCCGCACTTCGCGTCCTACCCACACCACCGCCGTCGAGCTTGGTGTACCAAACCGTTCCATTGCCATCGAGCAAGATAGGGCCAAACACCGGATGTGGTATTGGCGCAAGAGCCTGGGGAGGGTCCAAGGTTTCCCCCGAGGCTTCTTTGGTGAGTGGAAGCTCATAAAGTTTTTGGGTTACAGCGTCAGCAGTGGCCAGACGACCACCCTTTGAGAGCACAAAGCCCTCTGGCCCACCGGAATAATTCTCTGCTTTTACAAATCGGCTTGTACCCGGTTTCAAGAAATAGAGATTGCGCTCGCCTTTGGACCAGACTGTACCATCGGGCGCGACGCCGAACTGCCACACTCCGCCACCCGCCTGTCCTAACGATGAACCCCAGTCGCTTTCGACGACCTTCCATTTTTTACCGTCAAACTTTAAGACGTTGTCAGGCGTGGAAATCCAAACAGTCCCGTCACTGCCCAGCACGATATTGTGCACGCTGGTGGAAGACGGGGCTTTGATGGGATAGTTCGTGACGCGGCCATCCTTAAAGAAAGAGATGACGCCCACGGGCCGTTCATAGCCGATCCACAGGCCGCCGTCCGGCGTGGCGGCGATAGCATGGATACTAGGACTGGGAAGTAGGTTCGCCGCGATCCTTTCGATCCGCAATCCGTCAAACCTGTAGAGCCCGTTTACGGAGCCTAGCCACAAATAACCATCCCGCGTTTGGGTAATAGCCCAAATATCAGCCGGCATGCCGTCCGCCGTGGTCCAAGATTGGTGCTGGAATTGCGATATGGTTCGCGTGGGGTCCAACGCCCAGGCTTGACCGGAAAATACCAGCCCAAAAAACAGAAGAGCTCGGAGGAAGTTCGGCAAGGTTGGGACCATCTTGGCGGTGATATGCTGCCGGACACGGCCACAGTTGGCATCTTCGCATGCCCGCTGAAAGCTGCATACCCCGAACGGGTAAGTGTACGATCAGCCAACCGGGCGTACCCACCACCTCGCTCAACATGGACTTGACTTTATTCCTAAGAAATGGGGCCACTGCGAGTGGTGAGATTGGCGCCGCGTGGCCCCTCTTTCCAACTAACGGTCCGAGACCTCTATTGCCGCTGGCCCAGTGAAATGGGATAGGCGGTATTGCGCATCACCAACATCGGATCTGCCGGCTCGACCCCGGGATGCACTTGGCCAGGTAAGAAAAGAAGAGTCTTGTCGATTTCACTCGCGTCGTCAGGCACGCGATTCAGTGAAATCGTGCCGAGTTTGACCCGCTTGCGCGAATCCGGCCATGCCGTTGACGGGTCATCAATTGCGTCGGTTTTGTCCGCAATCTGAGCATACCAGTCAAATACGATAGGCTCGCGCATCACGCGGGTGCGAATCTCATCGTGAAGATAGCTGGCGCCCCGCGCCTTTCTATCTTCGACCGTAAGGTATTTTTCGCCCGCACGAGGAACAAACTGGTAGCGAACATAGGCTCGCTTGCCCTGATTGTTGGTGAATTGCACAGCGTTGATGCCGAAATATTTCGCTTCTGCAAAAGATGCAGGATAGGTGCGGCTGCCCAGGAATTCTTTGGCGTGAGGGTGGGAGGCCAGGAATTGCTCTACTGGATTCGGATGGGGATTGTCAGCCGTCGTCGAGCCCACTGCACGCAAGAAAACAGCGAACTCATCGAAGGTTTTCACGATAAAATCTTTATGTTGATTGGCTTCGACGTCGAAATCGTCGCCATCCAAAGCTCTGATCTTAAAAGCGAAGCCGGCTGGCGAGGCGCCATCATCGTTATCGGGCAGATTCGGGACCCCTGCGAACAGAGAGAAGCGCGCGATTACCGGCAATGTGCCGCCGCGAAAAACTGACGTCTTGACCAAGCCGTTGGCTTCTTTGGCGGGAGTGAAGGTGCCTGCAAATACGATTCCCTTGGTGTGGACGGCTCGCGCGTGATGCTCTCCAAAGGCCGTATGCAAAGCATTGACCATGGACAGTGGTGTCTCTTTTGCCGGTTGCGCGAAGACGACCCCACTTAATGACGTGGTGACCAGCAAAATTGCGCCAAGAAACGATGCTGAAAACGTGCGGTGGGGACTCATGATGCTTCTCCTCGAATATGCGAGGAGAGAATGGCGATTTTCGTGACGTCATAAATCCCAAGGAGAGGGACGTGAGTGCTGCTCAAATTGGCGCGCTATCAATCACCCTATAGAGGAACTGATATTGCCCTCGTGAGGGATAGAGCCGCGTTACTCATTGAGTAATACTGAGCTGCAGGGGAATGCATGCTCCAAGATCAACCCTCTTTAAGCCCTGTCGGTTCGGATGGCATGTCCATCCAACCCACCCTAGTTCGGGGTGGCCTTGCGCCTTGGCAGGAGCGACGCGCAAAATATCTGTTACGCAATAACTTGGATGGACAAAAGACGATGGGGGAGATTGCCTATGAATGCAGAATTTCTAGAAAACATTTCACTCGGGCCTTTCGAAATTCTACGGGACTGCCCCCACTCAAGTGGCTCAATAGCCTGCGCATCGAAATTGCGAAGCGGTTGCTTTGTAGTTCGAATTTGACGGTAGTCGAAATTGCGGTGGAATGCGGCTTCGCTGACGCAGCGCATCTCGCGCGAATTTTTCACGGGTATGCGGGTGTAGCGCCCGGCAAATGGCGCAAACAGGCGCGCATAAAGGTCGCGACCTTCTCTCAGCAGGGGGGCGGCTTCTCCTGCCGCGACGACTCGAAGGGAAAGGAAGGAGTTGCATACCCTTAAACCTTTGCCGGTCCGGAATGTCCGCTTTGGGTCAAAAGCAGCCATTCGACCCCCGATGCCCCTGCTGTCCACTTTGCGCCAATAGCGGACATTCAGCGCTGCCGCTTAGGCAGCCTTAAATGAGAATTGGGGAGTTAAGCCGGTACATCGGGCGCTCTGTTCCCGGGTCGCAGATTTGCCCCATTCCGGGCGGGATTTCGCCCTTTGCGCTTCGTTTCCGTAATTGGAACTTACGGGGAAGCGTATGGACAAGGTCGAAGAGTATGAACGCGCGTCGCATGAGTGCGCAGAGCGAGCGGCGGGCGCGCTGAGCGCAAGCTTGCGCTCTCAATATATCGAACTCGCAGAGATGTGGCGTCGGCTGGCAGAAGAGCGCCGGGCATTCCTTCAATTGAAACGTTTGGATTAGAGGCCATCCGACAGTCTTTAAGTGATGATGTCATAGATACCCATTACAATTGCGCCGCTACTTCATGGTTGAGCCTTTGCGCTTCTTCGTCGGCCCCGTGCTGCGTGGAATAAATCCGGCCTATGAGAACTGACGCGCTACCCGGCTCACGCCGTTCGATTGTCCAACCAGCATCTCGGTCCCCATCGATCGGAGCCGGAACTGCATGAAAAGTGACGTTCGCGCCAGGGGCCGCTTGTGAAGCGGCCTGCTGCTCTGGCTGCTCTGAAATCGCTTCGTGGGTGTTCTTAGAAACCGCCTTCTGCGCCAATTCGCGGTAGCCCAGCGCGATTTTCATCCACTGATCCCGCGCCCATTCATCCGGACCAGATGCAGCCAGGTTCTCCGCCTCAGCGGCTCGGCGCAGGTATTCTGCGGCCTTTGATTTCTCCCACATGACTTTTCGACGCTCCCAACGGTCACAAGCGGGTGGGCCGCCGAAAAGTTCCATGAAGAGACGTTTATATCGAAAACATTTTTCGCGTCTGCTAACTCATTGGTTCTAATGGCTTCTCTAATTCGCGATGAGAGACCCGCAATGCGCTGTGAGATCCTCCGTAGGCGCACAATCGCACGAACGTTCGCCCCGGCGTGGATCAGGGACACCGATGACGGCGCGGGATGGTTGGCGCACCGTGGTCGTTGGGGTCGGCTTTGCAGGGTTATCTCTCCACCGGGCCATTTGCAGACGGCCGCTGCGATCCAAAGCAAAGATCATTTCAGGTCTCATAATGTCTCTCCGAACCATTAGGGCACTGGAGTATTAGATTGGGCCGACTGTGCCGAATGACAAAAGAGCCTAGCTCCTTTCACTCATCCTGATCGGCCCCGTGCTCTAGCGCAGACAATTTTGTTTCCGGTTGGCTCCGCAACAACACGGAAAGGGTTATTGCCCGCCCCTCCCGCCAGATCGACACAGCAGCCCGATGACCCACGGGGGCTTCCGCCACCGCCAGGGCCAAATCACGCCCGCTCTCGATCGAGCGGCCATCGAAGGCAGTTATGACATCACCTTGCCGCAATCCCGCGGCTTCTGCCGGGGAACGCGGCGTCACGTCATTTACCAGCACACCTTTGGCGTCATTCAAACCGACAGCTCTCGCCAAGGATGGGGTCATGGACTGCATGGACACTCCTAGCCAACCTCGTGTAACAGAACCGTTCTTCCGCAACTGCTCAACCACTGATTTTGCTACGTTTGCGGGGATCGCAAAACCAATCCCAACACTGCCTCCGGAAGGAGAATAAATGGCAGTGTCGATGCCCACGACTTGGCCGGACTGGTTGAACAACGGACCGCCTGAATTACCCGGGTTTATAGGTGCATCTATTTGCAGGAAGTCGTCGTACGGGCCTTCATTTATGTTGCGGTGGTGGGCAGAGATGATCCCGGCCGTGACCGTGCCACCCAGGCCATACGGATTGCCAACTGCCAATACCCAGTCCCCCTCGCGGGCATCATCAGAATTTCCAAATGCCACGTAGGGAAGATCACGTCCGGCATCAATTTTGATAAGTGCCACATCGGTCTTGTCGTCGCGACCGATAACGCGAGCGCGATGTTCAGACCCATCGGTTAAGGTGACCGACACTTCTCGCGCACCATCAATCACATGGTTGTTGGTAACAATATATCCGGCGGGATCAATTATGAAACCACTGCCTAGGCCACGCCGCTGAGGCGTTGTGAATGCGCTGCCTTGCTGTTCAAAATAGCGGCGCAGCATTTCACCGAACGGGCCTTGCAGCTCCGGAATTTCCTGCCTCTGAATCCGCCCACCAGATAGAGACGTGATCTGCACCACAGCCGGCTTTACCCTCGAAACCAACGGGGCGAAACTCATCTGCGGCGACGCGGCCTGAACGCTGATAGGGCCGCTGGCGGCCAACGACGGTTGGGAAAAGTGTAGCGCGCCGAAAGCGGTTAATGCTGCGGAGATGCAAACCCCGGCAAGCATGCGACGTGAGAAAGAAGTCAGGAAAATCATTGGTCGTTCCTTTCGATCAATCTGCTGCGTTTAGGGACCTGTGTCTGGAGGCAACGGGCTAGGTGGCGGCGGACAATGCCAAGGGCTCTGTGACTTGCCACTTGATGAATATAGGCGAAGCCCCAATGGGGTCACTTGAGATCGGCCGCGCCACTGACCGATTGAAATTACGTTGTCGCTGTCTTCCATGTTGGGCACTCAGCATCATTGCGGCGGCCATCCTCCCGAGCGGCCCTGGACAAACGCCATTGCTTCCACTCGTCGAAGCCGAGACGGCCAAGGATGACCGCCCAGATGAAAAGATAGGCGAACAATAGATTATGCATCGCTGCACCTCTTTTGGATCGGGGGGCCCCGGGCGCGCCCAAGGGCCCCGCCAACCTTCAGAAGTCCATGTCGCCAGCGCCAGGGGGCACAGGCGCCTTGTCCCGCTTTGGCTTCTCGGCGATCAGCGCCTCAGTAGTGATAAGCAATGACGCGACAGAAGCTGCATCCTGCAGAGCCGTGCGCACCACCTTGGCGGGATCGATGATGCCAGCCTTGACCAAATCCTGATATTCGCCGGTGGCGGCATTGTAGCCCCAGTTGTAATCAGATTTCTCCAACAGCTTTCCGACGACCACCGAGCCATCGTCGCCCGCGTTCTGGGCAATCTGGCGCGCTGGCGTTTGGATGGCACGCCGGACGATCTCCACGCCGGCCTTCTGGTCAGCATTGGCGGGCTGTACTGCCTCCAACGCTTTCAAGGCACGCAGCAGAGCAATACCGCCACCAGGCAAAATGCCTTCCTCCACGGCTGCCCGCGTAGCGTGAAGCGCGTCATCCACGCGGTCCTTGCGCTCTTTGACCTCGACTTCCGTGGACCCGCCAACGCGGATCACGGCGACTCCACCGGAAAGCTTGGCGAGCCGCTCCTGCAATTTCTCCTTGTCGTAGTCGCTGGTCGTTTCCTCGATCTGCTGACGAATCTGGGACGCGCGGCCCTGAATATCGGCTTTCTTGCCGGAACCATCGACAATGGTCGTGTTATCCTTGTCGATAGAGACCTTCTTGGCGCGCCCCAGCATGTTGAGCGTGACATTCTCCAACTTGGTGCCCAGCTCTTCGGAAATGACGTTGCCGCCAGTAAGGATTGCAATGTCCTCCAGCATGGCCTTGCGACGGTCTCCGAAGCCTGGCGCCTTGACGGCTGCGATCTTGAGGCCGCCGCGCAGCTTGTTGACCACCAGGGTCGCCAGTGCCTCGCCTTCGACCTCCTCCGCGATGACAAGAAGTGGTTTGCCCGACTGCACAACCGCTTCCAGCACGGGAAGCATGGGTTGCAGGTTGGAGAGCTTCTTTTCGTGGATGAGGATGTAGGGGTCTTCGAGTTCCACTCGCATCTTTTCGGCATTGGTCACGAAATAGGGCGAGACAAAGCCTCGGTCGAACTGCATGCCTTCGACCACCTCAAGTTCACTATCAAGGCTCTTCGCTTCCTCGACGGTGATAACACCTTCATTGCCGACCTTTGCCATGGCATCGGCCAGGAAGCGGCCTATTTCCTTATCGCCATTGGCACTGATGGTGCCGATCTGGGCGATTTCATCGTTATTGGCGACCTTCTTGGAATGGCTCTTGAGGTCTGCGACCACAGCTTCGACCGCTAGGTCGATGCCGCGCTTGAGATCCATTGGATTCATGCCGGCGGCGACACTTTTGGCGCCTTCCTTGACGATGGCCTGGGCCAGTACAGTGGCGGTGGTGGTCCCGTCACCAGCCAGGTCATTGGTTTTGCTTGCGACCTCCCGGACCATCTGAGCGCCCATGTTTTCGAACTTGTCTTCCAGTTCGATCTCCTTGGCGACCGTGACGCCGTCCTTGGTAATGCGGGGCGCGCCGAACGACTTGTCGATCACGACATTGCGGCCCTTGGGACCCAGTGTGACCTTAACGGCATTGGCCAGAGTATCGACGCCACGCAGCATCTTCTCGCGGGCATCGGACGAAAAACGTACTTCCTTGGCAGCCATTTGTTTCTCCTCTCGAATGGCTTGTTGCAATAATGAAGACGCCTTCTAGGCAGCCTTCTTGAGCGTGCTGGTACTCTCGATCACGCCCATGACGTCGGATTCCTTCATGATCAAAAGGTCCTCGCCTTCGATTTTGACCTCAGTACCCGACCATTTTCCGAATAGCACTCGGTCGCCAGCCCTCAATTCGGGTGCAACCAGCTCACCGCGTTCGTTGCGCGTGCCGGGGCCTACCGCCACGACTTCGCCTTCCTGCGGCTTTTCCTGAACAGTATCGGGGATGATGATGCCACCGGCAGTCTTCTGGTCGGCATCAATGCGGCGCACAACCACGCGGTCGTGCAACGGGCGGAAATGCATGCAGCTCCTCCTTATGCAGATCAAAATGTCCAAAGGCCCGGCTCCCTGCCGGACGAAAATGACGTAGATTTTGCTTTGGCAGCTTCAAGAGGGGACTGCCAAAAAAATTTGCCTCACCTAAATATTTGAAAAACTTACATTTTTATTGGGCTGTTTTAGCCCCCGGGCGGTCGATGGAAGGGGCTGCCACAAAAATTCTTTGCCGGAGGCGGTGGGGTGCTTTTAGCGTTGCAGCGGAAATGACTGCTTCGAGGAGGTATGCGTTGGTTAGCAAAGACTTCCTGATTCTCCTTAACGGTTATGGCCTCACCACGGCGGAAATCCATTACCGCATCCCTGACCACCCCAAGTTGCTCCAGCTTTTCGTCTGGCAGGAGTATGACGTGGCGCCGCTGTTCCCAGGTCTCAAATCCTTCCTCGACTATTGGCAGCGCGAACTGGAAGGGGCGCTTCATTCCGTGCGGGTGGCACACAACCATCTCGTCCAACCAGCGGAATGGAAAGCGGTGGATGGCGTATTCCGCCTGAACTGACGGCCAATTTTTGCAGTGCGGCAAGCGTGGCAATGCCGCGGCGGCCGTAGAATTCCCGCGTGCCACCGCCCTCCACGGTTGCGTAGTTCGGCCGGCACGCACCGCAGAAGCACCTCGAAATGCGAACCCAAAAAAAATGAGCCGCGCCCCTTGAAGCCATTCTGGGGTCGCCTAACTCAAAATCGCTTGGTGGCGACCAGCACCAAGTCGTCCCAGTAGCTCTGGGGCGAGTGTTCAACGCTTCTAGGAGGTTGAAATGCGTACTGACTATGCTCCCTTTTTCCGCACAACCGTCGGCTTTGACCACCTGTTGGACCTGTTGGAGCAGAGTTCCGATAGCGCCCAGGGGTATCCGCCCTACAACATCGAGCGCAGCGACGAGAGCAACTATCGCGTTACAGTTGCCGTCGCCGGCTTTGCTGAAAAAGACTTGAATATCGAGGTGCGGGACGGAGTGCTTACCGTCGAAGGCAAACGCGACCAGGACAATCAGACGACTTACCTGCACCAAGGCATCGCTGGGCGGGGCTTTCAGCGCCAGTTCCAGCTGGCTGAACACATGGAAGTCCGTGGCGCCAGGCTCGAAAATGGTCTCCTGAGCGTGGACCTTGAGCGCGTCATTCCCGAGGAGAAGAAACCCCGTCGGATCGCGATTAACGCACCGGAATTGAAGACTATCGGAAGCAGTAGAGCGGCTTAATTCCGCCTTTGGCAACGGGCCCGCCGCATTTGTCGGCGGGCCAAGCTGCTTCTCCGTCCGTCAGGTGCGGGATGGCGTCGAAACATGCCTGATACATTGATCACGCTCCGAAATGCAGTCGAAAAGGCATACGGATGCAGGGCCAAATGCGTCGATAAAGTCACCGTACATGAAAGGCAGTGTGGCCGTACGGTGTGGTACGGCACTGTTCATGTCTTCGACCTATACGATCATGAGAGCGCGTCTCGCGCTTATGCCTGGACGATCATTGGCCAAGGTGGAGAAGCACCACAGGTTGCAACAGTATTGCACAAAGGCTTGGTGACGTGTCCCTCGGAGGCTGTAAGAGCGCTAATGGCGAAGATTCTGAACGCTGCCCAACGCGACCAAGTTATTAGGCCTGAAGAGTCGAAGTAACACGCAATAAATGGCGAAAGTTATGGAGAATGTCATGCTGGAAATCGACAACGTCGCTTGGAACTATCCATTTTACCCTAAGTTCATGGACTACGTTCATCCCCACGAAGTGGTGCAGGACGACAGATTGTCCCTGACTGAAAAGCGGACGCTGCTTTGCGCTTGGGCTTCAGACCTATGTGCCGTGGAATCCAGGCCCGGATTTCGGTGGCTGCCTGGTACCCCGGGACCAATCCTTGTAGATCACATTTTCGCAGCGTTGCGCCGACTTGACGATCTGGGTGGTGGCTGTGGGCATGCCGCCTACGGCGCATCGCGTGCCTCTGGATTGTCCGGAAGAGCCCACTCCTCCGAAACCGTGGGCACCATCGCACATTAGCTCACCCCCCATTCCGCCATGCACATCCCACTTCAGCTTTGGTCGGTCTTCATCACGCTTTTGGTCAGCATAGGACCAATTGAGACAGCGGCAGTGTTTGCGAGCCTCACCAAGGGAGCGCATCATGCCAATCGCAAAAGCCTCGCGGCGCGGGCGGTGATCGTCGCAGGGATTTTGCTGTTGGTGTTCGCGGTTGGCGGGACCTTTATCCTTTCCCTGCTGCACGTTTCGATGCCAGCATTTCAGGTCGCTGGCGGAATTCTGTTGTTCCTGCAATCCCTCACTCTGACGTTCGGTATTTCGGGCTTGTCGTCGATTAGCGAAGGCGAACACCGCGAAGCCCAACAGCCTGGCGATATTGCGGTGTTTCCACTCGCCTTTCCACTTATCGCGGGTCCAGGGAGCCTGTCGGCAATAGTGCTGCTGATAGGACGCAGCGAGGGCGCCATCAGCGGCGTAGCCATAATTAGCATACTGATCTTCTGTCTGGCTCTAACGTTCGCGGCCCTACTTGGCTCGGAGATACTGCAACGTTGGCTTGGGGAGACCGGGACAGACGTTGTAGGCCGGATTTCGGGCGTGTTGCTGGCTGCGCTTGCAGTGCAGTTCGTCTTCGACGGACTGATACAGGCGCTACTTCCATTGCCAGGGTAATAGCGATGCGGATTATCCAAATCTTGCTGGCCGTCGTACTTGCTGTTCAGCTTTCCGCTTGCAGCTCATCCAAATCGAACACGGCCGATATGGAGTGGAGCCAAATCGGGGTCAGCGCCGTTGCTCCCAGGAGCCTCGGAGTCAATGCTTACCTCTGGCAGGCAGCATTGGACACCTTTGCATCTTTGCCCCTCGTAAAAGCTGATCCATTTGGCGGTGTGATCATTTCCGACTGGTATACAGCTCCGACTAGCCATAACGAACGCATGAAGGTCACGGTCTACATTATGGACCGGAGATTATTAGCTGAGGGGCTGAAAGTCAGGGTATTTCGGCAGGTGCGCAATAATGGTGAGTGGCAAAATGCCACCGTCAATTTTGATGTTGAGCGTAAGCTTGAAGATACTATTCTGACCCGGGCTAGGGAGCTGCGCTTGAGTGCGGTCAGACGCCCTTAGAATCTCGCGTTAATCTCCGCTTCGCGCAATATCGGAGATTGTTGGCGCGCCCTAGGGGAGTCGAACCCCTCTTGCAAGATTGAAAAAAGGGACTCATCCCTTTCAATCAATGGCTTGCAGTGTCAAACCGCATTATCCGCCGCGTGCGGATTCAATGGGTTACTGGCTAGGTGTCAAACCGGAATTGGCGTCAGGAGGCCATGTTGGCGAACATCCGTCCCAGATGCGCCGATTGTTACCCAAGCAGGTAACAAAACCAGCGATAGCGGACAGGCGCCGCAATCAGATGCGTCGATTGTGTTGGGCCCCACCGAACTGGGAGAAGGCGCCTTTTCCGGAGTGCCATTCCCAACAGGCCGTCGTTTCGTATCCGCTGTTAGCACCCGTAATCGGACCATCGTATTCAATCGTGATTTTGACGACCATTTGACCCAGGATCAGACTTGTTGGGACACGGGCCTCTTCGCCATTCTTAAGTTGAAAAGTCTCGGTGCTGGGGTCGTCCTCAACGGTGAATTTTTGGCTGACCTCCCGGGGGCGGTCTGGAGAGACCAACGGTGCCGTCAACAAGTCGTTGATCGGCGGCTGTTCCTCAAGGTCAGTGGGAATAGACCCGTCAAAAGCAAAACCCATTTTGACCGATTTGATGATTGCTGGAAGTTTCCCCGCATTCGTGACGAAGTATCTAATCCCAGGGTCCAAACCGCCCACTTTAAGTCGCTCCAATGGAACCCAGTTGAAGTCCATAATGACGAGATAGGGGCGCTCAAGCTCAGTCAGAGTTCTTTGAGCAATATTTGCCGCGCTTTCAGCGGCGTTAGCGGCTTTTACGGTGGCAAAGGCCAGCACAACGGTGAACACCGCAAGAACCAGCGTGAAGCCTGCGATCGGATCATTTGCCAGTTTATTTATGTAGCCGGGATCTTCGGCATATCCGCACCCATGATCGCAGTTGGCCTTCACGTAGAGGGGCGACGAAGGACTATTGCCTCTCTGCTCTTGAGTGGTTCGCTCTTGCTTGGCAGGCGGCGCGGATGGAATCGGCACCACGGGTGCATTAGCGGCAAGGCCCGCAACTACGGCCAAGACAAATGGCAGCTTCAACATCGCTTCCCCAGCGCGCATTTACGCCCGCGTACTCAATACAAATCTCGAGAGAAAACCCCTATGGAGTGTCAAACTTTGCAAGATCCAAAGTGACAAACTTATCGGTTCTTACCTGAGGATATTCGTCTAAGTACTTGGAATATCAAATGGTGCGCCCTAGGGGAGTCGAACCCCTCTTGCAAGATTGAAAATCTTGAGTCCTAACCGATAGACGAAGGGCGCTACCAGAAGAACGGGGGGTTTAGCGACCCAAAACGGCTTTTGCAACCCCAATCCCACGCCCCCAGATCGTTAAAGATCAAGCACTTGCGGGGGCCGCGTCCTCTATTTCCAGCTTGGCCTTGCTCCTGCCGTTCCAGTCGTCCTGGCGCAGCCGTCCGGCCACGTGCAGCGGCTTGCCACGGGCCCCCAGCAGCCCCTCGCCCAAGGGGGTCCCAACGGCCCTGAAGGCGATGGCGTCCAGCATGGTGCCCTCGCCGCCCTGAAGCCGCAGCCGGATATGAGAGCCCCCCACCACGTCGGCGAAGGCGACACGCACGTCGGACAGCCCCAGCAGCGGCTCGGCATTGCCAGCACCGAACGGCCCGGCCTGGGCGATCTCCTGCGCCAGTGCCAGGCTGGCGCCGGCAGGCGACGAAACGGCGTCCACATACAGATCATTGGCCGCGGTCAAAGCCGGGCCGGCACCGTGGAAAGCCGCATCAATGAATTTGTGGAAGCCGTCGATCTGGTTCGCCATCAGCGAGAACCCCGCCGCCATGGCATGACCGCCGCCATATTCGATGACACCGGCCTCTGCCGCCGCGCGGATGATCGCGCCCAGATCGATCCCCGGAACCGAGCGGGCCGAGCCCTTGCCCATGCCGCCTTCGAAACCTGCCACGAAAGCAGGCTTGGAAAAGCGTTCCTTCAAACGCCCCGCAACAATCCCCACCACGCCGGGATGCCAGCCCTCGCCCGACACCAGCAGGAAGGGCGCATTGGCCTGGACCGCAGCCAGCGCAATGGCTTCTTCCAGGATGATCTTTTCGATCGCCTGTCGTTCCTTGTTGTGCAGGTCAAGCTGGGCGGCAAATTCCGCTGCCTTGTCGGCGTCGCGCGCCGTTAAAAGATCGACACCCAGCGAGGAGCGTCCCACCCGCCCGCCGGCATTGATGCGCGGCCCGAAGACAAAGCCCAGATGATAGGGCGTGAAAGGTCCCT
>Ga0105240_10007609_pt1 | contig 15691 bp, 15 predicted proteins | sample KBSC54metaG_FD_80426 | JGI IMG/M metagenome (GOLD analysis project Ga0105240, IMG submission 80426) | Corn rhizosphere microbial communities from Kellogg Biological Station, Michigan, USA - KBS C5-4 metaG | ecosystem: Host-associated > Plants > Roots > Rhizosphere > Soil | place: Michigan, USA... | reverse complement strand
TTGAAATATGGTAAATGCCCAAACGCACAAGACCCGGACGTCGCATTTCCCACATTCCAACAGGACGAAGAAAATAAGTGGGAATCTATGTTTAAAACCGCTACACACTAAGGGAAGCTTTCAAAAGGATTTCATCAACTTTCCTGTCAAGTTCATTTTTAAACTCCTGTTCGAATCGCCCTTTCTGCTCCGTATTTAGTTTTTGCTTATTTACATATTCGCTAGTCAGTCCTGATACAATTTTCGACTCATCAGCAAAATCAACGTCGGAAGCCGACTGAATTCCCAATTGTGCAATTGCCTTTTCGATTGCTGCCAAAACAATTTTTCTTGGCAAAATATCCTCAAGCTCCTGATTTGAGACACTAGTATAATGATGAAATTGAATTTTGTATGGCTTATCTTTATGTTTTGCGAGAGACTTTGCAAGTTCTTGCGCTGGTTTATCATTATCCAATATTAATGTCCAGTGGGAATTATGAGGAAGGATCATACTATCCAAAAAGTCCTTGATTGCCTTTGTTCCCCCTCCATTCATGATTTCAACCCCAATAAGATGTTTCTGCAATTCTTCCTCGCTATGCAATTTGATAAACAAATTAATCAGCTTTAGGTCCAATTCACCTTCCATGACAAGGTTCTTTGCGCCAATTGAAAACTCATCCACTCTAGTTCCCAATGCCTCGTAAATTACAGACTCTTGGATGAAATTATTTCGCTCAATTCTTGACAATCGTGTCGATTCTTGATCCTTAATAACTTTAATGTGCCTTTTTAACATCTTTCGATCAACCATAAATATGGAATGGGTTGAAAAGATGATATAATTTTTGTTGTCGCTCAATTTTAACAATTCCTCCCGCATGTATCTAACACCACTAGGATGCAAATGTGTTTCTGGCTCATCCAACAATAAAATAAAGTTATTAATACTTCCACTTTCAACTTCTGCAGCAATAGTCAAAATAAAAGAGATAAATGTTTTAAATCCTTGAGATCGCGCCCCCATTGAATAGAAATTCTTTTCTTCGCTATTTGGATCGTTAATAAGAATTGTAATCTTAGTCTCCTCCAATTCAATATTTAGTTCCTGGTCGTAGTCCGACCAAATACCCTTAATATATTTATTTATACTTTCTGTAATAATTGCACTGTCCTTTCTCCTTTCGCTGGAATCTCCCTTCCATAAAACAATTTTATTTCTTAGGTCATTCACGTTCCATATATCTAACTTTTTACTAAGAAGAAAAATATTTAAAAGTGGAGCAGAATTGGTATATGTTTTTTCTTCACTAACGAATTCTTCATATTTGATTTCGGAGGGCAACAAATATTTTTGATCATATTCCCAGAAAATAACTTGGGGAGTCAGCTCGATAAACGACGCTTCCATCCATTCAACTAAATCATCCGTTATTTGCTGTATGTCATAGATACTAAAATGGGACCGTAGACTTTCCGGAACTTGGTCTTCGTCTATAAACGTGATGTATTCCCCAGAAATCTCCTTATCGTCGATTTTAAATATCGTATCTGCCGGTAAAGCAGTTGATTTCTTAAGAATGGTTTTAGTGAACAATCCGGACAGCGGAATTTCAAACGTTGTCACTTTTTTCAATATTCCATTATCAAGATGAATACTTACTAGCTTTTTTATGCATTCATTTTCTCTATATTTAAGGGTAGGTTGACTTCCATGGTTTATATCAGAAATTAGTTCCCGAATCTTCCCTATTATTTTTTCAATATCTTGTTCTTCTGGCAAAAACTCACATTGTATGCTAGGAAATTGCTTGCTTATCTTAGACCGATCTTGTGGGCTTAGTTCATAACTCTCATCCAAAATTCGAATCGCGTTCAACACATTACTTTTTCCTGATTCGTTACGCCCAATTAGCCCAAGGCAATTTTCATTAAAAACGACTTCCTGGTCCAAAATGCTTCTGAAATTAAGTATCCTAATCTTTGTTAGCTTCATAATTACATATTTTCTAATAATTTACCTGCATAAATTCAATATCTGGTAGGTGTTTTCACGGTATTTCCCAAAATATGCCCCTCACCCATATTCCTCTTTTGATCCTAAGATCTTGTCGGATATATAAATACATTCGGATCAATCAAAATACTTTGGCGGTGTGATCCTTCCTGTAGGTGCCCTTTGAAAAAACGTACTCCCCATGCCTTTACTCACGGATTAAGTCATCGAGAGCAATCTGATCTTTTCACTGAACTTCTTTTCAACGGTTATTTTTGGTCAGCATGTTGCTTATCAATCTATTATAAATTAAATTTTTAAAGCCATTAACATTTAATAAATTGATTACCAAACCATTACACAACAAGAGTAATCCTGTCTATTGTTTATGTAACTTACAAAGAGCACCTAATTAAAACCATCCATGAATCTAAAGCACCGGCTTTTTTCAAACATTTTCATTCGGAACATGCTCGCCAGCTTCGGCAACCGGTCCGCATATGACAAAACACCTGGATCGTTTACACCCTATTTCCAATACAAGATCGGTCCATACCAACCTGACCAATACTTATATTTCCCCAAAGAGCCCTTCGCGATCCTATATAAAAACGAAATTTTCAACAAACTGCTTGAATATTCAGGATATGACATTATTCGCTATTTAGAGTTCCACTACTCTGCTTACCCGGTCCAAATGGATTTCCTGCGATTCCTGAATTATGAGATTTTCGAACGACTGAAGAAACTTCCCAAAAACACCGGATTGCTGTCCGCGCAAGCATGGGTCAGCGAAAAGACGGAAGAACTCAAAAAGGAGCAAAAGGATCAAATTAAGCATGAGGTGGGCCAGGCCGTCAAGGAAATTGTAGATAAGCACCCTGCAGCATCCCCTCGGGAAGTGAACGCATACGTCTCGGCTCTAGTCGATAAATTCATGGAAAGAGCCTCTTCCGAACTGGAACGCGGAATCAAAGACCTGACCGGCTCCTTTGTCACGGGCAATATTGAACTGAATAACCGGAACCACGAAGAAAAGCTGATCCAAATGTTCATTCTTATCCAACAGGTACAGGCTCCGGCCCATATTGGGAAAGGCGAACAGTTGTTCAAAAAGTTCACAGCCTCAGACATTGCTTCAATTCTCCACCTGCATTTCGAGGCATATAAAGACAACAAAATCAATACGCTTCAGCGCAAGGTCGGCGATCAAGCCGAGCGCATTAAGACCACAAACCTCAAAGTGAAAAAGCTGAATGAGGCTTTGCAGGAATTTTTTTATTGATTTGCTCTCCCTTGGTACAACGTTCTAGGGATTCAGGTTAAGAAAGAAATTTCAATTCATGACCGAAAATCTTAAGAAATATAAATCCGAATGTTTCCTTAGAAATAATCCGATCAAGTGCTAAATCGACTAACTTTCCTTTTAACAGTTCTCCCCAATTCTTCTTACTGAGCTTTCCATAAAGGTCTTTCAATTCCTCGAGTTCGTTAAAAAGCACCTCCTGTCCTACCGACTGCTTTTTCAATTCCTGTATAATCCAATCAATTTTTTCATTTAACGATAATTGGTCTTGAGGAGCAGCCGAATAGTCTTCCTTATATGTCAAGAGCTTTTCTTCGACACGCAGAGTCCCTTGGACGGTGATCTTTCCCCAAATGCCAGCACCGCTTCCGCCGAGGGTCTCTATATATCCAAGGTTTTCGAGTTGGTTAGCCATTTCGACGAGATTGGAATAATCCCTATAAGGGACGCCGTTACCTTCCAAAAGAATACCTAGAGGATGGAATTGACCATCATCGAGTTGAAAAAGTTTCTCAAGGAGAAAATCCAGCTTCTGCCGCATGGTAAAGTTTTTCCTGGCCGACAGGTCAGTTGCCGTCCCACGTACCAGATCAAGAACATCCCAAAGTTGTAGGAAATTCAAAAGTCGGGTTTTCCTGATCTTCAAGTCTGCTTTTATTTTAGAAACCCTTTCCTGAAGGATCATCGGAAAACGAGCTTGGGAATGACGGCCGGACAGTCCATTAACGTCTTGGTCAAAATCTACAAGATGTTCCTTGGTAGAAAATGACCGTTCAAGGAATGCCCTAACCTGAGCGTTCCAACCACTCACCTGCCCTTCATACGGGGGCAAATCTTTATCAGAAGAAATTGTCTCAGATAGAAGGATTTCCGCTTGACGATCTAGTTCCGCAAGAGTCTCCTGACATTCTGCAAATGGAATAGTCAATATTGCTATAGGCATTTCCTCAATTTTGGCGATGAATAATACGAAATATTTCGGTTATGGAAAGAAGAAATTTTCGCCGGCGGGAACCTCTGTAAATGTTTATCTATTATAATCCACTAAAATTCAACCACCTAAAATACACGCACTATCCATCATTGACTTCGGCTCTTTTTTAACCCATCTTACGTCCATAAAACGAATTTTATGGAAACGTTGTATATCCCAAATGAAAATGACTTCCGGCGATGGATTAAGGAAGCCATCCAGGAGAGCATGGAGAAAACAGTCAATCAGGCCTCCCCGACCTCGCCCCCTGAGGAACCGCTATTAAGCCGAAAGGAGGTTGCATCCATCTTCCGTATTTCTCTGGTTACCCTCCACGACTGGATGAACCGGGGTCTACCCTGTCATAAACAGCGGGGACGGGTATATTTTATTCGGTCCGAGGTCATGGAATACGTCAAAAAGAACCAGCGTAAGACGCAATAGCTGATTCTGGCAAATACTTCTTTCTTTTCACCAGCAAATAAAATTGTATGAGTAAGCTAAATTGTGCAGCGGCGAAAGAGCTGGACCTAGTAGATTATTTGGCATCGCTGGGACACCAGCCGGCCAAAATAAAGAATCAGGATTATTGGTATCTTTCTCCATTCCGAGAAGAAAAGACGCCCTCGTTTAAAATAAACCGATCCCTTAAAATCTGGTATGACCACGGTCTGGGCATGGGAGGCGACCTCGTAGACTTCGGCACATTATATTATAAGTGCACCATACCAGAGCTGCTGGAAAGGCTTTCTCAACAAAGGCCGAATAAATCTCTTTCTTTTCAACCGCCTTCCCCTTCGACTTCGCCCATTGCGGGTGAAAAGAAAGATGCCAACGACGGTAGCATCGCGGTCCTCGATACCCGGCCTATTTCCAACAATGCTTTGGTGGCCTATTTGGAAAAAAGATGCATCCCGCTGGATATAGCCCAGAGGACCTGCCTCGAAGTCGACTTTCTTCTTTATAGCAAGAAACAAACCGTCATCGGATTTCCAAACCGATCCGGAGGGTTTGAGTTACGCAGCGACCACTTTAAAGGCAGCAGTGCGCCCAAAGACATCACCTTTATCGACAACGGCGCAAAGGAAATCAACGTCTTTGAAGGCTTCTTCAACTATCTTTCAATCCAGGCTATTGACACGAACAAAGAAGCCTCTATGACAAATTGCCTTGTCTTAAATTCTCTTTCCTATTTGGAAAAAAGCCGCCCATTGATGGAAAAGCACGATCGGATTGACCTGTTTCTCGACAACGATCCAGCCGGGAGAACGCACACCCAAAAGGCGATCCAGTGGAGTAGCAAGTACATCGATCATGCCGGTCCCTACCATCGCCACAAAGACCTAAATGAGTGGCTGAAAGACAGAGGACAGGCTCGAAGGCAACAGCTTCGCCGCGGCAGGTCTTTCTAACAACAGCCCTTCGCCGGTCATCTGCTTTTTTGAATTTTTCGTAGCCAGCTATGTTTCGGTTATACCGAAACGCTGCCTCCCTTCATGCTTCGCATTCAGGGAGAAATTTTCCTCATGCTGGCGCATTCGGAATACCGGCAAAAAAATGAGACCATGGAGCAGCCACGCAACCATACAAGGAGCAAAGGAGGCCGACCAAAAAAGTCGGTGAAGCGGGATCAATTGCTGGGTGTCAAATGCACCTTGCCCGAACGCCGGGTGATCGAATCGAGAGCCAGATCCGTTCAGATGACCTTATCCGAGTATCTCCGGAATATTGGCCTCACCGGCAAAATTGACAGGTCTGAAAGATCGCTCCCAAAGGAAGTTTTGCAGTTCACCGCGACGCTAAACCACCTTGCAGCAAACATGAACCAGATCGCCCGGAAGCGCAACCGAGATGAATCACTAAATGCCATAGAACGTGCCACATTGCAGGTCGACGCGAATGCGATCCGGCAATTAGCCAAAGATGTAAAAAGCTATTTACAATGATCGGAAAAGTGAAGACGGGAAAGTCATTTTTTCACTGTATAGCCTATTGCCTCGAAGACAAGAAGGCTCTTTCGGAACAGGAAAAACAACAGCTTTCGCGGGACGGGGGCCTTCAGCATAAAGATCGGGCAGAGGTCCTTGAGTTCAATCTTTGTCACGGCGATAAATTCGAGCTAACTGAGCAATTTAGGGACGTCCAACGGCTGAGCAAGCGGGTGGAAAAACCCGTACTTCATCTCTCCATTCGCGCTGCTCCGGGTGACCAACTGACAACGGAACAATGGCGGGAAATCGGAAAAGAGGTAGCACACGAGTTCGGGCTAAGCCAGCACCAATATATTTGTGTCCTTCATAAAGATACCAAAGAACGACATATCCATATAGTCGCCAATCGGGTCGGATTTGACGGAAAGGTCGTCAGCGATAGCAATAGCTACGCTCGGATGGCAGCGTTATGCCGACGGCTGGAAAAGGAATATCAGCTAAAGAATGTGCTCAGCCCACGTCGGTTTCTTTCCGAAAAAGAGCGGCAGGTGCCCCGACACGATCAGCGAAAAATGCGGTTGAAAGAAAAAATTGGGGAAGCCCTCAAAGACTCGAGGTCCTATTCCGAGTTCGAGCAGAAAATACGGGATCAGGGATACCGGGTGGACAAAGGTAGGGGCGTTGCCTTCGAGGATGACAAAAAGGTCCGGATCAAGGGCAGTGAGGTCGGCTATTCGCTATCTAACATCGAGCGCATCCTGGCCCGAAATGCCCAAATCGACCTCCGGAACTCACCCGACGAGCTGCTGCAGAAAAAGGAAAATCAGCGCCGGGCCCGGGAGATTATTACATCCGGCATGCGCCGCAAGGCTCTACCGGCCACCCCACTTCCCAAAGATTCTTCAATAAGCCAGGAAATGTCCAAAGACATGGCCGGGGCGCTGGATGCTTTGCTAAAGGTCGAACCTCAACAATATTCAGATGGCGGGCCTGATCCCTGGGAAGAAGAATTACGCCGTCGGAAGAAAAAGAAAAAGCGCCCACGGCTATAAAACAATTAAATGGAAAAACTATGGAAATTGAAGTTCTGGACAAAGTGCTGAACGAAATTCTGGAGGAACAGAAAAACTATAATAAAGCGGTTCAGGAGCAAAATAGCAAACTCGACGACCTCACCAAAAAAGTGCAGGCATTCGAACAACAGATAGGCCAGCTTACGGTCACCGCTCCGCCGATTGACATGACACCGATCATAAACATCCTGACAACAGCAATTCGGGAAATTTCCAGGATTTTAAATAATCAGCCCAAAAATGTTATCCGACAGGTCCGACTGATCCTATTTCCCGAATCCAATCCCGATCGATATTACCGGATAGTCTTCGGAAGGCTGATACCCTGTGCTATTTTCATATCCGGCGTTTTTCTCCTGATTCCATTAGGCGAGCAATATGTCTCTTCCCGGACCCAGCTGCAGCAAAGAAGGTACTATTTTGAAGTTTATCGGGATGCCTGGGAACGACTGGATTCGACTTCCGGCAAATCCGAACGATTGAAGATGAAACAAGTCCTGCAAAAGGCAGTCAACGACCACCAGGGGGATGAATAGATAAGCCGGACGTAGAAACGTCCGGCCCCTTACCGTATATGTGAAAAGAAAGGTACGGTTAAAACGGCTCCTATTTCGGCAGTTTTAGCTCCCTTTTCAGATATAATTCCCGAACCAGATGCGCAGCTTCAACAAGCCTAAGGAGGGAATCGTAAAAATAGATGCGTTCCCCCTTTTCCTCTGCCTCGTCAAATTCGAACAACGGGCTCTGCATGGCCCCATCAAAGAACAGGCTTAAGTTAATTCGATCGTTGAATACACAATCCCTTTTTGCGAACTCGATTATGGTCCGAATGGGGTCTTCTCTATGCCAGGCATTCAGTACCGAATAGTGCCTCATCCATTCTGGCTCTTCTCCCTTTGCCACACCCAAATCATTCGATCCTGGAGAAAAAGCCGCGGAATTAATAAACTCATCTATTTGTTTATTCTGATTCAATAATGTCTTATTGGTGGATTTTAAAATTTGAGCAACTTCAGGGACAGTGTTGGTTTGCAATAATTGATTATTCTTTGCAATTACAAGTTCATTGTTCTTGCGGACGTCCTTTAATGTTTCTTTATTGGGTTTAACAGCGGAAGACATCGGACACTATTTTAAATGATCCCAGGCGCCATGTACATGGCTAACTGGGTAATCAAACTTTCTATCTTCGGAATTCTTTCTAATACCTTGTCCATCTCCTTGTCAAGGGAGTCGACCTGTGCTTTTAATTCCTTTTGACCTGCAATCAGTCCATCGACCAGAACCAACAGTTTGTCTAAGCGGCTCAAAAGAGATTCAGCCTGACCATCGCCGGAATTGGGTGAAGCGGCTTTTTGCTGTTCTTTCACAGTAATTAATTCTGTGAGAAAAGCTCCGTAAAACTTTGCCAGGAATACATTTGTAATGGGTCCTTTATTGACTGCTTTACTATAATTTGATCGGTCTACCCCCATTTTCTCCGCGATTATGGTATCGTCATAGGGGAGAAGCGATCTATCTGACTTAAATCGTTTAATAATGGATTTATCCACATGAAAACTCATATTACATGACATTTGAAATACGATATAAAAGTCAATTTTCACAAAAACTATTCTGCCGTCTTTACACCTGATATCTCTGGCCTAACAAAACAAAAGACGGCTTCAAATAGCGTAAGGATATTTTTGCAAAACAGCTGGAGATTAGCCCTTTCATTCCCGTCGTCATACGGCGAAAAATCTGAGGTCAGGCAAACGGACGATATATTTTCACAGATATCCCGGACTTCGGACAAATTGTAGTCAATACAAAGACGTTCAAATACCAGGATCGGGTTCAACCTTTCTTCCTCTGTCAAAAGAATCGGCTGATTAAAAAATACGGGAAATTTAAAATACTGTGACATGGCATATTACCTTTAGATTTGAAGTGAATATGATTAGCGGTAATAGCCTATAGACTGGCGGGAATGCTGAAGAAATAAATAGGGTTGGAACCCACCGCCGCCTTAAGTCACACGGGCCCTGACAAGGCCCACCATCTTACGATGGCCAGATCCGAAAGGCATAAGTGGGCCCAACCCTACTGCAATATAGTGGCTGGGCTCTTCACTTAGTCTCCCGCATCTGTTTAACTTGTCAGGTTCGTGTGGCGAGAATTATAAGCGAATACCTACTATTATAATATGGCAATGTATAGCAAAATCAATATGTTACTGTATTTGATGGAACATCCATCGAATAACCGCCCCGTTAGGAATAACCGGGTTGTTATCAAAAATAATAAATATTAATGACATATTCGTCATTAATTAAAAAAATCTTTCTTCCCATTTTCACCATCTAATGGGACAACTTCGAGACGCCAAACTCCTTCAAAAAATCGCCTTAGTAATAAAGGAACTCCGGGAAGCCAAAAACCTCACCCAGGAAGACGTCTACAATGATACCAATATTCACATTGGTAGAATAGAAACCGCGAGGGCCAACCTAAGTGTCAGTACCCTTTCAGCCTTATGTAAATATTTCAAAATCCCCTTGTCGGAGTTTCACAAAAGGATAGAGAACCTATAAACAGGAGGAAGTCGTCACCAAAGGCCTCCAACCTTCCATCACTACCGCTTGAGTCAAGCTCAACGAAGGCGGCAAGTGCAACGACTGATACCGGAGAAACCACTCCGGCGTTTTTTCACATTCCTCCTTAAAAAAGTTTATATTGCAAATTATCCTGATGAATGCAAGCCAATGAAAGCGCTAATATCCAACGTCTACGAACGAATTAAGCAAGAAGTACAGGCAGCCATAGCCGCTGAACCAGACAGCGTCATCCTGGGCACGTCCATCGACGAATTGGTTGAGTATTACTTCAACACCAGGCATTTCACCGGAATTGAACTGGACGACGACCGTGAGATCACCAGCGAGATCACAAGGCGCAAAAAAACGATTCCAGCACACATGCGAGAGGGACCATTCAGCCAGATGGGAGATACCTCGTTTGACTTCGAATACGTCACCATAAGAATCCCCATTCATCCGCATCCCCAACTAAAAGAAGTACAAAAATTAGAGCCTTCGACCTACCGAACCGGCTTTGCTGGCGAAGGAGAACCCGATTGGATGGACGATCATATAAAATTTGATATACTATTCAAAGGCTATGGCTTCAATAAAAGTGACGATGCCATCGCACACGAGGCCACGCACAGCATTGAATGGATGAAGCAGTACTTTAGCCTGCAGGCCCGTGAGCTGGAAAGGGCGAACAGCGAACTAAAAAATGTGATCCGACAGGCGATCATTAACCGAAAGAATAAGATCGAAAGCGATACTGCGCGCTACGACTCCATTCTAAAAAAGATCGACATTCCGGTACGTCGGAAACAAGACCAGCCCGTCACACGCATTCAGGTCAATCCCAAACCCGTTATCCAACGCCTCAAGCCGACACCCCAACAACCTGAAGAATATGTTTTGGACCGGGCAAAAGTTCTCGACATAATTGCCTACCTCGAAAATCAGGGCCGGCAGTTGGAACAATCCCCTTCCGCGACCCGGAAACTTGGAGAAACGGACCTCCGCGACCTATTCCTCGCCAGCCTGAACGCCATATTTGAAGGCGCGGCCACGGGAGAAACCTTTTCCAAACGCGGCAAGACAGACATATACCTCAACATTGCAAAAGGCAACATCCTGGAATTCGAGTGTAAATTCTGGACCGGAGCCCAAGGCTATCAGGAGACCATCAACCAGCTCCTGCGCTATCTGACCTGGCGCATGAACTTCGGCATAATCGTTCTGTTCGCAGATCAAAAGAATTTCACGCATATCCTCGAACAAGGGCAAGTTGCCATCCAATCACACGCCACCTATCAAGGTCAATTTGCCACTGTCAGCGTTACTCATTTCCGGTCGTCGCATCGGCTCCCCGAAGACGATAAAAAGCTCGTCGAAATCCACCACCTATTTTATAATCTATATACTGCTTAACTTGGAAAAACATCCACATTTCAACCTTGCATCTTTCTAATTTCATCCAAAAAACCCGGGGGCATCTGCGCACACGCAAGGTTCTTCATATCCTCCGGGGCAATCTCCATTTTTAAAACTCGTTTTTCAGGGATCACTTTCTCCCATCCCTCAAGAACAACAATCCTCCTGTTAATCAAAAAAGGTTCGACAAAAGTTGCCTCTTTCGATACAAAATGCGCAGGCAAAATAGTCGCAGATTCAGAATTTTTCTTGAAATTTTCCTCGTCAACAAGTAAAGGAATTTGGAACAGCTTATTTCGAACATAAAGGCAGACGGTATGCGTGGGATATCCTCCAATCCCCGCTTTCCTGCAATATAATGTGACGACCGGAGAAGGTGTTTCCAGATTGGTCTCGACAATTTCAACCCTTCGAAACCCGCTGAATGCCTTTCCCGCTTGCTCATTCATCAATGCGATGAAAAAAGCCCGATACTTTGGTAACTCCGCCTTTGGCAGTGCCGAAAGCGCATTTTTTAGAAAACCTGCGTAAACAAAAACAGGCACATACGGTAATGGTGTTACGTCAATTTCCACTTTTCCATCTGCAACACTTCCCATGAATCCGCCATCTTTCATTTTTTCAATCAGGACCACCTCGCCAATCCTCCTACTTTGGACATTACCATTTGCCGAGCTGAAAGTAAATTGCTTCTTGCCAGGTCTAATATCAGATATTACACGCTCCAACCCAAGCCACTCACTCATGACCTTTTCATATTTGCTGAATTTTTTATTGCAGTCATCGCACTCCTCATCCCATATCAAAAACTGATTGCCCAGGAAATTTGAAAATCGATGAGGTTCATTTTTGAAACAAGCATCCTTATACCCTTTTCCACAAAATCTGCATTCCCGCATTTTTAGCGGCAGACGAACTGGCTTTTTTTCCAAATCGGTATGATAGGTCCCTATGAGATCATATACTGCAACAAAATCATCATATACTTTCTGTTCCTCTTCGCTTAGGTAATATTCCATAAAATGATTGTGAAAAAGTGAAAGAATCTCGAAAAAACACTCGTCAACGTAATTATCTAGGGACTATAACAGGCACACCTTTTTCTATCAGCGCCCAGATACTTGAATACCCTGTAATCAATTCACGGATATTATAATGGGGAATTGGGTTTATAGTGATTTCCTGGTCAGAATGAAGAACTCTTTGCGCAAGGGCTTCTAAATCTGACCATCCAGAACCTGCCGGATTAGGAATTGGTATCCCAACTATGCACTTGTACCCTGTTTCCTCAAGTAACATTGGAACGTTCACAACATATCCTCTATAGTCTGCGGGACTTGAAATGTAACATACGCCATGGGGCAATCTCTCCAGATTTTCCTCTTCCCAATATAAACACCCATTACTAAAGGGATATTTCAGACTTCCTGCCAATACCTGCCTAATCTTATCGCCATTTTCAGAAAAACAAAATTCATAGCCCCACAAACCAAAACAATATAAATACGCAGCTTTCAAAAGCGACCGCGCAATTAAATCCTGATTATTCCCGGATACTGTGACCGTGACCTCGAAACTCTCACCGTTATTTTCAATCGATTCCAGCCAACGAGCTATCTTGGGGTTCTTTACATTATTGCCAAAATCGAATAGGATAACATTTTCTTCTTCTTTGAAAAATTTCATTTTTAATGGAGCCGTCTGTACTCCCTTTATTTGGGCCCGTACCTTCAATTTTGCATTTGAGATGCCCTTATTATAGCTTCGGCTATTTAGTTCTTCTTTAAGTATATATTCATATTCATGGCCGGCCTTATCATTACATGCCTTGCAAACCAAAACAGTCTGGCATCCGCCAACCGATTCCGGAGGGTAGTGATCCTCTGAAAATTGACCAGTGGCGTAAAGATTTCCATTCGCGATCAACAATACTGACTTTAGACAAAGAGGACAAAGGTACATGGTAGTTTCACCATATGTTTCTTCAAGATAACCCTTGAGTTCGGGTTGAAAGAAGTGGCGTAGTGACTCATGCAAATGCGTTACATGCGCCTTCAGGATATATGGGCTCGGTGGTGTTATATTTTTATTCATGCTAATAAAATTAGGCTTTATTAGCAAAACAATGTCTCGATTGCTAAAACTTGAACATAAATGGACCAGAATTGTGAATATCCTGTGAATTGCTCGGTGCTGTAAGGCCAGACATACTAAGTTCCAGCCCTCACGCACTCTCCGCCCCAGGCGCCACATTCTTAAACTCTACCAACTTCCCGGCATACTCTTTTTTCTTGTCCCTTTCAAAACTATCCAAATAGTTCTCTGTTGTCCTAATATCCGTATGCCCCAGCGCCTCTTGAATAAACTCTGTACTCACCCCTGCCCTCTTCAGCTGCGTCGAGAAACTATGCCGCGATACCATTGTCGTAAGCTTCAAATTTATGCCCAACTTCTCCCCCATCTCTTTGGTCCTCTCATTAATAAATGCTGTCAACCGAACCACTTTATGATATTCCTTCAAAGAAGTCATCCCGGACGTCAAAACGGGGAAAATGAAATTGCCCGGACTGGTGTCCTTATTCCCCCACTTGTCGATAATCCGTCTCATGTCCTCATTAATATAGACAGTGATAGGTTTCGGGTTACTCCGGGAAGTCAGCTCCGTCTTTGCACGTTCAAACGTCAGGTATTCTCCTTCTACATTCTTAAACTTCAAGTGCGCCAAGTCCTTCGGGTTCATCCCATTCCCGAAATAGCAAAAAAACCATAGATCCTTTGCATATATCTCGCCCTGAGATTCTGGGACAAAATGATAAAACTTGGCAATACCATTTATATCAAGCGCCTTCTTAGGATTCTTTGAATTGGGGATAAGATATCTCCGTCTTCCGAATGGATAACACTTCTCCCTCTTTATGATTCCGTTGTCAATCGCAAGATTGAATATTGCCCGCAATGCCCGAAGCATTATTCCAACAGTCGTCTTCGATCGCCCCTTTTCCAAAAACCAGGCCTCATATTGTCGCAAATAACTGACTGTAATGTCGGCAAAGCGGACATTGCCTCGAAATTTCTTCAACGAGCTATAACTATATTGATACTTCAAAGCACTCCCAATACGCCTTTCGCTGATCAACTGTTTGACATAAATAAGGTAGGTATGGCAAATGGTATCGGGCTCGCTCGGTTCTTCGTTAAAAATGGGGAAACTCTTATAGTACTCCGAATAGTCGATATCTCCAGTGTTAGCCACTGCCAAAGGGACCTTCTTCGCCCGTCTCTGAACGAGCCCAGGATTGTCCTTTACAAAATCCTTTTCAAACTCCGCAAAGTCAAACGGTCCCATATTCTTAATAAATGAATCCGCGTCCGCCTTCAATCCTTTCAACTTCTCCCGGATCACCTGCAGGCTGGAAACAACATTCGAAGCCTTTAATTTTCGAAAATCTTCCTCCGATAAGCTGTAGACGGTTTGATAGGCTTTAACAACCCTCTGGCTGGTGATCCGGAGCTTGACCGGATATTCCCCGGTTCTTTTCTTAATCCTCCTTGTGTCGAGGATGATTGCTGTGTTAGTTGACATAACTGTTCGATTTTTTCAGTTTCACAAAATCATCCCTTCCAAAATTTGCAAACAGTTTGCAAACAAACCGTCAGTCAAATGCCCGTAACGGGCCGTCAACTAAGATAGGAAAATTATTTCAAATAATTGAAAATCAAATTGTTAAGTTAAAACAGGTAAAGGCCGGATAACCCAAATTAAGGCCATCCAATAACTTAAAATCCTGTTCGCAGCAATGTGAGTACGGGTTCGATTCCCGTCCTCGGTACACAACCGGGCAATCGCCCGGTTTTTTTATTCACTATTTCTACGAAACCGCTCTCTCTACTCAAAATAATATTTGAACCTCAAAGGTAATAGCTCAACCTTTGTTCTTTGTTAAGACTTTCGCCTTACGCGTATATCCATTCTTTTGGAATGAACCAACCCAAATTATTTTTTTTAGATAACTGAGGTCCAAAGCGTTGCCATCGAAAAAATTGCTTGCAATAAAATAAATAGGGAAGGCCCAGTCCCTTTTCAGTTGCAAAAGAAATATGCAGCCATCTAATATCCATTTTTCACCAACTCCTCCAATTATCTCCGCGATAACGCTTCAACCTTATCTTGCTGATTTGTTTTATCGAAACCGATCTCCGATTCAATTATCAAACTCAAGCTATCCCGCCAATTCTTAGTGGCTACTTTTTCGCCGGCTGACTGATCAGGGACTTGGAGTTGGTAGGGGCAAAATACCATACGGCCGATATGCCGAAGAAAGTCTCAGTACTCGCTGCCGTTCGTCCGCTGTAATAATATTGTCCAAAATAGACATTGATATGGACCTGATCATTGCAGGTATATTCGATCCCCGATGTCAATTCGGTCATCAGG